>Ga0306925_10005145_pt1 | contig 11956 bp, 12 predicted proteins | sample flu12Cox44000176_FD_203755 | JGI IMG/M metagenome (GOLD analysis project Ga0306925, IMG submission 203755) | Lab enrichment of tropical soil microbial communities from Luquillo Experimental Forest, Puerto Rico - flux8day.12C.oxic.44.000.176 (v2)... | ecosystem: Environmental > Terrestrial >...
CGGCTCATCCATTACCTTTGCGGCGGCGTTCCTGATCAGCCGTCTGCGCGGGCGGCGCGTCGCCAACGCGAGCATCGAGGGGCTCGATGCCGGCTACAGCAATGTCGGGTTCATGGGAATTCCGATGTGCCTTCTGGTGTTCGGCCCGGAGAGTGCGCCGGCTTCGATTATGGCGACGCTGTTCACGGCCTGTATTTTGTTCCTCTTCGCGTTCGTCGTCGTCGAAATAGATCTGAAGAAGAGCGCCAGTTTTTGGTCGACAGGGGCCAAGGTCTCCAAAGCCTTGCTCACGAGCCCGCTTTTGATCGCGCCTGTCGCCGGGTTGTGTATCGGCCTGAGCGGACTGAAAGTGCCGGCCCCGTTCGAGAGCTTCACCACGCTGCTCGGTGGAGCGGCTTCGCCCGTCGCGCTGGTTTGCATCGGGCTTTTTCTGGCGCAGGAAAGTGTCGTCAGTCACGATGCGGCGTCGATCGGCATGCTCGTCGCGATGAAATTGATTTTGCAACCTGCCGTCACGGCGTTCCTCGCCTTCTACGTCTTCACGATGCCACCGCTTTGGTCGCATTCAGCGGTGATCTTGAGCGCACTTCCGATCGGATCGGGACCGTTCACCATTGCCAAGCTCTACGGCCTCGAAGCCGGCGTGACATCGGGCTCCATTCTCGCATCGCATGTCTTTGCCGTTCTCACCGTCTCGCTGCTCGTGGCGTGGCTCGCATGAAGTCCATCGAAAATTAATTGTTTCAACCAATCGGAGTCGTAGTGATGAAAGTCTCTCCTGACAGCGCCGCCGCCCTGATCGCGCGGCTTCTCAAGCGGCGCGGCGTCAAACATGTCTTCGCGCTTTGCGGCGGGCATATCATGCCGATCTGGATGCGGCTGGATGCTGAGGGAATCCGCATCATTGATGTCCGCGACGAGCGCGCCGCGGTCCACATGGCCCAGGCACACGCGGAGTTGACAGGCGAGCTGGGAGTCGCGCTGGTCACCGCTGGTCCGGGCATGACCAACGCCATCACCGGGATCGCCAACGCCCACGTTTCGCGAGCGCCGATATTGGTTTTGTCGGGCGGCAATCCTCGCCCGCAGGAGAACAGGGGTGGCCTGCAGGACATGGATCACACGCAGCTGGTGAGATCGATCACGCGCTACGCGCGCACGGTGCGCGAGCCCTCACTGGTGCTGCAGGAACTCGATGAAGCAATCTCGCGTGCCTTCGGCGAGGGCGGAGACCCCGGTCCTTCCTACATCGATTTTCCGACCGACACATTGCGTGGGAGCGTACCCAAGGCGCTGCAGCTCGAAGAGCATTTTTGCAAGAAGCCGCGGACTCTCACGCGTCCCGCTCCCGCAGAGGTCGAGAGGGCCGTTGACCTGTTGTGGTCGGCTCGGCGTGTGCTCGTGATTTCCGGCCGCGGCGCCCGCGGCGCGGGACCGGAACTGATTTCACTGCTCGACAGGCTCGGTGCCGTGTACCTCGATACGGGCGAAAGCCGCGGCCTAGTTCCCGACAGCCATCCTTCTGTCGTGGGAGCGATGCGCGGCTCCGTCATGGGTGACGCCGATGTCATTCTGACGGTTGGACGGCGGCTCGATTTTCAGCTCGCCTACGGATCGCCGGCCGTTTTCAAATCGGCAAAATTCGTTCGCATCAGCGATACCCCGACGGAGATCCGCGACAATCGCCGCGGTGCCGTCGAAATCCTAGCATCGCCGGCGGAGACGCTGCACGCAATGGCTGAACATGCGGGTAATCGGCCCTCAAGCGTCGATCGCGAATGGGCTGCGAAACTGCGCAAGGGGCATGAAGAGCGCGCGCAGAAGCTTCAGCAGACCATGGCCTTGGCGCCCAATGGCTCCGACGGCAGACTTCACCCTAACAAGGTCTTGTCGGCGCTCCAGGAAGCCATTGGCAATGACTCCGTCGTCGTCACCGATGGTGGCGATTTTCTATCGTTTGCACGAGTCGGGCTGAACGCGCCACGAATGCTCGATCCCGGTCCGTTCGGTTGCATCGGCATCGGTGTGCCATACGGCATTGCTGCCAGTCTTGTGTTTCCCGACAAGCCGGTGCTGGTGGCGACCGGCGACGGCGCATTTGGCTTTAATGCGATCGAGGTCGACACCGCGGTGCGGCATAAGGCTCCCGTCCTGATCGTCGTCGCCAATAACGGTGCCTGGCAGATCGAGGTCCACGACCAAACCGTCACGCATGGCAAGGTCGTCGGCACAAGGTTGCAATTCGCCGATTATGCGGGGATGGCGAGGTCGTTCGGCATGCACGCCGAGCGGGTCGAAACCGAAGAGCAGCTCAAGCCTGCGATCGAACGCGCATTGGCCAACCGTCCCGCGTTGCTCGACATGGTGGTCACGCCCGAGGCGATTTCATCGGACGGCAAAACCGGCCTTGCCTGGGTGCCCGATCTGCAGCCGCTGGCGGCGTGGGATGAGGCGGAGCGAACATGGCGAGCCTCCTGATGCATGACTTTCCTCCTGGCAATGCTTCATGGGAGATTCCGGTGTTCGAGATTGAAGGCAGGCATATTCTGGTCACCGGTGGCTCCGGCGGCCTCGGCCAGCATTTCGCGCGCTTTCTGGCCAATAACGGCGCCCACATTACGTTGTCGGCGCGCCGCGCCGAGGCGCTTGCGGAAAACGTTGCCGAGATCAACGGATCGGGCGGCAAGGCGCAGAGCGTGATCCTCGACGTCACCTTGGCCACGCAGGTGGATGGTGCGTTGAAGGAGGCAGAAGCCGAGTTCGGCCCGATCCATGCGGTCGTGAACAACGCGGGTATCACCGCGACGAAAGCGGCGCTCGATCAGGACGAGCGAGCCTGGGACAGCGTGATCGATACCAACCTCAAGGGCGTCTGGCTGGTTGCACAGGCTGCGGCACGGCGGATGATCGCAAATAACGTGAGGGGTTCGATCGTCAATATCGCGTCTATCTTGGGATTGCGTGTGGCCGGCGCGGTTGCGCCCTATGCCGTGTCGAAAGCGGGCGTGATCCAGATGACAAAGGCGTTGGCGCTCGAATGGGCGCGCTACGGCATTCGCGTCAATGCGCTCGCCCCCGGCTATTTCGCTACCGAGCTCAACGACGACTTCTTCGACACCGATGCGGGTAAGGCCCTGATCAAACGCGTGCCGCAGAGACGGCTTGGCCAACTGACCGAACTCGACGGCCCTCTGCTGCTGCTGGTCTCTGACGCCGGTTCCTTCATGACCGGCAGTGTGGTCACGGTGGACGGCGGACATCTTGTTTCGGGATTGTGATGGCGCATCCACGCGATATCGCCGCGCGATTTGCCCGGGTAAACGGCATCAATCTCGCTTATCGTCTCCACGGCGAGGGGCCCCCACTCGTGCTGATCATGGGCTATCGGCTGAACCAGGCCGCATGGCCGGAGTCTTTCATCGAAGCGCTGGCCGAGCATTTCACGGTCATCTCGCTCGACAATCGCGGCACCGGGCTCAGCGACAAGCCGGTCGAGGGCTATGCGCTAGCGAACATGGCCCGTGACGTCTGCGCCCTGCTCAAGCAGCTTCAGATCGCTCGCGTTCACGTGCTCGGCTATTCGATGGGCGGCGCTATCGCTCAGGAGTTCGTCCGCCAGTTCCCGGATCGCGTCTCGAGCTTGATCTTGTGCGCGACCATGTGCGGCGGACCGCGGGCAGTCTACGCCAAATCCTCCGTTCTGAGTGTCATGCGTGACCTCGACGGCCTTTCGCCGGAAGAGGCCGCGCGACGAATATGGAAAGTGACCTATGCCCCCGGCTATCTTGAGCGGCATCCCGAGGTCGCCGAGGCGCAGATGCTGCGTGAAATCGCACTTCCAACGCCGTTGCACGCGGCCGATCTGCAATTCCAGGCCTTTGCGGAGTTTGATGGCTCCAAATTCCTTTCCGCCATTAGCTGCCCGACGCTGGTACTGACCGGAGACTTGGACGAACTGATCTCGCAGCAGAACTCCAGGATGCTGGCAAAGCTGATTGACGGCGCCAAGCTCGTCGTGGTCCCGGGTTGCGGTCATCGTGTCATTTGGGAAGCCACCGACGAATGCGTGTCATTGATAACCGGATTTATCGCCGCCGCGGCGAACGAGCGAACCATCGCTCCACCTGCCGCTGATCGAAAGATCGAGGCGCCGGACATTTTCGACCTCTTTCACTCGTCGCTCGAGCTGTTTGCGAAATGGCCGCTTGCCACCATGAGCGCAGGGTTCGATATGACCACCCTCGCTCGTCAGGCAGCGATGACGCAGAGCGCGTTCCGTTTCGGCGACGGCAAGCCGATCATTCTTGTGCCCAATTACCTTGGCAGCGATCTTGCGTTGTTGCCGCTTGCCATGTGGCTGAAAGCGCTCGGCTATCGTCCGACGACCGCGGGCCTGTTTCTCAATCTCCAGGATTCCATGGTCGAACGGACAGTCTCGCGATTGATCACCGATATTACCGATCGCGTCGGAAGAAAGGCCATTCTGATAGCGCATTCCACGGGCATGCCGTTGGTGGTGCGGGCGGCAGGCGCAATGAGGGAAAGGGTATCCGACATCGTTGTACTCGAGGCGCCGCCCAAATTGATCGCCGATGATATTCGGATCCACTTCATTTCATCAGGCTGGTTCATGCTGCACACCATGAACGAGTTGTCGAGGCTTCTCGGAAGCATCGGTATCGAACTGATTGAAGCTTCGAAGTTGATCGAGCTTGAATCGGCAGCTTCCTCCAGGGAGGGGGGCTGAGATGAGCGAAGTCGCGGGAATTGACCTGGCCTCAATACCTGAACGGATCCAATTGGAGGTGCAACGCGCGATCCAGCGCAGCATCAAGGGAGTGGAATATTTCGCTTCGTCCGGCCCCGCACTCGGATTGACGCCGAAGGACGTTTTGAGCGTCCGCGGGACGATGAATCTCTATCACTATCGCCCCTGGGCTGATGAAATCTATCGCGTCCCGATTTTGATCGTGATGGCGACGACCAATCGCGGCTACATCCTTGACATGGTGCCGGGCCAGAGCCTGGTCGAGTTCCTCCTGAAGCGCGGTTATGACGTCTACATGCTGGACTGGACAGCGCCGAAGCCGGAAGAGAAAAACCTCCGGATGGAAGACTACGTGCTCGACTTCATTCCTTACTGTGTCCGCCGGATACAGCAGGATTCGGGTGAGACTGACGTCAGCGTGATCGGCTATTGCTTCGGCGGCGTGCTGTCGCTGCTGTACGGAGCGATCTTCCACGACGGGCCAATGAGGAATCTGGTCTGTTTCACTACCCCGATTGATTTCCGCGAAATGAAACTGTTCGCAAATTTCGCGGACCGCCGCTATTTCGATGTTGACCGTCTCGTCGACAGCGTCGGCAACATGCCTCCGGAGATGATCCTGTCTTCGTTCGAGATGCTTCGGCCCGCCTCGCGCGCCGTCGGCCAGATGCAGTTGTGGGAGAAAATATGGAATGACGAATACGTCAGGTCGTACCGCATGTTCGATCGCTGGGCCACCGATATCCTCCCTCTGTCCGGCGAGTATTTCCGCTGTATCACCAAAGATCTGATGTGGGACAACAAGCTCTACGACGGCACCATGTCGGTGGGCGGGCATGCGGTTGATCTGGCAAAAATCAAGGTGCCCACCCTGCACGCGGTCGCCGAGCACGACCACATCGTCCCCTATGATTCGGCCAGGCACCTCATTCCGATGGTAGGTTCAAGGGACAAGGAAGAAGTGATGCTCAAGGGCGGTCACGTCAGCCTCGTTGCCGGTCCCAGCGCAATCAAGCGGCTCTGGCCGAAACTAGATTCCTGGTTAGGGAAGAGATCGATATGATCCAAGCACCTTCCTATCCGCGGCAAGCCAAAACCGACGCCGGCGAAATCGAATTCCGTCCGATGTCGCGCGCCGACGAGGTCGCGGTGCTCGATTTCGCGCAAAGGCTGCCGACCCATGATCTTTTGTTCCTGCCGCGCGACATCAGCAAGCCGAAGGTGCTGTCGGCCTGGATCAACGAGATCGAGCGCGGCGATATTACGAGCCTGCTGGCAATCAGGGACGGCAAAGTTGTGGGCCGCAGTGCCCTGGTCCGCGATCGCCACTCCTGGTCGCCGCATGTCGCTCGACGTGCGTGGGCAAGGCGTGGGGAGGGCCCTGTCACAGGAGACCTTCGCGTTGGCACTCGGTGCGGGTATGGAAAAACTGTCGGTGCAAATGACCGTCGATCAGCAGGCCGCGATCGCGCTGTTTGAGAGTCTTGGCTTCAAGGCCGAGGCGCTGCTGCGCGAGCACGTTCGGGATATCGATGGAAGAAAACACGACATCGTCGTGCTGGGGCACAATGTCGCGCAGGTGCAGGCCCAGGATGAGGTGAGGTGAGGGGGATCGAGACGATCCCGTGATGTGAAGCCAAGGAGATTACTTAGACCATGAGCACCCTTCAGGCTTGGACTTGCCGAATGTCTGCGAATACCCGAAGCGGACATCAGTTGCGCAACAGATCCAGCAGCCTGGTGACGGTCAGCCGCGTTCCGCTGCGCTTCGCAAGTAGCATGATCTAGATCAAAGACGCGAACTCGGCATCGTGCGGAGGATATCATTTTAGCGCCGATGTCTGGCGCCTCGTAAAAGGGGAGATCTGTCGTGCGCTCAGCAATCCTGATTTTACTTGCCATTCTGGCCTTTGCGACGACGCCGGCGCGCGCTCAAGGCACATGGCTTGAGACGAGAATGATTGGAGCGATTTGCAGCAGTGAGGCGGCGCGTGTCGCCAACTCCGATCCCCTGGCGAAGCGGCTCAATCTCAACGATCCACAAAAGGCGGCGTTGAAAGATTTGACTGACGCATCTGCGACTGCCGACGCTGCGGCGAAGAAGTCGCTGTGCGCTGACAAGCCAGATCTTTCTACGACGCCGGGCCGAATGGCGTTCGCCGAAAAGATGGCGGAGACCAGGCTTGCCGGTCTGAAAGCCGTCGAACCCAAGCTTCAGGCGTTTTATGACAGCCTGGACGCGAAGCAGAAGAAAGCGTTCGACACTGGCGGGCGCATCGGCGGCATATTCGACTGGTGGGGCAAGAAATAAAGGCGGAGGGGAACCAGCGGCGACGGTCAGAAAGAACCAGGCAGACAATGCCATCGAAGAAGGGGGAGGCCGGCGATGTCTGGGTTCCGGGTGAACCAGCGAGTGCCCGCAAACAAGCTGACCGACTAAAGCGCAAACCAGACCTTGGCAACAACCGTTGCACCGCACCAGTTCGAGACCAAGCCACCCGGGTTGGTAATGAGATCAACGCGGCCACCCGGCCGCGCGTTTGGATCCCCGGTAAGGACAAAGCAGTTTTCTTTCGACAGATTGGTGTCGTAGTAGCGCAGATCGAGGTTGAGGACCTTGTAGGTGAAGGTCACCCCCGCCTGCCAGTTGAGATAGGCGGGTAACGGGAAGCCGCCGAGATTCGGAGCCTGATGGCCGAACCAGGAATAGCCGGCGGCGGTCGTGAACGACACGCCCAGGTTCTTCGGGAGCAGACGACTTGGCAAATCGAAGCCCAACCCGGCTGCAATATACTGACTCCAGGCGCCAGTGTTCGAGACATTTGGAGAATAGGCGTAGCCGCTGGCGACGCGGATCGAGTCGCCGATGCTCCTGTCGCCGCGGATAACCGCTTCCCAATAATTGATGCCGTGCGTCTCGCCGGGAAGCCTCTCTCCGGGATAGGCGAAATAAGTCGCGCCGAGATCGAAATCGATACCGGCGATCTTCGGGCGGATGCCGCCTGCGGCAGTCAACTCGGCAGCTGGGTCGGTCGGCAAGTTGACGGTGGCCACGGTGGTACCGGCGTATAGCGGACCAAATTTTGCTTCAACGGCGCCGCCAGCGGCGGGCCCATGATCGGAAAGCGTCGTCCCGCGATAAATGTAGTCGGATGCCACCCCCGCCCGGGCGCTAAATTCCAACTCATTCTCGGACGGTGCACGGTTCGTATCGGTCGCGGACCAGCTTCGATTGCCAAGGCCGATCGCCCCGCCCGGACTGACCTCGAGGGTTTGGGCGCTCGCCAAACCGGCGGTTATCGGCACAAGGCACAAGCCTAAGAACGCAGCGATCGAGGCGCTGCTTATCTGCCAGATTGTCGCAGGGCCTTTCTTGCGCACTGCTATTTATCCTCCAAGCGCAACTGCGATGCTGACCAGCGCGCTGCCGATGGCCACCATCGAAATACCCGCCGCCCAGGGCCGAACTCCGCTACGATATCCGAAGGCGTAACCACAACAAAAAAGCATCACGATGGCGACTGCGTAGGAGACGTGCAGCGCTAATTTGGCATCGCTCAGGAATATGAACGGGATTACAACCGGGAAGACTGAAAGGAAGCTCAGCAAACAAAGACCCAGTGCTCCAAACCAGTCGCGCTTTGTCAGCCTCGGACGCTCGCTCGGCTCCGGCAGCTGCTGCAATTTTTGTCGCATCAGTTCCAGTTGCTCCGTGGGCAAGATCGACGCCAACTCCGGCGGCAACGCATCGGCGATGACGCGTCGCGCTATTTCCGGATCCGGCGCCTGCCGTATTGCGCGCAGTGTAAGGATGTTGCCTCCCCGCTCGTTGATGCGAGCCAACAAATAGAGACCGCCGTCAACGATGCCCCAAGCCAGGTTGCATCCGAGCGCACCGATCAGCATCGTTTGAATCTTGATGTTGCCTGCGGTCGCGACACCGAGGCTACAGATGAAGGTGAGGACCATGATCAGGCCGAACAAGGTCTCCGAGATCCGTTCCATCGGATCCAGCACACGTGCAAAAGGAATATCTGAAACCGCTGACATCAAATCAAAACGCCCATTGGCTCAATCTTCAGGGGCCGATTTTGCCGACAAATTCATTTCGACGGATTTAGACACTTCTGCGCCCAAAAGCGCGGGAGCACAGTAATGGAGTGCGCTATGATCGGACCCTTCGTCTTTTAGTCAGATGCGACCGGCTTGCAATTAATCGCGGCGCGCCGCCCCGCGAGATCCGATGATGCGCAGGTTGTTGCGGCAAGTCAAAGCCATTGGCTGCTGCGTGATCCGCAATCACCAGGCCTGAGGTGAGGGGTGCTTTGGGAGGACGTTCGCCGTTGGGAGTAAACCAGACATTCCCATGGCCAACCCCGACGTGCGCTCTTATCCCAAACCAGTCACCCAAGAAGTGGCAGCCTAGACTGGTTGTCTCGACTGGGTGATCACATGGCAAGAGACGAACCGGGACGGAACGAGCGCTGCAATTACACAACATTGATGTCGCCCAAGGGCGATGCCTTCTATAAAAATCCTGACCGAGGTGCTCGCCCGCCAGTTTGTTAGTTCACGAGCTTCGCTGCCACAGCGGATTTGCGCAGCGCCTATGGCATTAATCCTTCGCCGGCCTGACTGACTCGTTGTCGCGAAACGAGCCGGTGCGCGCCATCGTGATCGAGTACGAATACAGGATGAGCCCCGAACATCTCCGTGTCAGGCACCAGAGCAAGATTCCGATCGTCCAGGATCAGCCACTCTCCATCCACACGCGCCGCCAGCACCGCATGGTCTTCGTTGCGAACGAAATTTCGCAGGATGACGATCTTCATGTCATCGCGCGACAGTCCTGCCTCCAGCAGTGCGGCATATTTCACGATCGCGTAATCCTCGCAGTCGCCCCGGTGGGTCTGCAGCGTCTCTAACGGCGGGCTCCAGTGGTCGGCAACGCCCCATTGCACCTCATCGCTGGTCGGTGTGATCGCGAGATTGACAGCCCTGTTGACCAGGCCAACGCGCGCCTGACCCGTGCGACCGGCGCCCTCGGCGACGATTCGCAGCAACTCTCGCGCGGGGTCGGGACAGGCCCCACCGGCTCGGCAGGCTTCCAGCACGGTTTTTTCCTGTTCGATCTGCGTCCCAACGGCGAGCCACTTTGACGAAACATCTCCGAAGGCTGGCGCGATTTCCATGCCGAACAATGCATCGTCGGTACGATAGTGCGCCGTCACCGGCTGCTCTCGCGCAGAGGTATAGGGTTGCATTGTCGCAGCAGCCGGCTCAACTGCAGCCAAAATGACCGCGCAGGCCAACGCTGCCAGGTTAATTCCGAAAGGCTTGCCCATGTTTGCTCTCCGCCCTCGTCTGCGCACGAGGGCCGCAAACGAAGAAAGTCAGACAACTATGGCTTCCGGTATCTGCGAAAAAGCATGGAACGCGCAAAACACCTTCAACCAAAACGCATAAATCCAAAGCACATAGCTGTTGGGGTAAGTTCCAGGCGGGTTCGGGCGTCGCGTGGTCAGCGCAGGCGACGCGCGCCTTAAGCGCTGCGCATCTCGTCCAGAACGGACGCGAGCATCGTCTGAACCTGTTTCCCTTGCTCGACGATGAATTCAAGGACGAGCCGCGTGCGTGGCGCTAGATGGCGTCGCGACGGATAGACCAGACTCAGGGGAGGGCCGGGCACCGGAAACTCGTTCAATATCGAAACCAAGCTGCCAGCGCGGATATCCTCGAGCACCTGGATCAATGGGAGCAGCGCCAGGCCATACCCGCTGCGCGCGGCGAGATGCACTACACTGACGTCATTGGCGAGAAATCCCCCGGACACCTTGAGTTCCTTGGGGCCTTCGGAAGTCACGAAGGTCCAGACATCCGATCCCGGACCGACGTCGTGCACGATGCAGGTGTGGTTCGCGAGATCGGCGGGCGTGGACGGTCTTCCTTTTCGCTCGATGTAGCTTGGCGCCGCCACCAAAGCGAACGAAGCAGTGCCGAGCCGGCGCACGACAAGTGACGCATCCGCGATTTCGCCAACGCGCACGGCAAGGTCGAGCCGATCTTCGACCATGTCGCCGAACCGATCGCTCACCACGAGTTCGACCTTCAGCCCTGGGTGTGCGGCGAGCAAGGCTGGAAAACGTTCCGAAAAGAGCCGGCTCCCCGTCACCGTCACGCCGATCCGCACCAACCCCACCGGCGAGGCGCTCTGCTTGCCGAGCGCAGCTTCAATGCTGTCAACGCCGTCCAGTACGGGGCGCGCAAGCCCGAGCAGCACTTGGCCATCGTCGGTCAAACTGAGTTTTCGCGTCGTGCGGTGAAGAAGCCGGACCCCGAAATGGTTTTCCAGCTGGGAAATTTGCCGGGCGACAGCGGCCTGGCTTAGCTCGCGCTCGCGGGCGACGGCCGAGAACGAGCCGGTTTCCACCACCCGAACCAGAACACCGAGTGCACCCAGGAGGTCCATCGATTTCCTCGAAAAACGCAAAGATCATACAAAAGAAAGCGGGATTATCATGCTTATGCAAGAGGCGTATTTAGGATCGCATCGCAGACCGGCGTGCGCCAGAGAACCGATTTTGCTGGCGCCATCGAGAGATAGAGGTGTTCGATGTCGAAGTTCCTCGCGATCCTGGCCGCCCTGAAGATCACCCTGATTGCCGCAAGCGCCGCCTTCGCGCGTGGCGAAATGCTCCCCGTCATCCTGATCTCGGCCTTGTTCAGCCTGGTCCAGCTTGGCGGGAAGCCGGTCGGCGAGATCGTGCGCAAAGGTAGCCCGATCATCTCGTCGAGCCACGATCACGGCCTCGCATATCGAAACAGGAGCGACAATCATGTTTGAAAACAATGTTCTCGAGCGAAGCGAAGTCGCGGTAAGGCAATCCGAAAGCTCGCAATTCGCATGGAGCGAGCCGGATGCTCGACCTGACGAAGAGCGGGTCACCGCACGGGCTCCCTTGCGGCAGAAAGGCCCCGCGGCCGAGCCCGATGTGTTCGCACCCCGCAGCCAGGAGCGGCCTGCGAATGGCAAACCGCGCAGAGGTGGTCTGTTGCGTCGCCGCCCCGTGATCTCCGCCATCGGCGCGGTGCTTTTCGCCGCCGTGTTGGGGGCGGGCTATGTCTATCTGGATAACGCAGAGCACTTTCAGTCCACCGATGATGCTTTCATCGCGGCGCGGCAGTCCT
>Ga0306925_10005146_pt1 | contig 11955 bp, 8 predicted proteins | sample flu12Cox44000176_FD_203755 | JGI IMG/M metagenome (GOLD analysis project Ga0306925, IMG submission 203755) | Lab enrichment of tropical soil microbial communities from Luquillo Experimental Forest, Puerto Rico - flux8day.12C.oxic.44.000.176 (v2)... | ecosystem: Environmental > Terrestrial > Soil...
GACCAAATCCGCCAGCTTCTGCTGCAGCGTCGCGATTTCCGGATGCGCGTCCAGCCCTTCGGCCAGGTCCGCCCCGGATCGCTCGATGTCCGCGAAGTTGTCGAATCCGTCGAAATACAGCACGTGCGGCGAGCCCGTCACGGCTTCAAGCGCACTCCAGTAAATAGGGATTTTCGCGCCGGTATAGCCCTGCGCGATTTCCGCCTCGGTCTGCTCGTAGGCGGTTTCCTTGCCGGAGACCAGATCGGCGCGGTACAGCAGCAGCGTGCTCGGCGTTACGCCTGTTTCGGGCGTCGGGGTAACGTTTTGCGCCGCTGCGGGCACGCTGGCTGCTGGCGCTAGGCATGCCAGCAGCGCCAAACTGCCCATACGAATCAGGGAGAATTGCTTTTGCATCCGGGCCTCCTCTTCCCCAGCCGGGTGGAAGAAGTGGTTCAGTCTACCATTTGTGGAAAATAAAGAACGCCGCGGCCACAATGAGGACGAACCCCACGCCGTAGTTCCATTTGAAACGGTCCCCGAGATAAAAAATCGAAAATACCGGAAAAATCGAAAGGGTGATGATCTCCTGTATCGTCTTCAACTGCGCGGGCGTGAATTCATACCACCCGATTCGGTTTGCCGGTACCTGGAAGCACTACTCGAAAAAAGCGATGCCCCAGCTCACCACACTCACTTTCCACAGCGACTCGCTGCGGAATCGCAAATGCCCATACCACTGCAACCGTCATGAAAATATTCGCAATCGTCAGCAGCAGAATGGATCTTATTCCTTTGGGTTACCCCCCAGCTACGCGCGTTGTCCGGGTCACAAGCCCTTGGACGAAAAACAGCGCTAGTTGCATGCGAGCAGACTCCCTTTACGCATTCTGCACACCTGTCCTCAGGCGCATTTTGCTTCTCACACCCCATCCTTGAGCTGCTAAGAGAATTTAGACGCCGCGGATATTGTTGGAATACGCTTCGTGGAGAATCCAGAACAAAACCACAGCGATGCCGATCGCCAGCACGTAGAAGCCATTTAGCAAGGCGATTGCCAGCGCGGCTCGCCGCGCCATCGAAGGAGCGCAAGGCAAGTTCGAGCCTCCTCCTGCGAAAGGAAGGCTGCTAAGTATAATCGAAAGTAGCAGGAGTGGAAGTTTTCGCTGAGCCCCGACTCTATACATTCAGGGTCAGACTGACCAGATCCGGCCGCGCCGGCGGAGGAAGTGGCGGCAGCTTCGAGCGGTCCACGGGATGGTACAGCGTGTCGCGCTCCACCGGAACGCGGCCTGCGGCGCGAATTAAGCGCTCCAGTTCCGCGCGCGGCGTGAACTCCGACGTCTTCGCGCCCGCATCGTGGTAAATCTTTTCTTCCACCACCGTGCCGTCCAGGTCGTTCGCTCCAAACCGCAGCGCGATTTGCGCAATGCTTGGCGTCAGCATGATCCAGTACGCCTTGATGTGATCGAAATTGTCGAGCAGCAGCCGCGACACCGCGATGTTGCGCAAGTCTGCATAACCGGTCGGCTTTGGCACATGCGAAAGCGCGGTGTTGTCCGGATGAAAGGCCAGCGGGATGAACGCCACAAATCCGTGCGTTTCATCCTGCAATTCGCGCAGCTTCACCAGGTGGTCCACGCGCTCTTCTTCCGTCTCTACATGGCCATACAGCATTGTGGCGTTCGAACGCAGCCCGATTTCATGCGCCTGCCGCGCGATGTTCAGCCACATCTGCCCGCTTACTTTGTGGTCGCAAATAATCCTGCGCACTCGCGGATGAAAGATCTCTGCGCCGCCGCCGGGCAGCGAATCCACGCCCGCCTCCTTTAACTTCAGCAGGACTTCCTTCACGCTCAACTTGGAGATGCGTGCGAAGTAGCCCACTTCGACCATGGTGAACGCCTTCAAGTGCACGCCCGGGCAGCGCTTTTTCAGCCCGCGCATCATGTCCAGAAAGTACTCAAACGGCAGGTCGGGGTGCAGCCCGCCGACGATGTGAAATTCCAGCGCACCCTCGCGCATGCCCTGTTCGGCACGCTCGTAAATCTCCTCCAGCGCGAAGTTGTACGCCCCCGGAGCGTCCCGGTCGCGGCCAAAGGCGCACAGTTTGCAGTGCGCCACGCAAATGTTCGTCGGATTGATGTGCCGGTTGACGTTGTAATACGTGACGTTGCCGTGCTTCTTTTCGCGCACGTGGTTCGCCAGCCACCCCACCGCCAGCAAGTCCGGCGAACGGTACAGCGTGATGCCCTCGTCAAAACTCAGCCGCTCGCCCCGCAGCACTTTGTCGCTGATCGGCTTCAGCCGCCGGTCCGTAATCGTCAGTTCACGCAACTTCGTTAGCCTCTCCTAGCGGCCCTTCACAGGTCGGCCGCTCTTACAAGAATTTCAGATGTCTCAAATCGTCTACACTCGCCAAACCGCCGCCGCCGCGCCCCAAAACAGCAGGAACACCATACTAATATAGCCGTTCACGGTGAAAAACGCAGCGTCCAGCTTGCTCAAATCGTCCGCTTTGACAAGTGAATGCTCGTAGGCGAGCAGCACCGCAACGACCGCGACGCCCGCCCAGGATGGCCACGGCAACCCGAAGCTCAGCGCCAGCCAGCTCAGTAACGCAATCACGCCGACGTGCATTCCCCGCGCGATCAGCAATGCGTCGGCAATCCCGAATCTCTTTGGAATGGAAAACAATCCCGCATTTTTGTCGTAATCGACGTCCTGGCACGCATAAAGCACATCGAAGCCGCCCACCCACAACGTTACCGCACCGCACAGAATCAGCATGCGCCATTCGAGCCCGCCGGTAATCGCGATCCACGCCGCCGCCGGTGAAATCCCCAGTGCAAATCCCAGAAACAGATGCGACCAGGTCGTGAACCGCTTTGTAAAGGAATAAAAAAACAGAATCGCGATCGCCAAGGGCGCAAGCTTCAACGCCAGAGGATTCAACCGCCATGCGGCCACAAAAAATACCGCCACGGCGAGCACCGTGAAAAGCCACGCGAACCCCAGCGAGAGCGTGCCGGTTACCAGCGCCCTTTGCCTCGTGCGCGGATTCTCCCGGTCGTAACGCAGGTCCACAATGCGGTTCATGGTCATGGCTGCCGAGCGGGCCGCCACCATAGCCACCACAATCCACAGAACCTGCGGCAACGTCGGCCAGCCACGTCTTGTCGCCCGCGCCGCCAACAGTGCCCCGGTCAGAGCAAACGGCAAGGCGAACACCGAGTGCTCGAACTTGATCATTTCCAGCACCGTGCGGATGCGGCTTCTACTCATCTGGTGACAATCGGCTCCATCAGGTACTCAAAAATCCACGGTCGAAAGGGTTGTGCCTTCTTGACTGCTCCTTTCGGTGTTAGCTTCCTTTTGCCAAGCGCTGGCGTAAATCTATCGATCTCGCCCGGGCCGTGCTACCGCCAGGGAGGAGTCTGCTTTATCTTCCATAGTGACGAGCGGCTCTGCCGTAAGTCAAGCCGCGGCATTCGAACGCGCCGATGATAAAATTCCGAGCGGCTGAATTGCATGAATCAAACGGACCTATTGAAGATTCTGGAAGCCGTCGAGAGCGGGAAACTCGCTCCCGGCGCGGCCCTCGAGCGGCTCAGGCACCTGCCGTTTGAGGATCTCGGTTTTGCCAAAGTCGACCATCACCGCGTCCTCCGCCAGGGTTTTGCCGAAGTCGTCTTTGCCCAAGGAAAGACCCCCCAACAGGTCGCCGAAATCGTTCGCGCCATGCTTCAGAAAAAAGACTCGCGCCACAACATTCTCGTCACCCGCGCCAGCTCTAAGGTTTTCAGCGCCATCAAAAAAACCAACGGCAAGGCCGCACGTGCAGCCCAATTCCACCCGCTCTCCGGCGTCATCACCATCCAACGCAGCAGCGAAATTTCCGGAAAAGGCTTGATCCTCGTTGTCTCGGCTGGCACTAGCGATATTCCCGTCGGCGAAGAAGCGTTTCTCACCGCGCACATGATGGGCAACCGTGTCGATCAGCTCTACGATGTCGGCGTCGCCGGGATTCACCGTCTGCTCGAGCACCGCGAAAGCAAGCTCGTGCAAGCCCGCGTCATCATTTGCGTTGCGGGAATGGAGGGCGCCCTTCCGAGCGTCGTTGGCGGTCTTGTCGCCGCGCCGGTGATTGCCGTGCCCACCAGCGTCGGCTACGGCGCCAGCTTCGGCGGCATAGCCGCGCTCCTTGGCATGCTCAATTCCTGCGCTTCCAACGTCGCCGTGGTCAACATCGACAACGGCTTCGGCGCTGCCTGCGTCGCCTCGTGCATCAACCGGCTCTGACCTCCGGGTCGGCCATCACCGGAGAGAACCATCTGCACCTTTCAGCGTTGGTGCCATTGGCGGTGCCCGGTGGAAAGGGCCCCGACCGCGGTGACGTTCGGCGGGCGATCGAGCAGGACCGTTGTCTCGCTTGCTTATTGCCCGACGGAAGGGCAATGCAAGTCTCTCCAGCGTGGCATTCGTTTGTGCGAAGCAGCGGGACGGTCGAAGATAAGATTTTGAAGAAACCCCAGTTTCATGCCGTTTTCTCTCTGCCCCTACGGCTTAGCGTTTCTAGGTAATGTTTTTCTCGACGCCCCGGAGCAAGACTTTCATCACGCCCGGTCTCTGCGAAAAGGCTATCGCCGCTTGCGCTTCCGCGAGCGGAAACGCCCGCGTAACAAGCGGTCTGGGATCCACTTTCCCCGAACGCAGCAGGGCTATTGCCTTATCGAACGGTCCGCACCGCGAACCTAGGACGTTCACTTCCTTCACTACGATCGGCCACGTTTCCACCGGCGCTGCGCCATGAAACGTCGATTTCAGCACCAGCGTGCCGCGCGGTTCGGTCATCTGCTGCGCCAGTGCCAGGCCGCTTGGCGAGCCTGTGGCTTCGACCAGCAGCGAATAACTTTCTCGAACGCGCTTGCAATCGCTCGCATCTCCTCGAACTCTTTTTGTCGCGATTCCCGCACGCCGCGCCAGCGCCAGCTTTCTTTCGTGCTTGCCATACATCACCACACGAGGAATCGCGGTACGCAGCACCCGCGCGATCAGCTGCGCCAGTTTCCCATCGCCCAGCACTGCAGCCACGTGGAAGTTGCTCGCCTCCACTTGCTCCAAAATCTCGCATGCTGCCGCCAACGGCTCCACAAACACGGCTTGCTCGTCGCTCAGCGAATCTGGCACCGCATGCAAGTTCTCGAGCGGCAATGCCAAACACTCCGCAAAAGCGCCGTCATGCGCGACGATTCCCAGCACCGTCCGTCGCGCGCAATGTGTCTCGAGTCTCCGCCGGCAAAATTCGCATTCGGGCTTGAATCGGTAAGCCGCGCACGCAACGTTGATCTCCCCGCAAACACGCCGTCCCGTCCACCTCTTGCGTTCACGCGCCGACACGCCCGCAACTTCGGCGACTTCTCCCACAAACTCATGTCCCGGCGTGCCGCGAAATTGGTGGTACCCGCGGAGTATCTCCAGGTCCGTGTTGCAAATTCCCGCCATCCGCACGCGCACCAGCGCCCAGCGAGGCCGGAGCTTTGGTGCCGGCTTTGCGAGCAAGCGCAGTTTTCCTTTTTCAACTTGAAATGCGAGCAACGGCGATGCGCCCTTCCTTTGCCTGCGTGCCCTTAAACCGGATTCGCCATCATAACGCGCCTCATTGCCCGCCTGCTTCAGCGCGCGTGCGCCGCATTGACAAACTCATCCACGTCTTTATGCAGCTTGTGATGCTCTTTCTCGTCGATGTACATCATGTGTCCGGCCTCGTAGTACGCGAAGCTCACGTTTTTCCGGACCGGCGGCTCCAGGTTCATGTGTGCGAACGTGTTCTCAATGCCGTTGAAAGGCGTGGCCACATCATAGTAGCCGCAAAGCACCAGCACTTTCAGATACGTCTGCTGGGTCATCGCCGCGCGCAAGACTTCTGCCACTTCGGTGTTGCCCGCCTGGTCCCACGGCCGTACATTCGCGCTCACCGTGTAGTATGCGTCGCTGTCCCACTTGAGTTCGCGCCGCACGTAGTCGTGAAACGTGGCCACAAACGCGCCCTCATACGACGCTTCGCTTGGATCGTACTCCACGCGCTCGCCGGCCGCGTCCACGTCCATGCCTTCGAACCGCGAATCGAGCCGCCCGATGGTTCGCCGCTTGTCGCGTTCGAGTTCCTTGAACCAGCGGAATGGACTGATGCGCAGGTTGGTCTCTTCAATGTATTTCGGAGTAAGCCCAGTGAAACGCGCGAGATCCGCAACCACTTTCTGATGCTCCGCTGCGGAAAGCGCGTCGCCCTTTTCGAGCGCCTGGGCGTATTCGCCGTGCGCGAATTCCCGCGCCTGCTGTGCCACCTGCTCGATGGCCAAATTCTGCAAGTCGGACGCCAGCAAATGGTGATACCACGCTGTCGTCACATAGGTCGGCAGAAAAAACTCAAATCGATTGTCGGCGCCCCAGTTTGCGAAGGCCACCGACGAAAGCAGCGCGATACCGTTCAAGTAAATTTGATGCCGCTCTTGGAGCACACCCGCCAATTCGGCTGACCGCGTCGTCCCGTAACTTTCGCCAATCAAGAATTTGGGCGAAGCCCAGCGATCGTTGCGCGTGACGTACGCGTAGATGAAATCCGAGAACCAGTTGGCGTCCGCGATAATCCCGTGAAATTGATTGGGAGCTTCGCCGGGGGCGGGCCGGCTGAAGCCGGTCGAAATGGCATCAATAAAAACAAGATCCGTTGCGTCGAGAAAGGAATCTTCATTGTCCACCACCGTGTACGGTGCCGGCATGCCGTGTCCGTCGGGAGTCAAAACCACCCGCTTTGGCCCCATGCCCATGTGCGTGAACAGAGACGCCGACCCCGGTCCCCCGTTGTAAACAAAGCTGATCGGGCGCTTGGCGATGTCCGTCACGCCCTCTTTCGTGTACGCGACGTAAAACATGGTCGCTTTCGGTGTCCCGTCGTCGGCTTTGATGTTGTAGGTCGCAGCGGCCGCGGTGTACTTGATCTCCTGCCCGCCGATGTGCGCGGAGTGATGCGTCAGGGAAGACTTCTCTTCCGCGATCGGCGGGTGCTGCGCCTGCTTCGCCTGCGCGCCTTCTTGCGGCGCGGCCTGCTGCTCTGCTGGCCGCTGCGTGCGCTGGCGTTGCTGCGGAGGCTGCTGCGCCGGGGGCACGGTCAGTTGCTGGGCCGCAGATTCCGCGGGGCGCTGCGGATCGCTTTGGCTCATCGCCGCTGGCGCAGCGAGCAGCACACAAATTCCAGCAAGGACGCACAGGTCTCTTCTCATTTCACACCTCTCTGTATGGATTAAGAGTTTCTCGGGCAACGGGACTCTAGCAAATGCACCGGAGGTTTCGCCCACTCTGCGAAGCCTCTGATTGGACGGACGAAAACTCGGGAGAGTTTCACCTTTAGGCGACGAAAGCCGGTTATTCGTACCTTAGCGCCACGATGGGATCCACGCGCATGGCGCGCCGCGCCGGGATGTAGGCGGCCACCACCGCCACCACAATCAAAAGCAGGGTCACGCCCAGGAACGTCAACGGATCGTGCGTCCCCACGCCAAAAAGCAGGCTGCTCAATAAGCGCGCCACCAGAAATGCTCCCGCCAGTCCAATCGCCACACCGAGCGCCGTCAACTTGATGGTTTGCATCAGAATCATGCTGCGAACGTTCGCGGCCTGCGCCCCGAGCGCCATGCGCACGCCAATCTCCTGGGTTCTCTGGCTCACCGTGTAACTCATCACACCGTAGATGCCGACGGCTGCGAGCACGACGGCAAGGATGGCAAATATCCCCACGAGCATGGCGGAGAATCGCCTGGGAGAGACCGAGCCTTCGAGCAGTTCGTCCATGGTCATCACGTGCGTTACCGGCAGGTCCGGAGCCGCTTTACGAATCACCTCCGCGACCGCAGCGGCTAGGCTCAGCGGATCGGTCTCAGTGCGCACCACCACATAGGGCGTCCACCCGCCCACCATGTAAACGTCAAAGGTCGCCTCCCCGTCCAGGCCAAACTCGTGCACGCTTCCCACGACGCCGATGATGGTGCTCCAGCATGGTTTTGGATCGAGCGAGCAGAGGTTGATGCGCGCCCCGATGGCGTCGCCATTTGGCCAGAAGCGCCGCGCCATCGTCTCGTTGATCACCGACCTCGGCACTTTCCAGTCGTCTTCGGTAAACAATCGGCCCGCGCGCAAAGGAATCCCCATGGTTGAAAAATACCTCAGGCTCACGGTTCGGTATTGCGCGATCGGCCGCGCCCCGGCATTAGGGATGGGCTGCCCCGCGATCACGAATCTCGAAGCCAGGCGAAATTCGCTGCTCAAGGGCAGTTCATCGATTCCGGCAGCCTCCTTCACGTCCGGCAACGCGCGGATCTGCTCTGCGATTTGCTCGAATTGGATGGATTGCTTTTCCTGAATTTGAATCCACTCCTGCTGTGAAAGCTTGCTGAATTCCGTAAAAGGCAGCGCGGCCTGCTGCACCTCCATTGTCAGGATGTGGTCCACGCGAAATCCGGGATTCACTTCCAGCAAATGTTCGAGACTCCGCAGCAGCAGTCCCGCCCCGATCAGCGGCACCAGCGCCATCGCGATCTCCGAGACCACCAGAATGTGGTGTGTTCCGCGAGGCCCCGACCCGCCAGTCCCCTTGTTTCCCTGTTTGAGAGCTCCTGCGAGGTTTGCCCGGAGCGTTCCTAGCGCCGGCACCAGACCACAAATGATTCCGGCAGCCACGCAAACCGCAGCCGTGAACCCGAGCACCGCGCCGTTCAAGCCGCCTTCCCGCAACACACCCAAGTCTGCGGGAACAAACGCCATCAACGCGCCCAACCCGCTCACCGCCAGCAGCAACCCCACCGCCCCTCCCGCCAAAGACAGCAACATGCTTTCCGTCAGCAGCTGCCGCGACAACTGCCAGGCGCTGGCCCCCAGCGCTGTGCGCAGCGCCGCTTCCCGCTGCCGGCAAGCATTTCGCACCAGCAGCAGGTTGACGATGTTCGCGCACGCAATCAGCAGCACCAGACCCACGGCTCCGGAAAGAACCAGTAGGATGCCTTGCAGTTTTGCTGCCGATGCATCGGCCATCGGTTCGACGAGCACGCCAAAGAATTTGTGCGAATCCGGATACTTGACGGCCTCCTGTTCGTTCAACCTCTTCATTTCGTCTTGCGCCTGCGCTAGGGTTACCCCGGGTTTTAGCCGCGCGATGCCGATGAACACGTGATGAACGTGTTCGGTCAAGTCGTCTTGGTACTGGCCGATGGGCAGCCAAAGATCGGCCCTGCGCAGCAGACGGAAATCTGCCGGCAACACGCCCGTTACCCTATAACGCTGGGTGTCCAGTGTGACCGTTCTTCCGATCACTCCGGGATCGCCCGCAAACCGGCTCTGCCATAAGCGATGACTCAGAATCACCGCCGGGGAGCTGCCCGCCCGATCTTCTTCTGGTGTGAAGTAGCTCCCGGCCGCGAGCCGTATCCCAAGCAGCGGGAACAGTCCGGCGCTTGCATAGCTCCCGAGCACCCGCTGCGGCTCGCCTTCGCCGGTCAGATTAAACCCCTGGCAGTTTTGAGCGTACCCGCCCATTTCGGAAAAACTGGCATTTTGCTGGCGCCAATCCGCGTAGTCTCCCGGAGACAAAGGTGCGCGTGGAGCCTGCGGTTGGTAGGTATTCCAGATTTGCACCAGGTTTTCTGGTTGCGGATAAGGCAGGGGGCGCAACAGCACATTTTCGACTACGCTGAAAATAGCCGTGTTCGCCGCAATCCCCAGCGCCAACGTCAACACCGCGACTGCTGCAAAGCCCGGATTCTTAAACAGTGTCCTGGCCGAGTAACGGACGTCTTTGAGAAGGTAGTCGATCGGGCCACTCTCCCGTCGAAAAACGATTGCCAAGCGTAAACAAATGCAACCTGCATCAGCTTTCTTGCCGTGCCGCCAGGTCCTTATTGCGGGCTGAATGGCTCGCCCACCACGAGCGGACCTGACTTCACGTCGGCCTTAGGGAATCCTGGCTCCGACGGCAACCTTTTGCCCGTTATCTTATCTGACTGTCGCCGGAACTTTAACGGAATTTCAAGGCTGCCGTTCCTGAACCAAACGGTCAAGTTCCCGCCGAACCGGTCGAGCAGAATCCCTGAAGAATGGAGAATGCGCCCGCATTCCATCACCCAATCGAGCGTCGGCCTGAGTATCAAGAATCGCATGTGGAGAACACAGGTCCTTCAAAAACGCGCTCGAGCAGTCCTTTGACTAGCGCAGCGCGGCGGCGAGCGTCTTGACGAGCAGCGGTTCCTGCTCCGGGAAAACCGTGCGTAAATCGAGAGTGAGACGATCGTCTTCCACGCGGGCGATGACGGAAGTCCCGGCCGGCGCGCGGCGCAGCCGCTGCTCCAGCTTCGCCGCCGAATAACGAACGCTCGAAATGCGAATCACCTTGCTCGGCAGCGATTGTGTTGGCGTCGAGCCCCCACCGGCGAGTGAAGCTCCGTCCGCGACTTCGATCTCCACCTCGTCCAGGGGCAGCTCCGGACGCAATTCCCGGACGAAATTCTCCGCGCGGCGCTTCACTTCCTGCGGCGTCATGCGAATCATGCGCATGACGGGAATTTCGTCCCACGCCGCCCTCAGGTATGCTCCCAGGGTGGCCTCGAGGGCGGCAATGGTGAGTTTGTCGACGCGCAACGCGCGAAACAGGGGGTGCCGCCGCACTCGGGCGATCAAATCTTTCTTCCCGGCGATAATCCCCGCCTGCGGCCCGCCCATAAGTTTGTCTCCGCTGAAGGTCACGATGCCGACACCGGCTGCCATGCTTTGCCGCACCGTCGGCTCGGTGATGCCCTCCTCGGCCAAATCCACGAGGCAGCCCGAACCAAGGTCCTCCACCAACGGAATTTGCCTGCGTTGGCTCAGCGCAACCAGTTCTTCGAGCGACGGTTTGTCGGTGAAGCCGGTCATTTTGAAATTGGAAGGATGCACGCGCAGCAACAACCGTGTTTTTTCGCTGACCGCATTCTCGTAGTCGGCGAGCCGCGTGCGGTTTGTCGTCCCCACTTCCCTCAAAACCGCGCCGCTCTGCTCCATGATTTCCGGGATGCGAAAGCCGTCGCCAATTTCTATCAGTTCGCCCCGCGACACAATCGCTTCGCCGCCGCGCGCCAGCGCCGCGAGCGTGACCAGCACGGCTGCGGCGCAATTGTTTACCACGATAGCCGCCTCGCCTCCGGTAAGCCGCGTCAGCAATTCCGCGGTGTGCACGTCGCGTTTCCCGCGCGAGCCAGCTTCCAGATCGTACTCGAGGTTCGAGTACTGCGTGGCCGCGCGGCGAAATTCCTCCACCACGCTTTCCGGCAACGGCGCGCGTCCCAGATTCGTGTGCAGGATCACGCCGGTGGCGTTGATCACCGGCAGCAGCGACCGCGCTAAAATCCGCTCCACCAGCGTCGTGATGCGCTCCTCTAGCGCGCTTCGGTCGCAGGCAACCGGAGAAACTTCCGCGAGAATGGCGGTTGCCCTTTGTCCGGTTATGCGCTCGCGCAGGTCGTCAAGCACGGTGCGCGCAACTTCCACGACCAGGTTGCGATCCGCGCGTTTGGTAAGTTCCGCCAGCCGCGGCTGCGCCAGCAATTCATCGACCGAGGGGATTTGCCGCAACAACTCCGACTGTTCCGCGGAAACGACCCGTTTGGTGGGGGGAGCCATGCAAACATTTCAGCACAGGCCCGGGCCCGCCGCAATCTTGGATCGCCGGTCCCACGAGAAAGGGTTCTCGTCAGGTCCCGAGCGAGGGCCGCCGGCGGTCACCCTGCTGTCAAGCGGTGTCGCATTCGAAGCACCTTTTCCGCCGCGCTGGTTGACGGTTTTGCCCGTCCACCCTAGCATGGAAGCTCGGGAGCGACGGCTCATGGCGACCATTGACGAAGATCTGGGCCAGATCGAAAAAGACATCCGCCAGCTCAAAATCGAGTACGACCA
>Ga0306925_10005147_pt1 | contig 11955 bp, 10 predicted proteins | sample flu12Cox44000176_FD_203755 | JGI IMG/M metagenome (GOLD analysis project Ga0306925, IMG submission 203755) | Lab enrichment of tropical soil microbial communities from Luquillo Experimental Forest, Puerto Rico - flux8day.12C.oxic.44.000.176 (v2)... | ecosystem: Environmental > Terrestrial >...
AGCCCTCCATGCAGTGCCCGCAGTAGTGACACGGCGGACGCTGATCGTAGGGAACCGTCAGCACCGCTTTGCGCACCGGAATCACTGGAATTCCCATCGTCTGTGCAGCGCGCGCCAGGATGCGCTCACTGCATCGCCAGGGAAGAGGAGGAAGATAGTGTTTCCCAGCCGGTAGGATCTCCAGGTGGTCGTGCGCTCGATATGTTCGTAGTAGGGCTCCACCTCCTCGTAGCTCAGGGGCCAATCCTCTTCGATTCCTGCCAGCGTTCGCTCTCGGAAATCGCGCGGCGCATATCGCAAGGTTACGGCGTTCCAATGCATAGTGCGCCCGCCGAGAACCCGAACACGGTCCACAGTAATGTGGTCGCAGTCCTGGTAAACCACGGGCGAGATGTCGGGGGGATAGAAGGGCGCCTGCTTTTCTCCTCGGAGACCGCGATAAGGCAGCTCGTAGGGCCAGCGGTGCGAGAGAAGGCGAGAAGGGGGAAGCTCTTCACCTGCCTCGAGCATCATCACCTGGGCGCCGCCTTCGCACAGCTCTTTGGCCATGACGCCGCCGGCCGCACCCGATCCGATCACGCAGACGTCATAGGACCTCATCCAGGGTTCCCAAGCGAGGATTTGCTCTCCGGCCCTTAGGCTTGCAGCATTCTAGCACTATGAACCTGCACGCGCATACACGCGCATAATTGTTGGAGCAAAGCCATCAGGCGAAATGTGTGGAGTTAGAGCAATCGAAACTCTTCCTCCGATGTGCTGGCCCTCGGGAGCGTCACGGTACCGCTTCAGCCCCTGTCCGGAAGTCCTGCCTTTAAGTAGTCAATTCCCAGGAACAGGTTGGCTCCGACCCGGTCGGGTCGCTGATGGGGGCCTTCTCCAGTTCTTCTATTGCCAGCTTATACTGGCCAAGAGAATGGTATGTGAGGCCCAAGTTGACCCGAGCCTCGATGAGATCGGGATCGAGTCGGAGAACGTGCTTGTATTCTTCGGCTGCCTGTTCGAGCTTGCCGCTTGCTGCATCCTTTTGAGCGGCGCGGAAAAGAGCGGTCACCGTGGTATCAGGGGGCTAGCCTTTTTGGCAGAAGGCCCGCCCCCCCATTTCCCAGGTAACCGCGATCAGTGCCCCTAACACGCACGAGCAAGGCCTTTTCATCTGATTAATCACGTGACGCGGATTCTCATCAACGCATGACACTCCAAAGGCAGAGCCGCCGCTTACTGCGGTAAACCACCGGAGGCCACGTTGACTCGCAGGGTGACAGACCCGATGGTCTTGCCGCCGGCTTCCGCTCGGAAGGTGACCTCCTGCCACTCCGGAGCCTTGGTCGCGGGCACGATCAGCGCCGCCTGCACGGGATAAACGCCGCCCGGCGACACGGTGTAGCGCGCTGTCCCGGCCTTCTCCTTCCATCCGGCCGGCAACTGCAACCTCAAAGTCACCTGGACCGGCTCCGTCGTGGCATTGCCGATCAACAAAGGAACGTATAAGGTCTCGCCCGGCTGTATGCTGGCCTCCGGGATTGGGAGCAACCGAGCGATGTGCTCAATGTTGTGGGCCTTCCAAAAGTCGCTGTAGAAAGACCAGGGCCCTCCGAGCTCGAGGGTCACGCCCTGGCGCGGGTCAGGTTGGTACCCACGGACGCGCGCAAAGGCGATGGGACTCGCCTCCACTCCCTCGAAGATATCTCCGGTCGTGGAACCATTCACCAACGACTTGCCAAAAATGAATCGCACCGGCTGCTGAAAGTATTTGAACTGTCCCGTGGCCAGTGCCTTCTTGGCCTCCTGCCCCGTGTCGCCTTGGGTGAGATGAAAGCTCATTTCTTCGGCGGCCAGCCGATAATACGGGAGCTGGCGCGCGGCGCAGATCACGGTGGTCTCGTATTTCGGGCCCTTGCCTTCGAGGAAATCGACGTGCGACGCGTCGGAGAAATAGTAGATCTTTTTCGGTTGCCATGGGCGGAGCCCTTCGGTCAAGTTGCCGATGGTCGTGCGGTCGCGGGGCGCGGCTACCTGTTCAGGGAACGCTGTCGGATCACCCGCCAGATCGAAGGCCTCGGTAGCAATTACCCCTGCTGCCTGGTGGTCGTCGTGATTTTCTCCCGCTACATAAGCAGGCAACCAGGTGAGGATGACTTCCGGGCGCGTTAGCCTCACCAGGCGCACCGTCTTCGCCAACGCCGAGCCGTGGTTCCAAGTCTCCAGAGAGCGCAGGACATCCTGCCCGGGCGTATCCGGACCGTCGAGGAACCATACATTCATGATGCCGAAATAAGCCAGAGCGCGACGGGCCTCGATCTCGCGCTCCGCGCCGAGCGCCGCTGCTTGCTCGTAACCCATGGCGTTGCCGCCGCCGTCGCCGCGCGTTCCAAAGATCACAGCAACGCGCTTGTGCTCGTCGTAGATGGCCCTGGCGAGATAGCCGGTGATTTCCGTCTCATCGTCGGGATGGGCGACCACAACCAGGATGTCCGCCTTGTAGCGGTCGTCAGGACCGGGGCTCGGCGGAGCGTCTGGGATCTGCGCGTTGTCCGGCGTTCGCGCCCCGCTGCGCCGGCTGGAAGCGGAAATCAGAAGCGCGGCAAGCGCGGCCAGGAGAACGCCACCCGCAGTTGCGAGAAAGGTCTTTTGAATCTTCACAGTTGTGGTGGATTCCGGCTTTGGCCGATGTTTATCCAAGGCCCGACGGTACCCTTTTGTCTCCGGTTGAAATGCGAAGTACTTTCCTTACCCCCGAAGGACCATCTCCCACTCGGTCGCGTTGGGGGGAAGTGCGCAGGCAACAGCGCCAGAACAGGCCGATCAAAAACGTCCAGCAGGAAGGCAGTCATTCTTCCTCAGCCTCAAGCTACCTGATCCGCTTGGCAGTCACCCGAGGAGAATCCGGCGGCAGATCGAAGACTTGAAGGCCCTGGACCGATCGGGTGGGCCGCCGAACCATAAACCCGCGTCTCCCCAACTCCGATACCGCCTTGCCGAGGGCGAGTGAGCGGCTCTCAGCGTAACGCTTGAGCAAGCGGTACGTGTCGTCATCAAGGCTCAGTGTCGTGCGCATAATCCGATGATGCGCTACACATCGACTGGTGTCCAGGAGCCCCTAACGACATCGATGGACCAATTCGATGCTGTGGGCCCAAACCCGATTCGCCCGGATACAGCTGGGACGGTGGCGGGGCCGCGGGATTCGATTCTCGTCCGCCACCTTCCAAACTTCCGGGCCCGTCCTGATGCGATGAGCGCCCTCGCTCAGTTACCGCCTAAGGCGGCCAACAGCCAGTCCACGAGCTTCTTCTTGTAGTGATCCCATTCGGGGTGCCCTTCCCAGTTTTCCATCCCATGTGGCGCGCCCTCGAGCAAGAGCAGGTCATAGCGGGCACCCATTTGCTTCAAGCGAGCGGCATACTCGAGCGTTCCCTTCTGGAGTTCGTCCTTCGTTCCCTGGATTAGAAAGGTAGGCGGCAGGTCCGCAGTCACATGCTCGATGGGAGAATACTCCCGTAACATCTCCGGCGTCCAGTCGCCAAAGAGGCGCTTGAGTGCCGACCGCTGCCAGTCTTCGGCCCCCTCCGACCAAGGCGTAAGGTTGTAAACGCCATAGAAGGAGACAACGGCCCGTACGTGACAGTCCGGACAGGGCGTTGAAGCGACCTGGGACACCAGGTGGCCGCTGGCCGACTCGCCGAGCAGGGCGATCCGGTTGGGATCCACGTGGAAGCGCTCAGCATGTCCGCGAACATAGCGAATGGCGGCGCGGATGTCGTCGAGTTGCTGAGCCACGCGCACGTAGGGGGTAAGCCGGTAGTCGACGGAAAACCAGGCGATACCGGCGCGCGCTAGCGGCTCAAAGACAGGAGACACGTAGGTGACCTTATCGCCTGCCTCCCAGCCGCCACCGTGGGCAATGATCGCCGCGGGAAAAGGCCCTGTACCCTCGGGAAGGTACGCGTCCATCAGGAGCGGCAGGCCATCAGGTCGGGCATAGGTGATGTTCTTCCAAAGGCCGCGCTGGTCGCCTCGCAGCCAAGCGATCAGATCTTCTTTCCAATCCCATTGGTCGGGGTGCCAGTTCTCAAGTTCGTGGATGCCGTGCGGCACAGGTTGGAAAACACAGTGCAGCATTCGTTTGCAAAGGCTCTCCGCTTGGCTTGCCGGAAACTCATTGTCGCTAGTGCCCTGAAACATCAGAACAGCCGCCGCCGGCAACGTCAAGGTTTGCGGGGCCGGTCCTCCGTGAGCGGCCTGCAAGAATGCAGAGCTGAACTTCGCACCGAACATGACGAGCCCTTCGAGGTCGGCAGAAGACCTCTCACGGATCAGGCCGGTGCTGCTAGCGATGTTCGCGCCCTCACCCGTGCCGTCTTTTAGAAATTCGAGGATCACCTCGGCGCCACTGTCCACGCCAATTAGAACGAACTTGCCGGTGATGTTGAAGCGCCTGGGACACCGGATGTAGCGGAGGGCCTCGGCTACGTCGTCGGCGCTGTGGTAGTCGACGGAGAACCATGCGTAACCGGCGCGATCAATAACGTCGAAAAGTTGGTTGATGTGTGTTGTTTTGTTACCTTGGCCGCCATGAATAATGACTGCCGCCGGTCGCGCCTCACCTGGGGGCGCGTAGGCATCCAGTGTGAGACCGCGACCGTAGGGCACATCGCCCAATACACCAGGAACGATGTAATTGCCGCCGGGACTCTGCGGGACCGGAACTGAGCACTGGGACGGGCCGGAAGCCAGTATCACACCCAAGAGGGTAAGGGCGACCATCATGAGGTCGAAGCAAGAAGTCAGGTTGACATTCTGACTCCCGATTCCTGAATCCTGATCTATCAGAACCGAAAGTGCAGTCCAAACTGCATCTGCCGCATGTCCGTGGAGGTGGACGTGATTTGTCCCGCACCCGATACGTCCACCGTATTGTTCGGCAATCCCAGATTGGTGTGGTTGAGAGCGTTGAAGTTCTCCCAAAGAAACTCCAGGGTCTTTCCTTCTCTGATCACGAAGTTCCTTTGCAGCGCCAGGTTAAACACATATTGTGCCGGGCCGCGCAGCGAACCCTTGGATGCCGTACCGTCTTGATAAGGCTGCTGCGGAGATGTATAGGCATTGGGATCAAACCACAGGTTGCGGTTGGGATTGGGAACGGCAGGCTTGCCGATGATGTCGGGGCGGATGCTATTGAAGTCAGCGTTCAGAAGCGGTGCGTTGGAAACGAAGGGTGAGAACGCTTCTCCAGAAAGCATCGTGATCACCCCGCTGACCTGCCAACCGCCGATCACTGCCTGAACCGCCTTGTTACCGCCCGAAGCCCACTTTTGCCCCTTGCCGAACGGCAGGTCCCAGGTAACCAACGAGGTGAGGGCATTCGCGTGGTCCCAACTCGCCGGACCATGGTCATTGCGGAGGTCGTAGTTGTTGTCGAAGTTATAGCCTCCCTCCGACTGGGTTATGGCTTTCGACCACGTGTAGGTCAGCAGGAAGTCCAGACCGTGCGGGGCGCGCTTCTCCAGCCTTGCCTGCAATCCGTTGTAGCTCGAGTTATCGCAGTTGCAGACGTCATAGATCCCCTGCGTCAAACCGAAGTTGTAAAACGGACGGCGTGGGTCGTAATCGCCGGGCCCGGGCACCGCCTGATTCCGGTTTTCGTTGGCAAACAAATGGCGGCCCACGTTGCCGACGTAGGCGAGCTCCAAAGAGAGGTTCGGCGTGAACTGGTGCTGCACCGCTACGTTCCAGAAGTAGGACATGGGGATGCGGTAGGCGTTGAGCTGATCGAAATAAAAGAACACGCTAATACCGTCCGGCAAAGGGTAGCGCCCGTTCGGGCCGATGGGCGGGGTTACCGGATTGGGCGGTCCGTTGGTGGTGAACCCGCGGATCGAGGTGATGTACTGATTGGCGGGGTTGATGTTATTTACGAACTGTACCGGTGGATCGAGCTCCGGGTTCTGAGCGAACACGGCGCCGACGCCAGCGGCGCTATAACCCCAACCGTAGCCGGCGCGCACCACCGTTGTGGGCCGCAACTGGTAGGCCAGGCCTACGCGGGGTGCAAACCCCCAGTTGTAAGCCTGGATGCCCATGTTGGGCGGGACTGTGCCGATGCCGGCCACTACCACCTCGCCCGTGTTGGGGTCGAACGTTCCGGCGCTGCCTGGCTTGGTGCCGGTCTGCGGCAGGTAGTTCTCGTAACGCAGCCCCAGACTGAGGGTCAGTTTGGGAGTAACGCGCCAGGTATCCTGCCCGAAGAAGAAGAGCCGGGTCTGCCGCAAGCTGGGGTAGAACCCGGCGCCAGTGAATTGCTGGGAAAAAGTACCGGGGACGCCCAGCAGATAGGAACCCAACGCGGCGCCCGAGGTGGCATTCCCGGCCGCGAGGGTATCCACATCCAGGTTGCCCGTTGTCGAGTCCTGAAAGTGTATTTCACCCGAGCGATGCGTGCTGCTATCAATCCGTTTCTGTTGCGCCCGGCGAATATCCACTCCCCACTTGATGGTGTGATTGCCTTTCTGTTTTGTCCAGTTGTTTACCCACTGGAACTGGTTTTCCGTCTCGCTCAACGGGCAATTGCACTGGTTCACGCCCAGAGCGTACCCAAAATTAAATCCGCCGTCGCCCTCGACGTAGAAGGCGGGCATGCCCACGGTGTCTGGGGTGCCCCGGTTCAGGCCTGGGATCCCCGCGTCCAAAGCCGGCGTGGCCGTGCCGTTGGGCAGCACGCGAACCCGGTAGCGGTAGGTACCGAATCGAAACTCTGTGATTAACGTGGGATTGATGGAATAGGTCCAACCCAACGCTCCGCTTTGATTGCGCACGTCGGAGTGACCGGCAAACCCGAAGGCGGAGGGACCCCCTGCCAGATCTCCATAGGCGCCCGGCGACTGCTTGGTGAAATCGGCGATGCTGTACCTTCCAAACAGAGTCATTTTCGAGGAAATGTTGTAGTCGATTCGAACATCGCCGGCGTCGGTGTCGAAAACCTGGCTCAGTGAAGCGATGTAGTTGTTGAAGATCTGGCCGGGTGGGCCTGTATTGGGCAGTGGCAGATAGCCCAACAATGTCTGCATAGGCTTCGATGGCGTAATGACATTCACTTGCCCGCCGGTCGAAATCGCTCGCCGGCCGCTCCCATCCGGATTACCGGTATTGGGGTCGAAAACCATTCCTCCCTGAGCGGGAACGCGACCACCTTCGGTTGTAGGCACCAGGAAGGGCTCATGAGATCCGGAGCACGGCGTGGACGACACCGTGCCGTCCTGGCAGATGTAGTCGCCCAGCAGGGGTCGCAAGTCTCCACTACGTTCGGCATCGGTGGGCACCGTCTCAACCAGCGAGCCGCCCGTCCGCTGACGTGAGCCCTGGTAATCCAAAAAGCCGAAAAGCTTGTCCTTCTTCAGCGGAAAGCCAATGGTCCCGCCGAACTGGTTCCATACGATGGGAGGATTGAGGTCAGTGAAAGGATTGCGGGCATTGAGGACAGTGTTGCGCAGATATTCGAAGGCTGAGCCGTGAACCTGGTTGGTCCCGGACCTGGTGGTACCCTGCAACAGGGCACCCGCCACGTTGCCAAACTCGGCGTTATAGTTACTTGTGGTGACTTTGAACTCCTGCAGCGAGTCCATATTAGGGTTGATGACGGCGATGCCCAGGACGTTACTGTGGTTCTCCGTCCCGTCCAACTCGAACCCGTTGGAGTAGAAATACTGCCCGTTCACATTGATCTGCAGGCCACCCTGCGGATTCTCGCTGGAGGCGTGCTGGAATCCATTCAACTGCGCGCCTGGCACGGCCAGTACCAGACTGGTGACATTGCGATTGAGCACAGGTAACTTCTGCAACTGGGATGCGGTGAGCACGTCGCTCACTTCAGCGCGATCAGTTTGGAGTAGAGGGACTTCGCCCGTCACCGTCACCGTGCTCTCAGCTTTGCCGATCTGCAGTTTTACGTCCAGGCGGGTCGTGGCGTCCACCTCGACCCCAGCCACGACCGTTGACTCCGTGAATCCGGGCATGCTAACGGTGACACGGTAGCGCCCCGCCAGCAGGTGCGTCTGCGTGTAGTTACCGTCCGCATTGGACCTGGTCTGGTAAGTCATTCCCCGCTCGACGTCGCTGATCGTCACGTCCGCATTGGGCACCGCGGAGCCAGAGGGGTCCGTCACGGTTCCGGTGATGTTGCCCGACACAGCTTGCCCCGGCGCCATGCGGCTGAGAGAAACGGACAGAAAAAACAACGTGAGAGCTCTTGCGAACAGCCTTCCCGGCATAGCCATTTGTCGACCTCCACGCGCGTTTGCGGATTGCCCTGTAGAGCACCCGACAGATAAGCGCATTTTACCATGACAAGAAGTCGGGGGTGGCGCATCCAGGGCGGGGTTGGCCATGGGTGTGTCTGGCTAATCGCATACATCGCCGACAGCGCAGTGTGTGCGCCACTCGAGGCGGCAAAAGAAGCAGCAGGAGTCCAGTTTAGGGGTTAGAACCGGCCCCGGGCTCGAGTTCCTGGTGGGTGACCGCCGGCTGTTCCGGTGCGCCCGGTATGCGTAACCCGGCGCGAGGGCCGGCGGCATGGTACTTCTGGTACAGGCTCATCTCGCTCTGGTAACTGGTCGTCTCGCCCAGAGCCTTGTAGGCGGACGCCAGCAGGAAGTGCGAGACTTCGTTCTGGGGATTCAGGCGAACGGCCTCGTGAAGGTGGGCGGGCGCCTCGCTGGGTCTCCCAAGGTTAAGCAGAGTACGTGACAGGCCGATTTGGGCCTCCTCGAAGTCAGGCTGAAATTGAACTGCCTTCCGGAAGTGTTCGAGCGCCTCGTCAAACTGGTTTCGCCGGCGGTAAATTTCGCCGATCTCGTATTCCGCGTCAGCGCTTTGCGGAGCGATAGCCAGTTCCTGCTGAAATTCACTCAAAGCTTCATCGACCAGCTTGGGATCCTTGGAAGTCCGGAGGAGCGCTTCACCGATACGTAGGTGAATGCCTGGCATCCTAGGTTCCATCTCCAACACTCTCCCGTATTCGGCGATCGCCAGGTCAAAACGCTGCAAACTTTCATGAACCTCGGCGTTAGCGTAGTGCACCCACACCGAATTGGGATTCGCCTGGATCAGTTGCGTCATGGTCTGGTAAGCGCGGTCGGCGTAAAGCCGTGAGGCGTGAAAGAGGATTTCAGGGTCGTTCGGGTAGCGGCTGAGGAGTTCGTCAGAAACGCCCACGGCCTTGGCGTAGTGCCCTAGTCCTGCGTACGCTCTCTGAAGGTCCAGACCAATGAGTTTTCCCAATTTTTGATCGGCCGGGTGATGGAATGCAGGTTCCAGGATTGAGACGGCCTCCTTGTTCCGCCCCAGCTCCGCATAACATAGGCCCAGCATCAGCTCTGCCTGGGCCATCTTCGGATTCAGTTTGAGGGCGCGCTCGAAGGCTTGCGACGCTTCCAGAATTCGACTCAGTGAGTAATACGCCATGCCCAGGTTTCCCTGTACCTGGGGCACGTCAGGCGACAGTTGGGCGAGCTTTTCCAGAGCCCGGGCTGCCGCAGCCCAGTCCTTTGCTCCGATGGCCCGCTCGGCTTGCTCCGAGTACTGGGCAAGCTCAGATTCATTTGCTTGTTGAGCTGGGAGCGTCTCTGGAAGGGTGAACCCCAGAGACAAGACCAGGAAACAAAAAAACGCGAATCGATTTGTTTCTAGGATCACCGCGCTCATGCAAATCCCTCATTACCTCCTTGCGTGAAATACGGTGGGACCTCCCCCCTCAGAGCCACCTTCCACGGCCAAAATCGATGCAATCAGTATAGCGCGGTAGGTGGTGTTGGTATCGACCCGGCAGGAAGGCCAGTTCACATTCGCACCAGAAGAATCAAAGCCGTATACTGCTCACGATTCCCATCCCGGAAAGCCAGCAGAAGGTGCGTTTGCCGCCGGGGACGCTGGACTGGAGCGAGAACGAGTTCTTTAGGTTCTGCCAGGGCAATCACGACCTGCGGCATACGTTCGCGTCTCGTCTGGTCATGGCGGGCGTCCCTCTCGCGGCGGTGATGGAATTAATGGGCCATCGGACCATCCAAATGACGATGCGCTATGCGCATCTGGCCCCCGACCATCAGAGGGCGAACGTCGAGCGGTTAATGCAGTATGTGGCGCCGGAGAAGGGCGCGGCCGAGGTCGTCAAGATGCCTGTGGCCGGCGGTCGTGGGTCGTAAGCGGTAACCCACCCTACAGTTCGCGCGCGGTCGCCCACGTCGAGCGCCGGTGTTCCCTTTACGTGCGAGGGGCAAGAAAAAACGGCCCCCCGAGTTGACGCGGCGCGCGGCGGCACGGCGCGCCGTCCAAGCCTGGTACGGCACCCAACAGCAATAGACATGCGGTCAGGGCGAGGTCGAGGCGTTCGAGAGCGCTTCGGCTGAGTAACGCTGAGTTTGCATCAGAGTGATTGACACCCTCTCGTTACTTGCGGGAAGGACTGTTCACCAGCTATGGGTAAACACTAGGCGACAAGGCAGGAATCATCCGTGGAAGATGTGAGCCAAGTTCCCGGTGCCCGACGATCCGCCCGCAATTTGCAGTCGGGATGGCATTGGAACTTTTTCGATAGGTGTGTCGACATTGGGGGACTCATGAATGTGATAAATACCAGACGTCGCCGTTGATCTAGTATCGGTAATCGCACGCAAAGGCTTCCCACATCTCAACACATTGGGGAGGGTACTCAAGTGACGAAAAATAGCGTCAAGACGCTGTATGTAACTAAAAATATCAAAACGCGACGGGAATTCCTTAAACAGGCAACGACGGCTGTCGGAATGCTCCCGTTACTTAAGGGCGACAGGCAAGCCTTCGGGGCGTCGAAGTCACCATTTGACCCGGATGCAATAAGCAAGCTCAAAACAGGGTTCGGCGGGCGTCTGATCGTTCCAGGTGACACAGAATATGAAACTGTACGCGGAGCGCTCTCAATGAATCCTGAAACCGATAAATATCCTGCTCTCGTCGCACAGTGCAAAAACGAGGAAGATGTTTCGAGATGCGTAGATTTTGCCCATGAACAGGAGTTGGAAGTCGCGGTGCGATCCGGCAATCACAGCTTTCTGGGTTGGGGCATCTGTGAAAAAGGTATCGTTATTGATCTGTCCCGAATGAAAGCTGTTACGGTTGACCCCGTACCGTCCAAATACTCGATTTCTCTGAAAGCAGAATGGGTTACAGGCGCGGCTTCCCCCTGATCTGGCGCGCCGTCTTGCAGTGACTCCGGGTGCTACGATGGCATGATGCGCCTGGCACTCGACCCCTTTCGGCTCCTACTGATTTCTCTCGCGGGCTGGTTAAACCAACAGCAGCAAGAGGCCATCGACTATCTTCAGGAAGAGAACCGTGTGCTACGCGAACAACTCGGAGGCAAGCGGCTGCGTTTTAACGACGCGCAGCGCCGACGCTTGGCGGTTAGGGCCAAGAAATTGGGCTGGCGTATGCTTCATGAGTTGACGACCATCGTGACGCCGGCAACGCTCTTGGCCTGGCATCGCAGGCTGATCGCCAGGAAATATGATGGCAGCCGACAGCGTGGGCCAGGTCGTCCGCGGGTGCTAGAAGAGATCCGGCGCCTGGTAATCCGCATGGCTACGGAGAACCGGGACTGGGGCTACCGCAGAATCCAGGGAGCGCTCGCCAATCTGGGCCATGAGGTGGCGCGCGGCACCATCGCCAACCTTCTGAGGGAGCACGGGCTGGAACCGACGCCGGAGCGTAACCGGAAGACCACCTGGAAGGAGTTTTTGTCCAGGCATCGGGACGTCATTGTGGCTGCGGATTTCTTTACGATAGAGGCATGGACGCGCAATGGCTTGACGAGATTCTTGGTGCTTTTCTTGATCGATCTGTCGACTCGGAGGGTTGAGATCGCCGGAGTGGCGCGAGAGGCAAGCGGACCTTGGGTGAGCCAGGTCGCACGGAATCTCAGCGATGCCG
>Ga0306925_10005151_pt1 | contig 11953 bp, 10 predicted proteins | sample flu12Cox44000176_FD_203755 | JGI IMG/M metagenome (GOLD analysis project Ga0306925, IMG submission 203755) | Lab enrichment of tropical soil microbial communities from Luquillo Experimental Forest, Puerto Rico - flux8day.12C.oxic.44.000.176 (v2)... | ecosystem: Environmental > Terrestrial >...
ATGGGCTATCAGGCAAAGATGCCCGGCATCGTCGAGGAGATGCCAACAGGCGATGGCGCGCGTCGGCAGGCAACAGTTCGAGAAGGTGACGATCAACGGCGCTCCCGGCTTTAGTACCCGCCCGACTTCCCGGATTACTTCACCGGGCCTCGTCAAGTGCTGGATAGAAACGCAGATCGCTGCCCCATCGAACTCCGCGGTGGCGAATGAAAGGCGCGGATTACGGTTCAAATCCTGTACGCGCCACTCGTCGAGAAATGGGTTCTCCGCCAGTTCGCAAGCGCTGATGCCGACACCAACAACTCGCGCATACGGGATTTCGGGCGGCAGGTGGCTTACCCACCCCGACATCAGATCGAGGATAGCGCCACCGCCCGGAAAGACTTCGCGATAGAGGTTGGTCACCGCCGCGATTGCCGCATCGTCTGTACGCCGGGCATACGCCGCCTCGGGGCGGGCCGACGTATCGAAGCGCTGATCACCATCCACGGGTCCAGCCATCGGAAGGAGCGGCATTTCCCCCTCTCGAGCTATTCGTGTCAGAGATGGGGACTGCCTGCGCGGCGGTCCATAGCCGAAATGTCAAGCTTTTCGCGTGCCGGTCCGTTGTCACCGAGCCCATAGCTTTAAAATGCTTCCGGCTTCGTTCAGTCAGTCAAAGCCCGCTCGGGTGCGGTTAGCGGTAGTTCGAGATCGCGAGCGACGGCGGGATGCGTCACCCGGCCCCGACAGACATTGAGGCCGTCCCGGAGGTGAGGGTCTTCTGACAGCGCCCGTAGCCAACCACGATCGACGATCGCCAAGACAAACGGCAAGGTCGCGTTATTGAGTGCCACCGTCGAGGTGCGGGCGACCGCTCCCGGCATGTTGGTAACACAGTAGTGGACGACACCCTCCTCGATATAGGTCGGTGCCGCGTGCGTCGTCGGCCGGCTCGTCTCCAGGCAGCCTCCCTGATCGATCGAAATATCGACTACCACCGCACCCGGCTTCATCGCCCGAACGAGCTCGCGGCTTACGAGCTTTGGCGCTGCTGCGCCAGGAATTAGCACAGCGCCAATCACGAGGTCCGCGGCGACGACTTCGCGCTCGATGTTCTCCATCGTGGAGAAGAGTGTATGGAGTTGCGCTCCGAATTGCAGGTCGAGCTCGTAGAGGCGCGGCAGCGACTTGTCGATTACCGTGACGTAAGCTTCCAAACCCATCGCCATACGCGCTGCGTTGGTACCCGCGACTCCTCCCCCGAGAATAACGACTTTGGCGGCGGGAACACCCGGAACGCCGCCGAGCAGCACACCGATGCCGCCCTGCTCCTTTTCGAGGCAATGGGCTCCGACTTGCACCGCCATCCGTCCAGCTACCTCACTCATCGGGGCAAGCAGCGGCAAGCCGCCACGCCCGTCGGTGACTGTCTCATAAGCGACGGCGATAGCGCCCGATCCGATCAGCCCTTGAGCCAGCGCTTTGTCCGCAGCCAGATGCAGATACGTGAACAGAACTTGTCCCTCACGCAACAGCGCCACTTCTCGCGGCTGCGGCTCCTTGACCTTAACGATCAGTTCCGCGGCGCCGAACACCTCTTCGGCGCCGCTGAGGATGTCAGCACCTGCCACTTCGTATGCTGCGTCATCGAAGCCGATCTCGGTGCCCGCTCCCGCCTCGACGACCACTTTATGCCCGTGGTGCACGAGTTCGCGCACATTCCCGGGGACGAGCCCGACCCGATACTCATGGGTTTTCACCTCCTTCGGGACGCCGATCAGCATCGATGAACCCCGCGATTCGGCCCCGTTCGGGACGAGACCCTCTGCCTGATGATACCGGCGGACGCTTCGACGAGCACCCTATTCTGCCGCTTCCGCGGGTCGGCTCACCAGCGCGGGTTGTTCCGCGGGTGAGAGAGTCAGCTGGCGAATGACCTCGTCGGCCAGCGGCATGGATGCCGTTAGCCCCGGCGATTCGATCCCGTAGAGGTTAACCAGCCCGGACACACCGTGGATTTCGGGTCCCTGCAAGATGAAATCGACAGCCGGTTCCTCGGGTCCGCTGATCTTTGGCCGGATCCCGGCATAGCCGGGCTGCAACGCGCCATTCCGCAACGCGGGCCAATAGGTGCGGATGGCGGCATAGAAGGCATCGCCGCGGGCCGGATCAACCGTGTAATCAACCGCAGCGATCCATTCGACGTCCGGGCCAAAGCGCGCCTGACCTGCGAGATCGAGAGTGATGTGGACGCCGAGCCCACCGGGTGGCGGGACAGGATAGACGAGCCGCCGAAACGGTGCTGGGCCGGTCAATGAAAAGTAGACCCCCCGACAGAAATAGGCCGGCGGGATCGTTTCGCGCGGGATCCCGTTCACTGAGCGCGCAAGGGCGGGCGCATAAAGCCCAGTTGCGTTGACGAGACAGCGACACCGGATGACGGTCGGCTCATCCCCACCGATGGCCAGATCGAAACCGTCGTCGCGAACCCGGCCGGAAAGCACGGGGGTGCGGAGCACGACCATCGCGCCGGCCGCTTCGGCCTCGCCCTGAAAGGCAAGCATCAACGCATGGCTGTCGATGATACCGGTCGAGGGGGACAGCAAAGCGGCAACGCACCGCAGCGCCGGTTCGAGCCGTTGCGCCTGGCTCGCCGTGAGCCATTGCAAATCATCGACGCCGTTCGCCCGGGCCGTATTGGCGATACGTTCGATGCCGACGATCTCACTCTCTTCAGCAGCTACGATCAGCTTGCCAATTTGGGCATGAGGGACTCCATGCTCGCGGCAATAGGGGTAAAGGCGCTCGCGCCCGGCGACACAGCAGCGTGCCTTCAGGCTGCCGGGCGGATAATAAAGCCCACCATGAATTACCTCGCTGTTGCGCGACGAGGTCTCAAACCCGATCGTTGAAGCGCGTTCAAGCACAAGTACATCGTACCCCGCCAGCGCGAGAGCGCGAGCCGTCGCAAGCCCGACCACCCCTGCACCGATCACGACGCATTCAACCTCGTTCACGTCACCCCCTACCTAATTGTTGGTCGGCTGCGACAAGTCTGCGCGCGCACGCATGAATCGTGTGTGAATTGCTTCACATACGGCGACGGATCAGGATCGTCGAGAAATACGGGACCTCGCCCGCATCGACACAGGCAAGCGGAGCCACCCGCTGGCTGGGCAGGGTGGCGCGTTCGATGTAGACCGCGCTGTCAAGCAGGTCGAGTTCGCAAAGAACCCGGCGTATCTTCGGAAAATGGCGCCCGAGCTTGACTATCGCTGCAGCATCGCTCTCGCCGAGACGGCGCGCGATTTCGGCTTCGCCGAGCGTCGCCGGGACCACTGCAAGGGCCTCGTCTCGCATCACTAGCGGAGTTGACGCGGCGGCGCCGCAAGCGGTGATCGAAGGCACGCCCGGGACGATCTCGATCCGATATCGGCCGGCAAGCCGGGTAAAGAGATGAATAAAGCTGCCGTAGAAGAACGGATCGCCCTGACAGAGCAGCGCGACATCATCGCCGCGGTCGAGCTCGATGGCCAGCTTGGCTGCTGCACCGTCATAGATCGCGGCGAGCGGCGCCGCCGGTTGCATCGGAATGCGGATCGCTATCTCGCGCTGCCCCACGTTGAGCCAGATCGCGACAATCGAACGGGCGAAGCTGTCTCCTTGCTCTGGTGCGGGATAGGCGACGACAGGAGCTGCGCGCAACAGCCTCAACGCCTTCAAGGTCAATAATTCTGGGTCTCCCGGCCCGACACCGATGCCGAACAGCTGTCCGGGCATCACCGCCATTTCAGCGTGGCTCCAAGTCACAGAGGATCAGGATCACACTGCCCCCACCGGCCGAGTAATCGAACCCGGAAACGCGGTCGAATGCGCTGAGGTTCAACCCGGGCGTCACCAAGGATTTTCGGAACGCCGCGTCTTTTCGATCACTGACCAAGGCCATGCCTGCAGCTGCGAGCTGTCGATCCGTGGGACTGCAGTCGCCAGCTGGGTTGCCGTGCCGAGCGCAGCGAGGCAGGTGAGGGTTCGTACTTCATCTCACCCGGGTTTGGTTACCACCAGCTGAGTAACCGGAGCCAGTGACCGCCAGAGGTGGCGTGGACCGAGCGGCTCGGCGCGGCTGATGGCGACGCGCGTCAGCTCGCCGCCGTAGCTCGTATGCCAGTCGAGGAGCCGCGCTTCGCCTTCGGCGGTGACGACATTGCCGACCAGACGTCCGCCGGGCCGCAACTTGGTCCACAGTAGGGGCAGCAGGCCGGGCTCCCCGACACCGCCTCCAGCAAAGATTGCGTCCGGCACCGGCAGACCGTCGAGCGCCTCCGGTGCCGTGCCAACGATGATGCGCACTCCCGGCACTCCCAACCGCGCGGCATTGCGCGCGATGGCCGCGGCGCGTGCCGAGCGGCGTTCGATCGCGACCGCCGAGCGGCCTTCCCCGGCGCGCAGCCATTCGATCGCGATCGAGCCACAGCCCGCCCCGACATCCCACAGGGTCTCGCCGGGAAGCGGAGCGAGCGCCGCGAGTGTCGCAGCGCGGACCTCTCGCTTGGTCAGCTGACCGTCATGCTCGAAGGCGTTATCAGGAAGCCCCGCGAAAAGCGGCAATGCGCGGGTACCAGGTGCGCCGCGGCACGCAATCGCGATCGTGTTCAGGTCGGCGATCCGCCGATCGCCCCAGGACTGTGCGTCTCCCTCGATGACCGCCTCGCGCGTCCCGCCCAGATGAGTCAATACAGTAAGACGGCTCGGCCCCCAGCCGAGCCCGGTAAGGAGTTGCGCCACCGCGCGCGGCGTGTCGCCGTCCTCAGATAAGGCGAGGATGCGGCGGCCAGGGGCAAGGTACAGCCGCAGCGTGTCGAGCGGACGGCCGTGCAATGTGACGATCGCACAGTCGGCGACGGGCCAGCCAAGCCGGGCCGCTGCGAGACTGAAGGCGCTCGGCTGCGGCACGATCGTCATTTCTTCGCGCGAGAAGCGACCAGCCAGTGTGACGCCGATGCCGTACCAGAGGGGATCGCCGCTCGCCAACACGGTCACATTGCGGCCGCGTCGCGCGGCAATCGCGGCGATCGTGCGGTCGAGGGGGCGTTCCCAGAGGAGCCGCTCGGCGCCACCCTCCGGCACCATGCCGAGATGTCGGGCGCCGCCGACCAGCACTTGCGCGGTCTCGACCAGCGCGCGCCCTACCGGGGCGAGGCCAGCTAGCCCGTCCTCACCGATGCCGACCACTGCGAGCCATGATTTCACCCGATGCTCGCAAGCGCGTTGACCGCCGTGGCGGCGAGCGCACTGCCGCCGCGGCGGCCATGTATTGTGATGTAGGCGATACCCCGGCCGACAATGGCGAGTGCTGCCTTGGCCTCCGCGGCGCCGACAAAGCCAACCGGAAAGCCGAGCACGAGAGCCGGTTTTGCCGCCTCTTCCGCGATGATCTCGAGCAAGCGAAACAGCGCCGTGGGCGCGTTGCCGATCGCCACCACCGCGCCCGCCAGATGTGCGCGCCACAATTCAACTGCAGCCGCCGAGCGCGTCGTGCCCTGCGGGGCGACCGCTTCGGACAAGGTGCAGATCACTTTGTTCGCCGCCGGTAGCCGCTCGCGACTGATGCCGGCGGCGACCATCCTCGCATCGACAAGTATTGGAGCGCCGGCGGCGAGTGCTTTGCGTCCAGCCGCGACCGCGCCACGCGACCAGGCGAGGTCGGCGAGAATCCCGCTGTCGCCGGCAGCGTGCGCAAGCCGCACCGCCAGCGGGCGCAGAGCGCGCGGGAATCGGCCGAGATCGGCCTCGGCACGGACCAATGCGAAGGAACGGCGTGATATTTCAGCCGGGTCGCGGAGATAGGCGCTGTCTGGTTTCTCGTCCGGTAGAGCCGGGGAAGAGGGGCTTGTTCTTGCCTGGCGTGGCCCCATCACGCCTAGAGTCCAGGCTTCTTCCGACACAATCCGTTGGACTTCGGCATTGCTAACCGGCGGCACAAACCAGGACGCAAGCTCGCCGGCACGGTCGCGTGCGGCGAAGAGCGCGGCGACGGTGCGGACCTGTGCCTTGTCGTTGGGGGGACCCAGTTCCGACCGGACCTTCCACCATGACGGCCAGACCTCGGTAAACACGATCCGCGCTTCCTCAGGCAGAGACAATCCCGTCTCAAACGGCCAGATTCGCGCCCGATCAGCCCAGGCTGCATCGTTACGCAAATCCCTTACCACCGGGATTCCGGTCAACGCCTGGCTGCCGACCGAGCCGATGTAGGCAAGCTTCCAGCATGGTTGGGCCCCACGCATCCAGCAATCGATCAGGCGTTTCTCCGCGAGGTCTTCGCACTGGTGCCGGCCATGGTGTTTCGGGCCAAGGAATTTGTCGGAAAAGCGCGCCGGGCAGCCCCAGAACGGAAATCGCCCACCGGAGACGCGGCGGTTGAGCTCGGCCCCGACGGAGAACCGGTTGTTGCGGTTGTCCTTGGCGTCCTTAAGCAGTCCGGCGATTTCATCCCATACCGCGCGCCATGGAGTGCCGGAAAGGCCGAGCCGGGCGGCGAAGCCGGCGGGATAGCCGAATGGGAAGTCGAAACCGAGCAATACCCGCTCGCCGCGCCGTACGGCAATAGCAAGGATTTCGGCCAAAAGCTGCTTGGCGCTGTGGCGGGTATCCGGGTTTGAGCTCTGCTCTCCATCTGGTCCCAAATGGCAGATCCAAATGCTGTCGCGGCCCCTCCTCTTCTGGCTCGCCGCACTCCAGTCGACGATCACGTGATGGTCGAACAACGGCGGCATCGCCGCTCAGCAGTGGTGATTACCGTGGTACGGGACGCCGTGGCGACCGTGATGATCATCCGTGCCGATCCCCCGCACCTGATGGTGATGAGCCGCTTGCGGCGCGCCCGAATCGCTCTCATAACCGACGATCTGGGTGCGGTACTTGCAGAGCTGGCAATTCATCGCGGGCTGCCCTTCGCGGACCTCGCCGACGCGGTCGCTAAACGCGTCGAGCACCTCGGGGTGGTCGCGCAAATACAACGCCTTGACAAATTCGATCTCGGGACGCCGGTAAACAGGAAATAGGGAAACAGGATGATGCGGCGGAAGCCGAGCCGCGCGGCGCGCGTCAAAGCCGCGTCGACCCGCGGATAGGCAACACCGCTGAACGCGATTTCGGCCCAGCCGAACCCCATTCCTTCCCATAGCATGCGGGCGAGCTTGGCGACGTTGGAATTGGCGTCCGGGTCGTTGGTGCCGCGCCCGACGACGACGAGCAGGGTCTCGGCACGCGTGATTGAGGGATCCGCCGCCGCTCGGGCGACGCGATCGGCCGCCGCCCCTAACAGCTTCGGGTCGATCGCCAGATCACGTCCCAAGCGGACATCGATCCCGGGATTGTCGGCCATGAAGCTGTTCATCTCCCAGGGGAGGTCGTTCTTAACATGGCTCGCTGCGAACAACATGCCCGGTATCGCGAGGATCTGCCGTGCGCCCCGCGCCGCCAGGGTGGCGAGCCCGTCGCGGATCGTCGGGCGAGCGAATTCGAGGTAACCGGTGGCAAAATCGAGATCTCGCAGACGCGGGCGCAATGCGGCGGCCACCAACTCGAACTCGGCGACTGCTTCCGGATCGCGGCTGCCGTGCCCGCAGATCAGTACCGCCGTCTCGCTCATTGGTCGCCTCTCCTTGATTCTCGGCGGGGCCTAAGCGCCGGATGACGCCCGCCGCCGCCGACCGATTGCTCTTGCTCGTCGCCGGCCTCGCAGTCGACGGGGTATTTGGCGACATGCCGGCAGTGTTCCGTCATGTCCAGCATCCGATTGTGCTCGCCGGCCGCACGATTTCGTTCTTCGACCGCAAACTGAACCGTGAGACCCGCAGCGAGGCGTCGCGCCATTACCGCGGCATCATTACGGTGATCTTCTTGGTCGGCGCCGCTGCGGCGTTGGGGCTCGCGATCGAACGGCTCTGCCGTGGCCATGCGCTTGGTGCCGTTGTAAAAGTCCTGCTGATCGCGGTGCTCGTCGCCCAGCGCAGCCTCTACGAGCATGTCGCCGCCGTCGCCGAGGCGCTCGACGCCGGTGGGCTCGCGGCGGGCCGCAGCGCCGTGCGACATATTGTCGGCCGCGATCCGACAAGCCTCGACGCGCATGGCGTAGCGCGGGCGGCGATCGAGAGTCTCGCGGAGAACTTCAGCGACGGAGTCATCGCGCCTGCGTTTTGGTACTTGGTGCTCGGTCTCCCCGGCCTCTTTGCGTACAAGATGACAAATACGCTCGACAGCATGATCGGGCATCGCAGCCCACAGTATCGCAGCTTCGGTTGGGCGGCAGCGCGCTTCGACGATCTCCTCAATCTGGCGCCTGCGCCGATCAGCGGGTTGCTGCTCGTCGCCGCGGCGGTCTTTGCCAAAGACGGTCGGCCGGACCGCGCCCTGGTGATCATGTTGCGCGACGGACGCAAGCACCACTCGCCGAACGCCGGCTGGCCGGAAAGTGCCATGGCGGGGGCATTGGGCCTGGCGCTGGCGGGACCTCGCCATTACGCCGAGGGCCTCGTCGCCGATCCTTGGCTTGGCGACGGCAATGCACGGGCCGGGACGTCCGACATCGCTCGCGCGCTGCACCTCTATCGCCTCGCCTGCCTGATCGAGGCCGGGCTGTTGCTGGGAGCCTGGCTTGCCGCGCATCTCACACCGCCGGTTTGAGGCGCGGTGACCGCGCGGCGGCGAGCAGGGCGGGAAGATCGAGGCTGCGCTCGAGATGATCAGCGAGCGCATCGAGGGTCGCCTCGATTTGCTGCTCGTAGGCGACCTCGCCACTATCGGCGCCGAGCCTCTTGAGAAAGGCGGTGCGAAACAGATCGCTGGCGAAAAGGCCGTGCAAATAGCATCCGGCGACTCGGCCGTCGCGGCTGACGCAGCCATCGCCGCCGCTGACCAGACGGAGCATCGGCCGCTCGAGCTCGGGCCCGGTCGTGCTGCCGAGATGCATCTCGTAGCCTTGGACCGGCATACTGGTAGCAAGCTCGATACCGGCGGTCTCGACAAGTCGCTTGGCACCGCTAAGCACGGTGTCGACCTCGAGCAGCCCCAGTCCTCTAATGGTTTCCTTTCGTCCTTCCATGCCAAGGGGATCGGTGATGGTTATCCCCAACATCTGATAGCCGCCGCAAAGGCCGAGGATGCGGCCGCCCTGGCGCCGATGAGCCAGGAGATCGATGTCCCAACCCTCGCCGCGCAGAAATTCGAGATCGCCGATCGTCGCCTTCGAACCCGGCAGGATCACCAATGTCGCATCGCGCGGCAGCGGCTGCCCGGGAGTGACCATGACGAGCTCGACCCCGGGCTCGGAACGTAACGGGTCGAGATCGTCGAAATTGGCGATGCGCGGGAATACCGGCACCGCGATACGGACTGGACGTCGCCCCATGCCCCAGTCCTCTCTCCGCACGCGGGGAGAGGGAGGGACCCGCGCAGCGGGAGGTTGGTGGGCCAGCGCGAGCGAGTCTTCGGCCGGAAGATTCGTTGCGCCGGCGAAATGCGGCACCACACCAAAGCAGCGCAGCCCGGTGCGCTCGCCCAGCGCGGTGATACCACCGTCGAACAGCCGGATATCGCCACGGAATTTGTTGACGACGTACCCAGCGAGCAACGCCTTCTCACTTGCCGATAGAAGCTCGTGCGTGCCGACCAACTGCGCGATGACGCCGCCGCGCTCGATGTCACCGATCAGCACGACCGGGACGCCGGCCGCTTCAGCAAACCCCATGTTGGCGATGTCACCGTTGCGCAGATTAATCTCGGCCGGACTCCCTGCCCCTTCGATCAGGACGAGATCCGCTGCCTCGGCGAGCCTGGTGAAAGCAGCAAGCACCGGCGGCAACAGGCTGGGGGCGAGCTGACGATAGTCGCCGGCGCAGGCCGCGCCCCAGACCTGGCCTTCCAAGATGATTTGCGTCCCGCTCTCCGATTGCGGCTTCAGCAGCACCGGGTTCATGTCCGTGGCGGCAGGGATGCCGCAAGCGCGCGCCTGTAGTGCCTGGGCCCGACCGATCTCCCCGCCGTCGGCGGTAACCGCGGCATTGTTCGACATGTTCTGCGGCTTGAACGGCCGCACCTTGAGCCCTCGCCGCGTGAAAGCGCGCGCCATTCCCGCCAGCAATGTCGACTTGGGCCTTGACGCCACTGCGGAACGGGTGCTTGACGAGGGTCATTTCGGTCACCAGATCGGCCGCTTCGACGAGCTCGGGCCGGGCGTTGCGGCCGGTGACGACGATGTGCAGATCGTCCGGCTTGGCTGTCAATGTCGCAACGACCTCGTCGCGCGGCAGGTAGTCGTAGCGCAACACGATGTTGAGCTCGTCGAGCAACACCAGCCGGTAGGAAGGATCGGCGATCATCGTCTTGGCCGCCTCCCACGCCTTGCGCGCGGCGGCGATGTCGCGGGCGCGGTCCTGGGTGTCCCAAGTGAAGCCCTCACCCATTGCCCGACAGGTCACAAGATCGCCGAATCGTTCAAGCGCCACGCGCTCACCGGTGGTCCACACCCCCTTTACGAATTGGATGATGCCGACCCGCATGCCGTGGCCAAGACAACGCAGAACCATACCGAAAGCGGCGGTCGACTTACCCTTACCTTTGCCGGTATGCACGATCAAAAGCCCACGCTCCTCGGTCTTGGTGGTCAGCACGCGCTCGCGTGCCGCCCTGCGCCGCGCCATCTTCTCGTTATGGCGTCGGTTGATCTCCTCCTCGGTGTCGGTAAGATCGCTCACAGTCTGCTCCATTCGGCGAGCGACTCTCGCGCACTGTTGCTCCGGGGGCACCACAATCGCCGATCGATCGCCTCCGCAAAGCGGCGGCGAGTTTCGTCGAGCGCCGCAGGATTGTGCTCGGCCATGAAGCTCAACACCGTGTCGTCGGCAAGGTAGGCATCATAGAGCGCATTGAAATGCGCATCGTCGACCGCCCGTGAGGTGGCCGCGAATGCGAAGAGATAGTCGACCGTCGCCGCAATTTCGGCCGCACCCTTGTAGCCGTGGCGCATCACGCCCGCGATCCAGCGCGGATTGGCAGCGCGGCCGCGGACGACCCGCCCCAGCTCCTCTCGCAAGCTGCGAATGCGCGGTATCTCGGGCCGAGAGTGATCATTGTGCCAGACCGCCGGCGCGCGGCCGGAGAGCTCCCGCACGACGAGGGCGAGCCCGCCCTCGAATTGGTAATAATCGTCACTGTCGAGCAGGTCGTGCTCGCGGTTGTCCTGGTTATGCAGCACGGCGTCGACAGCGGCGAGCCGATCCTCGAGCATCGCTCGCTCCGCGCAGCCCTCGGTGCCGGCGCCGTAGGCATACCCACTCCAGCCGAGATAGGCGTTCGCCAGATCGGCATCGTCCTGCCAGATCCGCTCGTCGATCAGGGTCTGCAGACCGGCCCCGTAGGCGCCGGGCTTAGACCCGAAGACCCGATATCCGGCACGTCGCTCGGCTTCTTTGGGCGCCACCCCTCTGTTTTCGAGGGCGCGCCGGTCGGCGGTGACCCGGGCAGCGAGCGGGTTGATCTCGGGCGGCTCGTCGAGTGCGGCGACCGCGCGTCCCGCCGCATCGACCAGGTCGATCAGCCCGGGAAACGCGTCGCGGAAGAAGCCCGAGATGCGCAAGGTGACATCAATCCGCGGCCGATCGAGCACCGAGGCGGGCAGGATCTCGAACCCGGTTACCCGCCCGCTCGAAGCTTCCCAGACTGGCCGCACCCCCATCAGCGCCAATGCCTGGGCGACATCGTCGCCACCGGTGCGCATATTCGCCGTGCCCCAGGCCGACAATGCGACCCGCGCCGGATAGTTTCCGTATTCTTGGGCGTGGCGTTCGAGCAGCAATGCCGCGGATTTCCAGCCGAGCTGCCAGGCCGCTTGGGTCGGCACCGCGCGGGTATCGACCGAAAAGAAATTGCGGCCGGTCGGCAATACCTCAGGCCGGCCGCGGCTCGGCGC
>Ga0306925_10005152_pt1 | contig 11953 bp, 10 predicted proteins | sample flu12Cox44000176_FD_203755 | JGI IMG/M metagenome (GOLD analysis project Ga0306925, IMG submission 203755) | Lab enrichment of tropical soil microbial communities from Luquillo Experimental Forest, Puerto Rico - flux8day.12C.oxic.44.000.176 (v2)... | ecosystem: Environmental > Terrestrial >...
CCCACGTCGTAGCGGAACAGGTAGGGATGGCGCTTGCCGGTCGCGCGCATGTCGTCGTCGCGCGGCAATCGCAGCTTCACCGGCGCGCGCGCCTTCCACGCCAGCACGGCGGCAATCCCGGCAACAATGGTGGCCTGGCTCTCCTTGCCGCCGAACGCGCCGCCCATGCGCCGCACCTCGACCGTCACCGCGTTGAAGGGAATCCCGAGGAGATGCGCCACGCCATGCTGGACCTCGGTCGGATGCTGGGTTGAGCTCCACACCGCGATGTCCCCGGCCTCGCCGGGCACCGCAAGCGCGATCTGTCCCTCCAGGTAGAAATGGTCCTGACCGCCGCAGCGCAATTCGCCGGACAGGCGATGCGGCGCCGAGTCGAGCGCGGGCTCGACCTCGCCGCGCCCCATGTGCTGCGGCGGGGAAACGTAGCTCTGGCGCGTCATCGCTTCCTCAATCGTGAGCACGGCAGGCAGCACCTCGTAATCGATCTCGACCAGCTTTGCCGCCGCACGCGCCTGATCGAGCGTCGCCGCCGCGATCGCCGCCACCGGCTGGCCTTCGTACTCTACGCGGCCCATTGCCAATGCCGGCTCGTTGTCGCGGATGGGAGCGATATCGTTCCGGCCGGGAATGTCGTCAGCGCCGATCGCCGCGACCACGCCGGGTGCGGCAAGCGCTCGAGAAAAATCGATCTTCCCGATGCGGGCATGCGCATGCGGGCTGAGCACCAGCGCCGCCTCCAGCGTCCCCGGTACATTGGGGACATCATCGAGATAGCGCGCAGCACCGGTGACGTGCCCGACCGCGCTGTCGTGGCGGACGGCGGCATGCACGCCGCCGTGAATGCGTCCGAGCGGCTTGCTCACAGCGCCTCCACGCGCATGGGGAGGTCCAATGTGGTTTCCAATTGCAGGCGGCGGATGAGATTGCTCGCGGCGCGCAGACGATAGACGGCGCCGCCGCGGTGGTCCGAGATGGGCGTGAAGTCGCGCGCGAGCGCGGCGTCGATTTCGGCGAGGCTTGCAGCGTTCCAGGGCCGGCCGCGCAGCGCTGCCTCCACATTTGCTGCGCGCATGGCGCGCGGCGCCATTCCGCCATAGGCCGCACGCAGCTCATTCACCCGGCCGCCACGGCAATCGAGACGGAAGGCCGCGATCACCGTCGAGATGTCCTGATCGAAGCGCTTCGAGAGCTTGTAGCAGGCAAATTCCACACCCTCCTGAAGCAACGGGATGCGAATGGCGGCGATCACCTCGCCTTCACGCAGGGCAGTCTTGCGATATCCGGTGATGAACGATTCAACGGGCATGACGCGCTCGCCCGTGGCCGAGACCAGCTTCACGCTGGCGTCGAGGGCGATCAGGCAGGGAATGGTGTCCCCGATCGGGGAGGCGGTGGCGAGATTGCCGGCGATGGTGCCAAGATTGCGGATCTGGCGCGAGCCGATGCGGCGCACGAGGGCGCCGAAGAAGGGGAAGTGGCGGTCGATGTGAGGCAGTGCCTGGCTGTATGTCACCGCGCCGCCGAGCTCGAGCGCGCCGGGCAGAGTTGCAATCGCCTGCAGCTCGCGCACCGCTTCAAGCGCGATCACCGCCGGAAATGTCTCGCGGTCCTTGCTGGCACGCAGTCCAAGGTCGGTGCCGCCCCCAAGCAGCAGCGCATGCGGCCATTGCTCGAGCGCCGCGAGCAGCTCATCCAGGGACTGCGGGCGCAAGAAAACCTGTCCGCCGGCGCGATAATCCGTGCATGAAGGCAGCGCCGCAAGCGCATGAACGGCGCTCTCCTTCCGGGCGACGAAGCGATCCGCAGGACCATGGGCGATGCGCCGGCATGCCTCGACAATCGAGCGGTAGCCGGTGCAGCGGCAGAGATTGCCGGCAAGCGCCTCGTGGATGAGGGCGTCGTCGGCGCCCTCGCCGCCATGATGAAACGCGAACATCGCCATCGCGATGCCGGGCGTGCAGAAGCCGCATTGGGTGGCATCCGCATCGACCATGGCCTGCTGCACGGGATGCAGGCTGCCGTCCGCAGCCGCGAGGCCCTCGATGGTGAGGACGTGACAGTTCGCGAGCTGCGGCAGCAGCATCAGGCAGGAATTGACCGCATCATAGTGCAGCGATCCTGCGCGCTCGCGGCCGAGCACGATGGTGCACGCGCCGCAATCGCCCTCCGCGCAGCCTTCCTTGGTGCCGGTGAGGCGCGCGCGTGTGCGCAGCCAGTCGAGAACGGTCATGCTGGGCGAGGCCGCGTCCTCGCGCCACGGTCTCCCGTTCAGCACGAATGGCACCGATGTCATGACAAGTGCTCAGGTTTGCAGCATTATGCGCCCGGTGCAACCCGGCAGGTGACCGCATGAGAGCCAAGACGCAAACTCTGTGCCGAATGGCCGCAGTCGCGGCGCTGGCGGCGGGCTTTGCCATCGGCGCAACCCCGCAGGCTTGGGCACAGACGCCGGAAAAGCTCAACGTGCGCTTCACCTGGAAGCTCAAGGGAGAATATGCGCCGCTGTTCGTCGCCCTCGACAAGGGCTACTACCGGGCGGAAGGTCTCGACATCGAGCTTGCGGAAGGCTCCGGCGCCCAGACCGTGCTCAAGCTGCTTGCAAGCGGGAACGAAAAATTCGGCTACGGCCCGGCGGTGTCGGCGGCACAAGCCGTCAGCCAGGGACTGCCGGTCAAGGTGGTTGCGCTCTATCAGACCCGCGCCCCGATGGGCGTGATCTCGTTCCCCGACGTGCCGCTGAAGACGCCGAAGGATCTGGAAGGCAAGCGTTTGGCGATCTCGGTCGGAGAGACCTTTGGCGACATGCTCGGGCCTTTCACCCGCATCAACCACGTCGATATCGGCAAGATCCAGCAGATCCAGATGGATGCGTCGGCGCGCAGCACACAGTTCCTCACCCGCAAGATCGACGTCATGTCGGTCTATCTCAGCAACGAGCTCCCGCAGCTGGAAAAGCGCGCGGGCATCAAGTTCAACCTCCTGCGCGTCTCCGAGTTCGGCCTCAATCTGCTCGGCGCCTCAATGATCGTCGGCAACGCCTTCGCCGAGCAGAATGCGCCGACCGTAACGAAGCTCTTACGCGCCACCGCCAAGGGCTACCGCGATGCCATGGCCAATCCGAAGGAAGCAGCCGCGATCATGGCCAAGCACATGAAGGTGCCCGAGGACCCGGATGTGCTCGATCGCCAGGTGGAAGAGACCGTCGTCTCGACCAATGCGCCGGCAGGAAAGCCGCTCGGCTGGCAGGAGAGCGCGGATTGGGAGGCCAATCTCTCGCTGCTCAAGGAGACCGGCGGAATTCCCGAGCTGAAACCGCTCGGTGCGTACTACACAAACGACTATCTGAAGTAGGTCGGGTTAGCGCGGCCCGTGATCCATCGATCTACGCCGATGCTGTGATCCGCGCGTAACCCGACGCTCACGCGAACAAACGCCCGTCGGGTTACGCGCGGAGCAACTTGTTCGTGTCCACGACATGCCTCGGCCGCGCTAACCCGACCTACGACCAGGGCAAGCACACACGCAAGGCGACGACGATGACGACAGCCCAGGAAATCTACTCGCCCACGGCGCCCGGCCGGCTGGGCGGATGGATCAACCGCAACGGTCCGGTGCTTGGCGCGTTCGCGGCAATCTTCGCACTGTGGGAGATCGCCGTGCGCGCATTGCACGTCCCCGATTATATCCTGCCCTCGCTCTCCGCGATCATCGCCAAGATGGTGGTTTCCTGGCCGCTGCTGGCCTCGAGCGCGCTGGTGACGCTCAAGGAAATCCTGCTCGGGTTCGGCCTGAGCGTCGCCATTGCCATCCCGCTCGCCATCGCCGTGGTCTATTCCCGCATTTTCGAGCGCGTTGCTTTTCCTTTCATGGTCTCGCTGCAGACCGTCCCGAAGGTCGCGCTCGCGCCGATCCTGCTGATGTGGCTGGGCTACGGCATCCTGCCGACCATGATGGTGGCTTTCCTGATCTCGTTCTTTCCCATTGTCATAAACACGGTGATTGGGATGCGCTCGGCCGAGAAGGAGATGATCTATCTCGTGCAATCGATGGGCGCAGGCGAGCTGACGACCTTTCTCAAGGTGAGACTGCCCACGGCCCTGCCCTCGATTTTCGGTGGGCTGAAGGTCGGCATGGGACAGGCCGTGGTGGGAGCGACCGTCGGCGAGTTCATCGCCGGCGAGAGCGGCCTTGGCTGGCTGCAGCTCGCCTCGCAGGTGCGGCTCGATACACCGCTTCTGTTCGCCGCCGTCATCGTGCTGTCGCTGCTCGGCGTGCTCCTTTTCAACGTCGTGGGCTGGATCGAGCGGCTGGCGCTGCCCTGGAGCCGGCTCGTCACCCAGGTGGCCGAGTAGGAGCGTCGGAAGCATGGCTGTCGCGGACGGCGCACCACAGCCGAATTCCGCCTGCGCGGGCGTTCCGATCGGGCTGCGCGCGGTCACCAAGACCTACCGCGCCGCCCGCGGCGGCGAGGTGCAGGCACTTGACGAGATCGACCTTTCCATAGGTGCCGGCGAGTTTGTCTCGATTGTCGGGCCGAGCGGCTGCGGAAAGAGCACGCTGCTGATGCTGGTCGCAGGCCTCATCCCGCCGACCACGGGCACCATCGAGGTCGACTCGCGCGCGGTCAAAGGCGCCGTCGGCAATATTGCGATCGTATTTCAGCGCGACGTGCTCCTCGACTGGCGCACCGTGCTGGCGAACGTTCTCCTTCCGGTCGAGATCAAGAAGCTCGATCCCGCCGTGCATCGGCGAAAAGCGCGCGAGCTCCTGCGCTCGGTGGGCCTTGCCGGCTTCGAGGACAAATATCCGGCCGAGCTCTCCGGGGGCATGCGGCAGCGGGTGGCGATCTGCCGCGCGCTGGTGCAGGATCCCGGGCTTCTCCTCATGGACGAGCCGTTCGGCGCGCTTGATGCGCTCACCCGCGAGCAGATGAACCTCGATCTGCAGCGCATGTGGCTGCGCGACCGCAACACGGTCCTTTTCATCACCCACAGCATCGAGGAGGCAGTGCTGCTCTCCGACCGGGTGGTGGTCATGTCATCGCGCCCGGGCCGCATTGCCGACATCGTGGGCAATGATCTTGCGCGGCCGCGCGGCGCCCATACCCGCAGCGAGGCGCGGTTCGTCGAGCACGTGGAGCGTATCCGGCGGCATTTTCTGGCGCTCGGCGTGCTCTCTGAGACGTGATCCCCGGCTTGACGGCCGCCCGCGCCGGCGCGAGATTCACTGCGACCTTTCACCCGCGCGCCGCAATCATTTTGGAGGAATGCATGTCCAAACGCCGCAATCTGGAGAGCTCCGAGCGCCGCAATTTCCTCAAAGGCGCAGGCCTCGTCGGCGCGGCCGCCGCGCTCACCCCGGCTGCGGCAAGCGCACAGGTGTCCGCGCCCAAGCCCAATCTCAAGGCCGCCGTGCCTGGGCCGAAGCAGGTCGCGGTCGAGACGCAGCCGCCGAGCAAGGACCCGGTGAACCAGACCTCGAGCGGCGGCGATTTCATGGTCGACGTGCTGCGCACGCTCGACATCGATTATCTCGCCATGAACTGCGCCTCGGCATTCCGCGGCATCCACGAGTCCTTCATCAACTACGGAAAGAACACCAAGCCCGAGATCCTCACCTGCCCGCACGAGGAGATCGCGGTCCACATGGCGCAGGGCTATGCCAAGATGGAAGGCAAGCCGATGCTGATGATGTGCCACGGCACGGTGGGCCTGCAGCACGCCAGCATGGCGCTCTACAATGCCTGGTGCGACCGGGTGCCGGTCTACGTCATGATCGGCAACATCATCGAGGGCGACAAGCGGGCGCCCGGCGTCGAATGGGTGCATTCGGCCATCGACCCCGCCGCGCTGGTGCGCGATTTCGTCAAGTGGGACGACCAGCCCGCCTCGCTGCAGCATTTCGCGGAGTCGGCGGTGCGCGCCTACAAGATCGCCATGACCCCGCCCATGGGACCGGTGCTGCTGTCGCTCGATGCCGAGCTGCAGGAGAACTCGATTGCGGACGCCGAATCATTGCGCATCCCGCGGCTCGCCCGAGTGGTGCCGCCGGTGGCCGATGCCGGTGCCATCACCGAGGCGGCGAAGATGCTCGCTGCGGCCGAGAACCCGGTGATCATCTGCGATCGGCTTGCGCGCACTCCTGCCGGCATGGCGCGCCTCGTGGAGCTCGCGGAGACACTGCAATGCGCGGTGATCGACAATGTCGGCCGCATGAACTTCCCATCCCGCCATCCGCTCAACCAGTCGTTCCGCAGGGCCATTATCGGCCAGGCCGATGTCATTCTGGGCATCGAGATGAACGATCTCTATGGCAGTCTGAACGCGTTCAGCGACCGCATCGTGCGCACCACGCGCCCGACGGCGAAGAAGACCGCGAAGGTCATCTCGCTCGGGCTGCGCGATACCTATCTCAAAGCCAATTATCAGGACTTCGGGCGCTACCAGGACGTCGATCTCGCCATTGCCGGTGATGGCGAGGCGAGCCTCGTTCCCCTCATCGATGCGGTGAAGCGACTGGCCGATCCGTCGCGCAAGGCGGCCTACGACGCGCGCGGCAAGAAGCTCGCCGCAGCCCACCAGGCGATGGTCGAGCAGAGCAAGTCGGATGCGACCATCGGCTGGGAGGCAAGCCCGATCACCACCGCGCGCATGTGTGCGGAGGTCTATGCCCAGATCAAGGACGAGGACTGGTCCATGGTCGGCACCTCCATCCGCCTGAGCTGGCCGCATCGGCTGTGGAACTTCGACAAGCCGCATCGCTGGAACGGCGTCTCCGGCGGCGCCGGGGTCGGCTACAACCTGCCGGCCTCGCTCGGGGCGGCGCTTGCCAACAAGCGGCACGGAAGATTCACGGTGTCGTTCGGCGGCGATGGCGATTTCATGTTCGCGCCTGGCACCCTGTGGACTGCCGCACATCACCGCATCCCGATGCTCTATATCGTGCAGAACAACCGCGCCTACCATCAGGAGTACATGTATCTCACGGCCATGGCGGCGCGGCGCAGCCGCGGCATCGAGAATGCCCATGTCGGCACCACGCTGACCGACCCGAACATCGATTTTGCCACGATAGCGCGCGGCTTCGGCGCGCATGGGGAAGGGCCCATCACCGACCCGAACCAGCTTGCACCCGCGCTCAAGCGGGCCATTGCGGCAGTGAAGTCCGGCCAGCCGGCGCTGGTCGACGTTGTTGCCGACATGCGCTGAGAGGTGCCGTCGTGCAAATGTGCAAGCGTACGATAAGCTTTGCGCTCGTGGCGTTGTGCGCCGGCGCGATCGCAACGGCCGCGCGGGCGCAGGATGCCCCGCGCGGCGATGCCGCCAACGGCAAGCGCCTTTACATGGACAACAACTGCTTCACCTGCCACGGCCACGCCGGACAGGGCGGCGCCTATAACGGCCCCGCGCCGGTGCTGGCAAAGACGGCAATGCCGTTCGAAGGGTTCCTCTTCCAGTTGCGAACCCCATCGAACGACATGCCGGCCTATGCGGCTTCCGTGATCCCGGACCAGGGGGTGGCGGACATCCTCGCCTTTGTGCAATCGCTGCCCGGCCCGCGCAACGCCAAAGACATCGCCATCCTGAAGGATTGAATCATTTGCTCACAGGCGGGCCCGCCACCCGACGCCCATTCGCAGCGTCATCGCGATCTGATCGTCGCACTTGCGGCGCAGCACTGGCTGCCTGCTGTTTACGCGAACCGCCTGTTCGTCACCGCGGACGGCCTCATCTCCTATGCCCCTGAGTCACTTGACCCAAATCGATGTGCGGCTGGCTACGTCGACCGCATTCTCAAGGGCGAAAAACCAGCCGACCTGCCGGTGCTGGCGCCGACCAAATACGAGATGGTCATCAACCTGAAGACCGCCAAAGCGCTCGGCGTAGACACACCCGCGATGGTCCTGGCCCGTGCCGACGAGGCCATCGAATGATTCGCCGCCGCGCCATGATCACGCTGCTCGGCGGCGCGGCAGCTTGGCCGATCATGGCGCGGGCGCAGCATGCGGCAACGCCGGTGATTGGATTCCTCGGTAACGCATCGCATGACCTCCACGCATTTCACCTGGGACTGAAAGAAGCAGGCTACGTCGAGGGTCACAACGTAGAGATCGACTATCGCTGGGCAAGCGGCGAAAACAGCCGGCTGAGGGAGCTTGCCGCCGCACTGGCTGATCGTCACGTAACGGTGATAGTGGCGGAGGGTACTCCTTCGGCGGTAGCGGCCAAGGCTGCAACTAAGGCCATTCCGATCGTCTTCGTGGTGGCTGCCGATCCGGTCAAGGTCGGGCTTGTCGCCAGCATGAAGCGACCCGGCGCTAACCTGACCGGAGTAACCAATTTGAACGTGGAGGTCGGGCAGAAGCGACTGGAATTGGTGCGCGAATTGCTGCCCGCTGTGACTACCGTTGGCGTGCTTCTTGATCCGACGAGCCCTGCCATCTCAGGGCCGTTCCTGGAAGCATTGCAGCCTGCTGCTCGTGCCCTTGGGCTCCAGCTTCATAGCCTATTCGCGAGCACCGATCGCGATTTCGAGAGTGCCTTTGCAGCCTTGGTCCAACTGCGAGCAGGCGCTCTCGTGATCAGCCCGAATGTGTTATTTAACAATCAGAGCGAGCAGCTCGCCGCACTGTCGCTCCGCCACGGCGTCCCGGCGATCTATCAGTATCGTCCCTTTGCCAGTGCCGGCGGCCTAATGAGCTACGGAAGCGACGAGATGGAGTTTTATCGTCTACTCGGCACCTATGCCGGGAAAATTCTCAACGGCGAGAATCCGGCTGATCTGCCGGTCGTGCAATCTACGAAGGTCGAGCTGATCATTAATCTCAAAACGGCGAAGATTCTCGGCATTGCTATGCCAATCGCTCTGCTCGTCCGTGCCGACGAGGTCATCGAGTGATCGGGCGTCGCGCCATCATCACGCTGCTCGGCGGCGCGGCGGCAGCTTGGCCGATCGCGGCGCGCGGGCAGCAGCATACGGAGCGTCGTCGTCGCGTCGCGGCGTTAATAGGCTGGTCAGATACTGGCTCTTACCACGCAAATTTTGTCGCCTTTACCGAGCGACTGGCACAGCTTGGCTGGATAGATGGGCGCAATTTGCAGATCGAGCAACGCTGGACAGATGCGAATGCTGAACGCACACCCACTTTGGCCAAGGAGTTGGTCAGGGGGCGACCCGACGTGATCTTGGCTGCAACTACGCCAGTTACTGTGTCGGTCTTCCGGGAAACTAAAGAAATTCCAATCGTATTTGCAATTGTCTCGGACCCAGTGGGTGCCGGGCTGGTCGCAAGCCTTTCTCATCCGGGCGGCAATGTCACCGGATTTATCAATGTCGAAGCGGCTATGGGTGGCAAATGGCTGGAGCTGGTCAAGCAAATTGCCCCTTCCATGAAACGAGCCGCGATCATGTTCAACCCGAACACCGCGCCGGGCGGCGGCAGCTATTTCTTAGGCTCATTTGAAGACGCCGCACGATCCCTGGCAGTCGAGTCATCAACGCTGTCGGTGCGATCGGCTGCTGAGATTGAGCAAGCCATCAAGTCTCTTGATGGCACGGAAGCCGGCCTTGTCCTGATGACCGACTCCTTTCTGGGTGCCAATCAGTCGATGATCATCGCGCGAGCGTTACGCCACACAATCCCAACGATTTGCGATCCGGCCTCATTTGCGCGCGATGGGGGGCTACTCAGCTATGGGCCAAATTACGCCGACTTATTTCGGCGCGCGGCCGAATATGTTGGTCGCATTTTGGAGGGCGTCAGGCCAGCCGATCTTCCGGTTCAGATACCAACGACATATGATTTGGTCATCAATCTAAAGACCGCAAGGGCGCTCGGTCTTGACGTGCCGCCGATGCTCCTCGCGCGCGCCAACGAGGTCATCGAGTGAGCGCGCCTCTCAAGCTGGTGCAGGTGCCGAGAAATCCCGGAATGGGTTGATAAAGCCGGACGGTGCTTCTGTCCGCGACCAGCGCAAAAATGAGCCCGTAAAACGGGCTCGCGCGAGCCTGCGCAGAGGCCAGCGTCCGCGCAATGGCGAGCGAATCCTCGCCGACCTCGGCGTCAAATATGCGCCAGGGAGAGACCTCGCCCGGCACGCCAAAACTGCAAGTTCTGTTCGCGCTGGCGTGGCCCGCATGTCGCAATGCATCGCGCTCCGGCGGGCCACGCTAGGCCTGCACTTTTCAGCAGGCGGAGACGGCGCAATCTTACCGTGGTAGCGTCCCCTTCGTTCCGATGACCCCGCCCCGGAGGATTCATGCCAATCCACGTTCAGCGGCGAGCATTCCTCGGCGCGCTTGGCGGCGTGGCAGCTTGGCCGTTTACGGCGCGCTCGCAGCAGGCGGCGATGCCCGTGGTCGGGTTCCTCAACAACGCTTCACCTGACCTGTACGCGGAGCGTATGCGCGCGTTCCTCCAGGGTTTGAACGAGGTGGGGTATGTCGATGGCCAGAACGTCGTCATCGAATATCGCTGGTCTGCCGGCAAAACTGATCGATTACCCGCGCTTGCGGCGGAGTTAGTTGCCCTACCAGTCAGCGTGATCTTCGCGGCCCCTACTGCTTCGGCGCTCGCGGCCAAAGCAGCAACCGCGACTATTCCGATTGTGTTCACAGGCGGTGCCGACCCGGTCGCGTCGGGCCTCGTCGCCAGCCTGAACCGACCAGGCGGCAATCTCACGGGCGTGAGCAACTTGAGCGTGGAGCTTGGACCGAAGCAACTGGAACTGCTGCACGAGTTGATACCGACGGCGAGCGTCATCGGGCTCCTTGTCAATCCGACCAATCCTAATGCTGAGACACAGGTGGAAGACATGCGCGCAGCTGCACGCGCGCTTGGGCAGCAGATCATCGTTCAGGATGTCATTGACGAGCCCGACCTTGAAATTAGCTTTGTAACTCTCATGCGGCGGAGAATCGACGCGCTCCTTGTCCTTAACGATGTGTCATTCAACAGTAGACCTGCGCAACTCGCCGCGTTGGCAGCGCGACATGCAATTCCCGCGATCTATTCATATCGCAACTTCACGGCAGCTGGCGGCCTGATGAGCTACGGAACTAGTTTTACGGAACCGTTCCGTCTAGCCGGCATGTATGCTGGCCGGATTCTCAAGGGCGCCAAGCCGATCGATCTTCCGGTCCAGCAAGCCACGAAAATCGAGCTGGTCATCAATCTTAAGGCCGCCAAGACCCTCGGCCTCACGTTTCCGATCACGCTGCTCGGCCGTGCCGACGAGGTGATTGAATGAACCGCCGCGCCATCATCACGCTGCTTAGCGGCGCGGCGGCTTGGCCGATCGCGGCGCGCGCGCAGCAATCCAACAAACCCCGGCGAATTGGGGCATTGATTGGCGGAGAGAGCAGTTCGGAGAATATGGCCTGGAACGCGGCGTTCGAGCAGCGCTTGCAACATCTGGGCTGGCAGTGGGGTCACAATATACATATCGATTATCGATGGGGGGGCAACGATCGATCACGCCTCCAAGCCGGCGCGGATGAGTTGCTGGCAATGAGACCGGACGTGCTTTTTGCTTCCGGTACCCCGGCATTGGCGATGCTCCGGGAGAAAACCCGCTTGCTGCCTATCGTGTTTGTACTGGTTTCGGACCCCGTCAAACTTGGCTTCGTCACAAGCTTGGCACGACCAGGAGGCAACATTACTGGGTTTGCCAACTTTGAACATCCGATTGGCGGCAAATGGCTCGATTTGCTTAAAGATACGGCCCCTGGTCGAAACAGAATCGCTGTTGTCTTACGCCCAGACAATCCGTCACAAATTGCATATTGGGACGCGATCGAGACTGCTGCCCCGTCATTCGGAGTACAACTGGTTCGCGCCGAGGTGCGTGATGCTAGAACCTATCTCAAAATCGCCTGAAGAGGATAACCAGGCAGGCGAGCTGGACAAAGCCCAGGAAGTTCTCTGTGTGATACTCCCAGCGGACGAGGATCC
>Ga0306925_10005157_pt1 | contig 11949 bp, 10 predicted proteins | sample flu12Cox44000176_FD_203755 | JGI IMG/M metagenome (GOLD analysis project Ga0306925, IMG submission 203755) | Lab enrichment of tropical soil microbial communities from Luquillo Experimental Forest, Puerto Rico - flux8day.12C.oxic.44.000.176 (v2)... | ecosystem: Environmental > Terrestrial >...
CCCAGCAAAGGTTTCAGGGTGTTCGGAAGCCTGGTCAGGCATTCCCTACTCAGGACCGTCTCCAGACCTTGTAAGATTATCCGAGTGACCTCCGACCTAGCAGCAGTCGCTAGCTTCCTTGTTGGCTGGGAGGGCGTAACACGAAAGTGTCTCCGCAACGCCTCAAGTATTCCCGTGAGCAAGCGTGTTGCTGCTTGCCGAGTAAGCGGGATGTCGCTTTCTGTGAGGAGGTGAAGTATGCCATCATCTATATGGGAAAACCTATGAAGACGGCCAGCTTTTGCCAAAGTTCCCGGCAGCAACCATCGATGGTAGTTGACCTCGTAATAAAGGTCGCCAATGCTGATACTCTCGAACAATTGCCGCCGCCGACCATGGGCTGTTATGAAATGTGAAAAGGATTTGGCCCCTGGCTCTCCCTCCCTTACGCTGCCCGAGGCTAGCGCGTCAAGGCGACCGCATAGAAGCAACAAAATCTCCTGAGGATGCTCCCGCGAGTCGATAAGTCGGTCCACCAGTTCAGCCGTTGACGAGAATTGCCGAAAGAAAGTGTCGAGCACCTTTTGAAGCGCCTTCTTCATTGTGCAACAACCGCTCCCGAGAGTTCGGTCGAATCAACTCAAGTCTTTGCGGCTAGCTTCGCCGTCACTAAGCTCCATCGACTGGAGCATGATAGCACCGCATAATAATGGGTCGGGACGAGCGAATCCAGTGGCTGCCATCAACGAATGCAATGATACGACCCCGCCCATTCGAAGTTTGAGTGAGCCCATCAGCAATTGGGAAACAACGATCCTGAGCAGCAACGTTGGCTCCGCTGGGTATCGAAGGGGGGCAGTAAGCCGATGTATGTCCGCAGGGTCACCGGAAGATTTTAGGATGGCATCTAACCCATTTATTCCAAAGAACTGGCGGAGAGGCAGGGATTCGAACCCTGGGTACAGCTTTTGACCGTACAACGGTTTAGCAAACCGCCGCCTTAAGCCACTCGGCCACCTCTCCGCGATCATTTTCCGGAAGCGAGCGGCTGTGCTTCCAAATCGCAACTTAAAATAGTTTAATCCAAAAGACCTAGGTTGCGCCAGGACTCCCGGCTGCTGACTTGAGCTGACTTGCCTGACTGGTTCCCTGGGCTGACTGATTCCTCAGTCTGGGAGGCTCAGAGAGCGCCACGCCGGGTACCGGACGAGCTTCCCTTCACAAACGTTAGCCACGTAGCGGCGCTGGTAGGTGAATTGCATCACGCGTTTGCCCTGGCGAGCTTCTTCCGCCCATTTCGAACTGGTGTCAGGATTCTGCTCGATGCCGCTGAGGCGGAGAGACTCATAGTCGAAGTCGACCGCCCGCAACCTCTTCGATCGCGTCGGCTCAACCCGATACTGTCGCCCTTCCAGCTCCACCCAAGGTCGCTCGTCGACGAGCACCTGACGCCAGACTTCAATCAGGGTGTCACCCAGCGTCTTATTCATCGTCGATCCTATAGCGAATTGACCCTGTGTCGGGGCCTATGGAACCCCTTGAAAACAAACAAAAGCAGATTCCTCGCTTCGCTCGGAATGACAGGCGGGGGACTTTCATGCGTATTGTGGGCCGCAGGCGCATGTGACGCGCGGGATGACATGATCGGGCTTCTTCAGCAGCCTGCTAAATCACATCCAAGATCAACACCGGCGGCGCGACGGGCTCCTGCGCAATGACTGTTACATCACCGAGCATTTGCCGGACGCGTTCCACGCGCGTGCGGTCGTTGGAGTAAATGGCGCAGATTCGCTCTCCCGTCTCGACCGCGTCGCCAACTTTCTTCTCGAACACCAGGCCCACAGCGGGGTCGATCACCGAGTCCAGTCGATCGCGCCCGGCGCCGAGCGTCATGCTAGCGCGTCCGATGGTCCCAGCGTCCAGACCTGCCAAGTAACCATCCTCCCATGCCACCAGCGAGTCTTCGTGCTGGGCGCACGGAAGCAGGGAATAGTCTTCGACTACACGCGGGTCTCCACTTTGCCGGGAAATGGTCTGAATGAATTTTTCCAGCGCGTGTCCGCTCCTTATCACAGCATCGAACCGAGCCCGCCCGGCGTCGAGAGAGTCATCGACGCTGCCGAGCAAGAACATGTGGGCGGTGAGCTCGCGCGAGATCTCCACTAGATCCCTCGGGCCTCGTCCCTTGAGTGTCTCGATGCTCTCGATAACCTCCAAGGCATTGCCCACTGCCCAACCGAGGGGTTGGCTCATGCCGGTGATCAGGGCCCGGACGCGCTTGCCGCACGCCGTCCCAATCTGCACCATGCGCTCGGCCAGCGCGCGTGCGTCCTCGATTCGTTTCATGAAAGCGCCGGAGCCGGTCTTGACGTCGAGCACGAGCCCATCAATACCTTCGGCCAGTTTCTTGCTCATAATGGAAGCGCTGATCAGCGGGATGGAGTCCACGGTCGAGGTTACGTCACGCAGCGCGTACAGCTTGCGGTCTGCAGGCACGAGCTCCTCCGTCTGGCCTACGAGGGCCATGCCACACTCCGCCAGAGCCTGGCGAAACTCCGAAGGACTAAGCCGCGTGCGAAAGCCGGGGATCGATTCGAGCTTGTCGAGCGTCCCACCCGTGTGCCCCAGTCCCCGTCCCGAGATCATGGGGACCACCAGGCCACCCGCCGCTGCCGCAGGCCCGACAATCAGGGAAGCGTTATCGCCCACACCGCCCGTGCTGTGCTTGTCGATCTTGGGTTGAGCAAGCTCGGAGAAGTCGAGCGTTTGTCCGGAGCGCATCATGGCTTCGGTCAGGTCGGCGGTTTCCCGGGCATCCAGCCCGCGGAAGTAGATGGCCATCAAAAGGGCCGACGCCTGATACTCAGGGATCTCGTCACGGCTGTAACGTTGGATGAAGTCGAAAATCTCTTCGCGCTCGAGCGCAGCGCCGTCGCGTTTCTTTCGAATGATCAACGCGGCTTCCATAGTGGGCCGAGAATAGGTTACAGGGAATAGGTTACAGGGAACAGTTACGGCGAGCAGGTCACAGGTTGAAAGCTGCTCTTCCCCGTCTCCCGTTCCCTAGTCTAACAGGTTACAGGGAGCAGGTTACAGGTTATAGCCGCCGTTACCTGTCCCTGTTGCCTAGTCTAGCTACGGCGCAGGCGCAGACAGGCGATTTCGGAGGGACAGCCCACGCGGAGAGGAACAAGCACTTTGCCGATGCCCCGGCTCACGTAAATCTGGGTTCCGTGCAGGCGGTTCCAGCCCTCCACAAAGCGGCGTCCGAGCTTGGAACGGCCATAGACCGAACCCACTACGGGTAACCGTACCTGTCCGCCGTGGGTGTGTCCAGCGAGCACCAGGTCGATGCCGTGGGTGGCGGCGCGGTGGATCCCCAGCGGGTTGTGGCACAGTAGGATCTTGGGATCTCGGGCAGGAATGGAGCGCAACGCGCCCGGCAGGTCGTCTCCATTCCACCACAGGTCATCGACCCCCACCAGCCACAGCGGCGCGGAACCGAGACGCAGGGAGTAGTGCGCGTTGCGGAGCACGCGGATATGCTGGGCCTGCAAGGCCCGAGTCATCAGGTCAGGATCAACTTGAAAATCGTGATTGCCCAATACGGCAAAGATGCCCAGGCGCGCACGCAGCTTGCCCAAAGCCCGGGCCACTGGCCAGATGTAGGTGGTGGAGAAGGTGACGTAGTCGCCCGTCAACGCTACCACATCGGCCCGCAATTGATTGGCCAGGTGGACGGCCCGCTGCACGTCTTCGAGCGGGGTAAACAGGCTGTGATGGATATCAGTCAGATGGACGACTCGAAGACCATCGTGCGCCGAATGAAGCCGATGAAGCCGGATCTCGGTCTGGGTGATCTCCGGGTCAGGAGAGAATCCCGGCGGGACATTCGGCTCCCGGCTGCTGAGCGATAGCGTTGTGAGTTCCCGCCTTAGGAATCGCCTGCGAGCCGCGCCCCTCAACACGTCAGTCTCCGTTTCAACTTGGTCCGCGTCTCTCAGCGACAGCGAGGGAAAAGACCTTGATCATCTCATCGTGGACCAATCCGTTGGAAGCGAAAACCTCGTCACCGAGAACGTTGAATGGCCTTCCCTCCAGGTCTGTCACCCGTCCGCCCGCCTCCGTGACCAAGAGTGAGCCCGCAGCCTTGTCCCAGGGATTCAGTTTCAGTTCCCAAAAGCCCTCAAAGCGCCCTGCCGCCACGGAACAGAGGTCAAGAGCTGCAGAACCAGCCCGTCGAATCCCATGGGAGAGCATGGTGAAGCGAAGATAGAACTCAACGTTCAGGTCGTGGTTACTGGCAAAAGGAGGGAAGCCAGTGGCCAGCAGGCTTTCTGAGAGGCTGGCGGTCTTTGAGACATAAATGCGCTTGTTGTTCAGATAGGCTCCCACGCCGCGCTCGGCGGTGAAGAGCTCGTCGTGAACTGGGTCATAAACGACTCCCGCAATGATTTCTCCTTGATAGGCCAAACCCAGGGTCACGCAAAAGACAGGGAAGCCGTGGGCGAAGTTTGTCGTCCCATCCAGCGGATCGACGTACCAACAATAGTCAGAGTCCGTTTTTTGCCCTCCACCCTCTTCACCCACCACGGCGTGCTCCGGGAAGGAGGTGCGCAGGCGCTTGACGATAAGCGCCTCCGACCGTCGGTCTGCCTCCGTGACAAGATCGGACTTGCGCTTGTAGGAGATTTCTTGGGGATGCTCGAAGAGCTCGGCAAGCAGAGCTCCTGCCTCGCGCGCAATGTCAATCGCAGTGCTCAGATAACTTTGCATAACCTAGGGAATTCGGACTCGGGGTTGAAGGATTGTCAGATTCCCTACTCTCGATTCGCTACTCGCTACTCCCTTGTGTCTCTGTGCCTCTAATGGCCACCGCCAATGATTGGCCCTCGCCTTCGGCCCAAACCGCGCCGCCTTCGAAGTATTCCTTCTTCCAAATCGGCACGATCTGCTTCAGGCGGTCGATAGCGTAGTGGCAGGCTTCGAAGGCCACTCGCCGATGCTCTGAGGTAACGACAATGGCGACGCTGGTCTCTCCGATCTCGAGGCGGCCGACGCGGTGAATCATACCGACGCGATCGATGGCGTATTTCCGCTTGATCTCTTGCCCGATCTCCTCCATCTTGCGAATGGCCATCGGCTCGTAAGCCGTATACTCGAGGTACAGCGTCTTCCGGCCATGCGAGTGGTCACGAACGATGCCCTCGAAGGCCACCACCGCTCCATCTTCAGGCGCTTTTAGTTGTCGCACCAGCTCCGCAGTCGGGATAACCCCGCGGGTGATGCGATAAAAGTCCTCGCTGGCGCCGCCGCTGACCGGGGGCATGAAGGCCACTTCATCGCCGTCCCGCAGAGGCCAGGAACGTTCCGCGACTTCCTCGTTTACGGCCGCCAGCAGCGATTGCGACAATTCCCTGAGGCGAGGGAAGCGACTCTCGTAGTGTCGCCAGAGGCCGTCCAGGCTCTCGCCCTCCGGCAGGTCGAGTTGTTCCTGGTCGAATCCCGTCAAGTCTTGAGCGAAGCCGAAGAATAGCACCTTGATCTTCATACCAAATGATAGGGCCGAACAGCCTTCAGCCCACGGCGGGCCGCGCTCGGCCCTACGCACATGGACTCAAAGTTCGCTTCCCGAGCAGATGTGGAAGCTCTCCGGCTTTCGATATCCCGCATTTCCAGTATACACGGCTTCTCCAGGTGTCCGCCCCTAGGTTAGCGAGGCTAGCAAGGAAGCACCGGCCAAAGCGTGCCGGAACACCCGCCCACCGTTTGAGCACCTCGCCCACAGCCTAAGACTAAGTCGTGAGGTGTTATCGCGGACCTTCATTGTGTTGGTCATTCACATACCCTCCAGCCTCCAGCGCGCGTCGTCGATGATGAAGAAACTCGGCGAGGGAGGGATGGGACAGGTATGGCTGGCTGAGCAGATGGCTCCCATACGGCGGCAGGTTGCGCTGAAACTGGTCAAAGTCGGCCATGTACGACGACTCGGTACTGCAACGATTCCACTCCGAACGCCAGTCGTTGGCCATCATGGAGCACCCATCGATTGCCAAGGTGTTCGACGCAGGAGCGACGCGGGATGGCCAGCCGTACTTTGTGATGGAGTACGTGCCCGGCCTCCACATCACCGATTACTGCGATCAGAAGACGCCATCGATCATGGACTCGATCCAAGTGCCATCGAGGGTATTAGAGATGACCCTGATCTCGAATCGCTCCACGGCAATCCGCGCTTTGCGGCGCTGATCGCGCGTGCCAAAGAAGGTGCAGCCGCAGCCCAAAAGAAGCGATAACTCGCCGAAGTGGGCTCGCACTCCAGGGGAGGGGTGCCAAGAACGCGCCGGTGAGTCCACTGCACCCCGCGCCCGGCCTCGTACCTCGGCCACCCTGTCCCACGGGGCCCACGGGAAGAGGGAAAACCCCTCTCTTTCTCCGAGGGAGCTCGGGGTGCCTCCCTTCGGCTTCGCTTCTTTCGACTTTGCTATTGCGCCAGAGTCGAGGTGTAAGGGACGGTGAAGCCCTTCGACTTCGCTTACGGTTCGACTCTGTTCGTCCCTGAGCCAAGCCGAAGGGAGGGCCGGGGGCTAGTCGCCTTTCGCGGACGCTGTAGGCTACCGATTTCGCAACAGCTTTTGTCGGAATCTAGCCTTGACAAATAGTCTATACCGTGCTATAGCTCACTTCGGTGGAACGGAAGCGACGAGCACGAAAGACAGGTAGCGTCTATAGGCATGCCACGCGCCCCGACATGGGAAACTCAAATCAACAGATACGAAAATGACGGTCCCGTCCCCAAGGCCGAGCCAATGCCGATCGTCGATTGCCCGTGCGGACCAGGGAAAAGTTGGCTTTGGTTGGTGTGCTTCGTTGCGGTCATTGACCGCGCCGTGCTAACTTGAAAAGGTTTATCGGCCGTCCGATTTTCAGGGTGGGTGGTTGGAGTTATGATTCAAGCTTATGCCGAGCATGTGCCCAGAATCGCAGCTTCCGCCTATGTTGCTGACAGTGCAGATGTTATCGGTGATGTGGAGATCGGTGAGAACGCCAGCATCTGGTTCGCCACGGTGCTGCGCGGGGACATCGAACCCATTCGCATCGGATCGAGCAGCAACATCCAGGATGGGTCGGTGGTGCACACGATGGTCGGCTCGCCAGTGGTGGTGGGAGATTGGGTCACGGTCGGACATCGCGCGGTCTTGCACGGGTGCATGATTGAAAATCACTGCTTGATCGGAATGGGCGCGATTCTCCTCAACGACGTTCTGGTGGGCGAAGGTTCGATCATCGCGGCAGGGGCGCTGGTTCCTGAGAAAACCGTGATTCCTCCTCGCAGCCTGTATCTCGGGGTGCCGGCGCGTTTCAAGCGCGAGCTGGCGGAATCCGACCAGCAATTCATCCGCCGGCACGCGGCCGACTACTTAGAGTACAAGGAAGTCTACCTCGCCGAACGTGCCAAAGCGCGGTGAGCAGTAAAGTTGATGTGACCAAGCCAATACAGCCGATTCGTGCCGTGAAGGGGACACGAGACCTGCTACCATCTGAGACTCCCGTCTGGCAGAGGGTGGAAGAGGAAGCCAGGCGCGTGCTTGCCGCTTACAACTTCCGCGAGATTCGTACGCCTGTCCTGGAGCCTACGGAGCTTTTTGCGCGCAGTGTCGGCATCGACACCGACATTGTGACCAAAGAGATGTACACCTTCCAGGACCGCGGTGAAGAATCGCTGACCCTGCGTCCGGAAGCGACGGCTTCGGTGGTTCGCGCTTACATCGAGCACTCGCTGTACAACTCGGATCGCATCCAGAAGCTCTACTACCTCGGTCCCATGTTCCGCCGCGAGCGCCCGCAAAAGGGGCGGTTCCGGCAGTTCTATCAGATCGGCGCTGAAGTTCTGGGCTCCGAGAGCCCTGCCGTTGACGTCGAGGTCCTGGAGATGCTGGTCGCGTACCTCGGTAGGTTGGGCATTCAGGATTTTCGCTTGCTGTTGAACTCCGTCGGCTGTGGCGAGTGCCGGCCGGAATACGTCAAAGTGCTTCGGCGGGCGCTGGAAGATGTGAAAGCGCAAATGTGCGTGGACTGCCAGCGTCGCGCGGACACGAATCCCTTGCGCGTTTTTGACTGCAAGGTGGAGGCAGATCAGCCGATCATCGCCAAGTTGCCAGTGATCCTTGACCATCTGTGCCTGGAGTGCCGCCAGCATTTTAATTCCGTGACTCAGGGCCTCGAGCAACGGGAGCTGAGTTACGAGATCACTCCGAGGCTGGTGCGGGGGCTCGACTATTACACGCGGACCACGTTTGAGATCACCAGCGGCGCCCTGGGCGCTCAGAACTCCGTGCTCGGAGGTGGGCGTTATGATGGTCTTTCCGAGCTGCTCGGCGGCCCGCCCACACCGGGTTTCGGTTTCGCCATCGGCGAGGATCGGCTGGTTCTGGCCGTGGAGCCCACCGCGGCGGGCTTGGCGGCTGACGGCCAAGCGGTCGACGCTTACGTTGTCTGGATCGGTCACGAGGCCCTGAAACCAGCGGCGGAGCTCGCTCGCAGCCTGCGAAGGCAAGGAAGGCGGGTGGAGTTACCCTACGACTTCACAAAGCTCAAGAAGGCCATGGGTATCGCTAACAAGCTGAACGCCCGGTTCGCGGTGATCATCGGAGAAGCAGAGCTGGCCCGTGGGCGATACCAGATAAAAGACATGAGCACCGGCCAGCAGGAGGAAGTGGAGCCCGATCGGATCCCAGCGTACTTGAGGGACCGGCTGGCAGCCGCTGCGGAAGGAAAGACAGTCGCGACCGGCCAGTCCTTTCGGTCAGAATAACGTAGGAGAAAAGGAGCCTCATCCCTGACCCCTAACTCCTGACTCCCCTGTCTATGAAACTCGACCTTCTCGGCAATCGGCAAAGAACACACTACTGCGGGGAACTCCGCAAGGCCCATGCCGGTCAGCCGGTCTTTGTCTGCGGTTGGGTGGCGCGGCGACGCGACCTCGGCAATCTCATCTTCCTTGACCTGCGCGACCACACCGGCGTCACCCAGGTGGTTTGCAGGCCGGAAGTGAGCGGCGAGGCGCACGACAAGGCGGAGGAGGCTCGGGCGGAGTACGTGATAGGAGTGGAAGGGGAAGTCGTGCTGAGGGCGCCGGAGACGGTCAACCCGCAGCTCTCGACCGGCGAAGTAGAGGTGGTTGCCAGGACGCTGCTCGTTCTCAATGAGGCCAAGACACCTCCTTTTCCCATCGACGACGATCTGAGGACGACCGAAGAGACGCGGTTGCGTTATCGCTATCTCGACCTGCGTCGCGGGCGCATGCAACACCATCTGCGCCTGCGACACGCTGCCAGCCTGGCCGTGCGCGAGCACCTCAGCGCGCATGGCTTTGTGGAAATCGAGACGCCGTTCATGACCCGCTCCACGCCGGAAGGGGCGCGAGATTATCTCGTGCCCAGTCGCATCTATCCCGGACGCTTCTACGCCCTGCCGCAGTCGCCGCAGTTGTTTAAGCAGATCCTGATGATCGGCGGCTTCGACCGCTATTTTCAGATCGTGCGCTGCTTCCGCGATGAGGACTTCCGCGCCGACCGCCAGGCGGAGTTCACTCAGGTCGATGTCGAAATGGCGTTCCCCCAGCGTGAAGTACTCTTCGGGATCATCGAGGAGTTGATGGTGAAGCTCTTCGCGCTGATCGAAGTCAAGGTAGAAAGACCCTTACCGCTTCTCGCCTACGACGCGGCCATGGAGAAGTACGGTTCCGATAAACCCCATCTAGGCTTCGATCTCGCCTGGAAGCGCGTGAGCCTGCCGGAGCGCGCGCGGGAGCAGATTCACGTGGCGGAGCCGCTGAAAGCGCTGCGCGTTCCTGGCTGGGCCACCGCCTCCCGCAGCCAACTCGATAAGCTGCAGGAGCATGCCAAGCAGAGCGGCGCTGACTGGTTTTCCTACGCGAAGGTGACTGCATCCGAAGTACAGTCGCCGCTCGTGAAGATCATCGGGGACGAGCCAATCCGCGCCGTGGCCGGCGCCGTCAACGCCGTGCCCGGCGATCTGATCGTGATGCTGGGGCTGAAGTCAGCTTCCAGCGCCCGGCTTGAGACCCTGCCCCTCCAACGGGTCCGCCAACTGGACGAGGCTTCGGGTGAGGTTCGCCTCGATGTCGCCCGAAAGCTCGATCTCATCAAGCCCGGGACCTGGAACTTTGTCTGGGTAGTGGACTTCCCAATGTTCGGCTACGACGAGAAGGAGAAGCGCTTTGACGCCATGCATCACCCGTTCACCTCACCGTGCGACGAAGACCTGCAGAAGCTCGAGTCCGACCCGGCCAGCGTGAAGGCTCGCGCCTACGACCTGGTGTTGAACGGGTCGGAGATCGGCGGCGGTTCCATTCGTATACACCGTCAGGATGTTCAGAAGAGGATCTTCAACATTATCGGGCTGACAGAAGAGAAGGCGAGAGAGCGATTCGGGTTCTTCCTGGACGCGCTGGAGTACGGGACGCCGCCGCACGGCGGCATCGCCCTGGGATACGATCGCATCGTTCAGCTCATGGCGGGAGAGTCGAACATCCGTGAGGTGATCGCTTTTCCCAAGACTGCCAGCGGCGTGGACCTGATGTGCGGCGCGCCGTCGCAGGTCGACTCCCCGCAGGAGGATGAGCTGGAGTTGATGAGCGCCTACCCGAACCTTCCCGCTGATGCTTGGGTGCTTGCCGCTTCCTGCGACGAACTTCTTAGGTTGCTTGACGACGAGGTCTTTTCGAGGGCAGTCCCTGGCGAAAATCAGCTTCAAAAAGCAATGGCCTTGATCCTCGCCAAAGCGAGAGACGACGCACGTGCTGCCACACGGTTGGCTAAGGCGGGATACGGCCCACAGTCGGCTGGGCTTTGTCGGGCCGTTGTCGAAGCTTCCATAAACGCGCGGTACATCGAACGAGACCCTGAGGCTAGGGGAGAAGCTTTTCTTAGGTCTATAGTCGAAGGAAATCGTCGGCTGGCTGACAAGCTAGCACGCCATCCCGTGCCTGCGGATCTAAAGGAGGCAATCAACGAAGCACAAAAGGTTGAAAGCGAATCCAAATGGCCTAGGAGTGTTGCTGAACGTGCATACGACGCACAGAAGCAGAATTATCATTACGACGTGGTTTTCTTTCTTCTGTCGCAGCAGTTGCACTCCGATGTGGCTGCCCTCGCAGGCAAGGTAGCGCTCCCGGATCTGCCGCAGTTGAAGATCAGAATCGGTCGGGGAAAGGACGCGGTCAAACTGGCCTTATTTACTGTGTTTACCTACCTCCACGATGTTGCGGAGGTGGCATACACAGCGTTCGGTCTTCGGAAGGATGGTCTATACGCCGCTCGTGACCGTTTTGAGCGAGCGCATCTATCTGGTGCGGTTTCTGTCGACGTTTAGAACCAACCCGAGTTACGTACGTATGGTTGCCCAGGGTTCGCGATGAGCCCCACAATATTTCGAGAAGGAGGATTTCGATTCTTTTTCTTTTCCCGCGAGGAGCGACGGACGCGTCCACGCCCAGTCTGGAAACGGCGAAGCGAAATTCTGGCTCGACCCTGACGTGCAACTGGCTCAGAATTATGGGCTCAATAACTCGGAGCTGAAAGCTGCTGCAACGTTGATTAAGGAGCATCGTGATGAAATCTGGAGAGCCTGGACTCGACACTTCGCCCGTTGAGGTCACGAACATCTCGAAGCATGGATTCTGGCTGCTGCTTGAGGAGAGGGAATTGTTCGTTCCGTTCTCCGACTTTCCCTGGTTCCAGCAGGCGCCAGTCTCCGCCGTCTTGAGGGTCGAGTGCCCCCACGCAGGTCACCTCTACTGGCCTGACTTGGACGTCGACTTGGCGGTGGAATCCATCGAGCATCCTGAGCGCTTTCCGCTGGTGTCCAGAATCGTGGCGGAACGGCCTAAAGGGTAGGGGTTGGAGACGGTAGCGCACAAGTTTCCCGCTTTTGGAAACTCTGCGG
>Ga0306925_10005162_pt1 | contig 11945 bp, 8 predicted proteins | sample flu12Cox44000176_FD_203755 | JGI IMG/M metagenome (GOLD analysis project Ga0306925, IMG submission 203755) | Lab enrichment of tropical soil microbial communities from Luquillo Experimental Forest, Puerto Rico - flux8day.12C.oxic.44.000.176 (v2)... | ecosystem: Environmental > Terrestrial > Soil...
GCTCGTCGTCGAGATCAGCGTCGCCTTCTCGGTGCTGATCGCCTTCATCGTGATCGGCATCTTCCTGTTCCGCATCCGTGAGCGCTTCGACACGGTCGACGTCCAGGCGCTCGATCGTTTCCGCGGTGAGCGTCGATGAGCGCCGGCCTCAACGTCATGTCGGGCTTGCTGCTGATCCCGGCGGGTGCCGCGGTGCTGCTGGCGCTGCTGCCCGGCTATCGCCTGACCGCGCGGCTCAACGTGGTGGCAACGGCCCTGACGTTGCTGTGTGCGCTGTCGCTGTTTTTCCGCAGGCCTGATCCGGGCCTCTATCTTCTGGTCGATGATCTCAATGGCACTTTCATCGTTCTGACGACGTTCGTCGGCTTTACCACCAGCGCCTTCAGCTTGAGCTATATCGGTCACGAGCTCGCTACCGGCCGCCTGACGCTGCCATTCGTGCGCTTTTATCACGCCATGTATCAGGTGCTGATGTTTGCAATGAATCTCGCGCTGATCGCCAACAATGTCGGGCTCATGTGGGTGGCGATTGAGCTTGCGACGCTGACTACGGTGATGATGGTCGGCATTTATCGCACCCACGAGGCGCTCGAAGCGGCGTGGAAATATTTCATTCTCGGCAGCATCGGCATTGCACTCGCCTTGTTCGGCACGATCCTGGTTTATATGGCGGCGCGGCCGGTCGTCGGCGAAGGGCTTCCCGCGATGGCCTGGACGGTGCTGGTCAGTCGTGCCGACGGCTTTGATGCGGCGCTGCTCGATCTTGCCTTCGTATTTCTGCTGCTCGGCTACGGCACCAAGGTCGGGCTTGCGCCGCTGCACGCCTGGCTCCCCGATGCGCATGCCGAAGGCCCGACGCCGATCTCGGCGGTGCTGTCAGGACTGTTGCTCAATGTCGCGCTCTATGCGCTCTTGCGCTTCAAGATGGTGCTCGCGGCCAATACTGCGGCGCTGGCGCCAGGTCCGTTAATGGTGACGCTCGGGCTTTTGTCGCTCGTCTTCGCCGCCTTCATGCTGTATCGCCGTCGCGACATCAAACGCATGTTCGCCTATTCGTCAATCGAGCATATGGGCATCATCACCTTCGCCTTCGGCATGGGCGGCCCGCTCGCCAATTTCGCCGGCCTGCTGCACATGACCATGCACTCCCTGACCAAGTCGGCGATCTTCTTTGCCGTCGGCCATGTCGCGCAGGTCAAGGGCACGCAGCGCATCTCCGAAATAGGCGGCCTCACCGAGACTCATCCAGTGCTCGGCTGGGGTTTGATCCTCGGCGTAGTCGCGATTGCAGGACTGCCGCCGCTTGGAATCTTTATGAGCGAGTTTCTGGTCGTGAGCTCGACCTTCGCGCGCGCGCCGCTGCTGGCTTTGCTGCTGGTGTTTGGCATCATCGTCGGCTTTGCCGGGCTGTTCCTGCGGCTTAACAGCATTGCGTTCGGCGAGCCGAAGGGGCCAAACGGCAAGACCGACGCTTCCTATGTGCCCATGTTCGCTCATCTGGGATTGGTCTTCGCGGCCGGCTTCTATCTGCCACCGGCGCTGGTCGCCTGGTTCGAGAACGTGGCGAAGCTTCTGGGATGACGGCATGAGCTCGCTGACCGATATCATCGCGCAAGGCCGCCCGATCGCCGCGCACCGGCCCAGTCCGCGCGTGGTGGTCACAGCTGAGGCGTGGCGCGCCTTGGCCGTCGAACTCGCCGGCGGTCGCGCGACGCTGCTAAGCCTGTGGGGCGAAGCCGGCGCGTCGAGCTCAGTGCACATGGCAGTGATGGCACAAAATGCTATCGCTGTCGTGAGCCTGGAATGCCCGCAGCAGACGTTCCCGTCGGTCGGCGCGTTGCATCGGCCGGCCATTCGTTTGGAGCGGGCCATTCACAGTCTCTACGGACTGGAGCCCATCGGCGCTGCGGATGCGCGCCCCTGGCTGGATCTCGGCTTTTGGGATGTGCAATTTCCGCTTGGTGCGACGCGGCGGCGGGTAGCGGGCGAGGCTTACGCGTTTCTTCCGGTCGAAGGTGAAAATCTGCATCGCATCCCGGTCGGTCCCGTCCATGCCGGGATCATCGAGCCTGGACATTTCCGCTTTACCTGCTCAGGTGAAACCGTGGCGCGGCTCGAACAGCGCTTGGGCTATGTGCATAAGGGCATCGACGGGCTGATGGCCGACGCGACGATCGCGACGGCGGCAAGACTTGCCGCGCGTACCTCCGGTGACAGCACGGTGGCCTATGCCATCGCCTTCGCACATGCCGTCGAGGCCGCGCTGAACATCGAGGTGCCGATGCAGGCGCGCTATCTGCGGGCGCTGATGGCGGAGCTGGAACGGCTCGCCAACCACTTTGGTGATATCGGCGCCATCTGCAACGATGCTTCATTTGCGATTATGCATGCGCATTGCGGCGTCTTGCGCGAACACGTCCTGCGCGCGGCGGATGCCTGTTTCGGCCACCGCTTGATGATGGACTGCGTGACCCCTGGCGGGGTCGCTAGCAATATTCGCAGCACCGGTATGGCGATGCTGCGCAATGCGCTGAATATTATCCGCCAGCGCTTTCCGGGTCTGATAGAGCTTTACGACAACACTGCCTCCTTGCAGGATCGCACGGTTGGGACCGGCATCGTTCGCACCGACTATGCGGCGGCCTTCGGCGCCCCAGGTTATGTCGGCCGCGCCAGCGGCCGCGATTTCGACGCGCGCAAGGCGCTAGCCTATGCGCCCTATGACGAACTTGAGTTCACCGTACCAGTCTTGACGGAAGGCGACGTCAATGCTCGTGTCTGGATCCGCATCCGCGAAGTTGAGCAAAGCATCGCGCTGATCGAACAGCTTCTGGCGCGCCTGCAGGATGGCCCGATTACCGCGACGTTCAGCGGCGGCAGCGGCGAAGGACTGGGCTTTGCCGAAGGTTTTCGCGGCGATGTACTCGCAGCGGTGCGGATCGACGACGGCAGGGTCAAGCGTTGCCATTTGCGCGATCCATCCTGGTTCCAATGGCCACTGCTTGAGACCGCGATCGAAGGCAATATCGTCGCCGACTTCCCGCTCTGCAACAAATCGTTCAACTGTTCGTATTCGGGCCATGATCTGTAAAGCACCATCGTGAAACACAGCCACCGGTTTTCGCAACAAACATGATCCAAAAAAATCAAGGCGCGGTCGTTACGTCCAAAGAGGTCAAACTTGATGCGCTCGACGCTCTTTGAAAGCCTCACGCATGGACCGCTCACCGAGCAGGCACCGGCGGCCGACGATGCGGCGCTCGCTGAATTGGGCGAGAGCGTTGCGCGTGCGGCGCGCCGCCGGCTTGGTCGCAGCCTGTCCATCCGCGAGGTGGATGCCGGCTCCTGCAACGGCTGCGAGCTCGAGATCCATGCCCTCAACAATGCCTTTTACGATCTTGAGCGCTTCGGCTTGCGCTTTGTTGCCTCGCCGCGCCATGCCGACGTGCTGCTCGTGACCGGTCCCGTCACCAAAAATATGCGCGAGGCCCTCGAACGCACCTATATTGCGACGCCTGATCCGAAATGGGTGGTGGCGGTCGGCGACTGCGCCGTCGATGGCGGCATCTTTGCCGGCAGTTACGCCGTCGCTGGCGGCCTATCGAACGTCATGCAGGTCGACCTGCATATTCGCGGTTGCCCGCCTTCGCCAACCGAACTTCTCAAGGGGCTACTCGCACTCTTGGAGCATACCAGCGGAAATTCGGCTCCCCCGTAAAGGACCTGTTGATGTTGCGGTTGATACGCGCAGGACTTGTTGCTCCACCGATGTCCGCTTTTGGGGGTAAAGCGGACATCGGTGCCTGTGCTGGGGATGTCTGCTTTTGACCCGAAGCGGACATCGGCCTGATTGTCAATCGCGACTACAAAAGCAAAATGATAGCCTAGGCGTGGTCTTGGAGCCTTGAGCATCATGAGACGGCGCGAATTTATCGCATTTCTTGGCCGCGCCGTCGCCGGCTTGTTGGCGTCGGGGGCCGGTGGGCAAACCAGGATTCCGAAAGTCGGAGTCTTAGCTTTCGGATATCCCGATCCTTCTGCCTTCCTGACAGGGCTCAGGGACGGCTTGCAGCATCTCGGCTACGAGGAAGGACGAAGTGTCGAACTCATTATTCGGTCCGCCGGTGGCAAGCTGTCGACATTGTTTTCACTGGCGTCGGAGCTCGTCAATCTTGAGGTGGATATCATAGTAGCCTTACCAACAACGGCCGGGATCGCTGCCAGACAAGCAACAACCGAAATACCCATTGTCGTGGAAGGAGGGGACCTCGAGGCAACCGGGTTAGTCACTAGCTTGGCCCATCCGGGCGGAAACGTGACCGGCGTAAGTGCGGTCAGCGATGACGTTGCGACAAAGAGCCTTGAGCTCATTTTGGAAATGTTGCCGGCGGCTCGCCGTATCGCGATGCTTGTTAACGCCGATTCGCGTTTCGGCGCAGCTATGCTGCAGCATGTTCAGGCCGCAGCCGCTTTGCGCAAGATCGAGACAAGAGGAATTCAGATCGGAGAAGCAGACGAGCTTGAGGCCGTTTTTGCGGCTCTCGATGAGTGGAAGGCGGACGCCTTGCTGGTTCACCCAGCACTCCCGCAAAAATCAATAGCAGTTCTCGCCCTGAAGCATCGTTTGCCAGCCGTCGCACCAACTTCGATCTTTTGCGAGGCGGGAGGGCTTGCATCCTATTCCGCTGATATCAAAGTGCTTGCGGCCCAATGTGGAGCAATCGTTGATAAAATATTGAAGGGCAGGAAGCCTTCTGAGCTTCCGGTGGAATTGCCGACTAGGTTCAGGATCGCGGTGAACCTCCAGACGGCCAAAGCCATCGGTTTGGACATTCCGCCGACACTGCTCACCCGCGCCGACGAGGTGATCGAATAATGCTCGTTGTTTGCTGCGCCGCATGGGTCCGAAAGTGGCCCTTGACGGACATCTCAATGCGCATGGTTCCTTTGATTTAGATCAACGAGACCTCGCAGTGCTGATCGCGCTTGGAGGCGTCTAACGTGTATCCTGCGCCTTTCCACCCCTCTATTTGCGGGCCAGCGACGCGCCAGTCAGTTGTTCGTAAACTTTGACGATCGCACTTGTGTCCTCGCTACCCAATCCGGCGGCTCGGCCCATCTGATAAACCTGCTGTGCGACATTGGCCATAAACATCGGGACTTGCAGCGATTTTGCGACCTGCGTTTCAAGCTCCAAGTCCTTGAAGGTGATGTCCATTCGGATGCCTTTGAAGTCGCGCGAAAGCAGCCGGGGCGCCGTGTATTGAAATACATCGCTATTCCCGGTTGACTTGCTGATCACGTCGACCATCGTTTGCGGATCAAGCCCGGCTTTGGCTCCCATCACCAACGCCTCGACGACAAGGATTCGACCGGCCTGAGCGAGCATATTGTTCACCAATTTCATCATGGTTCCTTGGCCGATCGAGCCAATATGACGAATTTCCGAAGCCATGGCGTTGAGAACAGGTCTGCATTCCTCGAGCACCGACGCCTCGCCGCCGACATAGGCTTTAAGTGTTCCGAGCTTCGCTCCTTCCTCCATGCCGGCGACCGGGGCGTCAATGAAGCCGATGCCCTTATCAGCAAGCGTTCGGTGCATTCTCTTGAGCACTGTCGGATCGATGGTGCTCATGCTGACGACGACGTCGCCTGTTTTCGCGGTCTTAATCAAGCCCTCAGGGCCGACAATAACCTCCTCGGCCTGTGCAGTCGTGTCGACCATGGAGATGACGATGTGCGCACGCCGAGCAACATCCGCTGGACCGAAAGCGATCTGCGCACCCAGCGCGCCAAAGCGTTCATTTTTCTGGTGATCGATATCATAGACCACGAGAGGATGGCCCGCTTTCAAAATATTCGCCGCCATCGCACCACCCATCATTCCGAGGCCAACAAATCCAACTGTCTTTTCCCTGCCTTCACCGCTCACGAGAACCTCCCAAGTTTTCGTCACGACGCGATTGCGTGTCGCTCTCGTACTGACAAATCAGCCGCAATTCTACAGTACTTCGCCCAAGAATTGATGCAGCTCACCGCGAAGACGATGCTTTCGAGGCCATCTCGCAGGCGGCCCGAAACGTGTCAGGCCCGATCTCTCCCCGCTCGAACGGCGCGACGAAGATGCCGTCCAGTCGCCGCGCCAATAGCCGTGCGCGGACAGCTGGACCTCGGCCTCGTGCTTGCCGGAGTGCAGCGTTGGCATTACGGTGCCATTAGCTCTTTCCGGCCGCGCCGACGAGGTGATCGAATGAAGCGGCGGGAATTTATCTTGGAGCTTGGTCGCACAACGGCAAACGCCAAATCAGCTAACGAGATCCGATGGCCTGAGCATCTCAGAGCCCCAAGCTGGGAAACGCTTCAATATCGTCGCACGCAACAGATACGGGAAATCTGAGCGCATGAAGAAGGCCTGTTCCGTGTTCAGACCACTTTTCAGGACAGCCTCACATTTCTGACTACGCCTGAACAGGTGCTTACCCATTGCTTACCTACAGGCTTGGACGTACCAAGCAAACTCAACTAACATATTGAATTAATTGGCGCGCCCGACACGATTCGAACGTGTGACCTTTGCCTTCGGAGGGCAACGCTCTATCCAGCTGAGCTACGGGCGCTTTCAGCGCACCATTTAGCGGATTGGCCCGGTGTCGGCAATGGCGGGACGTTGCCGCTTGCGCATTGTCCGGCGCGGCGTGGCCTGTACACTGCAACGTCTGCGCAATGCCCGCGCCTTCAGGAGAAATCGATGCGTCCGCTCGAATTCGGCTGGTATTTGCCCACACATGGCGACACCACGGCCTACGGCCTGATGGAAGCGCAGGTGCCGGGCTCGCCCGAACTGTGCGAGCGCGTGGTCAAGGCCGCCGAACGGGCGGGCTTCGAATATCTCCTGATCCCGGTCGGCGCGACCTGTTGGGAGGCATGGATGGCGGGCGCCTTCATGGCGGCGCGCTCGCAAACGATCAAGCCGCTGATCGCGGCCAGGCCCGGCTATATCAACCCGGTGCTGATGGCGAAGATGATTTCGACCTTCGACCAGATGTCGGGCGGGCGAATCTGCATCAACCTGATTGCCGGCCAGAACGAAAGCGAGGTCGAGGCCGAAGGCGTGCGCTACGCCAAAGAGCAGCGCTACGAGCTGATGGAGGAGGAGGTCTCGATCCTCAAAGCGCTGTGGACCACGCAGGGTCCACTGCATTTCAACGGCAAGTTCCACACACTTGGCGGTGCGCACGTCCGCCCCAAGCCGCTGCAAAAGCCGCATCCAAAATTCTATCTCGGCGGCGGCTCGCGCCAGGCCTGGGAAATGTCGGCGAAGCATTCGGACGTGCATCTGTTCTGGGGCGACCTGCCCGACAGGATCGCCGCCAGCATCGCAGAAATCCGGGCAATGGCCCGCGCGCATGCTCGCGAGAATGCGATCGGCTTCGGTATGCGGTTGCAGATCATCTGCCGCGAGGACGAGCGCGACGCGTGGGAGGCCGCCGAGCAGTTGGTGCGGCATGCGACCGAACGCCAGAAGCAGGAGATGAAGACGCTTTACAACAATTCGGTTGCCAATCAGCGCGTGCAGCAATTGGCGCGCGAGCACGGCGATTTGCTGCTGCCGCATCTGTGGACCGGCATCACCAAGGTGCGGCCGGGCGCCGGCATCGCCGTGGTCGGCAATCCCGAGCAGTGCGCGCATATGCTTCAGCAATTCATCGATGCCGGCTGCCATTCGTTCTGCCTGTCGGGCTATCTGCACGACGAGGAGGCCGAACGCTTTGGCGCGCTGGTGCGTCCTATTCTGGCTGCGAACAATCGCGGCCGGCTCGCTGCGTAAAATCAGGCTTCCGAGCTAAACCGGCACGATGGTCCTGCCGATCGGCCACAGCGCGATGCCGGCCAGCTTCAGATGCGCCCATGCGAACGGAATGCCGATGATCGTCACCGCGAGAATCAGCGCAGTGATGACATGGCCGAGCGCCAGCCACCAGCCAGCGAGCACGAGCCAGATCAGGTTGCCGATCACCCCGAGCGGGCCGGTGCCGATGTCGCTCTCGCCGGTGACCTCGTCGCGGCGGACAGCCTTTGAGCCGAACGGCAGCAGGGTGTAGGCGGCGATGTTGAACGCCGCTCGCGCCCAGGGCAGGCCGACAATGGTAATTGCCATGACGACGGCGGCAACGAGCCAGCCAAAGGCCATCCACGCACCGCCCAAGAAGATCCAAAGGACGTTCAGAAGCAGCGATACAGGTTGCATGAGAGCACCAGCCGTGCGTGAGGCCGATGCAATCTATCAGTGTTCGGGTCCCCGAGCGACGGGATTTGCTGCCACAGGCCCTGAACTATGCAGCCGCAGTCGTTTGCTCGGCTGTTGCGCCGAACAATCGTTTGACGTCGGCGGCAGGCTTCGGCGCGCTGAACAGGTAACCCTGCATCTCGGTGCAGCCGAGCCTGCGCAGCAACTGGCGCTGCGCCTCGGTCTCGACGCCTTCGGCCGCCGTCGTCATGTTGAGCGCGGCGGCAATGTTCACCACGGCCTGCACGATCGACGAGGAACCGTCGGTTTCGGAAATGTCGCTGACAAAGCAGCGGTCGATCTTGATCTTGTCGAACGGGAAGCGCTTCAGATAGCTGAGCGAGGAATAGCCGGTGCCGAAATCGTCGAGCGCGATGCGTACCCCGATCGCACGCAATTGATGCAGGATCGCAAGGGCGGCCTCATCGTCGCGGATCAGAACCGCTTCGGTGATCTCGATCTCCAGTCGGTCCGGCTTCAAGGCGGAGGCGGCCAGTGCTGCCGCGATCCGCAGCGCCAGCGTGGGGCTTTTCAGCTGAATTGGTGAAACGTTGACCGCGAGGCGGATGTTCTCAGGCCAACTCGCCGCCTCGGTGCAGGCCGTCTGCGGCACCCAGTCGCCGAGGTCGTGGATCAGCCCGGTGTCTTCCGCGATCGGGATGAATTCGGCTGGTGACACCATGCCGCGCTCGGGATGGCGCCAGCGCAACAGGGCCTCGCAACCGGTGATCTGGCCGCTGCCGAGGGCTACCAACGGTTGATAATAAATCTCGAATCCGTGGTTGATCACGGCCTGCCGCAGATCCTGCTCCATCATCAGGCGCGCCTTTGCGCTCGCGTCCATTGCCGGTTCAAAGAATCGATACGTCCGGCGCCCCTCGGCCTTGGCGGCGTACATCGCAAGGTCGGCGTTCTTGATGAGCTGGTCGAGTTCCAGGCCGTCCTGTGGTGCCAACGCAATTCCGATGGAAGCGTCGGTCGACAGCTGATGGCCGAGACATTGATAGGGTTGCCGGATCGCCTCATAGATCCGCATCACGAACTCAACGACGTCCGCGGGGCCTGCGACCGCGGTCTGGATCACCGCGAATTCGTCGCCGCCGAGGCGCGCGATCAGGTCGTCCTCCCTGAGGCAGGCACGGATGCTTGCTCCCACGCTCTTCAGCAGTTCGTCACCCACATGATGGCCGAGCGAGTCGTTGATGCCCTTGAACTCGTCGATGTCGATATAGAGCAGGGCGAACTGCCCGCCCTTGGCAGCCTTCCGCAGCTCGCGGTCGATCTGTTCGCGGAACAGCACCCGGTTTGGCAGGTCGGTGAGCGCGTCGTAGTGGGCCAGATGCGCGATCTTCTCATCGGCCCGCCGGCGCTCGGTCACGTCTTCCACCACGTTGATGATGTAGCGGGGGGCGCCGGCGTTGTCGCAGATGGCCAGGCGCTTCGAGGTGACGTAGCGGCTGCCCTGGGTCCGGCTTTCAAAGCGGTGCTCGTCGATGAAAAGACTCTCGCGGGATTGCAGTGATCTGTCGTCGTCGCCGGTGACCCGTTCGGCAACAGGTCGTGGCAGCACGTCGAAGCAGGTCTTGCCGACGATGTCTGCGTGCGACAGGCCAAACAGGTTTTCGGCCACCGAATTGACCAGCACGTAACGGCGGTCGCGCGCGTCCTTCACCGTGATCTGCGAGGGGATATGGTCGATGATTTCGCGCAGGAACGCATGGTTGCGGTCGCGCTCCTGCTCGAGGTTGCGTCGCTCGGTGATATCCTCGATGGTCGCGACCCAGCCGCCCTGTGCCAACGGCTTGTTGACGATTTGAAACGCCCGGCCGTCGCCGATTTCCATGATTGTGCGGCTAATCTTGCCGTTGGAAACATCGCGCAGGATCGGGTCGCAGAAGGCTCGAACGTCGCCGTCGAAAGATCCGGTGTCCTTGCGATGCTGGATCAGGTCGTAATAGTGCAGGCCCGGCTTCACCACGTCCGTCGACAGCTTGTGCATGTCGATGTAGCGCTGGTTGAAGGTGACGACGCGGGCGGAAGCGTCATACAGCACCAGGCCCTGCGTCATGTTGTTGAGCGCGGTGTCGAGCCGATGCTTTTCCGATTCGAGGCGCTGCTGCGCGTCGCGATTTTGCCGGGTGATCTCCCGAACGATCAGGAACAGAATGCCTGCCACCAGCAACGCCGACACCGTGGCGACCGCGATCAAAGTCTGGGTTTGCGTCCGCCAGTCAGCAAGCGCGGCCGCAACCGTGTTGGTGGCGAAGACCACGATCGGTTGCCGCCTCAGCGCGGTCGCTGAGACAAGGCGGTCCTGATTGTCGACGGGGCTTACCGTGATCAGGGTCTGCGGGCCTTTAAAGGTCAGCGCACGCCGCATCAAAGTGCCCCCGTTGAGCTTCCTGCCAATCTGCCCCTCGATGTGCGGATAGCGCGCGAGCATCGTTCCATCCTCATGGAACAGTGCGATTGAGGCGCCGGGCCCGAGCGCGACGGACGCGAAAAATCTCTCGAAGCTGTCAGGATCGATCCGCCGTGTCATCACACCGAGAAAGACCCCGTTCGGTCCGCTCACCCGATGGGCGATAATGGTGGTCCAGTTGCCCGTATAGATGCTGCGGCCCGGCTCGGTCAGGACGGCCCCGGATTGCGGGTCGAACTTGAGGCGCTGGAAATAGGATCGTTCGGCGACATTGAAACTGGGCAGCGGCCAGGTACCTGAGGCGTTGATCAGGTTGCCATCCGAATCGAATACGGTGACGTCGCCGATATAGGGCAGGGCGCTGACCCTCGATTTCAAGAGCTCATGCGCTTCCGGGGTCGACAGCTTCTCCCTGAAGGTTTCGGCGGAAGCGATCTCGGAAACGCGCAATTGGGAGAGGACGTCGGCGGCGACGGTCTCGGTGTCTTCGAACAGCTGGTCGAAGTGACGGGCGACCAGCGTCACAGTGTTTTCCAGCTCGCGCACATTGTTGGCGATGACGCGCTCGCGGAATTCGGTGGCCATGATGATGGTGCCGATGATAATCGACACAACCAGCAGTCCGCCACAAAGCGTGAGCCACAGCACCGGTCCGCGCCGGACCGATCGCGCAAGCCGCAGCGCGGCGGTCGTCACGCGCGACACCGTGTTGCGGATGTTTGAAACCTGTCTATGCATGTCCCCTTCTCGGGTATTTGGATACTACGGAGAAAGAGGACAAGGCGTTAGGAAATCAGGTTACTTTCGAGATAATCGATTCTTTTCCGCGGCACCCTTTGCGTTAACGGCCGCTTAACATCACCATCGATGTTTGTCCGGTGGACGGGCCGGCCGCGCAAAGCACCTCGTCAAGTCTAGGGGCGTCGAACCAGAACGCGCCTTTCAAAACGCAAGCTCAGCTTTTGGGGATGCGGCACTGCATGGTGCAATGAACGCCCGTCTTCAGAAAGGCGATCTCGGTCTTGCCATCGAATGGCGTGAGCGCCGATTGCAAGAGACGGGTACCGAAGCCTGGCGCGCCGACCTGATCCACCGCCGGCCCCCCGGTCTCATCCCAGGTCACGTTGAGACGATCGTCCGACACCACCCACGAAACCTGCAACAGCCCGCGCGCGGATGAGAACGCGCCATACTTTCCGGCATTGGTCGCAAGCTCGTGGAACATCAGCGCCAGGC
>Ga0306925_10005163_pt1 | contig 11943 bp, 10 predicted proteins | sample flu12Cox44000176_FD_203755 | JGI IMG/M metagenome (GOLD analysis project Ga0306925, IMG submission 203755) | Lab enrichment of tropical soil microbial communities from Luquillo Experimental Forest, Puerto Rico - flux8day.12C.oxic.44.000.176 (v2)... | ecosystem: Environmental > Terrestrial >...
GGTCCGGGCTTCTTCAGGAGGGCCTCAGGGGTACGAATCTCGCCGATGTCGTGGAGGAGCGCGCCCAGCTCCAGCGACTCCCGTTGCGTGCTCGTCAGAGGCAGGCGTTCCCCCAGCGCCGTCGCCGTCCTTGCGAGCCGCGCCAGGGCTCCGGGTACGCCCTCCCGAGCCTCCAGTGCGCGGACCAGCACCTCGACCATACTGCGATGAGAGACCCGTACTCGGTCCACCATGAGATGGAACACGTTGCCCAACAGCCCGATCTCGTCGCTGGTTCTGGGATGGACTGTCGTCGAGAGATCCCCTTCGACGATTCGACGCGCGCTCACTGCGAGCTCTCCGATCGGCCGGGTGATTCGGCGCGCCAGGAGCAGACCGACAGCCAGAGCCAGGACGGCGGCGGCAGCCGAGTACAGGTAGAGGCGGCGGCGCATCGCAGCCAGTTGGGCGACATAGACGTCGGCCCGAAAGTCGACGTCCAGGGCTGCGACGGGTTTCCCGGCCGAGTTGAGCACGGGCGCGAAGGCGGTGATCCAGGTTCCGCTCGAGCTGGTGTAGATGCTGGAATACCCAGGTCTCCCCTCGGTGAGAACCTGTCGCAGGATCGGCTGGATCTCGGGTGCCAGCCGGTACGGAAGTCCCACCGGCGGAATCCCGTTGGATACCACCGCGAAGCGCGCCGTCGCGCCCTCGACATCACTCAGCGTATACACAGCGTCGGGAAGCCGGTTGGCCTCCTGGATCTGGCGGAGGCGGTTCCGCAGGGACTCATACTCGGGCGTGTCCTTCCGTCCCGACCGAACCACTGCCTCGTGGACGTCACCGTCCACGGCGAGGGCGCCGGTGCGTGCGATGTTGAGCAAGAGGCCGCCCAGCGATGCGCGCAGCCACCGTTCCTGGGCGCGGTACTCCAGGAAACCACTCACCAGGATGCCGAGCGCTGTGAGCAGCACCATGCTCGCACCGAGCCGCCACCCGAGCCGGCGCCAGACCGGCAGCCGCGCATTGAGAGCAGGCCGAGATGTCCTCATCGTCACACCTCTTCCTCCACCCCGAGCTCCGAGACGTCGCGGTCGAAAAACAGCTCTATGGTCCAGTCGAGGACGACCCGCACCCGTGCGGCCGCGGTAGGGAGCTTGAGCATGTACACCGTCTTCCAGATGAACCAGGCAAGGAAGCCCGTCAGCTTGAGCCCCACGAGGTCGGCCACTGCCGTGCGTCGGGACAGCGGCACCATTTCTCCAAGGAGCTTGAACCTGAAGGGTAGTCGCGCCCGCCCCGTGAAGCCGGCGACGAGCTGCCGCGCCAGAGCACGTCCCTGGCGGAGCGCGACCTGCGCGGTGGCGACATACGGTGCGCCGGTATGTACGTCAATCTGCGCGGCATTGTCGCCAAGCGCGTAGACGTCAGGCGTCCCCTCTACCTCGAAGAACTCGTTGACCTTCAGGCGGCCGTCCTTCGTCTTGGGGAGAGGCAGCGCCGCCACCACCGGGCTCACCTGGTTGCCGGCCGTCCAGATCACGCAGTGGCTCGGGATCAGCCGACCATCCTGAAGCAGCAAGCCCTGGTCGGATACGCGTGCCGCTCGCGCGGCTTCGAGCTCGATGCCGCGTCGCAGCAGCCGCTCTTTCGTGTACGCAGCCAGGTTGGTCGCCGTCTGAGGCAGCACGGCACTCCCCACCAGCACGAGCCGCACTTCGTCGGGGGCAAGCCGCGGATAGTGACGCAGCAGGATTTCCCGTGTCAGCTCCTCTACGGCCGCCATCAGCTCGGTGCCGGCGTGGCCGGCCCCCACCACCACGAATGTGAGCAGCCGACGGCGGGCCCAGGGATCGTCGGTCAGGGCCGCCACCTCGAAGAGATCGATCACTCGATTGCGGATTTTGATGGCATCGCCCACACCCTTGAAGGTCAGCGCGTGCTCCGCGGCCCCGGGCGCGGCGGCGACATTGGGCGTCGCGCCCAGCGCCAGCACCAGTGCGTCGTACTGCACCTGCTGGCGGACCGACGAGCGATGATGACGCGCCACGATCCGCCGACGGACCACATCTATGCTCTCGACGCGCATCTCTCCGAACTCGACGCCCCAGTGCCCACAGAGCGGCCGAATGGGATAGAGCACGTGACGGGTCTCGACAGCACCGGTCGCCGCCTCGGCCAGCATCGGCGTGAACAGGAAGAAGTTTCGGTCGCTGAGGAGCGTCACGTGCACGGGCAGCACCCCGGCGCACGCGCGCGCCAGCTCGAGAGCCGCGGTAACCCCAGCGAACCCACCGCCAACCACGACGACGCGCGGGGCCAGGGAGGTGGAAGGCCGTGCCAGGGCCCTGCCGCCCGATAGGCCCGCGGGCATCGCATCGTGGAGACTTGGAGCGTTCGGCATCTCGACCGGGTTCATAGGATCACTCGCACGGTTAGACACCACGAAGGGCTCCGCCGGTTCGGAGCAGCGTGGCATGGAGCAGGAAACGATTAGCGGGGAGACCTGCTTTCTCGACCCAGGGAGGCCTGATAGTGGCCGGCTACGCCCACGGCTCGCTGCCGTCGGCGACTTCGCAGGGCATCAACCGCCAAAGGACCTGCACCGCCAAGCATGAGCGCCACCAAGCCCGCGATGTAGAGCAGGTTGATTTCATACCCCGGCGGGCCAAATTGGGGCCCCTCAGGAGTCAGGCCGATGGTGTTGATAGCACTGAAGCCGTACTTGATGTTGACGGTGAACATGGCGCCTAGCATCGAAAGGATCAGTGGAACACTCACGATGGTGACAAAAGCTCCCACGAGAAGCGCCAGGCCGCCAAACATCTCGAGCAAGGTCACCAGCCAGGCATTCGCGAGAGGCCATGGCACCCCTACCTGCCTGAGAAGCTCGGCAAAAACCGCTGGTCCCCGACTCCATTTGGCCCATCCATGGACCACGAACCCCACACCGAGGATCATTCGAATCGGTACAGGAACCCATTCCCGCCACCGGTCGCCATTCAAAAGGTCAAGCATGGGCATTCCTTTCGAGAAACCGCTGGCTGCCGCCTGACAGCTCGGCGCTGAGCCGCCGGCAAACCCCGTCGGCGACGATGTGTTGTCAGTCGTGGACGACCACCATCTTCCCGCCGGCCTCGCCGGCCTCCATGACTCGATGCGCTTCGCGGATCTCCTCGAAGCCAAACACACGGGCAGGCTTGGCCTTCAGTCGCCCCGCTGACACTTGCTGGGCGATCTCCTGCAGCGGCACGTCGGACAGCGGGAACCCTGGCGTGCCAAACACAAAGCTGCCGAAGAAGGTGAGGTAGACGCCGCTCGCCATCTGCAGCAGCGGGTTGAAGTCCGCGATCGGCGCGAGTCCGCCCAACCACCCGGCGAGGCACGCCCGGCCGCCCCGACGCAGCATGGCAAGCGAATCGAGGATGGTGCGGTTGCCGACCAGGTCGAGCACTGCGTCGAGCTGTTTGGCTTCGGCGATGCGCTTGGAGAGATCCGGCCCCTCCAGCTCGACGCGTGATACGCCCAGCTTTTCGAGGGCGGCGACGCGGTCCTGGCTCCGCGTGGTGGCAATGATCCGCGCGCCCGCGTCGACGGCCATGTTGATGGCCGCCTGGCCGAACGACGACATCCCACCGCGGATCACCAGCGTCTGGTTCTTGGCGATCTCGAGATTGCGGAACAGGCAGGTCCATGCGGTGGCGTAGGTTTCCGGGATGGCCGCCAGCTCGGCCCAGGGCAGATCCGACTCGATGAGCGCGACGTTCGAGACCGGCGCCCTGGTGTATTCCGCATAGCTCCCATTGATGGTCCGCCCGAGGCCGCCCATCAGCGCCGCCACCTTGGCCCCGACCGGGAACTCGCCGCCAGGGCAGGACTTCACCACCCCGACGCACTCGATGCCGATCACTTTCGCGGCCTCGGCCCACTCGCCCCGGCGCATGTGCAACTCGGCGTGGTTGAGGCCAAACGCTTTGATCTCGATGACGACGTGCCCGGCCTTCGGCTCCGGAGCCGGAATCTCCTTGTACACGAGGCTGTCGAGTCCCCCAAACTTCTCCAACACGATTGCTCGCATATCCGTCCTCCAGTTGATGGTCGGTGCAGATTCAGCGCGAAGCCGTTGCGATTCGCCCCCGACTCGTCACTCCACGGGGGACGACACATTCGACAAGAGCGGCCCAAGGCCTTCGGCCATCGTGGGGTGTGCGAGCACGGCATCGCGTAGCCGCGAATACGGCAACTCGGCCAGCATCGCCGCTTGTACCGTGGCGATCACCTCCCCCGCCTCCGCACCGATCATCGTGAAGCCGAGAATGCGATCGTCACGGCCGGCGATGAGTACCTTCATGAAGCCTTGGGTTTCGCCCGTCGTCTGTGCCCGGAGCACACCGCTCATCGGCAGCTTCGCCACGCGGACATCGAGACCTTGGCGCTGCGCCTCGGCCTCGCTCAGTCCCACGTGGGCAAGCGGGGGGTCGGTGAACATGCAATACGGGATGAGTCGATCGCGCGTGCTGCGCTTGCCCCCGGCCAGATTGTCCCGGATGATCCGGAAGTCGTCTTCCGATACGTGAGTGAACTGCGGGCTCCCGGCACACTCGCCGATGGCCCAGACGTCGGGTGCGGTCGTCTCCAACCGCTCGTTGACACGAACGAACCCACGCGCGTCCAACTCGATTCCCGCCTTGTCGAGGCCGATATCGGCCGTGTTCGGGATATGCCCAGCCGCGACCAGGATGTCGCTGCCCTCGATTCTCTGCTCTCCCGCGCGCGTGCGGACGACCACGGTAACCTCCTTTCCCGACCGGCCCTCCACCCGTGTGATTTCGGGCCCCACCAGGAAGTCAATTCCCTCGTCGGTGAGAATCCGCTGCAGCGCCGATGACACGTCCGGATCCTCGCGGGCCATGAGCTGCTTCCCGTGCTCGATCACGGTCACGCGGCTGCCGAACCGCCGATAGGCCTGGGCGAACTCGAGCCCTACGTAGCCGCCCCCGAGCACGACGAGATGCTCTGGCAGGTAGTCGAGCTCGAGCGCTTCGATGTTCGTGAGCGGATCGGCGGCCTCGAGACCGGGCACACCTGGAATGGCCGCGTGGGTGCCTACGTTGATGAACACGCGGTCGCCGCTTAGCGTCCGTGTGTTGCCCTCGTTCAGCCGGACCTCGAGCGTCTTCGGGGCCACGAAGCGGCCAGAACCCATGATCAACTGGGCCCCGCTCGTTTGGTAGTTACTGAGATGCGCGGCAATCTGCTGGTCCACCATCTTGCGTTTTCGGTCACGGACCGTTGCCATGTCGATCTCGACACGACCTGTCCTTGCGCCGTACTCGGCGCCATGGCGCACGAGCGATGCGACCTTCGCGCTCTGAATCTCGTTCTTGCTGGGCAGGCAATTGACGTTGGGGCACGAGCCACCAATCCATCGTCGCTCCACCACCGCCGTGCGACGTCCCGATCGCGCCATGTGCCACGCGAGGAGCTTCCCGCCTGCACCACTGCCAAGAACCAGGATTTCGAAATCTTCCGTCTTCACGTTGATCTCCCCAAGGTGATGCGGTTATTCGCCCTCAGGCGCCAGCTCAGGAACAGCATGCACCCAGCGCTCACGCGGAGAGGAACTGCTTGAGCAGACCCGCGGTGTCGTCAGGGTTCTCCTCCGGGAAGAAGTGGCCACCCTTCATCGCCTGCCCGTGCGGGTGCCGGGCCCATCGCCGCCAGATGCCAAGCGGACCGCCACTCTTTGCATACAACGTGTCGAGCGGGCCGCCCTCGGCCCACAAATGCAGCATCGGGCATTCGATTCGCTTCGACGACTTCTTGTCGGCCCGATCGTGTTCCACATCAACCGTGGCCGCCGCTCGATACTCCTCACAGATTCCATGGACGCGAGCCGGATCGCGATAGGTTGAGACGTATTCCTCCAGGATTTCCGGACCGAAGGACCCGTGTCCGAAGGGGTTGTCGAAGACGGCCTGGGGGGCGCCGAGCAGATAGCTCTCTGGGAGCGGCGCCTGCTGCGCCAGCAGAATCCAAGGCCAGTATGTCCGAGCGAAGCGTGCATCTGCCCGGTCCCATCCTTCCAGAATTGGAATCACGTCGAATACCGCGACACGCTCCACGTTCTTCGGATGGTCCAGAGCCATGCGGTACGCGACGCGTCCGCCGCGATCGTGGCCGACCAGCGCGAAGGTCGGGAAGCCCAGGGCGGCCATCACGTCGACGAGCTCCTTGGCCATGGCGCGCTTCGAATAGGGCAAGTGGTCATCCGTGGACGCGGGTGTTCCGCTCCCCCCATACGCGCGCAAATCTGCGCAGATGACCGTGCGATTCTCGGCAAGCGCCGGGGCGAGGAATCGCCACATCAAGCTCGTGCGTGGAAAGCCGTGGACCATCAAGATGGCCGGCCCTCTTCCATAGCGGCGCACGAAGACCGTGTTCCCGGGAACCTCAACCTCCGAAGTCTCAAAGTGCCTCTGCCCGGGCGGGGGCGTGCCCGCTTGGGCGATGGTGTGCCCTCGCGCAGAGCCGGCGGCGGAGCCCTCCAACAGAGCGCCCATCGCCGTGGCGGTGAGGGCGCTAAGAACGGTTCGCCGCTTCATGTTGACACCGCTCTGGTCCCCGGAGGCCGATGCCATGGGCGGCGAGAAAGTTTCTCATCGCTTCGGCGATCTCGACCACATGAGTCTCGAGAGCAAAGTGTCCCGTATCGAGGAATTGGACAGTCGCGTGCGGGAGATCTTTTCGAAATGCTTCGGCGCCCGCCGGGATGAAGAAGGGATCGTTCTTGCCCCAGATGGCCAGGAGAGGAGGCGCCGCCTTACGAAAGTACTCGTGAAACGACGGATACAGCTTCACATTCGAGGCGTAGTCGAGGAACAGATCCAGCTGGATCTCCTTGTTCCCCCGCCGCTCCAAGAGAGCAGCGTCCAGCGTGTACGATTCGGGCGCCACCGTCTCCGGATTGGCGACGCCGTGCGTGTACTGCCATCGCGTTCCTTCCGGCGTCAGAATGTTCTTGCGGAGCGTGGCTCGGTTCTTGGCTGACGGCGCGGCCCAGTACGTCCTGATCGGTCCCCAGGCATCACCGAGTCCTTCCTCGTAGGCATTTCCGTTCTGGGAGACGATGGCCGTCACTCGGTCGGGGTGAGCCATCGCCAGACGGAAGCCGACCGGTGCGCCATAGTCGAACACATAGATGGCGTAGCGGTCGAGGTGGAGCGCTTCAGCGAACCGCTCGATGGTGACGGCCAACGCGTCAAACGAGTAGACGTAGCGTCGCCCGGCCGGGACTTCCGTGAATCCAAAGCCGGGGAGGTCCGGAGCGACCACGCGGTAGTCGGTCGCGAGCCGCGGAATGAGGTCGCGGAACATGAACGACGAGGCCGGAAATCCGTGAAGGAGGAGAACGACGGGCGCGGTGGCGTCGCCCGCGGCCCGGTAGAACACTTTGACGCCATCCGCTTCGACCGTATGGATCGAGGTCGAAGGCACATCCTGCGGGTGCGGAGTATCACTCATGAGACACCTCTCCTGTGCCGTGAGCCACGTACTGTTGTGCTTCGCCACTGACGAGACGGATAAGCATCGAATGGCGTTCGAGGCAAACGACATGCCAGACCAGATCGGCTCTGTCGGACTGAGAGGTGGCCCGGATAAGTAGGGCCGCTCTCGGCGAATATCCGAGACGGCAAGGCGAGCGCCCGTGACGACTACTGACGAATCTGTGACGGATACCCGACGCTGACGGCCTTTGGTCGGATCTTCGTCGTTTCCCAAGCCATGGGTCCACGGCGAAACGCTTCCAGCTGGAATCTACCGCGGGAGGATCGTACGGAGGTGGCGTGTCCGTTGCCGCCGGGTTCTCGTCGCGAGCATGCCCGACGGGCGGCGGTGAGTCATCCAGCGGCGTGTGGGTCAGCTGCCGTCGTTGGCGGGACCGTTGGCGGCACCCCGGTGTGCGTAGTCCGGACGGCTGATGTGAAGCTTCCGCATCCGGTAGACCAGTGATGTTCGCTTCATCCCGAGTCGGTGAGCCGCCCCATGGCGACCACCGACGACCCATCCACTGGCCTCGAGGGCGCGAAGAATATGATCCCGCTCCACCTCGGCCAGGCCGCTCATTGGCACATCGGATTCGGCATGCGAGTGGAACGGTTGAAGCTCGGACACCGGGGCGCGCAATACGTGGTGCGGCGAAAGGATGACGGATCGTTCGATGAAGTTCTGCAATTCCCGGACGTTTCCAGGCCAGGGGTATCGCAGCAACGCATCGAACGTCTCGGAAGGGATATCGTCGATTCTCTTGTGCATCCGCTGGGCGTAGAGCGCGGTGAAATGCCGGGCCAGCTTGGGGATGTCTTCGGTGCGCTGGCGCAGGGCGGGAACGTTGATCGGAAACACGTTCAGGCGGTAGAAGAGATCCTCGCGAAATGCTCGCTGCTTGACCATGGCGCCCAGATCACGATGCGTGGCGGCGATCACGCGGACATCGACCTTGTGCGTGTGGTTGCTGCCAAGCCTCTCGAATTCCTGCTCTTGCAGGACCCGCAGCAATTTTGCCTGGAGTTCGAGAGGAATATCGCCGACCTCGTCGAGAAAGAGCGTCCCCTTGTTCGCCAATTCGAAGCGTCCCGTTTTCTGGGCGACCGCCCCCGTAAAGGCTCCCTTTTCGTGCCCGAAGAGCTCGCTCTCCAGGAGGCCGAGCGGGATCGCGGCACAATTCAGCTTGACGAAGGCTCGTTGCCGGCGCCCGCTCAGATTGTGGATGGCGCGCGCAATGAGTTCTTTGCCGGTTCCGGTCTCGCCCAGGATCAAGACGCTCGAATCCGTGGGAGCGACCACGGACACCAGGTTCAGGGCGGTCTGCAAGGCGGGGCTGTCGCCGACGATAGCCCCAAACTCGGCACGAAGTTCCTCTTCGAGATAGGATCTGTGGGTCGCCTCTTTGTCTCTGTCCTCCGTGGCTTTCCTGTAGTTCAGGCCGTTTTCAACGGCAATGGCGACCTGACGAGCCACTTGGTCGAGAAAGGCCACCTCATCCTCAGCAAAAGCTCGCTCCGAACGGCTCAGTGCCGCGAGCACGCCGACCACCCCGTTTCGGCCGACCAGGGGCAGATCGCATCCGGACTTCAAGCCTTCCGCCACGACGTGCGCCAAAAAGCGCTGACCCTCGCTGTTTCCGAAGGTCTCGGGATCGTGCCGTATCTCCTCGAAACTGTCGACGTGTTGTCTCTTGCCCGTCCGAAACGCCTTTCCGCAGGGGGAGCCCATGAGGGGCACGAGAGTGCCGTCAGGAATGGCGCCGCGAGCCTCGGGATTGTAGAGAGTGGTGAGCCGCAATTGCGCGCTGTCAGCATCCGGGAGAAGGAGCGCGCAGAAATCACACCGGGTGACGCTCAGCAGATGCGTGGACAGGACCTCCAGTATTCGGGGGAGGTCCAGCTTCGAGGTCATGCTGTTGGTGATTTCGAGAAGGAGGCGAAGCCGATCGCGCTCATGCCGTAGCGCTTCCTCGTTGCTGTGGCGCTCGATGGCGATCCCCGTGATGTGGCTGGCGTTCTCGATCAACGTCAGGTCAGAGGCCCCTGGGCTGCGCACCTCACGGTAGAGGAGGGCAAACGTGCCAAGGGCCTTGCCGTCGCTTGCGAACAAGGGACGTGACCAGACCGAGCGAATTCCGTACGGCAACACGAGATGACGGTAGTCGTCCCAGATCGGGTCGGTGACGATGTCGGTGGCATACACCGGCTCCCTTCGATAGACGGCGGTGCCGCAGGATGCGCCCTTCGGGGAAACCGCCATTGGCCCTACTTGGGTCGCAAAGTCGGGAAGACTGGGTGCCGCTGCGCAGCGGAGATATTTCCCGTCCTCGTCAGGAAGCCAGATCGTGCAGAACATGCCATCGCCTTGGGATTCGACCAGGCTGGCGATGATCGCCAGAACCTCCGTCAGCGGAGATCCCGCGAAAATCAGGTTCAAAATGCTGAGTACGGACTGGGTGTCCATGGCGACTCGCGACGCTCACTCCTCGAGTGTTTTGCTCAATTGTCTACCCTCTTACGAGTCAGCCCAGGGCCATCTTACGCAGAATCTGTCCGGGATGCATCCGCATTGTCCTTTAAGAGATGCTCAATCGCCGGGCACGGTTTCCCCGAACGCCGTCGTCGGCACGTGATTCGGACGGAGACGCGAGGCGAATCAGTCCTTCCCACGGCGGACGGCGCGTTGCTCCGTCCCGCCGCAGCCCTGTCCCAGATCCAGCGCGTGCGGCCGCGATCTAGATGCGACGTCGATCCAGCGCTACCGTGTGGGTCGGCCGTCGATCGTCCCATCGAGCTGTGGCGGCCAGGCAACCACTCGACAATGGAGGACAGCCGTGGCATTGCTCCTCGGGCGTTCCGCGTCCGAGTCTGGCAGATTACGTCAGGGGGCTGCCGGCCCCCCAGGGAGGCGCAGCAGCGTGGCAATGTTGCCTACGCGCCGAGTTCGGATGAAGAGTGGTATACGGTCGGTTTCCAAGTACCGCCCGCGAGCACCCCCCAGGGATTCGTGGCCAAGTTCTCGCTCAAGGTGGAGGACCCGTCTCTCGGAGTTCTGTTCCTTGATCTCTGGCAGAGCGATCTCTGCATGCCGGGCGGGCCTCCGATCCGCGTGGCGGGTGGTGACATTCTCGATACGCAAACATCTCAATCCGGAGCCGGCGAAGCTTCGGTCACGGCGCGCGTTCGCACGGATCTGCAGTACTTCCTGCACGTGTTCGGCGGGATTCAAAAAAGCCTCGTGAGGGTCTATGGAGGTAATTGCTATACCCATGTTCGCGCGGAGGTGCTGGACATCGGGGGCGTTCCCGCCCCGTCGCCCCAGAGCGCCAACTTCCGCTGATCTTCCTCGGACGACCCATCCTCGCCGTCATCGGTTCGCGTTCCTGACACTGGAGATGGCGAACGCCACCTTCCGCGCCGTCTTCGCGAGCGATCGACCGGTTTCGGTCAACCGGCCCCTGACGCCGTACCGTCCTGAACGTTCGTCCGATGCGCGAAGCAGTCTCGCCACCTCTGCGTTCGCCCGCGCCTCGGCCATCCTCTCGCGCATCATCTTTTCGGCCAAATAGCACTCCACGTCCATGGCTGCACTCCTTGCGGCGCACCCGGCATAGAGTGGCCGCGAGCGTGATACACGGCACCACGGTTGTTTGAATGCGTGCGCCCAGCAGTCTCCAGGGGTGGGCCCCAGGACGTTGACGCCGCCCGGCGTCTGTGGTTCCTTAGTTCACCACGGTGCCCGTGATCTCGAGCTCGGCGAACTCGGTCACGGAATCGGCCTTCGTCCACAGTCCGACCCACCCATCGGTGAACGTCGTGTCCTCGTGATCGAGCAGCATCGTGCCGTTGAGATAGGCCTGGATCTTCGAGCCGGTGGCGACGACACGAATCGCATGCCAGACACCGAGCGTCGGCTCGGTGACCCTCGCGGACGCGATCGTGCTCCGCTTGCCGTTCACGATCGTGTAGAGGCGGAAGTTGTTCTCGAGCGCGTTGGCGCGGACGAGGAGGTAGTTCTGTCCGTCCTTTGCACGAAAGATGATTCCGCCGCTCGCGTCCTCCCGCCCGGACACGGGCCGGAACCGGACGGAGACATCGAGGTCAGCGAATTTCTTGTCCTCGAGCACGGCGACGGCCCAGGGTTGTGTTTCGATGGTCTGCGCGAGGACGTTGCGGTCGCCAGATGGGCGGCGCATCCATTGCCCGGCCACGAACTTCCATTGCGCGTTCTCGGCGCCGAGGTCGTATGTCATCGTCGTTGTCTCCCCTGACGCGACGGCGAATGTCGCCACCACCGCCGCGACCAACACCATGACGACTCGCTTCATGGGCGTGTCCTCCTCCGAGCTCTGGGCTCCAGGGCCGTGATGTCGCGGATGGCGACGCGGGCGAGCCGGCGCCGAGGCCCTCGCCTCGG
>Ga0306925_10005164_pt1 | contig 11943 bp, 10 predicted proteins | sample flu12Cox44000176_FD_203755 | JGI IMG/M metagenome (GOLD analysis project Ga0306925, IMG submission 203755) | Lab enrichment of tropical soil microbial communities from Luquillo Experimental Forest, Puerto Rico - flux8day.12C.oxic.44.000.176 (v2)... | ecosystem: Environmental > Terrestrial >...
ACTGACGGCCACTGTGGATCGACCTCTTTTGCTCGGCCACCGGGGCTGTCGCGGCTGCGGATTTGTTGAAAACTCTCTGGCGGCCTTCGAAGATGCACTGTCTAAGGGATGTGACGGCTTCGAATTCGACGTTCGCCGAACCCTCGATGGTTCGAATGTGATCTGGCACGATCTTAAGTACAGCGGCAGGCAGATCCCCCAGACCAAGTACGCTGACTTGGTCGATCGCTTCGGCAACCACCTTGCAACATTTGATGAGGTGCTCGCGCAATTCAGCCATCGCGCTTATCTGGACATCGAACTGAAGACATCCGGAGCCGAAGAAGCGATGGTTGCTGCCGTGAAGGCGAGCCCGCCCCAACGGGGATACATTTTTTCGTCGTTCTTTCCCGACATACTGGAGCGCCTGCACAACCTCGACAGCAGCCTGCCGCTGGGGTTCCTCGGCGAAAGCGCTGACGCGTTCGATGCGTGGAGGGACTTTCCGGTACAGGCCTTCCTGCCGCGGCGCGACTTGATTGATTCCCGCCTGATCGAAGCGGTGCACAAGGCGGGCCAACAGATCATCACCTGGACGGTGAATTCCTCTCATCAGATGCGCCAGCTCGCCGAATGGGGCATCGATGGCCTCATCTCCGACGATCCGCAGCTTTTGTATCAAACATTTCACAACGGATAGCGAAAATCGTCTGACCTCATTTACAGTGATTGCGATGCCAAGCACAGGCCAACGATTCGAGCGCGCGGTATCCATCATGGCGCGGCTGCGTGCACCGGGCGGCTGTCCATGGGACCGCGAGCAGACCTTCGACACCATCAAGCCGTACACGCTGGAAGAAACCTACGAGGTGCTCGAGGCGATTGATGCGCGCGATTGGGACGAACTGGCCGGCGAACTCGGCGACCTGCTGCTGCAAGTCCTCTTCTACGCGGAGATGGCGGCTGAAGAGAAGCATTTCACCATCGATGACGTGCTCGATCGCTTGTCGAACAAGCTCGTCGATCGCCATCCGCATGTTTTTGGAGACGTGAAAGCCGGTACGTCCGGCGAAGTGGTGCGCAACTGGCAGGCGCTCAAAGCGGAAGAAAAGAAAAAGCGCTCGCAGGCAGGCTCGAACAATTCCAAGCACCCTCATCCCGATTCGGTTTTGCACGGCGTCTCCTCCGCGATGCCCGCGCTCATCGAGGCCTATAAGATCAGCACTCGGGTCGCACACGTCGGCTTCGACTGGCCGAACATCGAAGGCCTATTCGACAAATTGAGCGAAGAGACGGACGAACTTCGACATAACCTAAAGGAATATCCCGCTCCCGGCCCGCAACCGCAGTCGGCAATGCCTGTTGCCAGTGCGCGAGGCGTAACGATTCCGGAGGAATTGCGCGCGCGTTTGGAAGACGAAGTCGGCGACCTGCTCTTCGTCCTTGTGAACATCGCGCGCTATCTGGCGCTGGATCCGGAGTCGGCGCTGCGCAAGACCAACCGCAAATTCCGCCGGCGCTTCGAATACCTCGAAGGCAAGCTGCGCGAGCGGGGACGCAAGCCATCTGACGCATCGCTGGAAGAAATGGAGGCGCTGTGGCAGGAGTCGAAGCAGCAGGAGCCGCGGTGAGCACCGACAGCGCAGTGCTACGCAGTGGCACATCGCTGGACGACTTTCGCGCCTGTGTGGCATTGCAGAAGGAAGTCTGGGGATTCAGCGATGCAGAACTTGTGCCGTTGCGCATTTTTTCACTGGCGCCAAAGATCGGCGGACAAGTCGTGGGCGCCTGGAACGGCAAGACGCTGATCGGATACGCTATGGCGATTCCTGGGAACCGGGACGGACGTCCTTATCTGCATTCGCACATGGTCGCGGTGAAAGAGGGCTACCGCAACATCGGCTTGGGACGCAGGCTTAAGCTCTTCCAGCGTGACGATGCAACCGCTCGCGGCTACGAGTTGATGGAGTGGACCTTCGATCCGCTGGAAATCAAGAATGCGTATTTCAATCTCGAGCGGCTGGGAGCCATCGCTCGACGATATAACGTCAACCAGTACGGCATCACAGAATCACCTCTGCAAGGCTCGTTGCCGACAGATCGTCTGGTCGCCGAATGGTGGATGACGTCGCGCCGGGTAAAGGCCGTGCTGGCTAGCGGCCATCATCCGGCAATCAAAGTCGAGGAGCGGATCAATGTTCCCCACGAGATTTATGATTGGAAGGCCAACAAGCAATTGCGTGCCAAAGCCGAGGGCATCCAGGCGCGCAATCGGGACTTGTTTGAGACTTCGTTTGCGCGCGGATTATCGTGCCTTGGTTATGAACGCGGCACTGACGGCAGCGGTAGTTTTCTGCTCGGCCAGTGGGACGAGAACTGGGCGTACACTCCAAAACCATAACTCACGAAGACCCTCATGAAAGTCGAAGCCATCACGCTCCGCGAGATTCAAATGCCGCTGGTTCATTTCTTCGAAACCAGCTTTGGACGCACTTATGATCGCCGTGTGCTGTTGGTCACGCTGCACGATAACGGACTGGAGGGCTGGGGCGAGTGCGTTGCCGGCGAAGGTCCGTTTTATTCCGAGGAGTACATCGACAGCGCCTGGGACGTGATCGTCCGTTATCTTGGCCCTGCGCTTTTGGGAAAGACGTTGCAGTCGGGACGGGAAGTTCCATCACTGCTGGGCCGAGTGCGCGAACATCGCATGGCCAAGGGAGCATTGGAAAACGCGGCGTGGGACGCTGAGGCGCTCGAGAAGCGCCTGCCGTTGTGGAAATTGCTAGGTGGCTCGCAGCGCGAGATCGCCTGCGGTGTCAGCATCGGCATTCAGGACTCCCACGAGCAGTTGATGGAGAAGATTGCCACCGAACTGGCGGCCGGCTATCAACGGATCAAGCTGAAGGTCAAACCAGGGTGGGACGTCGACGTGCTGGAGAAGGCGCGCGCCCGCTGGCCGAGCATCCTCTTGAGTTGCGACGCCAACTCTGCTTACACGCTGAGTGATTTCGATCACCTCAAAACGTTCGACCACTTCAGACTCCTTATGATCGAGCAGCCGTTGTGGAACGATGACATCTACTTCCACTCGCGCTTGCAGAAGGTCGTTCAGACTGCAATTTGCCTGGACGAGGCGATCCGGAGTTCGCGTGACGCCGAGGCCGCGCTCGATCTGGGCTCCTGCCGCATCATCAACATCAAGGTCGGACGGATCGGCGGATTCACCGACGCGATCGCGGTACACGATGTAGCGCAGCGCTTCGGCGTGCCCGTCTGGTGCGGGGGCATGCTCGAGGCGGGCATCGGCCGCTCGCACAATGTGGCACTGTCTACGCTGCCGAATTTCAAGCTGCCGGGGGATGTCTCGGCCTCGAAGCGCTACTGGAAGGAAGACATCATTGAGCCCGAAGTTGAAGTATCGGCTTGCGGGACGATTACGGTCTCCGACAACCTCGGTCGCGGCTACAAAGTCCGCGAAGACTTGATCGAAAAGCTGACGGTGCGCAAGGAGACGCTCAGGGCGTCGTCGGCGTAAATGAAACGAAGCGTTGCGGCCGAGCTCCTCGACAACGATCTCGGAACTCCGCAGGAGATCGCTGCCTCGCTCCGCGATTTGCGCCACATCAATGACTGGTTCGGCGGTACGCGCACAACCACAAGGCTGATTCGCCGGGTAGCACGTCGTGCTCGCCTGTCGAAGCTATCTGTCCTTGAGGTGGGCTCGGGGCTCGGGGACGTTCCGCTGGCTGCTCAACGCCTCCTGGCTCAACAGGGAATCGAACTGCAGGTGACGCTGCTCGATCGGTTGTGGTCGCACTTGCCGGGGGGCCGCCCTGCATCTATCGCCGGCGACGCCCTGCGGTTGCCATTCCGCAACGCTGCGTTCGACGTAGTGAGCTGCTCGCTTTTCGCCCACCACTTCGATCCTCCGGAGCTATCCCGCTTGGTTACAGAAGCGCTTCGCGTGTCGCGACAAGCCGTGCTCGTTAACGACCTGGTCCGCAGCCCGCTGCATCTCGCATTGGTCTATCTCGGACTGCCGCTGTTCCGCAGCCGAATCACTTGGAACGACGCTCCGGCCTCCGTGCGCTGTGCCTACACGGTCGACGAAATGCGGGCTCTGTTGGCCAGAGTACCGGTAAGGCGCATTGATATCTACCGGCACTTTTTGTTTCGCATGGGCATCCTCCTTTGGAAGTAACTTCGACATCGTTATGGCGATAGCGCGGCCCGAATTCGACCTTGCAATCATCGGCGGCGGACCAGCGGGGGCATCGGCCGCTATTACTGCCGCACGCTTGGGTGCGAGGGTTGCTCTACTCGAGGCAGGTGAATTTCCCCGGCACAAGGTTTGCGGCGAGTTCGTTTCCGCTGAGTCGCTCGACATCCTGCGCGATTTGCTTTACGGGCTGCAGGAGGAAGCCCAGGTACTTTCAGCGGCGCCGGTCATCGATAGCGTGCGATTGCTGCTTGATCACGCGTTCACGGCCGCGCCGGTCTTGCCGCCGGGGCTCAGCATTTCACGCTACGACCTGGACTACCTACTCTGGCAAGCCGCACAACAGGCCGGCGTTCGCGCCAGGTCGAGCTGCGATGCACGCTCGGTGGAAGGCAACGGCCCGTTCGAGGTGGATACGTCGACGGACAAGGTTAAAGCTTCAGCCGTGATTGTCGCTGCCGGTCGTTGGTCGAGGTTCAGGCCCAGAATCGCCGTTCCACGTGGGCCCAAGTGGGTAGGTTTGAAAGGCCACTATCGTGAAAATGCCTCTGCCCACTCTACCGACCTGTACTTCTTCGACCACGGCTATTGCGGTGTGCAGCCCGTGTCAGCCGGAGTGGTCAATGCTTGCGCGATGGTGCGTTCTAACCGTGCCACATCGTTGGACGAAGTCTTTGCGCTCCAACCGGCTCTCGCCGAGCGCAGCCGCGGCTGGCATCAGCTGGTGGAGCCGGTCACCACAGCGCCGCTTATCTATCGCACGCCCGAACCTGTAAGAGGCAACTTGATTTTCGTTGGCGATGCCGCGGCGTTCATCGATCCCTTTGTCGGTGACGGAATCTCGCTTGCCCTACGCACCGGCCAACTCGCCGCCAGGGAACTACAGCCGGCACTCAAGCATTCAACTACCGTGACCGCGGCGGTGGCGAACTACCAAAAGGAGTACGAACGGCACTTCATTCCGCTGATCACTGCGGCCTCGCGCATTCGTCTTCTGGTCTCGTGGCCGAAGCCCGCGCAATTCGCTGTTCTGAAGTTGCTGCGAATCCCCGGCGCGATGCCGTACCTGATCCGCCGCACGCGGCAGGCGCGGTAATCAGCGGATCACCAGTACTTCGCGAATGTTGTCCCGGCCCAGAAAAAACTTGATTGAGTTGAAGTCGCGGAACAGGTTCTCCACATGCCGGTTGTTGAAGACTCGCTGCAGCTTGCAGGGAGTGGACGGCTGCATTTCCAGCGTGTCTTTCGAAGCGATGTTGTAGCGGTAAAACGGCGCCTGCGCGCCGGCATCTTTGGTGTGGAAGAAGGAAAACAGAATCGCGCCCGGTTTCATGCCCACGTGAATGCGTTCAATCACCGGCTTTACCAGTGGTTCCGGCAGGTAATCCGCCAAGTCCCAGAACATGACGGCGTCGAACTCCTGCCGTTCAAAGCGAAGGTTCTCGGACAGAAACCGGTCAACATCGAATGTCTTCTCACCCTGCCCATTCGATACGATGAGCGACGTATCGGAGGACAGCCGCAGCAGATCTTCCTGGTGGAAGCGATGCCCCAGTCCGATAAAGAAAGTGATGTTGGCAGGCGATGTGGAGCCCAAGTCGAGCACGCTGAGGCCTTCTTCGCGCGCCATCCACTTCAGGAACTCGCTGAAGCCGATCGAGCGGCGCAGTACCTTCTCACCCGACACAACTTCGCCCGCCAAGCCTTGCTGGCCAGAGCCGCCAAAAATCCTGTTGAACACACCTGGCGCCATTGGGCAACATTGTACGGGCATTACTACAAAAATCGCTAATTCGAACTGTTCGCCTATCGAGTCAGCACCCGTACGACGATTTGCCGTCCTGCCTAAGTGCCTACTGACTCTTCAGCTACTTGTGTTCGAGTAGCGAGCCCTGCGTTGCCGAAACGGCAACGGGAACAGCGGGTTCCACCGCCAGTTGGGCCTTGGGCTGGACACGCGGCGCCGGCTCAGCCTTCTGAATGTCGATCGTCCCCTTGAAGTACGCGCCGTCTTCGATGGAAATCCGTGTGGTCAAAATGTCGCCAGTCAGCGACGCACTCTTGCGAAGGTCGACGCGGTCGCTGGCGCTCAAGTTGCCATCCACCCGGCCATGCACGATCACATTCCGTGCCTCGACGTTGGCACGAACCCGTCCATTGGGGCCGACGGTAAGGCTCTGGCCGCGCAGCGAGATGGAGCCTTCCACTTCGCCGTCCAAGTACAGATCCTCGCTGCCGGAAAGCTCGCCTTTGACAACGACCGACTTCCCAATCGTGGCAATGTCCACAGTTCGCGTTGCCTCACTCCGCAGAGGCTCGGGCGGCCTCGCAGGCGGTGACGGTGTGGTTTGCATCGGTTTTGGCGTGGCCTGCTCAGGTGCGAGTGTCAAATATTCCTCTTCCTTGTGCGTCGATTTCCACATAGGATTCCTGCTCCATGGCGCATGTGAATCTGTGCTTCCTTGGCTCTGAGAACGGATCGATGGTCTCTTCGCCGCTTTCCAAGAGGATACAGAAGTAAGCTGCTGCGGCCAACTGTTTTCCACAGGCTAAGTTGCATTAGGCAGTGAAATTTCGGTGGCCCCCTGGGTCTTTCATCGCGTCGTAATCGTTCGTGGATTGGCAAGATAGTCTTCCGGTATGCCGCTTCCGCCTCCCGTATAATTAGGAGTTTCGCAAGTCTCTCGCCTTCGCGTCTTTATATGCGATGAAGTGCTCGGCATGGACTAAGGGTGGCAACTGTCGCATTAGTCGCCCGGACGGTCTGTCAATCGCTGGTGGAAGTCGCTAATCCCATGGCCCGAGACCAGGACTCATACTTATGACTGATATCGAGGTAATCGTCGCCCACGAAATCCTTGACTCCCGTGGAAATCCAACCGTCGAAGCAGATGTGATTCTCTCCAGCGGCGCGATCGGCCGTGCCGCCGTGCCCAGCGGGGCCTCCACTGGCGAGCACGAAGCTGTCGAGCTGCGCGATGGCGACAAGTCGCGTTACGTGGGCAAAGGTGTGTCGAAGGCCGTCGACAACGTGAATGAAGTCATCGCGCCTGAGCTCGAAGGCATGGATGCCAGCGATCAGCGCGATCTGGACTCGACCATGTGCGAGCTCGACGGCACGCCCAACAAAAGCAAGCTTGGCGCCAACGCGATCCTCGCGGTATCGATGGCGGCCTCGCGCGCCATGGCCGACGAACTCGGCATCCATCTGTATCAGTATCTCGGCGGGTTCACCGCCAGCTTGCTGCCCACGCCGATGATGAACATTCTCAACGGTGGCGCGCATGCCGACAGCAATGTCGACTTTCAGGAATTCATGGTCATGCCCGTTGGGGCACCTTCGTTCAGCGAAGCGCTGCGCTGGGGAGTCGAGACGTTTCACACTCTCAAGGGCGTGTTGAAGAAGAAGGGATACAACACGGCGGTGGGCGATGAAGGCGGTTTTGCGCCGTCACTGAAGTCGAACACGGAAGCGATTGACCTGGTGCTAGAAGCCATCACGCAGGCGGGATACAAGCCCGGCGAGCAGATCGCTATCGCACTCGATCCCGCGGCCAGCGAGTTTTACGACAAAGACAAGAAGAAGTATGTCTTCAAAAAGTCGGACAAGAGGGAGCACTCGAGTGACGAGATGGTTAAGTTTTGGTCCGGCTGGGCCAGCCAGTATCCCATCGTGTCGATTGAAGACGCCCTTGCCGAAGACGATTGGGACGGCTGGAAGCTGCTCACCGACGAGCTAGGCAAGTCGATTCAGTTAGTCGGAGACGATTTGTTCGTTACCAACGTTGAGCGCTTGCAGCGCGGCATCGACGCCGGCGTCGCCAATTCGATCCTGATCAAGGTGAACCAGATCGGCTCGGTCAGCGAGACCATCGACGCCATCAACCTGGCGCGCGAAAATGGCTACACCGCCGTCATCTCACATCGCTCGGGCGAAACCGAAGATACGTTCATCGCCGACCTGGCAGTCGCCGCCGGCGCCGGCCAGATCAAGACCGGATCAGCTTCGCGTACCGACCGCATCGCGAAGTACAACGAACTGCTGCGCATCGAGGAAGAACTCGGTTCGGCCGCACGGTTCAATGGACTTAAAGCGCTGAACTACCACGGCGACCTGGCGAAGAAGGGGAGAGCTTAATGTCAAGCGATGCTTCCCGAGAATACCTAGTAAAGCGTTCATCCGAAGAAGTTACTGAAGCTGTGAATCGGGTCTGTTCAGAATTCGGCGATTTGAAAGATCCGTTTGTTACATTGGCCGGGCGCTCCACGCTCGAGCGAGTTCCGTGGCATCCAGCTGAAGACTGATTACCAATTACTAATCACCAATTACCAGGCACCAACTAGCCATGACCCATCAAAAACCTCTCGTCCTCATCATCCTCGACGGCTGGGGCTATGCTCCACCGTCTGAATCCAACGCCATCTCCCTCGCCCGCAAGCCGAACTACGACAAGCTGCTGGCTGACTTTCCCAATACGCTGATCCATACCAGTGGACGCTACGTCGGCCTGCCTACCGGGCAAATGGGCAACAGCGAGGTCGGCCACCTCAACATCGGCGCCGGCCGCATCGTCTACATGGACATCACCAAGATCGACGTGATGATCGAAAACGGTGAGTTCGAAAAGAATCCCGTCCTGCTCGATGCCTTGGCAAAAGCTCGCACTGGCGAACGCCGCCTGCACCTGCTCGGTCTGCTGTCCGACGGCGGTGTGCACTCGCATCAGAACCACCTCTACGCGCTCCTGCGAATGGCCAAGAAGAACGGCATTGAGCGGGTCTTCGTGCACGGTTTCATGGACGGACGCGATACGCTCCCCACCAACGGCGTGAAGTACATCGAGCAACTGCAGCAGAAGATGCGCGAGTACGGCGTGGGCAAGATCGCCAGCGTCAGCGGCCGCTACTACGCCATGGATCGCGACAAGAAGTGGGACCGCGAGAAACTTGCTTTCGATGCCATGGTCTACGGCCACGCCGAAGGCGGCAGCTACTTCGATCCGGTACAGGGAGTGAAAGAGTCCTACAACGACGAGAAGACCGACGAGTTCATCATCCCGTTTGTCATTTACGATGGACGCAACGAGCCTACCGGCACCATTCGCGACGGAGACGTCTGTATCAACTTCAATTTCCGTGCCGATCGCGCCCGCCAGATCACCCGCTGCCTCGCACGCAACAGCCACTTCACGGCGCAAGATGGCGCCGAGCTAGAAGCTGCCGCTGAACTCGACAGTGTCATTCCTCGCGACCGCGTTCCCAAAGACCTGACCTACGTCTGCATGACGCAATACGACAAGCACTTCACATTGCCTGTCGTGTCGCCGCCGGAATCGCTCGGCAACATCCTGGCTAACGTGATGGCCAATCTCAACATGCGCAACCTGCGCGTGGCCGAAACCGAGAAGTACGCCCACGTGACTTACTTCTTCAATGGTGGAGTCGAGAAGCCATTTGCAGGCGAAGACCGCATCTTGGTGCAGTCGCCGAAAGTGGCGACCTACGACCTCAAGCCTGAAATGTCTGCGCAGGGCATCGGCGACGCCGTCGTCAAAGCAATCGAAGACAAAACCTTTGATGTGATGGTGGTGAACTTCGCCAACGCCGACATGGTGGGGCACTCCGGCAAGATCCCACCGACCATCAAGGCATGCGAAACGGTCGACGCCTGCCTCGGCCAGATTTACGCCGCTCTCAAGCGTGTCGGCGGAGCGATGATCGTCACCGCCGACCACGGTAATGCCGAGCAGATGATCGATCCTGAGACCGGCGGCCCACAGACCGCACACACCACTAACCCCGTGCCGTTCATTGTTGCTTCCGAACTCGCCGTCCCAGTGGACCGCTTCAGGGGTGATTCGCGCCGTTTCACTCTAAAGCCCGATGGCGCACTGCAAGACATTGCTCCGACGATGCTGGGCATACTTGGCATTTCGCAGCCCAAGGAGATGACCGGCCACGACCTGCGTGTGCCAGCCGAAGAGCTGAAGCGCTAAACGACAGTTCCTATTTTGTGGAGCAGAGCCAAGGACTGTCTAGCCATCGGCAGCCACAGTCTGTTAACTTCTCTTGATTCTGTCGCTGAACATGGCCGCCCCGACAACTTCCGAACTCGCTCGCGCCTCCGACCGCTGGCACGCCGTGCTCGCCAGCTTTCTAGGCTGGACGCTCGACGCCTTTGATTTCTTTGTAGTGATTTTTCTGTTTGACGCCCTGGCGCAGCACTTTCACGTTAGTAAGGCCGACATAGTGTTGTCAGTCACCGGTACGCTCGCCATGCGGCCGGTGGGCGCCCTGATATTCGGCATGCTTGCCGATCGCTACGGCCGGCGCCGTCCCTTGATGGCCAACGTCGTTTTCTTTTCCACCATAGAGCTGCTGTGCGGTTTTGCTCCCAACTTCACGGTGTTTTTCATCCTTCGATTGTTATTCGGAATCGGCATGGGTGGGGAGTGGGGAGTCGGGGCCTCGCTGGCCATGGAGCACGCGCCTGTGCGCTGGCGCGGCGTACTCTCCGGCATCCTGCAGAGTGGCTACTCGTATGGATACCTGCTGGCAGCCATCGCCGCGCGCGTCATCCTTCCAAACTTCGGTTGGCGCGCGATGTTCTGGGTCGGAGGCATTCCAGCGTTGCTCGCGCTTTATATCCGAACCAAGGTACCCGAATCGGAAGCCTGGCAGCAGCACCGCGTCGCGCGCACCCTTGACGGCCCTCGGATCGCAATGCAGCACAAGCGATTGGTTCTTTACTTGGTGGCCTTGATGTTTCTGATGAACTGTCTTTCCCATGGCACACAGGACCTGTATCCCGACTTCCTGAAGCATGCGCACGGAATTGCACCAAACACGGTTGCTTACGTAACCATGTTCTACAACATCGGCGCCATCACCGGCGCAGTGCTCTTTGGCCTGCTTTCCGAACGCATAGGACGCCGTTACAGCATGCTTGCGGCACTCGCGTTGTCCCTGCTGATCATGCCCGCATGGGCGTTCGGCACTACGCTGGTCGTTCTCGCCCTTGGCGCCTTTATCATGCAAATGGGTGTGCAAGGGGCGTGGGGAATCATTCCGGTGCACCTCAACGAACTTTCGCCCGCCCCTGTCCGCGGCCTTTTGCCGGGCTTCACCTATCAGATTGGAATCCTACTCGCAGCCTCCACACCGAGCGTGGAGTTTGCCCTGCGCGACCGTCTCGGCTATCCGTGGGCGCTGACGGCGTTCGAATTGGTGGTGATTGGCTGCTTGTCGGTACTGTTGCTCTTAGGGCGGGAGAACCACGGAAAGAGCTTTTTTTTGGAAAACTAGGACCTCAGTGACAAGCTCACTCGAGCCGGTCAGCTTGGCCAGCTTTCAAATTCTGAAGTAAAACGGTGGTTGGCTTCATGTCGGGCCAACTGCTGGCCTCACTTCATCAGGCGGCAAGACCGAGAACGCAATGTCGCCAGTAACGTCATTTAGTTTATGAGCAGCTCTCGCTTCAAGCATCGCAGGATAACTTCGAGTGCGACTGGCGCAATTACAGCAAACCGAAGCTCGGTGAGTTACCTCTGTCGAAGTTCGACAAGTTCCTGTCAGCGCGGGCGATTAGGTAAGCCTCGCTGCCTCCAGAGTTTGTCCCAATCCCAAATGCCGGCCATGGCTATATCCGGGAAGCGATAGCCGAGCTGGTGCGCGAGCATCAGGATCTGGCCTCGGTGATGGGCCTCATGCGAAAACATATAGGCGAACATGGTCCCCCCAGCCGG
>Ga0306925_10005166_pt1 | contig 11942 bp, 11 predicted proteins | sample flu12Cox44000176_FD_203755 | JGI IMG/M metagenome (GOLD analysis project Ga0306925, IMG submission 203755) | Lab enrichment of tropical soil microbial communities from Luquillo Experimental Forest, Puerto Rico - flux8day.12C.oxic.44.000.176 (v2)... | ecosystem: Environmental > Terrestrial >...
ATTCGACCAATGATGCGACCTACACCGCGCTGGAGGATCGCATCCGCGATATCACCGCGCGGCGCAATGCCATTGCCGAGCCGATGATCGACATGCTCGAAGATGCTGCGTTCAATAATCAGAAGATGGACGAGCGCGAAGCGCGGCGGCTGATCGACCGGGCCGAGGATCTACTCGAGGACGCGACCCACTAGCTCGCCCTGGCGACGCAAATGCTGTTCGCGCCGTAAGGCGCGGGCAGCTTCTTTTGGCGTTTGCACAGCCTTGCTGGCAACTGAGCGATCGTGACTCTCTTTTTGGAAACTACTTGTCTCCGGAAGGTGCGAGTGCAACAGCGGCTTCCGCCGTTAGCAGCAGAAACGTCAGGGTCTCCTGCAAATAAAGGCGCACGACGCTGTCGGTGTGGTTCAGATACCCGATCGAGACATCCTGGCCGATATGCAGATCGAAATCACCGCCGCGAGTAGTGAGTACAAAAGCGCCGGCGATCGCAGGGGTCCAAATGATCTCGTCTTTGACCAGCTTTTTTATGTGTTCAAGCACCGGGTAGCCGTTGTCGCTGGTCTCGGCGAGGGCCGTATAAGCATCGGCACCGAGCAAGACCGAATAGGGGCCGTTGACACCGACGAGCCGCAGCTGGCTCAACGACTGAGCGATGGATTCCGGGTACTGCCTCACATCGACTGACAGCATCATCCTTGGATTGCTGGTGCCTTGACGAATCCCGACGATGCCTGCGGTAGCGTAGCCTTCGAAGATGGCCCGATCCTCGGCATAGGCCATCTTCTGCGCCGCCTCTTTCGCGGGTTGCCAGTCGGCATCGTTCGCACCGCGTTCCACGTCATCGATCTGCTGGCGATTCAATTCGAACGGTACTCGAAATTCCACAAGCGCCTTGACCTCACGCTGACGCGCTAAGATTCCGTCCCCAGGCGCTGCAATCGAGTTGAGGTGGCCGGTGCCGACGGCAGAAAGGGCGACGCCGCCCGGACTGCGCACATCGACAACGCGCCGCCCAGCCAGATGACGCTTAAACGTGCGCGTTGTCTCCTCCTCGAGGTCCGCCCACGCGGCCTCAGAAATCGGGGCAAGCTCGCGATGCAAATTATTCATGCCGGTTTTCTCCTTTGAGCGAGCCGATGCCAAGCGAACCATCGGCCGCCACCGCCGCGGATGGTGCGGTCTCAACCATTTGTCCCGCGACAGGCGTCGCCGGAGCATCGCTTGCTTCGACGGATTCCAAAAACGATGCCGAGGGGACAAAGAACAAAGTTCCGGTTACCGCTCGGCTGAAGTCAAGGAGCCGGTCATAGTTACCGGGAGGCCGGCCGACGAACATGTTCTCGATCATCTGCTCAGTGATCCGCGGCGTCCGGCAATAACCGATGAAATAGGTGCCGAATTCGCCTTGGACCACATTGCCGAAGGGCATGTTGTCGCGCAGGATCTTAAACTCTTTGCCATTCTCGGTGATCGTAGTGAGCGCGTTGTGCGCCGACGTCGGCTTTATTGAGTCGTCCAATTCGATATCGGATAGCTTGGCGCGGCCGATGATGCGCTCCTGCGCCTCCGTAGACAAAGCGTTCCAGGCATCCATATCGTGCAGATACTTCTGCACGATAACATAGCTACCACCGGCAAACGCAGGATCTTCCTCACCTACGATCGCGGCCTCGATCACCTCCTGTCCGCGCGGATTTTCGGTGCCATCGACGAACCCGAGGAGGTCGCGGTCGTCGAAATAGCGAAATCCGTGAACCTCGTCGACTGCCGAGACCGCGTCACCAAGGCTCGTCATTATCCTTGCCGCAAGTTCGAAGCACAGATCCATGCGCTTGGCGCGTATATGAAAGAGCAGATCGCCTGGCGACGAGATTGCATGGCGCGCCCCCGCTTGAATTTCGCGGAAGGGGTGTAATTCGGCCGGACGTGGCTGTCCAAACACGCGATCCCATGCGTCGGACCCGATCCCCATCACACAGGTAAGGCCGGCCTCAAGGTTGCGGAATTCTACGGCGCGGAACAGCGCCGGAAGGTCTGTGCAGAATGATCGGACCCTTGTGCTATTGCCCTGCCCCGGATTTATAGTCACGACCAGAAAAATCGCTGACCGGCTCAGCGGCGCCGCGACGGGCTGCGATACGATCACATCGTCAGTACGCACTTTGGCGGTGTTCATAAGGGGCATCACTCGCTGGCTAACCGACGTAGATTCATATTGCACGCATCCTCAAGTGATAGCAAAGGTGGGGCCGCGGACGCTTTGTGTCTGTTCGCGTGCGCTTTATTCGCTGTAGTAACAAATCCGATTTCGTGATTGGCTGATGTCATCTTGGCCCTGCGCAACGAATCGATGACTTCTTATTGCGCAGCTCGAGGTAGGCGCCGCCGAGGCTCTCCTTGGACGGCAGCGGCGCGACAGTGGCCGTACCTTGGGCCGTCTCCCTCTTGATGGCGTTCGACGAGCCGAGCTTGAGGCAGTTCGTGCGGTGCCGATGCAGGCTTGAGCCGTTAAGCCCATAGTCCTTGGCGACCTGCGCCAGCGGCTCGCCGGCGGCGAGGCGGCGGTCGATATCGGGGCGCTTAAGATGCTGACACCGTTCTACAAGATCTACTCATGCCCGCGATCAACGGCACCCCAATGCTTATGCGGGTCTTAATAGGAAACCACTTTTATTTATAAGCCATTGTTTCTACACAGCATTCCGATTGAAGCGGGGTCATTATTCCGGTTCAAACGGCATTTTTCGGGCAGCGAAATAGTCCGCAATCCGCTATTTTCCGGCGAGCGTCGCGCGGGCGTCGAGCCGTTAACCCGAGCCGCGCGGCGTTGGTTCTCTCGACATTTTGCCTATTGATCTGGGATTCCATTCAAGCGGCTCGCCACCACCCAAGCGCATCGATAAATTCCGATAGCTGGTTTGCCGTTCCGATTAATTGCTCCCTGCCGAATTTGATCGCGATGTGCCAAACCCCTGGGACGGCGTCACCATGCAGCGGCGCGTAAAGGCCAAAAAACCAACCGTGACGCGCGAGCAGGTTTACACCTTCACTTGGGGCGACCCATAACGGGCATTTCCCGCAGCTTTAGCAAAATCCTTGGCGCAGCAAGCGGATTGCGGCCCGACCTCGACCGGTGACCGCAGGCCGGCCTTGCGACGGAGAATGATCATGTCCACAACCCTGTCATCGCTCAACCGGCGCGGGTTTCTCGCCAGCGCGGCAGCGGTTTGTGCCGAGATGGTTTCCGCGTGCGAGGACTGTCTTCGCATATTGAAGCTCGCGGACCGATCACCCTGCCAGGCGGCCCGTTCCTGCGACGGCAAGCCCGCCCCTTTTGTGACTGCTTGTTAACCCCCTCCGGGCACGGCTTGTTAATGTCCTCCGGACGATGCTGGAGGGGGGCTCTAAAAAAGGGGGACCGCGATGAAGAACCTAGTCTTCGTCGTCACCTTGACGCTCGCTTTCGTCGTCGGATGGAAGCTAGGGGTTGTCACCGTCCAGCCAGAGGAAACGGCGTTGCGGCGGATCTGGTCTGACGTATCGCCACAGCAGCTTGCGATTCCTGCGGGCCAAACTAAATGCGAGACCTGCTAATGACTGATTCATCGACAACTTCTTCGACCACGGACTGCCCCGACTGCTTGGGAAAAGGCGGCAACGAAATGCGGCGGCCGGTGTTCGGCCGAAGATTCATGCCTGTCCTGTGTCGGCGATGCGGTGGCACTGGTAAGCTTCCACCCAGGCAATCATAGGGCTCGGGTAGAGCGGGAAATGAAGACGCGAAGCTTTCACCGGCGTGCAGTACTTCCCGACAACCGGCTCGCCCACCGCCAACGGTGTCATCGACCATGTCATAGCAAACGACAATCAACAATTCGGGATCCTGATCTACTTATCATTTGTACAAGCCGGCACGACAGTGGCCACTGTGTCCAACAGCACTTTGAACGGCAATTCCCCCTACGGCATACGTGTCAGCAACACCGGCTCATCAACAACGGTAAAGGTTTCGATCGATAACGTGAGCGTCAGCGGCAGCGAATTTGGTGTATCAGCGGCTGGCACTCCGAGCGTCCTCCTTGGCCGCTCCGTCATAACCGGTAATACCGGGTGGGGCATAGACAACACCACCAGCCCGAACACGTCCTGCTCAAGAAACCCCTTCTTCCCAGCAACGTAGAGCGGCCACTCCAACGCATTACTACCGCCTACTATACCGATACTAATCGTTGTCGCCTGGGCAAACGCCTGCGATGCAACGACAGCTAAAAGGACGACTGCAGCAATACCGACCTGACAAATGAGAAGAAAGCACCTCGCGCTGCTCTGGCGATTAGCTGACGGCTCAGGAAGTGATTACAGCAGGGTTCAGCCGCTGACGGAATGGGGTAGAACTGCCGGTCTACACAAGTGGTCAACAGCGTCGCCTTGGAATCGCGGCTGGATGTCTGCTTTACTCCAATAGTGCCGGGAAAAGCCGACATAATACGTTCCGCGGTGACGGATTCTGCCGTGGCCATTGGCGTTAGACGTGGAGGCTACATTGAGTAACGACCTCACCTGCACACCGCTGCGCGTTTCCGCATTCAACCCGTCTGATACCACGATAAATCCCGCGCTCAACCGCCGCTCTCTGCTGGCGGCGGCAGGCGGCGTCGCGGCTAGTTTCGGAACGAGACTACCTGATCCGGCTCAGGCCGCGACCGAACCAGCGCAAAGAGTGCACCGTATCGACGCGTACTCCCATGTTTCATCGCTGAAATTTCTTGATGCGCTCGAGAAGGCCGAAGGAAAAGCTCCTGCAATCAGCGCAGCAATCCGGCTAAAGCCGTCAATTACTGATTTCAAGACACGGATAGCACTCCTCGACCGGAACGAAGTCGACATTCACATCCTGGTGCCGGTGCCATGGCTCGAGGCGTTTCCGCGCGTCGTAAACGACCGGACTACCGCGCCGCAGCTGGCGCGGTTGATGAACGATGAGCTTGCGGCATTCGTAGCCAACGATCCGAAGCGCTTCCGTGGCGTTGCGGTTTTATCATCGGTGGATCCGGACGCGATGGTCGCGGAACTGCATCGGGCAGTGAAAGAGCTTGGTTTTCTCGGCGCCTTCGTGCCGGTCGGACCGACTGCTAAGCGTGTGGACCACCCGGACTTTGAACCGCTCTATCAGAGCATCGTCGACCTCGACGCCACGTTGTGGCTGCACCCGTCGCGACCGCCACTGCCTGATTATCCCGACGAACCCCGCGCCAAATACGGCGAGTGGATAGCAATCGGTTGGCCGTACGATACGACAACGGCCATGTATCGCATCGTCCTTTCTGGCGTGTTTGATCGCTATCCCGATATCCGCATCGTGGCGCATCATCACGGCGGTATCGCGCCCTATTACGCGGCGCGGATTCAGACATCCGGCGCCGACGATGTGGGAGGGATATCAGATGGCAGGCCTCCTGCCCGGCCCAACATCGCGCACTTCAGAAAATTCTATTGCGATACCGCGTGCAACGAGTTTGCTCCGAAAGTGCTGGAGCTAGCGCTCGACTTTTTCGGTGCCGAGCGAGTTTTGTTTGGCTCGGACGCGCCTTTCGGCGCCGACAATGGACAGCGTTTCACCACCGAGGTGTTGCGTTCCATCGATGCGATGCAAATCTCGACGGACGTCCGCAAAATGATATTGTCGGAAAGTGCGAAGCGCGTTCTCAAGATTGCCTAAGACCACCAGAACACTAATCCAGTGTTGGACGTACTAACGTAGGCTGACAGGATGTTTATTCAATTGGATCCGGGCGAAACGTATCGGTATGCGCTCGCAACGTTGTTCGGAGGGTTTGCGGTGCTGCTTTACGCCGCCAATCCCTCGGCCGCGGCGGAGGATCGTGTCTCCTTCGCCGGAAAAACGATCACCATGATTGTCGGGTTCGAGGCGGGTTCCGGACCCGACATTTACGGTCGCATCCTTGGGCAAAATCTGGTCCGTTATCTGCCCGGACAACCGAACTTGATCGTCATCAATCAACTTGGTGCCGGCGGGGTCGTCGCTCTCAACAGTTGGGCCAACAAGGCGGAGGCCAATGGTCTGTTCATCGCCTTGGGCACGCTGTCGCAGACCGATCCGGACGCGCTCGTTCGTACCAACGCTAAATACGATCCAACGACATTCAAATATATCGGCGGGCTGGCGGCGCCGAGCCAAGGTCTGTTCGTCAACAAAAACGCAGTTGCTCGCCTTTATGACAAGTCGGCATCGCCCGCGGTCATGGGCATCGTCGGCACCACCCTGCGCAGCGGCAATTATCAAGCGTTATGGGGTGCAGCATTCCTGGGTTGGAATCTGAAATGGGTGCGCGGCTATACCAGGACTGCGGAGCTGCGGCAGGCGATGGAGCGCGGCGAACTCGACATGACCTCGTTCGGGTCGACCCCCGACATCGATTTTTTGCAAAGCGCCGGCAAATTTAGCGTGGTGAGCCAGTCGGGCACGGTGCAATTGGGCAAGCCGACACGACGGCCGAGCCTCGGCAATGCTCCGATGATTTCCGAACTGGTCCGCGGCAAGATCAAGGACCCACTGGCGCAACAGTCCTTTACCTACGGCGAGAACGTCAGCCAGATCGGAATGTGGCTTGCTTTGCCGCCGCGAACACCCGACGGCACCATCGCGGCCTATGTCGACGCGTTCGAGGCCACGTTAAAGGACGCAAAGTATCGGGAAGAATTCGCAAAGATCGATCCGGATTCGCCGGTGGCGCACAAGGACGACCTGGCAAAACTCGTCGGCGCGCTGTCGGAAGTCTCGCCGGAAACCTTGAATTTCATCCAGGCCGAGCTCAAACGGCAAGGCGTCGACTGAGTACCTCTCGAGGTCGAACATGCGACGCTGTGTGATGCCAATTCTCCTCGCTGTGCTGTCGATCCTGGCGTGGGATGCAACGCCTTCGCGCCCGGCAGCCGAGAATCTGGTCGTATCGTTTGCCGGAAAGACCATCACCATGACGATCGGATTTGGTGCCGGCGGCGGCACCGATCTTTACGGCCGCACGCTCGGTCGATATCTCGTGCGGCATTTGCCTGGCCAGCCGAACTTGATTGTTCTCAATCAACTCGGTGCGGGCGGCGTGGTAGCGTTGAACGATTGGAGCAACAAGGCCGAGCCGAATGGGCTGTCCGTGACCATCGGCGCGCAGTCTCAGACCGACCCCGACGCGCTCCTCCGAACGCACGCCAAGTTTGATCCCACAACATTCGAATATGTTGGTGGGGCAGCGGCGTCGAGCCAGGGACTGTTCGTCAATAAGAATGCTGTCGCGCGGCTGCACGATAAATCGACGAAGCCCGTAGTTATGGGTATGGTCGGCTCTACCCTTCGCAGCGGCAATTATCAAGTGCTCTGGGGCGCCGCGTTCTTGGGATGGAACGTAAAGTGGGTGCGCGGCTATACCAGTACGGCGGAGCTCCGTCAGGCCATCGAGCGCGACGAAATAGATATGAGCACTTTCGGATCAAGCGCCGACATCAAGTATTTGCTCAACATCGGCAAATTCACGGTAATCAGCCAGTCCGGTGCCGTACCACGCGCGACTCTTGGCGACGCGCCGACGATCTCCCACCTGGTCAAAGGCAAGATCACCGACCCCATGGCACGAAGAGCTTTTGCTTATGGCGAAGACGTCAATCAAGTCGGAATGTGGCTTGCTCTGCCGCCACGAACGCCCGGCAAAATCGTCGACTCATATTGTGAAGCCTTCGAAGTCACGCTCAAGACAGGTGACTACCAAGCCGATATGGCAAAGATCGATCCGGACTCGCCTGCGGCGCATCGGGCGGATTTGGAAAAGCTGGTTCACCAGCTCGCAACGGTGTCTCCGGAGACCCTCGAATTCATCCAATCCGAGCTGAGCAGACAGGGCATCAGTTCGACGAACTGACGTATGTGCCTGCCCATCCGTCGTACATCCGATTACCGGGCGAAGAAGCGGTCCATTTTCGAGGTCAGCCCATGTTTTGCGATCTCATCGAGCCATAACGGATGGATTCTCTTATCCTGGTCCTCGTACTCAATCTGATCGCCGCCCTCCTTTGTACTCGTTGCAAGGGCGATTTTTTCGCCTAGAACCTCCTGCCGCCGCGCCAGCGTAAAAGGGTAGCGCAGGCTGCCGAAACCGGTCGCGAGGTAGCGGGCGGGTTTGGCGCTTGTCGTGAAATGCTGGTGAAACTGCTGGTCGGCCGGTGGGAAGACGACGCCATGCTTCCATTCGATGCGCACGAAGTCGCGATCCCCCTCGTACCACATCAGCGAAAAGCCGTGGCCGCCGACACACATGACGTGATAGCCGGCGCCGTGGCGGTGGGCCTTCTTGTATGTCCCCGCAGCCATCTCGGAAACGTGGGCATGCATGGAGCTGTCGGCAAGCAGGAAGATCAAACAACCGCCACCGCCGCCGCGGTCGGAGAAATCCGGAAGTTCGACCGCTTGCAGATCGGGAACGAAGTTCGTTTCCCAAGTATGGTTGCCCTGGCGCACCAGATTCAATTTGCCTTCTCCGGCAAAATATTCGCGTGAGCCGACGCGCTCGTCAAAATCGAAGTCGTTGTCAAAGATGAAACGCTCGTTGTGGAACAGATTCAACATCATCGGCAGATTTGTCGTACTGACGAGAACGACTCGTTCGGTGCCGCTGCCGTTGAAATGGCGAAACTTCGCGTTGAGCGGGATGGCAAAAAGACTGGTTGGCCCCCATTCGAAAGTTCGCCGCTCGCCCGAAGGCAGCTCCAGTTGCGTGGTGCCGGCTCCCTCGATGACGTAAATCACCTCTTCGAATAAATGATGCTGCGGTAGGGTCGATTGCCGCGGCCCAAGTTCATAGAGCAGCATGTTGCAGAAGTCGCCGCGACCATCGAGATGCAGGGCAGCGGCGCGCACTCCGATCCGCGGCCAAAGCGCGGTCTCCACCTTAGCGCAATCGATCGCCAACCCCTCGACCACCGGCAGTCTTTCGGCTTTGATCCACTCTTTGTAGGAATCGATGCCGTAACGAGCCTGTTCGAATGCGTTCATTGCCGTAGCCTTCGGTACCCGATGTTGCGAGCCGTCGCAGTTTAGGGCTGCAGACGCGCCTTGCAAGGCGTGGCGGCCACGCCTGTACCTTGCGGCGGAAATCTGATTCACTTCGACCCCTTGGCGAGCGGCGCCACGCGAAAGGGCTACCTATGAAGGTGTTCGTCACCGGGGCGTCGGGATATGCGGGCTTTTACGCGGCGCTACGGCTTGCCGCGACCGGCCACAGCGTCACTGGCCTGGTCAGAAATCTCACACAACCCCGTCTCAATACTTTGCGGGTGCAACAGGTCGCGCTTCTGCAAGGCGACGTCTGCGAAATCGAAACGTATCGCTCGGAGCTCGAGCGCAGCGATGTCGTCATTCACACGATGCTCGACAAGAAGCGCCCGTTCGAGGCCGACCGTGCGCTGTTTGCCGCCTTACAGCGCCTCCCAGTCCGGTTACCACGGCGGCGTTTGATTTACACGACCGGATGCTCGATTTTCGGTAAGGTACCCGTCGCTGTCATGGACGAGACCGCGGAGCCCAATCCTAACCATCCGCTGGCCTTTCGCCGCGAGCTCGAACGCGAGGCGTTGGCGCTCGACAATATCAGCGTGACTGTCTTGCGGCCCGGCTTCATGTTCGGCAACGACGGCTATAATAGCGTTAGCGCCGATTGGTTCGCTATGGCGGAACAGGGCAGCGCGGTGTTTCGCGGCGATCGCGAACGCGGCTGGTCCTGGATTCATATTGCCGATCTCGCCGAAGCCTATCGGCTCGCCGCCGAGGCAGACGAGGCCGTGGTCGGCGGCGAAATCTTTCACCTCGGCGATGAACACCGGCCGCTGAGCCTCGACGTCATGCGCGCCTGCATCGACGCAGCGGGCCATAAGGGCGACATTCGCTTCGAAAGCCCGGTCAAAGGGGATAACATCAGCACTTGGTTTAACCAGAACGAGTTCGTAACGGCGCGCAAGGCGCACGAACGGCTGGGATGGAACGCACGCCATGCTGGGATCCTAGAGAGTGCGAAGCCAGTCTATCAATCATGGAAGGCGGCACAGTTGACTCAATAGGGTGCGAACCTAGAATTCGACGAAGTCCGTGTGTTTCCTGGCGAGGAAGGGTCCAAGATGGACGTCAAGGTCATTGCCAGCCGCTACACCGATCGACCCAAGACAGATCCGGCTGCGCGCGTCTTTCGCATTGCCGATTACATCGTCGTCAACGGCGAGACACGCGCCGGCCGCATGTATGTCGGCGACGAGTTTCGCGCGGTGGTCATCACGTTGCCTCCCGGCGACGCCCAAGAACCACACCTGCATCCGGCCACAAGCCACGCCTGGTTCATCGTGTCGGGCAAAGGCGAGGTCACGATGGAAGACGGACGGCGCGAGATGCTCGAGCCGGGGATGTTTTCGGTTCATCCACGCAACTCAGTGCACGGCTTGCGCAATATCGGCGAGGACAATCTCGTCTACATCGCGCTATCGATCGGGGCCTAGCCGATGCTGCAACCCTCCGACTTGCGAGGCGTCTACGCCATCATCCCGACCCCGGCAAAGGATGGCGCCGATCGATGGGATGCAGTGGATACCGTGGACCTCGCCGAGACCGAGCGCGTGGTCAATCGGCTGATCAGCGATGGCGTCGACGGCCTCATCGTTTTGGGTACGACCGGCGAGTGCGCGACCATCACCGGCCAGGAGTACGAGGCGTTCGCCGATTGCGTGCTGGCCGTGGTCAACAAGCGGCTTCCTACTTTCATCGGAACGACGGCGCTGGGGACCCACGAAGTGGTGCGGCGTAGCCGATTTGCCGCCGAGCGCGGCGCCGACGGCGTGCTACTCGGCTTGCCGATGTGGCAGCCACTGACCCTCGATATGGCGGTCGAATATTATCGCAGCATTGCTGAGGCTTTCCCAAGGCTTGCGCTCATGGTCTACGGCAACGGCCGGGCCTTTCGATTTTCTTTTCCACCTGAATTTTGGAGCCGGGTCGTCGACGCCGCCCCTACCCTCATGGCGGCGAAATATTCCCGTCCAAACGCGCTTATTGATTCGCTTGCCGCAGCCAAGGGGCGTGTGCACTTCCTTCCGCACGACGGCGCACTCAGTAAGTTTGCCGAGCTGTCGCCAGCGACGACGACTGCCTGTTGGTCGACCGCGGCGTCGATGGGCCCGGAGCCGGTTTTGGAGCAGGTTCGTGCGCTGCTCGCCAACGATCGCGCGGCGCTGCAAAAGATCGCAACTGATCTCGCTTGGGCCAGAAAGCCGATTGCGGAAATCACCAGCAACCCCGAGCTATTTTCGACTTACAATATTCAGATGGAAAAGATCCGCATTCAGGCGGCAGGCTATTGCAAAGCTGGTCCGATCCGGCCGCCTTATAACGTGATGCCGGAGCATTATGCGGCGTGCGCCAGAGAAAATGCACGGCGCTGGCGCCAGCTCTGTGAAAAGTACGCCAAGGTTCTGACGGCGGGTTCCGTCTAGCCGCGCAAGTGGGAGGTGGTCGCTCTAGTCGCTGACGCCATTCGCGACTGCTCGCGCAGAGGCGACCTCGTTCTCGACAGCTTTAGTGGCAGCGGTACGACCCTCATAGCCTGTGAGAAGACTGGCCGGCAGGCCCGTCTCATCGAACTTGATCCGACTTACTGCGATCAAATTGTTCGACGTTGGCAGGAGCTGACCAGGCAAAAGGCCGTCCATGGTGTTACGGGCGCGGTGTTTAATCGCCTTCAATCTGCAAAGCGATTGTCACCCGGTGTCGATAGCTATGTATAAGCTTGCGCCGACCGCAACTCCCTCTCGCTGGCGGCGCGCTCATCTCCCTCGAACGCGCTCCTAATTCTGTATTGGAGCTCGCCGTCCGTTGGCGGCAGACGCGCCGA
>Ga0306925_10005168_pt1 | contig 11941 bp, 9 predicted proteins | sample flu12Cox44000176_FD_203755 | JGI IMG/M metagenome (GOLD analysis project Ga0306925, IMG submission 203755) | Lab enrichment of tropical soil microbial communities from Luquillo Experimental Forest, Puerto Rico - flux8day.12C.oxic.44.000.176 (v2)... | ecosystem: Environmental > Terrestrial > Soil...
GATGGGAAGACCGTCGGCAAAGTACTTGGGAAGGTGAGCAAGCTAAGCCGTAAGAAAGCACACAAGGCTGCACGCAAGTGGCTTAAGAAACACCATTCGACTTGGAGAAATCCATCGCCAATTGGAAACCCTGCAGCCGCACGTCCGACCTCAGACGCCCCTCCGAAACCAGCTCCGACCTCAGAACCTCCCGCGGAAACAGCTCCGGTTTCGACGAGACGGATCAGACGCACAAAGCGCATGATCAAGCCGGTCGAACAAAGCAGCGTAACCTCCAGCGCTGGCCCCGCGCAAGACGTTGCGCGGACAATCGAGATTAGACCGAGCAAGCTTCTTGTCTTCGATGAGTTAAAGACCGAGTTCGGTATTCCGTATACACGGTCGTACATCAGGAAGCTTGAAGCTCAAGGCAAGTTTCCAAAGCGCGTTCTGATCGGAGACCGTCGAGTGGCCTGGGTTGCAAGCGAGATTGATGCCTACTTGAAAAATCGGATCGCGACCCGGTTCAAAGTTCAAAATCTGCGGAGGTTCGGCCAAAGAAGGGAAAGCGGCAACCAGTAACTCTTTGATTTTCGAGCGTTTACTTGCGCTGGGCTACCCAATGGCTACCCAGAGGCCTTTTTGGGTAGCCAAGCCGGATCAAAATCTCTCTAAGTGATTGATTTCTTTGGTGAGCGCGGTGGGGATCGAACCCACGACCCCGTGATTAAAAGTCACGTGCTCTACCGTCTGAGCTACGCGCTCTCCTTGAGGGTGCCAGCATGGCGTTCGGCGAACCGGGCTCATGCTTCGGCCGGCTGTGTAGGGGGTGGACCCTCGCCGGTCAATAGCGCCGTCGCCGCCGTACGCAGGTGAGGCAGCGGCGTCAGCTCGCCTCGCGCTGGACCTCCGTCGTTACCGGCGGGTTTGAGCTTGCACCCGTCGTCGCGGCGACGGGCCGCAGCCCGATCAGTTCCGCGGTTCGAATACCCGCATTGTGCCAGAAGGTAAACGAGTTGGCGCGCGAACTTTCCAGTACGGCGATTGCGACCGCCGACAGGAACGGCAGGCTTTCCAGCACCAGTACAGCAGCGAAAATGTAGAGCTCACGGATTTGCTTGCTGTTGGTGACGATCAAGACGGCTGCGCCGACCAAAAGCAGCACGCCGATGACAGCTTCCCAGAACGCCTGAAACTCGATCGACATCCGCGACAGGCCGCCCTTCGAGGTCCGCGCGAACGGAAGATGTTCGGTTATCAAGCCATTGGCGACCGCGCGAGACACCGTCCATTGCACCGACATCGCCGCAACCATCGCACCCAGCATTTGCCCCAACCTCACGGGCACGCGCAGGCGGTACATCGTCACGAAATGCCCAAGCGAGACCAGAAACGCCGCAATGATCGGCAGCGTCAGGATCTTGTCGGGGATGGCGATGCCCGAAAACGCCACGACCGGTACCCAGATCAGATTGAGGATCGCAACAAGCACGCCGAGGCTTTCCGCACCCAACCAGTTCAACCAGCCCAGCAGGAATTCGCGCTTCTGGTCGCGGGTCAGGCGGCTCGCCCCCGGCAGGAAGCGCCGCCAGTGCTTCTTCACGATCTGGAACCCGCCATAGGCCCAGCGATGGCGCTGCTTCTTGAAGGCTTCGTAGGTGTCGGGCAACAGTCCGCGGCCGTAGCGGTGATTGGTGTAGTGCGTCAGCCAGCCATGCTCCTGGATGGCAAGCCCGAGATCGGTATCCTCGCAAATGGTGTCTCCGCCCCAGCCGCCCGCCATGTCCATCGCCGCGCGGCGGATGAGGCACATGGTGCCGTGAACGATGATGGCGTTCTCCTCGTTGCGCTGGATCATGCCGATATCGAAGAAACCGGCATACTCACCGTTCATCATGTAGTGCATGAGCGAGCGGTCCTGGTCGCGATGGTCCTGCGGGGCCTGCACCAGTCCCACATGCGGATCGGCGAAAAGAGGCACCAGGTCCTTCAGCCAATCGGGGTCCACGACGTAGTCAGCATCGATCACGCCGATGATCTCGGCGTCGGCATCGGTGCGCTCCATCGCGATACGCAGCGCGCCGGCCTTGAAGCCCTTGACCTTTTCCGCGTTGATGAACTTGAAGCGCTCGCCGAGCGCGCGGCAGTGATCCTGGATCGGCTGCCAGAACGCCGGATCCGGCGTGTTGTTGATGATGACGACGCATTCGAAATTCGGATAATCGAGCCGGGATACCGCATCCAGCGTCTGCTTGAGCATCTCCGACGGTTCAAAATAGGCCGGCACGTGGATCGAGACTTTCGGGAAAGTGAGATTTTCGCCCATCGTCGCCGGAACGAGCGGCGCGCCTTTCCTGATCAGACGATGCGGGCTGTGGCCAAAAGCAATGGCCGCGATCTCCTCGATCCGCGCCATCGCGATCAGCACCAGCGGTACCAGCAAGATGAGGCCCAGCGTCAGTGCAAAGGCCGAACCGAGCACGAAATAATGGCCATCCCAATAGGCAAACACGGTTGCGAACCAGGCGCCGACACCGTTGGCCGCCGCTGAGAGCAGCACAGCCTGCAGCACGGTGGGCTCGGAAAGCCTGAGGATCGGCAACGACATCAGGATGCCGATCAGAACTGCGATGGCAGCAAGCTTCCAATAGTTCGGGTTGACGATCGGGCCGACCCAGGAAAATTTCGGCTCGCCAGCGTTGTTGAGGATACCCCAATAGGGGCCAACGCCGCCTTCGAAGAATTTCCAGGGGCGATCCATCGCCTCGACGATGTTGTATTCCATTCCGATCGCTTCGGCGCGGGTGACGAAATTGCGCAACACCACGGCTTGGGCGAATGGCCCCGGATCGGCGTTAAGCCTGTTATAGCCGGCGCTCGGCCAGCCGAATTCGGCGATCATGATCCGTTTGCCGGGAAATTTCTCGCGCAACAGACCGTAGAGATAAACCGCCTGGTCGACGGCCTGGCCCGAGGAGAAATTTTCCCAGTAGGGCAGGACATGGGCTGCGATGAAATCGACATTGGAGGCGAGCTCCGGAAAATCGCGCCAGATGTTCCAGATTTCGCCTGTCGTCACCGGCACGTTGACCGCCGATTTGACTTTCTTGATCAGCTCGATCAGGTCCTCGACCTTCTGATCGCCGCGATAGACAGTTTCGTTGCCGACCACGATCCCGATGACATTGCTATTGTGGCGCGCGAGGTCGATTGCGGCTGCAAGCTCGCGTCTGTTGTTTTCTTCATCCTTGCTGATCCATGCGCCGACCGTCACCTTGAGTCCAAACTCCGCCGCGATCGCCGGCACAAGTTCGTTGCCCTCGGTCGCCGAATACGAGCGGATCGCACGCGTCAGCGTAGCGAGTTTTCTCAGGTCAGCGCGAATCCGGTCAGGGTCGACAATCCTGTCGACGACGTGCCCAGGTTGAAACGGCGTATAGGACAGGCTGGGGAGAATGCCGGTGAAGTCGGGCGCCTGCTGCTTGTCCTGAAGGACGCTCCATAAGGCCGCATGGGCGGCACCGATAAACAGCAGAACGGCGATGACCACGCGCATCGACAAGACCCGACGGGGCATGAAAGAAGAACGCGAACCTGTCCCCTAGGTTCGACCGGCACGACGGTAACTCAAGGATAGCCCTGCCACACCATCTAACAACTGGGATGACGCCATGGCGTTTTGAGGGCGTACCCTTCCTGCCGAACGACCGGAACAACGGTTGCGGGACGGGTTATTTGGCCTGCGGCTGCGGCGAAGTCGCAGGCTGGGGTGAGGCTGACGGCGCCGGCGCCGCCGAGCCAGACGTGGTCGGGGCGGGCGCTGCCGCGGCCGCCTGTGGCTGGGCCGACGGATTGATCCAGCAGGCGTGGACACGGTCGCTCAAGCTTTTCGGTACCTTGTCATCGATTTGAGCGCCAAAACGCGTCAGGCAGCGAAAGGCGGCCTGCACATGGCCGCCGGGGCAACCGAACCGGTCGTAAAGGTCGAGGTGGCGAAAGGCGGTATCGAGGTCATCAACCCACATCAACCGAACCACGCGGCGGCCAAGCCAGACACATTCGGGGTTGCCGGCTGGGCCATTGATGACCTGGGCGGCCTCGGCGAACTCGTCGGTCTTGCGTTGGTTGTCCTTTGCCGCGTCGGCGGAGTTTGGGGCTCCGGGCTTGCCCGATTGATCCTGGGCATGGGTGTCGCCGCTCTGGGCGAAGGCGCTTCCGAGACCGAGCAGAACGACAAGCGCGGGAACCGCGAGATGGCACAAGATCGCGTTTTTGGCATGGAGCACGCGTCGACGCATGGATTCCCCGAACTTTCCTCACCCAGCGGCCGCGCCGCCACCACCCCGGTGATGCCGGCCAAATAGGTCCCCAATGCGGCGGAGACCAAAGCCTTGGGATTTAACGTTTGCATAACGGAACCGGAGGGCAGCAAACGTCAAATCCGCTCTCCACCAGTCCCATGACTTGTATTTCGGATTTTGTCCAGCAAGTCACAAATTTATCGCATCGTGGTGAAGGGCCCGAGATTTGACGCCCTTGGCAGACCACGGGCAAGAGGCTAATCGACGAGCTTGCCTGGAGGACCGATCCGATTTCCTTACGTACGCCACTGGCGCTTCTGCTCGTCTCCCTAAGCGCAATAGTCGCCGTGTGGTGGTGGCTAGCCACGCCGATCACGCTGTCGCGCGCGCCGATCGATCCCAACGCCAAGCTCACCTGCGTATCCTATGCCCCATTCAGCGGCGACCAGACGCCGCTGCAGCTGACAACCCGTGTCCCGTCCGAGCAGATTGACCAGGATCTCGCCCAGCTGGCGAAGATCACGGATTGTGTACGCACCTATTCGATCGAGAACGGGCTTGATCATGTTCCGGCGGCGGCCGCCAAGGCCGGGCTGAAGGTTATCCAGGGCATTTGGCTCAACTCCAGTCGCCCCAGGAACCAGGTGCAGATCGCGACCGCAATTCGGCTCACCAAGGAGTTTCCCGGCGTGATCACTGCTTTGGTGGTCGGAAACGAGGTGCTGCTGCGGGGCGAAATGACCACGAGTGACCTTGCCGCCACCATCCGCGCGGTCAAGGCCCAGGTGAGCGTCCCGGTGACCTACGCCGACGTCTGGGAATTCTGGCTGCGCTATCGCGATATCTACGAGGCGGTCGATTTCATCACCATCCACATCCTTCCCTATTGGGAGGATTTCCCGATCCGCGCCAAATTCGCCGCCGCTCACGTCGATGCGATCCGCCGGCGCATGGCGGTCGCCTTTCCGGGCAAGGAAATCCTGGTCGGGGAGACCGGTTGGCCGAGCCAGGGGCGGATGCGGGAGGGAGCGCTGCCGTCACGAACCAACCAGGCGCGCGTGGTGTCGGAAATCCTCACGCTCGCCCAGCAGGAGAATTTTCGCGTCAACCTGATCGAAGCCTATGACCAGCCCTGGAAGCGCCAGCTAGAGGGCACCGTCGGTGGCTATTGGGGCCTGTTCGACTCCGCCCGGCGGTTGAAATATCCGCCCGGTGAAGCCATCAGCAATTTTCCGCTATGGAAGTGGCAGATGGGATTGGGGCTGGCCGCCAGCCTGATCGTCTTCGGCTCGGCCTGGCTGACCACGCGGCGGCGGCCGTGGACGCCGAGGCTTTCCTCCTGGATCGCCGTCGGCCTGTCGGCGACAAGCGCAGGCATTCTGATCGGGGTCGCCGCCGACAAGATGTTCTACGAGAGCTATGGCATTGGCGGGTGGCTGCAGTGGGGGGCGCTGCTTGCCGCAGGCCTGCTTTCCCCGGTCCTGAGCGCCAATGCCGTCGTGTCAGGCCGGAGCCTGCCGACGTTCCTGGACCTGTTCGGCCCGCGCGGCGCGGGCGAAAGTCTTTCGCTGTCGATGACTTGTCTTGGCGCCGCGCTGGTCGTTGCCGCGTTGATCGGAAGCGAAACAGCGCTCGGGTTTGTGTTCGATCCCCGCTATCACGACTTTCCCTATGCTGCGCTCACCATGGCCGTGGTGCCCTTTGCCACCTTGATGCTGAACCGTCCGCAAACGGGTCTTCGCCCGCTGGCCGAAGCCGTTTTCGCGGGGTTGCTCGCGGGGTCGGCGATCTTCATCGGCGTGAACGAGGGCAGGGAAAATTGGCAATCGATGTGGACCTGCGCGATCTACTTGCTGTTTGCAATCACGCTGTGGCGGGCGCGGGCCGCGCAAAGCCCAAAATAAACAGCCCGACCGCAAGCCCGGACAGCGCCACATTGTAGAGCACGATCCCGAGGCAGGCGGCGATCAGCCCGACAGTCAGGAGCACGATCGAGGGACGGATGACATGCAAAACGGCGATCACCATTGCGGTGCCGCCGAAAACCGAATTCTTGAACAGAACTGTCGCCAGCGCTCTTGCCTTGCAAGGAAGCGTCTGGAGCCCGGCGTCGCATGCAAGTGCCATGGTCGAGAACTCGATCACGAGGTAGCGCAGGTAAAGCGCATAGCCGACGGTCAGGAAACCGACGATCAGCAGCCACTGGACCTGATAGGGGGTCAGGAGAAACGGGTTCTTTTTCATGAGCTGCAATATGCGTGCGAAAAGGGCTTGGGACAACCCGCCTCGGTGGCCGCCGCAGGGATCTGAAAAGGAGGCCCCAAACATCTGAAATTGCGATGTTTTAATGCTTGGCGCCGTTGCTACTGCTAAAAAATGAGGAAAGCGAGGTTTCCTGCTTCGCCGGCGCCTCTTCTCTCTTGCCCTGTTGTTTGGTTGAACCGTGCCTGATCGGCATAGGCTTGATCACGGGCGGCGGCTTGGTAGCGGGTGGGGCTTCCTCGGCGGCCACGGCAAGCCGTTGGCCATCGAAAACAGTGGTTTCGCAGCGCCGATCGTTTTCCGACAATGCGGCACAGATTTTTGCCGCGGCGGCGGCGTCCTGCAGCGGCCCCGCCGCAAGCCGAAGCTGCATCCCCAGCCCCGTGTTGCTCTCCCTCACCACGATGATTGGATGCAGCGAGGCGAGCTCCCCGTTCGATTTCAGGATACCTCGCCACAGCGCACGCAAGCCGCCGATGGAACTGGCGCTGCCAAGGTCGATCGCAAACTCGGTTCGCTGCACCGCAGATTTGGCGAGATTTGCGTCGGCCTCGCCCGCCTCCCTAGCGGGTAGGGCGCCGGGCGTCTCAGGGGCTGCCGGCGCGGCTGCAGGATCCTTGCCCGTCTCGCTGGGAGCCTCGGTCATTTTGGAGGCCGCCGGATCAGGCGGGCCCATCATGGATCCGGTGGAAACCAGCGGCGGCGCCGGCGCCGAAGAGGCGGCAGGGGGTATAGGTGCAGCGCCCACGACGGTCATCGTCACGTTGGGGGCCGGCCCAGACTTCGCCTCGACGCGGGGTTTGTCCGTTGCCGCTGGTGGCCCCGGCGTCGCGGCCGGAACAGCCGGTGGCGGCGCCGCAGTCGCAACCGGCGCTGGTACTGGCATCGTTGCCGGTGCTGAGGCCGGTACTGGCATCGTTACTGGTGCCGGCGTCAGGCCCTGATTTTGCGGAGCTGGCGGCCCCTCCGAGCCGGACGGTGCCACGGTAGCCGTCTGCGGGGTAGTCGCCGCTGGTACAGGCTTCGAGGCCATCGCCGTTGGCGCCGTCGCGGATGCGTTTTGCCTTGCAATCGCACCTGTGATCGACTCCAGCCCCTGCTCGAGCACGGTAACGCGCGAAGAGAGCCGGTCGCGGTCGTTACCAAGCGTCTCGATGGTGGAGGTCAGCCGGCGCATCTCATTCTGCCTCTCGCGGGCAAGCTCCTGGAGCTGCTGCGCCTGACGGGCCAGATCGGCGGCCGCAAGCTGTTCGCGCCGCCATCCGAGGGATGACTGATTGGCGATGACAGCGACCATGACGGCCCCGACAGCAGCCATGGCCCACGAGCCGAGCCGCCACAGCACGCGCCGGGTGGAGTCGCGCTCCTCGGCCAGAAGTCCCGGCAGCAAGCCGCCGTCGGAGTCAGGATCTCGTGCGCCGGCCAACTGGTCGGTGTCTTTAGCCATAAGCCTCAGTGGAATCCTTGGAACCGCCGAATCACCGGAGAACATTAACAGGAATTGCGCGCTCACCTTGAGTTCAGGTCGCTTGCGGCGGACGGAAAACGCTTTATGACACCACTAGGTTCAGCCGGGAGTTCCTAGGGATTCGCATGACCCCTCGATCGAGCCTGACAGTGGTGCTTGCAGCCGGGGAGGGAACGCGCATGCGTTCCACCCTCCCCAAGGTTCTGCATCCTGTGGCCGGTCAATCATTGCTGGCGCACGTGCTGGAGGCCGCGCCCAGCGGTCGCGGCACGGCGCTGGCGGTCGTGATCGGGCCGGATCACGAGAGCGTCGCGGAGGAAACGCGGCACGTTCGCCCGGACGCCAGAATCTTCGTTCAGCACGAGCGGCTTGGCACCGCGCACGCCGTGCTGGCGGCCAGGGAGGCAATCGCTGTTGGCACTGACGATCTTCTGATCGCCTTCGGCGACACGCCGCTGATTACGGCAGAGACCTTTGAACGGATGCGGGCGCCGCTGAAGAATGGCGCAGCACTTGCCGTGCTCGGCTTTCGCGCCGCCGATCCGACCGGCTATGGCAGGCTCGTGATGGACGGCTCTCGGTTGATCGCGATCCGCGAACAGGCCGACGCAAGTCCGGGTCAACGCAAGATCACGCTATGCAATGCCGGCGTGATGGCATTCGACGGCCGCAGGGCAATCGAGGTTCTCGACAAGATAGGTAACGCCAACAGCAAGGGCGAGTTCTATCTGGTAGACGCAGTCGGTATTGTCAGGGATATGGGATTGGAGGCCGTCGTGATCGAAACCGGCGAAGACGAGGTGCGCGGCGTCAACACCAGGGCGCAACTGGCGGAAGCCGAAAGCGTCATGCAGGAGCGCTTGCGAAAGAACGCGCTCGATGCGGGCGTCACGATGGTTGCGCCTCAGACGGTCTATCTCGCAGCTGACACCAGGTTCGGCCAGGATGTCACCATCGAACCCTTCGTGGTGATCGGACCTGGCGTTTCGATCGACGACGGCGCAGTCATCCACTCGTTTTCTCACATTGTGCAGGCAACGATTGGCAAGAACGCCTCCGTCGGCCCCTTTGCGCGGCTGCGGCCGGGTACATCGCTTGGCGAGGGCGTCAGAATCGGAAATTTCGTCGAAGCCAAGGCCGCAACATTGGAGGCAGGCGTCAAGGCCAACCATCTCGCCTATATCGGGGATGCCGAGGTCGGCGCCAACACCAACATCGGAGCGGGCGCCATCACCTGCAATTACGACGGCATTTCCAAGCACAAGACCACGATCGGGAAGGGGGCCTTCATCGGCACCAATGCTTCTCTGGTCGCGCCGGTCAAGATCGGCGACGGCGCCTATATCGGATCGGGTTCGGTGATCACGAAGGACGTGCCTGACGATGCCCTGGCGGTCGAGCGCAGTCAGCAGACAAACCGCGAGGGCGGAGCCGTGCGCTTCCGCGAGATCAGGACCCGCGGCAAGAAGCCCAAGGGCGGCAGGTGATGCGTTAAGCTTTAGGCTTAACCCTGTCGCGGCCGTTGCCGGATGACGCGCTGAAAGTTGTGAGACGGGGCGCAGACGCTTGGCGCAATCTCACGTCCTCATGAACTGGATCGGCGGACAAGCGCATGCGTTGCGTGCCCACTGAATAACGCACTTCGCGTGGTGAAATCCCACGTATCCGAACTGGCTAGTCCTGACTGCTTCTTAAACTCAAGTAATGCCTGCTTGGACATTGGTCCCCAATTGCCCTCGGGGAAAAACCCTTCCGGTAAAAACCCTAACTCGATAAGTCTCCGCTGTATCTGAATCACGTCATTCCGATAGGACAGACTGAGGGTGGGCACTGTGGGTTCTTGATCTTGCGCCAGTGCGAACAGCTCCCCGCGCGATAGGCGCGATCGGCGTGCTTTTACCGCTCATCGGCCCCACGACAAAGTGCTAGTCTCGTCATCCCACAGGCGTGGTCCTTGGAGGGGGCACATGCGACGGCGGGAGTTCGTTGCGGGGACGGCTGCCACGGCGGCAATGGGTCTTGCTCGGCCGATAAGCGCGCAGACCAACGCTCGGCCCGGCGCAAAGCGGATCGCCATCTTCCATCCCACCGACCCGCCCGAGGAAATGACGAGCAATGCCAACCGCGTGTATAAGGCCTACTTTGATGAGCTAAGGAAGCACGGCTATATCGAAGGCCAAAATCTGATCGTAGAGCGGTATTCCGCTCTCGGTCATCCCGACCGATTCGGAGACCTCGCTCGCGAGATAGTCGCAAACCATCCTGATGTCGTTTTGCCGCTCTCTGGTGTGTTCCTTAAAGGGATCATGGCGCTGAACGCCTTCATTCCGATGGTCGGTTTAACTGCTGATCCGGTTGCGTTTGGGTTTACCTCAAACCTCGCAAAACCTGACAAGCATTTCACCGGAGTGGTCCTTGATGCAGGACTGGAAATCTGGGCCAAGCGTTTTCAACTGCTGTTTGAAACCGCGCGAAAAATGACGAAACTCGGGTTTCTCTATGCCAACGCTGGCAGAGTTGTTTTTGAGCCTGGCGCAATCGACCATCTGCTCAGGCCCGGCGGACTTGTGCGCGAAGCCGCGCAGCGAGCTGGAATTTCGATGGCTTTTGTCGTTGTCGCCGGAAAGATTGATCAATTATCGCTCGCAATACTCGAAAACCCGTACATGTTCGGTCCTCTTATCATCACTGGCGAATTGATCGACCGAGCAGCATACGAACGGACTTTCGATTTGATGGAAAAAGCGGGCGTGGATGGTCTTATCCTGACCGAGGCAAGCGAGCACTTCTCCTATCGTCAGGTGATTGTTGACCTCGCGGCCAAATTTCGCATCCCCGCCATCTACCCATTGATTTGGTGGACGCGTTCCGCCGCGTTGCGGAAATGACAGGGCAAGTATTGAAGGGCGCAAAGCCGAGTGACATTCCGTTCGACCGGCAGACCAAATACGAAGTCGTGCTCAATCAAAAAACCGCGACATCGCTCGGGCTGGAATTTCCGGCAACTTTGTTGACCGCTGCCGACGAGGTGATCGAATAGCCCGCGAATGCCTCCATCACCCGCCTCATCGGCGGATGCTTCCGGTTCTTGACCTTGCCACCCTGGATAGGGCCGGTCGCGGCGCCTTGACACTAGTCCCTCCAGCCCCATGTCGCAGGCGGCGCGAAACAGGTCGGGACCGATCTCACCCTGCTCGAACGGCGCAACAAAGATGCCGTCCGGACGGCGCGCCAGATTGGGCGATATTGTTGTTCACAGCTTGCAACTTCGAGGTATCATTTCTGCCCTCGGCGGTCTGTAGAGGACAACGAACATGATTTTCCGCGCACGAGGCCAATTTGCTTTGCTCATTCTGATTTTGGTGCTTGCCACGACCGGGACAGTTCGAGCGGGCAGCGAAGATGAAGTGAAGGCCACATTCGCAAGGTTTGTTGCGGCACAAAACGCTCACGACCTCAAAGAGGTTGGCGCATTGTTGCAAGACTCAGCACAATTCTTGTGGATCACTCGGGGTTCGCCCGTCTGGGGCCGCGATGCAGCGATCAAGCGTTTCGAGGGACTTTATCAGGGCACGTGGTCTCTCGATCCGAAGATGGACGAATTGAAGGTGATCGAACTGCAGCCGGGAATTGCGCAGCTTTATGTTCCTATAACGTTTATGATTGCACCGGCTGGGCAAACTGCACAACCTACACGGTTTCTGATGAACCAAGTGCTAGTGAAAACTGGTAGTGGTTGGAAGATAACGAGCATTCTTCCAATTCCTGCTCCTCAGCCTTAAGGATGGCCCCAGCTAACAGCGCCGCCTCTCGATAAACCCTGAATAGCGGTCGACGCAGCTGTAGCCGCCCCGAGTCATCAGGCGCACGCCCTTGCTGTCACGCTCGAGCCGGAGGCGGTAGATCCTATGCAGGCGCAGCGGGTGGAAAG
>Ga0306925_10005169_pt1 | contig 11940 bp, 9 predicted proteins | sample flu12Cox44000176_FD_203755 | JGI IMG/M metagenome (GOLD analysis project Ga0306925, IMG submission 203755) | Lab enrichment of tropical soil microbial communities from Luquillo Experimental Forest, Puerto Rico - flux8day.12C.oxic.44.000.176 (v2)... | ecosystem: Environmental > Terrestrial > Soil...
TCGGAACTTGGCGACTTCCGTAAGGGTATGAATTTCCGACTGACGGAGCGAATAGCCTCTGTCACGTTTCCGATAAATCGTGCGGTCACGCTCGACGAGGAGGGCAGCCTGTTTGGTTTCCCGGGGGAGGGGTGAGCGTCCAGCCACTGGATGTTCGCGGCTCTGGGCAGCGACTTGATCGCCAATGGATTCGGCTTCGCGTAGCTTTTCCAGTTTGGATCTGACGATGGCTTCAGACTGTGAACCGCTGCCTCTTCCCCGGCTTGATTCGCGCCCAAGGCCATAACGTTCCGATTCCCATTGGGGATCGCGAAAGTCATCAATATCGAATCCATCGAAGCCTCGGGACATGGATATCACTCCGGGGATTAGGCGTAGGGGTGCCCCAGCTAGATGGGGCGGTCTTTGAGACATCCAGAGAAAATCCCCTCATCTATTAAGAGGCCCTATTTTTGAAAAACCTCAACCGGCTTCTCACCGAAAACAAACTGACTCGGCTCAGGGGCAAAGAGGGTCCGCCCGTCCCCTTGTAGTCAGGAAGTGTCCGATCCGACACCAAGCAGCGCGGATCTGGCTCGAGGGTCCGGCAGGTCAAACAGACCGCCAAAAAGACGAAACCCCGACCGTGACCTGAACTGCAGCAGGTGCTCCAACGATCCTCCTCAAGGGCAGTCATGGCTCCGTGACCGGCAGCGACTCCACAAAGCAGTTCGGACGGGCGAGGCACCAGAGTCGCCTGTCCGTAATGCCCGTTGACACGGTCTGGCATTGGTATTGGGTCCTCTTCGGGAATTCGAAGACTACTACCCTACATATACTCAGAGGCCCGAAAAACGAAAAAGGTAAACAATTAGGAGGCTTTAATTGAGGCCAGCGCTTTGGGGTGGCTGGACATGCGCGAAGTGCGGCTGCGACATTGGACAAATGGAGTCGCCTGCATTTCCGCGGATTTCCCGTTGACTAGACCGATCTTGCGGTCAGCCGCAGATTCCGTTTTTCCGAGCGTCTCTCCCTGTATTTCCGCGTAGAGTACTTCAACATCTTCAATCACCCTATGTTCGCTCCGCCAGCGGCCAATTTAATAATCGTCTTGGCGGGACGGGTTTGGAGAGATCACGCAGACGCTAACAATTATCTGAGCGGGGTCATTTTTGGCGTTCTGGTCAACTCACGCTGAAACTCCAGTTCTGACGGTTTCGAGGTTCCGGAAGGACGAGTCAGGCAACTCACTATGAGCGGGCCGTGCCACTGCTCCCTATTGTTCCCATGACACCGTGTGGCGCTCGAAATCAAAAGCGATTTGCTTCAGGCCGAGTGCGGAAGGCCCGAGTAGTCCATCAAACTCACGGGTCTCGTCTTCTTGGTCGTCCACGACGAAGGCGTTCTTTTGACCGAAATCCGTTTCTCCAAATTTCGTTGTCCCTAATATCACGCGTTGGAGGCGAACCTCGCCTCCCAAGTTTGATGACATACGCTCCCCTAGACTAATCAGTGGTAATCGATTGCGAATTCGACTCTGAAAAAGAATAAGGCCAGATGCTGCAGTGTCCAGCAGCAGACGAATGGGGACTCCATCCACTTCCATCGTCACAGTTAACCAGGGCGGCGGTGTGCTTTGATATGGAGCCGAAGAACCGTACACCGGCGCTGCCCCGAAAGTGATCCGTCGTGTCGTGTAGTCGATGCTGAAGTTGCTCAGACTGAGCACATCCAACCCAATGACGCCGTCGATGCGGATTCCAAGATCCTTCTGCAGAAAGCCCAGGTCTCGGATCAAGACCGGGAGAGACTCGCCTCGCAGAGTACCTATTCGCACGCTCGGCAACACCGCTTGTTCCGCATCGACGACTCGGTCGTGCACCGCGAGCTTTCCGACTACTCCCGCCATGTGCAGCTCTTGGGCTGCCCGACTATCTATTACGCTCGGATCGGTACCGGTATCGATTATGAGATTCCGTCTTGGCTTGCCGCCTAGGGATCCTTGAACGACGACGAGGTAGTCGCGATAGGTCTGGAAGGGAATTTCATGATGGCCGGGGCTCGCCTCGTGTGTGGGTTCGCCACTAGGCACTGCGTGAGATTGACTGAATCCTGATGTGGCAAGGGTTAATGCAAAGCCTAAGAGCAAACTCCCTTGGGCGATCTGCCTTCTGTTTTCCGTCCTCATGTCATCCTCCTCCACAAATGCGTGGTGAGGGCGACCTTCGGCTAGGTAGGCAAATGCCTCAATGCAAGGGGTCTCAAAATCCCGGCAAGGCGTCTCAAAATCCCGTCATTTTCAGGTCATTAAACGATCTGGCTTGCTTACAGTGACTTAGCAACGGTGAGAATAAAAGACAGAGATTTCCTGCGCGATGTTTACAGGAGCGAGGCGTTCGTTCCTCGTATGGTAGAATCCCAGAAATTCCAGGTGGCGCTGTGAAGGCACTCGATAGATCCCCTAGGCTAGTTCGCTTCGAGGGTTTCCAGCTTGACCTACGCGCGGGTGAGCTGCGCCCGGACGCGGGCAAGACTCTACGGCTGTCGGAGCAGCCGTTCCGAATCCTTACCATGTTGCTTGAGCACCCCGGTGAAGTGCTTACGCGAGACGAGATTCGCAAGGAACTGTGGCCGGACAACACCATCGTGGAGTTCGAGCACAGCATCAACGCCGCAATGAACCGGTTGCGGCAGGCTCTGGGCGACTCCGCTGACCATCCCCACTACATTGAAACTCTGGCCCGCCGAGGCTATCGCTGGATGGTTTCTGTGGAGGGGATGGAGGTAGCGCCAACCTCCTACGCCGACGTCACGCCTCGCCGTTGGTGGCCCTGGGCGGCTGCCCTTGTGGCAGCCCTGGGCCTGGGCGGCGGTATCCTATGGTTTGTTCATCCCGCCTCGAAAACTCCGGGACCGCGGCCGACAGTTACTCCACTAACTGCTTCTCCGGGCTTTGAAGGTGACCCGAGCTTTTCACCGGACGGCAAGCAAGTGGCCTTCGGCCGGCATGAAAGAAACCAGGAAGGATCACAGATATACGTGAAACTGATCGGCACTGGCGGGTCGCCGCTGAGGCTTACCACTGGTCCAGCCTGGAGCTCCAGCCCCGTCTGGTCGCCAGACGGCCGCTACATCGCGTTCCTTCGGGACTTCTCTCCCGAAAAGGCTGCGGTCATGCTGATTCCAGCCTTGGGCGGTCCGGAGCGCAAAATTGCCGAAGTCTTTCAATCGGCCTTATCTCCGTGTACCTATCTGACCTGGTCGCCCGATGGCAATTCGCTAGTCGTCAGTGACCGAGACAAACCCAAGGAGCCTACCGGGTTGTTCCTGCTAGCGATCGACACTGGAGAAAAGCGGAGACTGACGTCCCCACCTTCTCCAGCAATTTGGGATTGGAGCGGCGATAGTTGCCCATCCCTCTCCCCAGACGGGCGAACACTAGCGTTCATCCGGACGGTCGACGTCAAGGCTGATCTGTACTTGCTGGCTGTTTCCGATGGACTCAAGGCGGTGAATGAACCAAAGCGGATAGAGCTGGGGAATCTTCGCGCCTATGCTCCGGTTTGGACCGAGGATGGCCGCGAGATTGTTTTTTGGAATACTGGCCCTACGTATTGGAATACTGACCATGAGTCGGGGCTGTGGAGAATTGACGTTTCCGGCTCCGCAGGCCGATCCGCCGAACCGCAGCGACTCGCGGATTTTGGGGAAGATGCTATAGAGCCAGCGATTTCGCGACGGGGGCACCGCCTCGCGTACACAAGCTTTTCTATCCACTCTAGTATTTGGCGCATCATCGCGCCGGGTGGCCCAAAGGCAAATGACGTAAAGAGCGCAGGATCCGTCAATGGGGACACCCCTTTCATCTACTCAACGAGAGAAGACCGTGCTCCTGAGTTCTCACCAGACGGCAAGAGAATTGCATTTATGTCGAACCGCTCGGGAAATTGGGAGATCTGGGTATGCGATAGCGATGGTTCGAATCCTGTCCAATTAACCTCTTTCCGCGGTCCGAGTGTCACAAACCCGCGCTGGTCACCCGACGGCGGACGAATTGCTTTTGACTCCGATGCAGAAGGAGAAGGCGAATTTGACATTTGGGTGACCAGCGCCAATGGAGGAAAGCCCCAGCGCATGACCACCGATCCCGCGAATGATGGCAACCCGAGCTGGTCGAGAGACGGACGTTGGATCTACTTCGACTCTCATCGCACAGGTGAGCAGCAGGTGTGGAAAATTCCGGAGGGCGGTGGTGATGCGATCCAGGTGACGCAGGACGGTGGCTTCGCGCCGCTTGATTCGCCGGACGGCAAATTTATTTACTACACCAAAGGTTTGGGAGGGACAAGCGTTTGGAGGCTCCCCGTGGAGGGTGGTCAGGCCACCAAGCTGATTGAAAATCTGAGTGATCTCCGGAATCTAGTCATAGTAAGCAAGGGAATTTACTTCGTTCCCGAACAAGGTCCGGCTTTGGGCTCTTCTATCGAATTTCTGGACTTCGCTGCTAATCACACCAAGCGTGTCGCTAGTTTTGGAAAACCTTTCAGTAGTGGCCTGGCTTTGTCTCCGGATGGCCGATGGATCCTGTATACGCAACTCGATCAAGTAGGCGCCGAGCTGAAACTCGTGGAGAACTTTCGCTAATACGAATTCTTTTAGGCCTGTCGTTCGCCAAATCGTTGTGCCTTAGTGCCCTTTAAAAGGATTTCCTCCTGCTTGGCGCAAGGTCTTCGGTTTGGGATTGCAGGCTGATTCGGCGACCTTAAGTTTCCACTTGTTTCCTTTCTTGACGAAATGGAATTTTCACCCTACACTCCGCGACAAAGCTGGGGATTCATGTTGAATCCTTCTATCCGCGTCATTTTAGTTATTTCAATGGTTTTAGCCATGCTTGGAAGTGCCTGTGTCTCGCGCGCGGATGTGACCGGATCCATTCTTGGCAGGGTAAAAGACCGCTCCGAAGGGTCGGTTGTCGGCTCAAAAATTGTCGCGACCAACGTAGAAACGAACCTCACACACGAAACCGTATCAGGCTCCGACGGTTCGTTCAGTATCCTTGCGCTCTCTGTCGGAACCTACAAGCTCACGGTCACAACCACCGGATTCCGCCCTTTCACTGAGACGGACATTGTGGTGAGAGTGAACGACAAGCTGCGTGTCGACGTCACGCTCGATGTCGGCACGATGACGGAGCAAGTTGAAGTGATGGCCAACGACGTGCAAGTGCAAACGGAGAGCACGCAGCTCGGCCTGGCATGTACATCAATCTGGCGATCGTGGACAAAGGAATTTATTTCGTTCCTCAGGAAAATGAGCATTTGCTTTCTTCCATCCGGTTTTTGGACTTCCAGACGAATAAGATCAGGGGGATCGCCAGTTTTGAAAGACCCCTTGCCCTTGCCGATGGATTAGCTTTCTCCCCGGATGGCCGATGGATCCTGTATACGAATATCCGAGCCGATCAAGGAGGCGCCGAGCTGAGACTCGTGGAGAACTTTCGCTAATTAAACGGCCGATTCTCGACTCCTTAACATGAAAAAGTTCGATATCAATGCGCGAAAGCGAGCATATGAAGGGGGAATAGGGCGAAACATGGTGTGGTACGAGGGCTATCGGTGTCAAGCCGTCTGTGTCAGCTCGCCGGGATGTTGACGGCAGGAGAAGTTCTTGAGAAGTGCGATCATGCCAAAGTGGTTTGTCCGCATCAATTTAGTGATTTTCATCGTTTTTATCATTTCTTTAAGCGCGAGCAGCCTGCGCGCGGACGTTACTGGTTCGATTCAAGGCGTCGTAAAAGACCGCTCGGAAGCGTCCGTTGCCAATGCGAAGGTGGTGGTGATAAACGTGGAAACCAACCTTACGCATGACACCGTATCTGCAGCCGACGGTTCATTCCGGTTTCTGGCGCTGCCTGTCGGCACCTACAAACTTACGGTCACCGCGACCGGATTCCGTCCATTCACCGTGACAGACATCGTGCTGAAAGTGAACGATCAGCTGCGGCTGGATGTCACGCTCGATGTGGGATCGATGCTGCAGGAAGTAAACGTCATCGCTAACGCCGTGCAAGTGCAGACGGAGAGCACTCAGTTGGGTGAGGTGGTGGATTCGAAGAAGATGCTCTCCCTGCCTTTGAACGGGCGCAGCTACTTGGATCTACTTGGCCTGCAGGCAGGTGTCGTGCCCGTCACGTCCGGGTCGATTCAGCAGGATCGCCCGGTGTCAGGAGGCTCTGGCGGATCGAGTGTTGGCAATGTATCTGTGAACGGCCAGCGCGAAACGGCAAATGCATTTCTTGTGAACGGCGGGGACGTCAGCGAAGGACGAAATCTTGGTGCCGGGCTAGTTCCCAATCTCGATTCAGTCGAGGAGTTCCGGCTGATCACCAACAGTTTCGACGCCGAGTACGGGAAGTTCAGTGGCGCGATCATGAACACCATCACCAAGTCGGGCACGAACAGCTTTCATGGTGACGTATTCTATTTCTTGCGCAACGACGTGTTTGACGCGCGGGGATTTTTTGATCCTACCAAGCCGGAGCTGCGCCAGAATCAATTCGGATTCGCAGCGGGCGGACCATTCTGGAAGAACAGGCTCTTCTGGTTTACGGACTACCAAGGAACCCGGATCGTTCGGGGGGCGAGCTCGGGTATCGTGCAATTGATGACACAGGACCAGCGAAACGGCATTTTCAGCCCGACTGATTTTGTCGATGGTTCAAGCAATCCAACAACGGTCCAAGGCGCCTACTGGGCCCAGGTGCTGATGTCGCGCCTGAACCCCACCACCGGTCAGACGGTCACGAGTGGTGAGCCCTACTCGACCCCGACCTGTACTTCAACGGCGCAATGCGTGTTTCCAGGAGGCATTATCCCTTCGGTGGCATTCTCACAGCCATCTGTTGGGATACTGCCCTATATTCCGATGGGCGATCCGGTGACAGGTCTGTACTCCAATTCCAGTTTCAATAAGACGATCAATGATGACAAGATCGGTGAGCGCGTGGATTTCAACAACCAGATGACGGGCAACTGGTCCTTCTACTATCACTGGGATAACTCCTCGGTATTCGATCCGTATGGAGGTAGCAGCGTGCCGGGTTTCTCGAGTCTCACGCCAACGCTCGCACAGCAATTCGTGCTCAGTAACACCAAAACGTTTGGTGCAGCGAACGTCAATGAGTTTCGGTTCAGTTTCTTCCGCACCGCAACGCATACCGAGCCCACGAGCGGCTTTGCTAACCTGTCCGATCTTGGTTTCGTGACCGGTGCAGGGACCTTGGGCATCGTCCCGTCAATTCCACAGACAGTCCCGTCGATCGGATTCACCAACTTCGGTATCGGTGTCGTGCTCACGATTTTTCAACCAAATAACACTTTCCAATGGGCGGACAATTTCTCGATCATTAAGGGGCGTCACACTCTCAAACTTGGAGGAGAGTTCCGTTATCTCCAAATCAACGAGCGCAATACTTGTTACCCCAACGGAGGATTCGGCTTCAACGCAGGGTCCGGTGGCGAGACGGGCAACGACTTCTCGGATTTTCTTCTTGGCGCGCCCGTCGGTTATGGCCAGTGCAGCGAGCAATTCCTTGATTCCCGCACACGCTACGGCGCCGCATTTGCTCAAGACGCCTTCAAAGTGACTCCGAACCTGGTGCTCAACCTCGGCATCCGGTGGGAAGTCAGCATGCCCTGGTACGACACGCAGGGTAAGATTGAAACGATCGTGCCGGGCCTGCAGTCCACGCAATTCCCAACCGCGCCGCTCGGCTGGGTTGTGCCGGGAGATCCGGGCATTCCGAGTACTCTGGCGCCAACTCGTTACGACAACTTTGCCCCGCGGCTGGGACTTGCTTACTCCCCAGGCTTTACCGACGGAGCATTGCGCGCAATTTTCGGTGGACCGGGAAAGTCGAGTATCCGAGTCTCTTATGGGATCTATTACACTTCAATTGAAGACTTGAACTTGTTCTATGAGACGGGCGACGCGCCATACGGTCTTTATTGGATCTCGCCAAATCCCGTCCTGTTCGAGGAACCGTTCCGCACGCGCGCAGACGGAAGTTCGCAAACACAGCGCTTCCCGTTCACTTCCCCTATCCCGGGCGCCCCCGCGAACAAAACGCTCGATTATTCGATCTATCTACCCATTTCCAATTCGCCCGGATACTCCATCCATAACCGCATGCCGTATGCGGAACATTACAACCTGTCGTTCCAGCGGGAACTGACTCGGTCGACGGTGATGACCGTATCGTACGTGGGCACTCAGGGTCACAAACTTATCTCACAGTATGACGCCAACCCCGGCAACCAGGCGCTCTGCCTGAAATTGAGCGATCCCGCAAACGTTTTTCCGGGCAGTCCAACCTGCGGGCCTTTTGGCGAACAGACGACCTACACCCTACCAACCGGTCAATGGGACACCGTCAATGGTTGCACGTCCGGTTGCATCTACGGGACGCGGGACAAACTTGGGCCCAACTTCAGTCAGAACAACAGCTACACCGCCAACATTGCCAATTCGAATTACAACGCCGGCCAAATTTCGGTGGAGCATCAGACAAACAACCTAAATATTCTTGCGGCTTATACTTTCTCGAAAGGCATCGACAATTCCTCCGGCTTTGGCCAATGGGTGAACTTCGCGAATTACCGACTGAGCCGCTCGCTCTCTTCCTACGACATGAGGCACAACTTTGTGATCAGCTACGTTTGGTTGATACCCTTCGATCGCGCTTTTCAAAAGGCGCCGAAGCGGCTGACGGAAGGATGGCAGCTCAACGGCATCACCCGGTTTTCAACGGGGCTCCCGGTTGCGATCACTGAGAGCGACGATCAGTCCCTGGCGGGTAGTATTACCAACACTGATGTTCCCAACCTAGTCGGGCCCCTCAAGACTCAGAATCCCAGGAAGCCTGGACCCAATGGTCCGAACACGTTCTTCTTCCCGGATGCATTCGCATCGGGCCCATTCGGGGCATTTGGCAACGCCAATCGCCAGTTCTTCCACGGTCCCGGAATCGCCAACACCGATTTTGGCATCTCGAAGAGGACAGTCATTAAGGAATCGCTGGCGTTCGAGTTGCGCTTTGAATTCTTCAATATCGCGAATCATACGCAATTCAACAATCCCGACGGCAATTTTAATAGCAGCACGTTTGGTGTTGTGACCAGCACCCGCTACGGTGGTCGCGAAGGTCAGGTCAGCGCAAAATTCTACTGGTAATCCGGCAGACGAATCTCAACTACCGGTACAGCCGCGTGTCGGCCGCACTCGGGCGCCTGTGGACAAACGACGATACGTTCGTTGACTTTGAGCACGTGAATCGACTTCGCGAAGTGCTCGGCGACTCGCGGCCCCACTTTATCGGAACCGTTCCTCCCCGAGGTTGTCGCGGGATTTCACTTGGTAGTGGTGACAGCGGGATTACGGGTCAGATTACGGATCATCGCAGAGATATCCTGTGAGCAACTTCTGAACAGAACCTGCCAAATAACCCCCAAAAACGAGCTGTATGGTGAAGAATAAAGCACGCGAATCCAACAACATGGTATCGGTGGAGGAATCGGCAGGTCGCGGATTCAAATCCCGCCCTCGGCTCCAGACTTCAGCGCTGAGAAACAGTTCACATGGTTGCGACTCACGCTCTTGCGCCGGTGCCAATCCGTCCGCTGATTCGGTTTCGGGTTCCGACGCTTCGGCTCGAAGGAACAATCCGGGAACAATAAGAATTCCCTTCGATGATTCTGCAGGATTTCGTGCTCCTTTGCGTTCCTGGTAAGTGTCTGAAATTCCAGATCAAGGTGCCTGTCACGGCAGAGGTCGCGAGTTCGAGTCTCGTCGTCCCCGCCATTCATTCCAAAAGAGTTACGCCGACGTCGATGAAACCAACGAGGGTGCAAAAAGACACATTTTTGCACCCTTTTTGTGTCCTCAGCACCGAGGCTTCCCTTCCCTCCTTGCGCGTCTCCTACGCGCAGCTCTGCTGCACGTCGGAAACGGGTGTGCCGGTCAGCACCGGAGAGAACACGAGGGAAAGTACAGCTGCTTGCGCCGCGTGCTTCGCAGGCGTGATCGCCTGCGTATAAACATCCAATGTCGACCGGAAGGAGGAGTGTCGCAACAATTCTTGCATCACCTTCAGATCCGTGCCGACGCTCCGCAAAAGACTCGAATAGGAATGTCTAAAGGTATGCCATCCGATTCGCTTCTCGATTCCCAACGTTCGCGCCGCCGGTCGTAGATACCTGCGCAAGATTGTTTGTCCCCAAAATGGCTTTCGCCCTCGATGATGTTTGCTAGCGAAAACCCAGTCATCCGATTCGCGGTAAGTGCAGCATTCTCTCCACTGCATCAGTGTCTCAGCAACACGCGGATGGAGAGGTACGGGTTTTTGTGAGGATTCCGTCTTGCACATTCCGACTACGCCATAAACAATCGAGCGCGTCACGCTCATGGTCCCTCCTGCGAAGTCCATGTCGCCCCACTTCAAAGCAAACAGTTCACTCTGTCGCAGCCCAGTCGACGCAGCGAGAAGCACAAGCGTCCGTTCTCGAAGACCAAGGACGTCTACCAAGGCCTTGATTTCAGCGGGCGTAAGCAGGCTCGGCGCCTGCCTCCGTTTGGCACTCTGACGGACGAGCTGGATGGGGTTGTGGTCATGGAGTTCGTACCGGCAAGCATGGTTGAAGAGAACAGACATCAGATTTCGGAGTTTAGCGCAGGTACTTCTTGCCAACGGAAGATGCCGAAGCCAGGACTCGACTTCGATCGTTCTAACGTCAGAAAGACGGCGCTGTCCCCAGTAGGGCAGGATCCATCGCTTCAGGTGGCCCTTGTAGGTCTTCTTGGTTGCGTGGCTTCGCCAGGTGTGGTCCCGTCCCAGTTCACGCTGCTCAAAGTGATCACCGAGCTGGGCGATGATCAAGGGGTTACATTTCGCGATTCGCTGCTGGGAATTGATTTCCGAAACCAAGACCTCGACCGCACGGCGGGCAGCCGCCTCATCCGGGTATTGCTCAACCGTGCCGATGACTCTCCTGCGATAAACGCGTTTGGTGTTGGGACCTTTCTCGGACCAACGAAACTGCCAAACCTCCGGGCCTTGCTTGCGTTTGCTTTTTACCAGGCTTCCTCGTTGCATTCTGACCTCCTGCGTCGACCTGCGGCGCAGCAGAAATGTTCACCCAGGAACGGAAATCTCCGTGAGCGCGAGTTCCCAACCAAGAGCACAATTGAACTGTCTTTCGGCGGCACTAGTCTGCGGCGCTCCGGTGCGAGGGAGACTAGTACCAACTTCGGCGTCATTCGGGACTGAAGAAGAAATCTAGGAAAGTGAGTTTGGATCACATACGCTCGTCAGCTACCATTGCGGGACTATGAAGTGGGAAAAGCTTTTCGGAACTCGCCCAAAGGGGCCGCCTGTGGGCGGCGCTGTGTACGGGACGTGCCGACGGATCAAACCCAAAATATCCTGCCCATGTAAACCACGCAATCCTTGCCATGGTGAGTGCACTAGAGCCCGAAGCGCAGAGCACCATCTATGCTTTGCTGCAATCGAATGGCTGGCGTGAGCCAGAGATCAAGAACCTGAAACTGCTGGACCCAGCGGGAGCCGTATTAGCTGAGGGGTACACGAACGGCAGCGGGTGAAAATCGCTAAGGCGCGCTCGGCTTCACCCGCTTCAGCCAGCTTATTGCGATTTTGCGCTGTAGACAAAGTCTAGCGCCAGCTTTTGGCCGCCGACTACGGTGATTTCCTGGTTTCTCGTACCATAAGTCTCGTGCCATGCAGTCACCGTATACTTGCCGGGTGGAAGGTCAGGCAGAGTGAATAGACCGTCTTCACCTGTTACCGCGAAATAGCTTGTCCCTATAACTGCAAAATAGGCGCGCATCCAAGGATGAAGGTTACACTTCACCGGCATGAACTCCGGCTTGCTGAATGAGGATGAA
>Ga0306925_10005177_pt1 | contig 11929 bp, 8 predicted proteins | sample flu12Cox44000176_FD_203755 | JGI IMG/M metagenome (GOLD analysis project Ga0306925, IMG submission 203755) | Lab enrichment of tropical soil microbial communities from Luquillo Experimental Forest, Puerto Rico - flux8day.12C.oxic.44.000.176 (v2)... | ecosystem: Environmental > Terrestrial > Soil...
TGCTACGCTTGGAACACGCTCATCGATCAGCCGTGGAAAATCATGTCCATCGCCCGCCGCGATTGGGCAACCGCAGGTCACTCAATCTGAGGATTGGTATAAGCTGCAACGGCACGGCCGGCACGATCAGATTGCCTCCGGCACCATCATGATGGCTCCGCACGGGCACTCCTGGGCGCAGACTCCGCAGCCCTTGCAGAAATCGTAATCGAACTTGAATCGATTGCCGGGTCCAAGCTTGATCACGGCATTGTCGGGACAGACGCCGTAGCAGTTGTCGCATTCGAAGCAGTTGCCGCACGAGAGGCACCTGCGCGCCTCGTAGAGTGCATTCGTTTCATCGAGTCCCTGCGTGACCTCCTCGAATGTTGCGCGCCGGCGCGCCATTTCGAGCATCGGGCGCACCGTTTTCGGCGCGTCGGCATAGTACCAGGCGTTGAGCTGGTCGAAGGCAGCGATCTCGTGTCGAGGGGCGGGCTCATACGCGCCGCCGCGCAACCAGGCATCGATATGGCGCGCCGCCTTTTTGCCGTGGCCGACCGCGACCGTGACGGTGCGCTCGGCGGGCACCATATCGCCGCCGGCGAAAATGCCGGGGTAACCTGTCATCAGGTTCGCGCCGACCTGCACCACGCCGTCCTTGATGTTGAGCTCCGGCACGCCGTTGAGGAGTGACAGATCGACGTCCTGCCCGAGTGCGAGCACGAGCGAATCAGCCTCGAGCGTTTCAAATTCTCCGGTCGGTTGCGGGAACCCGGTCGCGTCGAGCACCATTTTCTCGACCGTGATCACCCCATCGTCCATCCGCTTGATGGTCGAGAGCCATTTCATCATCACGCCTTCTTCGAGCGCTTCCTCGAGCTCGAAGTCATGCGCGGGCATGCGGTCGCGCGTGCGCCGATAGACGATGATCGCATCGGTCGCGCCAAGCCGCTTGGCGGTACGCGCGACATCGAGCGCGGTATTGCCGCCGCCGTAGACGACCACGCGTCGCCCGAGCAGCGGCTTCGCCTCGCCCTCCATGGAGCGCAACACCGCAATCGCGTCGAGGATCTTCGCCGCTTCTCCTGCTGGAATGTAGGCGCGCTTGGCGATATGCGCGCCTACGGCGAGAAATGCCGCGTGGAAGCCGCGCATGATCATCGTCTCGAGAATGTTCACGACCTTGACGTTGAGATTAAGCGTCACGCCAAGGTCGAGAATGCGCGCGATCTCCGCATCGAGCACGTCGCGCGGCAATCGATATTTCGGAATACCGAAGCGCATCATGCCGCCGGCGAGCGGCCCGGCCTCGAAGATTTCCACCTCATGTCCGAGACGACGCAGGTGGTAAGCAGCCGACAAGCCGGAAGGTCCGGCGCCGACGACGAGCACGCGTTTGCCGCTTTCCGTTTCCAGTGGACTGAATTTCCATCCCTGTTTGATCGCCTCGTCGCCGAGGAACCGCTCGACCGAATTGATACCAACCGCCTCGTCGATCTGCGCGCGATTGCAGGCAGTCTCACAGGGGTGATAGCAAACGCGCCCCATCACGGCGGGCATCGGATTGTCCTGAGTGAGGACGCGCCACGCGGCTTCGTACTCGCCGGCTTCGGCGTGGGACAACCAAGCCTGGATGTTCTCGCCCGCCGGACAGGCGTGATTGCACGGAGGCAGACGGTCCACGTAGACCGGCCGCGAGGTGCGCCAGGAACCCGTGTGGTTGGCAAGGCTCGTGCCGGTGTCAAGCGTGATCGCGAACGGGTGATCCATCACACATCTCCTTCCTGATCGAGGAGATGAAATTCGACGATGTTGCGATCGGCAACCGCCTGCAACTTGGCAACCTGCTGTGGTCCGTGCTCGGATGAAAACAGGTGCGCGAACCGTTTCTGTGGCTGCAGATATTCAGTGACCGGTACCTTGCGGCGGATCTTGCGGCTGGCTGTGAGGTGGCCGTGCTCAGCTTCAAATACCGGGAACAGGCCGGATTCCACCGCCAGTCGCGCCAGCCGAATGGTGTCGTGGGCGGCCGAGCCCCAGCCAAGCGGGCACGGCACGTGAACGTGGATATAGCGCGCACCGCGGATGCCCATCGCCTTGGTGACCTTCCGCTCCAGATCGTGGAGGTCGGCGACCGACGCGGTGGCGACATAGGGAATGCCATGCGCCATCGCGATCTTCGGCACGCTCTTGCCAGTGCCGAACACGTTGCCGGGCTCGGAGCCGATTGCGGGCGTGGTGGCGGTGCGGGCAGCCGGCGGCGTCGCCGACGAACGCTGCACACCGGTGTTCATGTAGGCTTCATTGTCGTAGCAGATATAGAGCACGTCGTCGTTTCGCTCGAACATTCCGGAAAGGCATCCGAATCCGATATCGGTCGTCCCGCCGTCACCCCCTTGTGCGATGGCGCGCACGTCGCCTCGTCCTTTGACTCGCATCGCCGCTGCGACGCCAGTAGCCACCGCAGCTGCATTGCCGAACAGCGAATGCACCCAGGCGACCTGCCAGGACGTTTCCGGATAGGGCGTCGTGAATACTTCCAGGCAGCCTGTGGCGTTGACCGCGATGAGCTTGCCGCCCGTCGCCCGCATCGCCGCGTCAATGGCGTAACGCGCGCCGAGTGCCTCGCCGCATCCCTGGCACGCGCGATGCCCGCAAGTAAGCGCGTTCGACCGATCGATTGAGGCTTGGACCGAACGTTCGCGCTCCGAAACCAGCCGGTTGCCGACGGTAAAGGTGCCCTTCTGATAGAAGCGCAGCTTCTGTGTAACCGCCGAGGTTGTGCTCACATCCGTCATGGCGCTCCTCACTTGGCCGCTTCTTGCTGCATGCCCACGCTCAGATGGCGCAGGATATTCTCGGCGGTCGGACCCGAGCGCCGGACCTTGCGGACGTGGTGCAGCTCTTTGGCAATGATCGTTTCATTGAGATCGAGGAAGTGCATGCCTTCCCATGGATCGGCGACTGCACGACGCAGCACTTTGTGCAGTGAGGGCCGGATGATCGGGCGGCCACCGAGCCCGGCGATAACCGAATGCACCTGCGGCGCCCCCGCGGCGTTGCGCAGGGCGAGATCGACGTTGTTGGCGAGCTGCCCACCCATGCCGATGGCGAAACTCTTTTCGATCACCACGACGTGCTTCGCTGCGACCAGCGCCTCGCGCAGAGCCTGCGTCGGGAACGGCCGGAACGATACAAGGGTGACAAGACCAACACGGACACCGTCGGCTCGCATTTCGTCGATCGTGTCTTTGATCGTGCCGTTGACCGATCCCATAGCGACCACGAGGAGATCGGCGTCATCGGCCCGGTACGTGCGCAGCAGGCCGCCCGAGTCGCGCCCGAAGCGGGCCTCGAACTCGGCCGCGAATTCGGGAAGCAGGCGGAGCGCGAGGTTCTGTTTGTAATTCTGCAGATAGCGCACCTCGGTGAAGGCTTCGGGCCCTACCATGGCGCCGATCGAAATGGGCTGCTCGGGATCCAGCACCTGTACTGGCTCGTAAGGTGGCAAGAACGCGTCCACGTCGGCTTGATCCGGAATGTCGATGCGCTCGACGGCATGAGTCAGGATGAATCCATCGACGCACACCATCACGGGCATGGATAGTTCTTCGGCCAGCCGAAACGCCTGGATGTGCAGGTCGACTGCCTCCTGATTGGTCTCGGCGAAGAGCTGCATCCATCCGGCGTCACGCATCGACATGGCGTCGGAATGGTCGTTCCAGATATTAATAGGGGCACCGATGGCTCGGTTTCCGAGCGTCATAACGATCGGCAACCCGAGACCGGACGCGTTGTAAACGGCTTCCGCCATGAACAGCAGGCCTTGGCTCGCGGTGGCCGTGTACGCCCGCGCGCCGGCCGCCGACGCGCCGATTGCGACCGACAGCGCCGCGAACTCCGATTCCACATTGATGAACTCGCAGTGCTTGAGCTCTCCCGTGCGCACCATCTCGCCCAGGGCTTCAACGATGTGGGTCTGCGGCGTGATCGGGTAGGCGCAGACGACTTCGGGCCGGCAGAACGCGATGCCCTCGGCCATCGCGCGTGAACCTTCAATCTGTTTCAACATGGCCGAAACTCAGGCTGCGGCGGAGGCATTGGTCGTAAGCGGCGGTGGCTGCGGCGACGTTGGCGTCGCCGATCTTGCCGGAAAACGCCTGCCGGATCGCGATAATCACGGAATGGAGTTGGACGATGCCGGTTAACGCGGCGAAAGCCCCGAGCAGCGCCACGTTGGGCAGCGGGCGGCCAATGTGCTTCAAGGCGAGCTCGGTTGCCGGCGACACACGGACGTGGCCATCCGGAAGTTTCGCCGCCATGTCGGCGAGATGGAGTTCTTCAATGCTTTTGTTGCTGTTGACGAGCAAATAGCCTTCGGCCTTGAGTCCCTGGAACACGTCGAGCCCTTTGAACAGCGTCGGGTCCTGGATGATCAAGCCGTCCGGCTCGAGGATCGGCTCGCGCAGCCTGATTTCCTTGTCGTCGATACGGCAGAACGACACGACGGGGGCGCCGGTGCGCTCGGAGCCGAAGCTCGGAAACGCCTGCGCGTGCTTACCTTCGAGAAACGCCGCGACGGAAAGCAGCTCAGCCGCGGTAACGACGCCCTGACCGCCGCGGCCGTGTATGCGCACCTGAAACATGCGGCCTCCTGTCACGAGCGCGCATTTCAACAGTCCGGAGCCCCGGTTATTTGATCTAGCGCAATATTCGAGCGCTATTTTTGCGGGGGGCCGGCTCACTGTCGAGGCAGCGGCACCACCGTCAAGCTGCGTACCCCCTGCGCGCCATGAATCAGCACCCCCTCGATGTCGGCGGTCGCAGAAGGACCGGTCACCAACACTGCGTAACGCGCCGCCTTGAACCGGGAGTTGCGATAGGCGTGGTGCAGGTTGGGGACGATAGCGCCAGGATCCAGCAGAACGACGAGATGCTGGGCGAGGTACGCCAGGGCATTTACCCGAAGTTCTTCCTCGCTGAGCCAAACCGATCCTGTCTCGGCGACGCCGAAGGCCGCACGCACCACACCGACATCGACATCGTCCAAAGCGATCGGATCGGTCTCGGCGCCCAGAGGTCGCGTGCCGGTTACCTCGGCCGTTGCCGAGCACACGACCCGCGCCTGCGGGAAGAGCGAGCGGACAAGATCGGCGAGATTTCCGCTGCTCTTTGTTTCGGCGAATTTTCCTCCCATTCGCAGAAGATTTTCCCTGAACTCGTCGAGGTGCGAGGCGGACGGCCGTTCGAACAGAGGCACGTGCGGAAGCGAGGCCGCTGGCGCCGGTGCCTTCGCGCGCACCGCTGCCAGAATCGCATCGCGGCTCGTCACGAGCGGCTCCTGTTCTCGAGATACCAGCTGCGGAACGTCTGTTGCGGCGGCTGCGGAAGCTCGCGCTGGCGGCCCCAGGGGTTGAGGAAGTTGTAGATCGCAAAGCGCGGCAGATGCTCGAGGGCGAGGCCGGTTGCCGAGATCGCGGCGCGGTAGAGCCTGGGATCGGCCAGCACCTTGCCGGCGAGGCGCATCATCTCCTTTTTCACAAACGGAAGCTGGTTGCGTTCGGCGATGATCTGCCGCCATTTGTAGATTTGCTCGTGAATGTTGATCTTGACCGGGCAAACGTCGGTGCAGCTCCCGTTAAGCGTCGAGGCAAAAGGGAGATTGCCATATTTGCGGATATCGAAAGTGGGATCGATTATGACACCGATCGGCCCGGAGTAGGTGGCTCCGTAGCTCAGCCCTCCGCTGCGGCGGTAGACCGGACAGGTATTCATGCACGCTCCGCACCGGATGCATTTCAGCGAATACCAGAAATCATGCATGCCGAGCCGCTCGGAGCGGCCGTTGTCGACCAGCACGATATGCAGCTCGCCGCCTAAGCGCGGCGCGCGAAAGTGCGACGTGTACTGGGTGATCGGCGAGCCGAGCGCGCTACGCGACAACAGGCGAATGAATACGCCGAGATGCTCGACCTTCGGAATGATCTTTTCGATGCCGATCGATGCGATGTGGAGCTTCGGTACGTTGGCGCTCAGGTCGGCATTGCCTTCGTTGGTGCAGACGACGAAGCTGCCGGTCTCCGACACGGCAAAATTTGCGCCGGTCATGCCGGCTTCTGCACGGAGAAAGTAGGGACGCGTCGTCCGGCGCTGTGTCTCAGCCAGGTAGTTAATGTCCTCGTTCCCGGGCTCCGCCCCGATCGTTCGTGCAAACACTGTGGAGACGTCGCCCCGCAATTTGTGCACCGCCGGCACCACGATGTGGCTCGGCGGTTCATCATCGAGCTGCTGGATGCGCTCGCCAAGATCGGTCTCGATCACGGCGATATTGCGCCTTTCCAGGAAAGGACGCATGTCGCATTCCTCGGTCAGCATCGACTTGCTCTTGACCAGCGTCTTGGCGCCCCGCGCCGCGAGAATGTCGTAGACGATCTGATTGTGCTCGGCGGCGTCGCGCGCCCAATGCACATGCGCGCCGTTTGCTTTTGCCCGGGTTTCGAACTCTTCGAGATAGTCCGCGAGCCGCGCGAGCGTGTGCTCCTTGATCTGCGAGGCAAGATTGCGCAGTTCCTCCCATTCGGGAATTCCGTGCGCCTCGCGGTCGCGTTTGAGGCGCAGATCCCAGAGCCTCCGGTCATGAAATTCCTGGTGCGCCTTGGCCGCGATGAAGCCGGAGGCCGCCTCGGCATGATCGATCCGCTTCATGCTCGATCGCCGTTAAGAATTTGCGCGATGTGGATGAAGCGGATGTCGAGGCCCAACCGCTCGGCGCAGCCTTGCTGGTGCATCAGGCACGACATGTCGGCGGAAACGATGTAGTCGGCGCCAGCGTTGTGGTGATCGGCAACCTTGTCGTAGCCCATCTTGGCCGACACCGGCTCCTCGAAAACCGCGAAGGTGCCGCCGAAGCCGCAGCATTCATCCGGCCGGCTCGGCGTCACGAACTCGATGCCGCGTACCTTGCTCAGCAGATTGACCGGCTTGGAGAAGAATGGCTCGTCGATCTCCGAGGCCTTGGCGGTGCGCAGCTTGCGCAGCGTGCTGCAGGAATTGTGCAATCCGATCTTGTGGGGAAACTCGGCCCAGGGAAAGGCGTCCACTTTAAGCACATCGTGCAGAAACTCGACGAGCTCATAGGTGCTGCGGCGGACCTTCTGCACGTCGGCAGTCTGCGGGATTGCATCCATGTGCTCCCGCACGTGATAGGCGCAGCTGCCCGACGGAGTCACGATGTACTCGAACGCATGAAAGTTTTTGACGAACAGCGCCTCGGCGCCGGCGGCGTCCTTCTGAGCTCCGCTGTTGGCCATCATCTGGCCGCAGCAGGTTTGGTCGAGCGGATAGACCACCTCGAGGCCGAGCCGCTCCAACAGCTGCAATGTGGCGATGCCAACGGCCGGAAAGAACGCATCCACGTAGCAGGGAATGAACAATCCCACTCTCATTGGTATCCCTGCTTAAATTGCGAATTGCTGGTGCCTTGCAGCGCTGGCCGATCCCGATGATCGGCCAGCACGAGACCTCCCTATGCCTCAATGGCCCACCACCATGGCGGTGAACGGCCAGACATAGGCCTGGAGGGTAACGAGGATGCCAACGAGGCAGGCAAGCGCGATGGAGTGGAAGAAGACGTAGCGCAGAATCACGCCCTCTTGGCCATGATAATTGGTGGCAGTGGCCGCCACGACGATACTCTGCGCATCGATCATTTTGCCCATGACGCCGCCCGAGCTGTTCGCGGCTCCCATCAGTGTGGGGCTTAGACCAAGCTGTTCAGACGAGATGCGCTGCAAGCTGCCGAACAGCACGTTGGACGCCGTGTCGGAGCCGGTGAGCGCGACGCCGATCCAGCCGAGCAAAGCGCCGAAGAACGGGTAAAGCACCCCGGTCTTCGCGAAGGCGAGGCCGAGTGTCGCGTCAAGGCCGGAGTAGCGCGTCGTGTAGCCCAGCGCCAGCATGGCCGCGATCGTGAGCAGCGAGAACCGCACTTTGACCAGGGTCTGCCAATAGACCTCGATCATCTGGCGGAAGGATGCGCCCACCAATTTGCCGGCGATCACGGCAGAGATCAGGATGCCGGTGCCCGTCATTGACAACCAATTGAACAGGTAGATTGCCCTTTCCGGAATTGGTTTGGCGACGACCGGCGGCACGCGCTGAACCAGATTGTCGAGCCCCTCGATCGGGAATCGGAATACGGAGAGGCCGTCGAGGAAGTCCTTAACCTGCGGCAGTCCCCAGAGGAACACGAGCACGCTCAAGATAATCCAGGGCAGCCAGGCGCGCCGCACCTCAGCCGCAGTATGCCGGGGACGGGCGATATCGTTGACCGCCGCCGCACCGACGCTCGCGGCCGCGACCGCGTCGCGATCCAATGATGTCCAGATTCTCTTCGGCTGCCAGACCTTGAGGAACAGCGCCAGGCAGCCCATCGAGATCAGCGATGCGACGACGTCGACGAGCCAGGGCCCGTGGAAGTTGGACATGAGAAATTGCGGGATCGCAAAGCTCACGCCCGCAACCAGAACGGCGGGCCAGATCTGCATCGTGCCGCGCCAGCCCGCGAACGCGACGATCAGCCAGAACGGCACGATGACGGAAAAGATCGGCAGCTGACGGCCGATCATCGCGCTCAGATCAAGGAGCGGCAGCCCGGTGACTGCCGCGAGCGCAATCACCGGCGAGCCGAGCGCACCATAAGCGACCGGCGCGGTGTTGGCGATCAACGACAGTCCCGAGGCGGCAAGCGGCGAGAAACCGAGCCCGATCAGGATGGCACCGGTCACCGCGACTGGAGTGCCGAATCCCGCCGCCCCCTCGAAGAAAGCTCCAAAGCAGAAGCCGATCAACAAAAGCTGCAGGCGTCGATCATCGGTGATGCCGCTGATGCTATCCTGCAGGATCTTGAAGAGCCCAAGCCGGTCCGTCAGTTGATAGAGGAAGATGATGTTGAGAATGATCCAGCCGATCGGCAGCAGGCCGAAGGCGGCGCCGAGCAGGGCAGTCTTCCCGGCCATTCCGACTGGCATTTGGAAGACAAAGACCGCCGTCGCGAGCGCTACCGCAAGAGCGAGAAGCGCCGCGACATGCGCCCTCATCCGAAAGATCCCGAGCCCTCCCAACAAGACGATGACGGGTAATGCAGCAATCAGTGTCGAAAGCCAGGCATTGCTCAGCGGGTCATAAATCTGCGACCAAGCCATCGTCTCCTCCACAATCTGGTCGTACTTATCATCCGTTGTCTCTCCCGGCTGGCGCGTCGGACTGCCGAGAATATGCGCTTGGCAAAATACGTGCGATCCAAGGGGCCGTTTTGACCTGGATCAACATTCCCGGATCCGCCCCAACTTTACCAATTTCGCTGGTCTGCGTGATGCCATCGATGCAGTCGTGCGCGGCGACGCCTTTGGGAGTGGCCCGAATGATGATGAGACCGGCGTCACTACGCAATCAGCGACTGTGGTCACAAAAATCTCTCGCGCGACATCTCGTGATATACTTTATTCGAGCGCTCGCCCTGTCTAACGCCACAAAGACATGGGAAGTTGCTACGGGAGTGCATCAACGTTCAACCGCTTCGCGGGGGCGCGTCAATTCCTCGAGCAGATAGACAAACGATTCATAATCCTTACCAGTAGCGAGGTTCATGCCAAGCTCGCAGGTGCGATTGCTACCCAGATAGGCTTCGAACTTGTCAGCACGAACCTCTTCCGCCTCCTCAGCGGTCGCAGAGCGGGTGAGTTCGGCATGGAGGAAGCCTCGGTCGCCAGCGAAGGCGCAACATCCGGCAGCTACCGGCGTCACCGCCTCGTCGGCCATTGCCGCCGCGATCGCATGCAGCTTCTTCGCCAGATTGAGGTGATTGATCGAGCAGCTTGGGTGGACAACCGCCGATGCCACCTTGTGCTCGATTTTAAGCTTCGGCAGCAGCCGGTCGTGCGCCCAAGCAACCGAGTCGAAAATCTTCAGCCGCGCGTGGTGCTCGCGATTCTCCGGCGTCAGATGTTCCACGATCTCGGTCGTGATTCCGAGTGAGCAGGAGCTGGCATCGCAGACGATCGGGAGCCTGCCGCCATCGCTCCAACGCCACAGACTTCCGGCGGTGCGGTTCGCCATGATCGAGTTGCCTTCGCGGTAGCCCTTGGAATGCCAGATGGTCGCGCAACAATGGCCGCCGACGTCTTCGGGAAGCCACAGCGGCAGCCCGGCGCGCGCCGAGACGGCGATCATGGCCTCCTGCAGCGAAGGTTTGTGCTCCTGCCCAGGCATCCGGCCGAAAATGCGGTTGACGCAGGCAGTGAAGTAGACGCTGGCGGCGCCTTGGCGCGACGTTTTCGGCAGCTGCGCCTTAGCAGCGGCTGGCATGTTCGGCAGCCAGCTGGGCACCAGCTCCTTGCTTACGATGGTACGGGCCAGAGCGGTCGCCGCCGCGAGCGTGCGGTGGCCGAGCACTTTTGCAGTCGCATCGCCAATGCCGAGACAGGTGCGCGCTACGCGCTCAACGGTGCCGAACCGTCTCGCCATAGTCGCAGCGAGGAGCTCGGCGCCCGGACCGTGTTCGAGACGGCGGAAATGTTTCATCAAGGCCCCGGTATTGATGTCCACGGGGCAGGCGATCGCGCAGGACCCATCGCCCGCGCAGGTCTGGATGGCGTCGTAGTCGTATTCGGCGAGAATCTGCGCTGACACCCTTGAGCCTTCGGGCTGTCGCGCCATCTCCCGGCGCAGCGCGATCCGCTGGCGCGGGGTGGTGGTCAGATTCCGGCTGGGGCAGACGGGCTCGCAATAGCCGCACTGGATGCAGCGGTCGACAGTTTCCTCGATTATGGGCGAAGTCTGCAGGTTCTTCAGATGGCTTTGTGGATCGTCCGTGAGCACAACTCCCGGCGAGAGAATATTGTTAGGATCGGTAAGGTGCTTCAGCTTCCACATCAAACCCGCAAGTTTTCCGCCCCATTCGCGCTCAACGTAGGGCGCGACGTTACGTCCGGTGCCGTGTTCAGCCTTGAGCGAGCCGTCATACTTGCCGATAACCAATTCGACGACGTCCTGCATGAACGCGCCATAGTGCGCGACTTCCGTCGGATCGTTGAGAAACGGCGTGATGAGGAAGTGCAAGTTGCCGGCCGAGGCGTGCCCGAAGACGATCCCGGCGTAGCCATGCTTGGCGAACAGCGCCTGCAAATCGAGCGCGCCGTCGGCGAGCCGCTCCGGCGGGAAGCATATGTCCTCCAGAATGAACGACGAGCCGGACGGCCGTGCCCCGCCGACCGACGCCAGGAGGCCGCTGCGCACGTTCCAGAACTGCGCCGCCAAGACCGGATCGCCAGTGAATTCAGCCGGCTCGAGCAGCTTCAGCCCGGCCAATGTCGCAGCGGCAGTGCGCTCGGCCTCGGCGCGGGCCGCCTCGCTGGGCGCGCGAAATTCGACCAGCAGCCCCGTCGCTTGCTCGGGCAGCGTTTTCCAGCGGTCCGGCACCCCCGGCTTGCCTTCCACTGCACGCAGCGATGCCCGATCGACCAGCTCAACAGCGGCCGCGCCATGATCGACAAACGGCTTCACCGCCGCGCACGCCGCGTACATGTCGGGAAAGGTCATGAACGAGGTGAGCCGATATTGATCGTCTGGGATAGTGTCGAAAACTGCCTCAGCGATAAACGCCAGTGTGCCCTCGGAGCCAACGATCAGGCGGCGGAAAATCTCAAGCGGCGTGAGGCCGTCGAGGAACGCCTCCATGTGGTAGCCGGTCGTGTTCTTGATGCTGAACTTTTTGCGCAGTCGTGCCACGAGTTCCGGGTCGGCTTCAATCTCGCGTTTGATTTCCATCAGGCCGGCGACGAGCGCTGGCTCGGCAGCCGCAAATTGCTGCTCGGCATCGGCGCGCGCGCTGTCGATCAACGTCCCCGAGGGCAGCATGAAGGTGAGCGAGGACAGCGTTTTGTAGGAG
>Ga0306925_10005178_pt1 | contig 11929 bp, 8 predicted proteins | sample flu12Cox44000176_FD_203755 | JGI IMG/M metagenome (GOLD analysis project Ga0306925, IMG submission 203755) | Lab enrichment of tropical soil microbial communities from Luquillo Experimental Forest, Puerto Rico - flux8day.12C.oxic.44.000.176 (v2)... | ecosystem: Environmental > Terrestrial > Soil...
GGCGCGGGCAAGTCAACGCTGGTGAACAGCATCGTCGGCACCCAGGTGAGCCTGACCGGGGTTCGCAGGCCCACCACCAACTCGCCCGTGCTCGCCTGCCATCCCGACGACATCGGCTGGTTCGCGGAGAACATGTTCCTGCCGACGCTGCCGCGCGTCCGCCAGGAGGGCCTGGCCCGGCCCGGCCGGGACGGGCTGCTGGTGCTGGCCGCCAGCGAGGGGATGACGAAGGGCGTCGCGCTCCTGGACACCCCCGACATCGACAGCGTGGTGCGAGCGCACCACGACTTCGCCTACCAGTTTCTCGACGCCTCCGACCTGTGGCTGTTCATGACCAGCGCCAGCCGCTACGCGGACGCGCCGGTATGGGAGATCCTGCAGCACGCCAGGGAACGCGGCGCCGCCCTCGGCGTCGTTCTGTCCCGCGTGCCGCCGAGCCACCGCACCGAGCTCGTCGCCCACTTCGGCGCCATGCTCGACGCCAACGGCATCACCGCGAACAACCGGTTCGTGATCCCGGAGACCGGCATCGTCGACGGCATGCTCCCGGCCGACATCTTCCAGCCGATCAGGGACTGGCTCACCGAGACCGCGCACCGGGAAGACAGGCGGGTCGCGGTGCTCAGCCAGACCATGGCCGGCGTCCTCGACACGTTCAAGGTCCGGGTCCCCAAGCTGGCCGCCCACGTGGACGCGCAGGTCACGCTGAGAATCCGGCTGCGCCGCGACGCCGAGGCCGCGTACGCGAACGCGCTGGAGGACTTCCGCGCGGGCACCGCGGACGGCCAGCTGCTGCGCGGCGAGGTGCTGGCCCGCTGGCAGGACTACGCGGCCAGCGGCGACCTGTCCGCCGCGCTGCGCGGCAAGCGCGGGACGCGGCCCGCCAAGGGCAGGCGGGCCCGCAAGGGCACGGCCACCCCACGGCCCGCGGCGCTTGATCAGGCGCTGCGCACGGCTCTGGAATCGCTCGTGCTCTCGGTCGCGGACCGCGCCGCCGAGCAGGTCGCCGGCGCTTGGCGGGCCGACCCGGCGGGGGCGGCGCTGCTCGCCTCGGCGGAAGCGAGCAGGGCGCGCGGCGAGCAGGCCGAGCGGGAGTTCGAGTCCGCCTTCGGGGCGAGCCCGGGCGATCAGGGCGCGAAGCAGCCCACCTTCGACCGCTCCTCGCCGGATCTACCGCCGCGGATCACCCGGGCGGTCAGCGCGTGGCAAGATCAGCTGATGCGGCTCATCCAGGCGGGACGGAAGTCCAGCCAGGAAAGCGAGCCCATCAGCCTGGTCGCGGTGGTCGCGATGCTCGCCGAACCGGGCAGCCAGACCCCCGGCGCGCAAGGACCCGACGAGACCGCCGCCGTGCCCTGGGAGCTGCTGACGCCGGTCTTCGGCGCCGCCGAGGCCAGGGAGCTCACCGGCACGGCCAGGCAGGACCTGGCCGACAGGGTCGGGCTGCTGCTGGATGAGGAGCTGCTGCGGTTCATCGAGATCCTCGACGAGGCCGGGCCGGTCGATCCGGTCGCCGCGGTCCGGCTGTACCAGGCCGAGTACTCGCTGGAGGCGGTTCGGTGACCGTGCTGCCATCGGTCGGCCCGCCGCAGATGGCGGCGAAGAACCTGTCCGCGCGGCTGGACGCGCTGGCCGAACTCACGCGCACCGGCAGGCAGCGGGAGGGTGCCGACGGGTTCACCCCGGAACTGCTCGACGACTCCGAGGCCCTCCTGCGGCGGGCCGGCGAGCGCCTGCGGCTGAGCGCCAACCACACGGTCGTCGCCCTGGCCGGCGGCACGGGGAGCGGGAAATCCACGCTGTTCAACGCCCTGTCCGGGGCCAGTTTCTCGCCCCCCGGGGTGACCCGGCCGACCACCAGGCATGTGCACGCGTGCGTGTGGGGGATGCAGGGCGCCGCCCCGCTGCTCGACTGGCTGGGCGTGCAGCGCCGCCACCGCTTCGCGCGCGCCCGCGCGCTCGACTCCGGCGAGGCCGCCCTGAACGGCCTGCTCCTGCTCGACCTGCCCGACCACGACTCGGTGGTCACCGCGTCGATGGCCGCGGTCGACCGGCTGAGCAAGCTGGCCGACATGCTGGTCTGGGTGCTCGACCCGCAGAAGTACGCGGACGCCGCGGTGCACAATAGGTACCTGATCCCGCTGGCCGGGCACGCCAGCGTGTTCACCGTCGTGCTCAACCAGATCGACCTGCTCCCCGAGGACCAGGTCAAGGACTGCGAGCAGGACCTGCGCCGGCTGCTGGACGCGGAGGGACTGCACGACACCCCGGTGCTCGCGCTGTCCGCGCGCACCGGCGACGGCCTGGACGAGCTTCGCGCCCTGCTGACCGAGACGGTCGGCGCGAACCGCGCGGCCAGCGAGCGGATCTCCGCGGACATCGACTCGGTGATCGGCGGCTTCGCGGCCCACGCCGGGGCCCAGGTCGCGCCCGCCGCCGCGCTGTCCGCCGCGGCGGCGTATGACCTGGCCGCCGCGCCGGCCCTGGAGAATGCCCAGGAGACGCCGCCGCGCCCGTCCGCTCCGCCCTGGGAACTGCCGGAGGACGAGCAGCCCGAGGCGGTACCGCAGCGGCCGCCGTGGGAGGACGCCACCCGGGACGGCGCAGCCCGCGAGCGCGACGACCCGGTCGCCAACGTGCCGGAGGCGCCCGCGGCTGAGCTCATCGCCGCGTTTGCCCGCGCCGCCGGGCTGACCGCGGTGGCGGAGTCGATGGCGAGCGCCCGGGAGGCACTGGCGGCGAGGTTCACCGGCTGGCCGGTGGCGCGTCTCGTGCGCGGGCGCCGTGCCCCCGTCAAGTCCTTGCGCGCCAGCACGGCCGTCGGCCAGGCGGGCCAGGGCCAGCAGTCCGAGGTCGACAACGCCATCACCGCGCTCGCCGACTCGGTGGGCAGCGGCCTGCCCGATCCGTGGCCGGCGTCGCTGCGCGACGTGGCCAGGAGCAACGCGCCCAGGGTGCCGTCCGCGCTCGCCACCGCGGTCGCGGAGGCCGTCCCGGCCGGCGAGTCGGCCCGGGTGCCCGTCTGGTGGCGGCTGATCACCGGCTGGCAGTGGCTGCTGACCGTGCTGGCGGTCGTCGGCGTGGTGTGGGCGATCGTGATCACCGTGGGGCACAGCGGTAAGGAACGGTCGACGCTGCTGGGTGACGTCTCGCTGATCCCGTGGCTGCTGATCATGGCGGCGGCGGTGTTGCTGCTCGGCTTCCTGACCGCTTCCGGCTGCCAGAACATGGCGCTGCTCGCCGCCGAGCGTGAGCGCGAGCGCGCCGAGCGGGCGATGAGCGAGCGGGTCGCCGGCGTGGCCCGTGACCTCGTGCTCGTGCCCCTCGGACAGGAGATCGCGCAGTACGAGCGCTTCCGGCATGATCTGGCGGTGGCGGCGGGCCCGCACGGAACGTGACCGTCCGCGCCCGCCGCTTCCCGCGATTATCCCGAACGGACAGTGAGTGACTCACCGTCCGTTCGGGATAATGCGCTCTGCTCCGCTACTTGTAGAGGGCCGCTGTGCCGTCCGGATTGATGATCTCCATGGCGGCGAGCACCTGGCTGATGTTCTCGTAGTTGGACGGGTCCCTGTTCCACACGATGCCCAGCGTGTTGATGTTCAGGTGCTGGAGCTTCTGCATGATCGTCGACTCGTCCAGGTTGCCTGCCTGCTGGATGGCCCAGGTGATCTCCAGGCCGGCGTCCCAGCCTTCCTGGCTGTTGTCGATCTGGTCCTCGGCGCCGAGGCCGGCCGCCTTCATCCCGGCCATGTACGCCTGAAGCCCCGCGGCGGTGGCCTTTTCCTGCGCCGAGGTGCCCTGCTGCGCCTTCTCCAGCCAGTTCGACATGGAGCCGAGGACGTAGATGTTCTTCATCACCGAGGCGCCGCCGGCCGCCGCGATGAAGCTGGGCAGCTCGCACGCGGAGCACTCGCTGATCGGGATGGTCGGGTTCTGCGCCCTGATGGCGCGGATCGCGGTGATCGAGTCGGTTCCCGGCACTAGGCCGAAGAGGATGATCTGCGGCTTGGCGGCGAGCAGCGCGAGCACCTGCGGGGTGACGTCGGTGGCGCCGACCTGGTCGATCTGGGTGGAGACGAGCTGGAAGCCGTACTGCTTGGCCAGGGCCTGCACGGTGGCCTGGTTGGCCAGGCAGACCGAGCCGCAGTTGTCCTCGATCAGCGCGACGCGGGTGTAGTGCCGCGGCACGATCAGGTTCTGCACCGAGGCGAACTGGTCCTGGTAGAAGACGTCGTAGAAGCCGGGGAAGCCCCAGGAGTTCAGCTCGTTGGCCGGGTAGCCGTTGGTCTGCCAGCCGGAGGACAGGCTGATCAGGATCGTGTGGTTGGCGATCGCGATCGGCAGCGCGGATTCGGTGTCGGCGCCGGACTCCGGCCCGATGATGACATTCGCGTGGTACTGCTGGATGCACTTGCGGGCGATCAGCTCGGACTGCGCGGCGTTGGACTGGTTATTGAACGAGACGTAGTTGACCTTGTGGCCGAGGATGCCACCGGTGGCGTTGACGTGCTTGAAGTAGGCGGTGGCACCCCAGTTGTCCGTCTCGCCGATCTGCGCGTACGGGCCGGCCAGCGCCAGGTCGCCGCACGCGACGATGGGGGAGCTGCTGCTTGCCGAGTTGCCGCCACCGCCCGAGCTGCAGGCGGCGAGGGCACCGAGCATCAGAGCCGCCGCGGCGGCGGCGAGCGGGATTCGTCTTCGGATCATTTGTTCAGACCTCCTAGAGACCGACGAGGAGAGAGTTCACGACGGGTGACGCGCGGAAGTCGGACGGGCCGCCGTCGAAGACGAGGCGGCCGCCGGACAGGACGAAGATGCGGCTGCTGACCTGGGCGACCAGGTCTAGGTCGTGTTCGACGAGCAGCACGCAGGTGCGGGTGCCGAGTTCGAGCAGCACGTCCGCGAGGCGCCGCCGCTGCTCTTCGGACAGCCCGGAGGCGGGCTCGTCGAGCAGGAGCAGCCGCGGGTTCGGGGCGAGCGCGCGGGCGAGCTCGACCATCCGCTGGTTCTCCAGCGTCAGGCTGGAGACCTCCCGGTCCGCCAGGCGCTGCATGCCGAGGCCGGCGAGCGCCTGCGCGGCCTTCTCCCTGGCCTCCGCGAGCCTGCTGCGCCCGATGCGGGTGATGATGCTGGAGGTGTGTGAGGCCAGGCACGAGACCGCTACGTTGTCGAGCACGGTGCGGCCCTTGACCAGGTGCACCGCCTGGAAGGTGCGGCTGATCCCCTGGTAGAAGCGCTCGTGCGGCGGGCGTTTGGTGATGTCCTCGCCGTCGAGCAGGACATGGCCGCGGGACGGCGGCACGCTCCCGCCGATGACGTTGAGCAGGGTGGTTTTGCCCGCGCCGTTCGGGCCGCAGAGGCCGAACAGGCCACGCTCGGGAAGCGCCAGCGTGATGTCGTCGAGGACGGTGAGTCCGCCGTACTCCTTCCCGATCCCCCGGCACTCCAGCAGCGGCACGCCCGGTGCCCCGCCACGCCCATCCGCCACATGAACCTCATCCGCCCCCAATCCCCAGCCTGTACCATCCGCCCCGACCCGGCCCGCGCCATCTGCCGGCACGTACGAGGCATGTGGCCCCCCGGCCTCGAAAGATGAGGCTTGTGGGCCACGGGCCTCACCGGGCGGGAGCCCGGCGGCCGCCGGGACTCCCGCGCGGCGGGCGCGCAGCCGTGCGAGTCCGGTGTTCACGATGCCCGCCAGGCCCTCCGGGTCCACTAGGAGCACCACGGTGAGCAGCAGTCCCTCGACGACGAGGATGTTCACGCTGACCCAGTTGCTGGCCCCCTGCAGGTACTGGATCACCAGCGCGCCGACGACGGCCCCGAGGATCGACCGCCGGCCGCCGATGAACAACATGATCAGCAGCGCTAGCTCGGCCGTCGGGTCGACGAGCGTCGCGGGCACGAACTGCTGCGTCCCGGCGTACGCCGCGCCGCCGAGGGCGGCGAACACGCAGCCGAGCACGAACAACTCGAGCTTCCGGCGCGGAGTGCGCACTCCCATCGCGGCCGCCGTCCGCTCGTCCACGCCCAGCACGAACAGCTCGAGCCCGATATCGGAGGAGAGAATGCGGGAGGCGACGAACATCGCGATGCCAAGGAACGCGACGACCACGAGGCCGCCGCCGATCGCGATCACCGCCGTCGACGACGACGGCCACAGCGTCCCGGTCAGCGGCGCGCCGACCACGCCGCCGAGGTACCCGGCCGAGCTCACGTAGCCGACCGCGATCAGCGGCAGCATCAGCGTGGCGACGGCGAGCGCGAGTCCCGAGGCACGGGTCACGACGGAGCCGAGCAGCAGCGCGGCCAGCGCCGCGCCGATCATCACGACCGGCGTCGCCACGAGGACCGGCATGTTGAAGTGCGTGTTCAGCATCGCGACGCCGTAGGCGCCGACGCCCATGAACACCGACTGGCTGAACGCGATCTGCTGGCTGAACCCGATCTGCACGGCCATGCCCGCGGTGACGATCGCGTAGCAGGCGGACAGCACGAACACCGAGCCCGTGTACTGCTGCCCGGACAGGAGCACGATGATCACGCCGACGATCACGACCAGGCCGGGCGCGCCCACCGACCGCGGCATACGTGACAACAAGTTGCTCATCCGCTGACCGCCGATTCGAAGCCGAGCCCGCGCGGCCAGGCGAGCACCAGCGCGGCGAGTATGGCGTACAGCACCGTGGTCCCGTACTCGGCGCTGACGTAGCCGCCGAGCAGGGCCTCCAGGACGCCGATGGCCAGCCCGGCGACCAGCGCCCGGCCGGGCTTGCGGAACCCGCCGTAGGCGGCCGCCAGGAACCCGGTGAGCGAGATCGTCGCGCCGGACAGGTACGTGTAGCCGGTGATCGGCGACTCGATGATGCCGAACACGGCGGCGATCAGCGCCGTGCCCACGAAGATCAGCCGCCGGTAGCGGCGCGTGTCGATGCCGACGATCCGCGCGCCGACCACGTTCTCCCCGCTGGCCTCGAGCGCCTTCCCGCCAAGCGTGTACCTGATGTACAGCCAGAACGCCCCGCCGATGATCACCGCGCAGGCCAGCACGAGCAGCCCGGCCCGCTCGAGGTGCAGGCTGGCGAACGTCAGCGCCTGGCCGCTCCACAGCGCGGGCGCCGCGTGCACGTCGGTGCCGAACAGCATCTTCGCCACCCCGTCGATGAAGAACGACAGCGCGAAGGTGAAGAAGAACGTGACGACAATGCCCTCGGCGCGCCGCGGGCCGTCTTGCGCGATCCGCAGCACGACCTGGTCGTAGAGGTAGGCGAAGGCCCCGACCACGAGGATCGTGGTGGCGATCGCGACGGGCAGCGGCAGCCCCTTGACCCGGTACAGGTTGTCCACCCCGAGGGCGCCGACCATGGCGAAGTCGCCGACGGCCAGGTTGAGGATGTTGCACACCCGGTACCAGACGGCGACGCAGACGGCGAACACCGCGTAGATCGAGCCGGTCACGATGCCGGCGATGACGAGGTTGCCGAACTTCATGTCCGCCCCGCCTCCCCAGGGCCGTCCCCGCGGAAGTCAGCCGCGACGCCATTGCGCACTTCGACCCGCCGGTTGCACAGCGTCAGCGCCCGCTTGGGCGCCTCCTCGACGATGATGAGCGTGGTCCCCTGCTCGTGGATGCCGGCGAGCACGTCGTAGACCCGCTTGGCGACGGCCTCGGCGAGCCCGAGGCACGGCTCGTCGACCGCGAGGATCTTCGGGTCGCTGGCCAGCCCGCGGGCGATCGCGACCATCTGCTGCTCGCCGCCGGACAGCGTGCCCGCGGCCTGCTTCAGGTGCGGCTTCAGCTCGGGGAAGAGCTCGATAGCTTTCCCGAACGAAGGCGACTTCCTCGCCCGGCCTATGCTCTTCGTCCACGCGTAGCAGCCGAGGATGATGTTGTCGGCCGCTGACAGGTCGGGGTAGAGCTGGCGGCGTTCGGGCACCAGCGTGAGCCCGTGCCGCGCGGCCCAGCGGACGTCGCCGCTCGGTGCCGGGGCGCCGAAGATCTCTACCCCGCCCCGGCGGCGCACCATCCCGGTGACGCCCATCAGGATGCTGGATTTGCCGTTCCCGTTCGGCCCGGTGATGGCGCATGCGTCGCCCTTGGCGACGGTGAACGTCGCGTCGTGCACCGCCACGACGTTCCCGTAGGAGACCGACAGGTTGCTGACCTTGAGGGCAGTATTTTCGGTGCTCATGAGCTCTCCTTGGGTCTCAGCACCGCGCCCTCGGGCAGCGGGCGGACCAGGCGCTGGTAAACCGAGAGCCAGCCGACCTCTTTCGGGTCTGGCCTGACCTGGAGGGCCGCCTTCCGGCGGGCGAGCTCACCGGCGGGGACGTCGAGGTCGGCGGTGCGCGCGGGGACGTCGATGCGGATGATGTCGCCGTCTCGGACCAGCGCCAGCGGCCCGCCCGCGGCCGCTTCCGGCGACACTTCGCCGACCACGATGCCCTTGTTCACCAGGCCAGACAGCTGCCCGTCGGTGACGACGGCGACCTGGCCGGTCAGCCCGGCACCGTCGAGGCCGAACACGAGCTGTGAGGCCATGCCCATGCCGGGGGAGCCCGTGACGCCCTGCCCCCGCAGGACCACGACCTGCCCGCTGTGCACCTTGCCGGCGCGGACCGCGTCGAGGGCCTCGAGCGGCGACTCGAACACGATGGCCGGGCCGGCGAAGTCAAGCCGCCGGTCGTCGGCGACCGCCAGCTTGACGATCCCGCCGTCGGGGCAGAGGCTGCCGCGGATCAGCACGATCGTGGGCCGTCGCCCGAGCGCGCGCTCCGGCGGCCTGATGACCTCCTCGTCGGCCACGGTCACGCCGTCCAGGTTCCGCGCGACCGGCTGGCCGGTGACCGTCAGGGCCGCCGTGTCGAGCAGTGTCTCCAGCTGCTTCATGACCGCGCGGGTGCCGCCGGCGTCCTCGAACTCCTCGATCGCGGTCTCGCCGTTGGGCCTGATGGCGGTTAGCAGCGGCACCTGGTCGGCGAGCCGCTCGAACAGCCCGTACACGTCGATGCCGGCCTCGGCCTCGGCCGCGACCGCCTGCAGGTGCTTGACCGAGTTGATCGAGCCGCTGACCGACAAGATCGCGGTGACCGCGTTCCTGAAGGCCCCTTGTGTCATGATGTCCCGCGGCTTGAGGTCCTCGGCGACCATCTCCACGATCCGCGCCGCGGCCTGGTCGATCGCCCGCCACATCGGCTCGCTGTTCGCCCGCACCGGCGTGCTGCCTGGCAGCGCCATGCCAAGCGCCTCGCAGGCCAGGTGCATCGTGTTCGCGGTGCCGATCCCCGCGCACACGCCCGGCCCGAGCACCGCGTTCTCGCTCATCTCGGTGAGTTCCTCGACGCTGAGCCGGCCATTCGCCACGTGCCCCGCGGCCAGGAACACGTCCTCGATGTCGCAGTGCCTGCCCCGGTAGGTGCCGCTCGCCTGGTAGCCGCAGGCGACGATGATCGTCGGGATGTTCAGCCGGGCGGCCGCCATCAGCTGGCCCGGCGCGGTCTTGTCGCAGGAGGCCAGGCAGATCATCCCGTCCAGCTGCGCGCCCTCGACCTGGACCTCGATGTCGTTGGTGATCAGGTCGCGCGTGGACAGGATGTAGCCGCCGCGGTGCCCGGCGCTGTGGATGAAGTCGCTCGGCGCCGCCGTGCGCACCTCGAACCCCACCCCGCCCGCCAGCTCGATCGCCCTCTTGGTGCGGCGCGCGATCTCATCCAGGTGACTGAAGCAGATCGCCAGCTGCGACGAGGTGTTCACGATGGCGATCTTCGGCTTGACCATGTCCTCGTCGGAAAGGCCGAGCGCGAGCCACTGGGCGCGGCGGGTCGCCCACCGTGAGGTGCCTACCTCGTAGTTACTGCGCAGGTTCATCTAGACCTCCGGAGGATGTCCCGGCCTTCAGGCCGGGGAGGAATCCTGTGCCCCGCGAAGCGGGGCGGCAGGGCGAGAGACAGGCACGCTCGGCGCGCCTCCGCAGGTCTTACGAAAAAACGTGCGATTATGCAAGAATGAGGACAGCGTACCGGTGCCGGGCCTACCCCGATGCGGAGCAGCAGGCGATGCTGCGTCGCACGTTCGGCTGCGTCCGCGTGGTGTGGAACCGGACGCTGGCCGACCGGCGGGCCCGCTGGCGCGCTGAGCGGCGGGGCACCTCGTACGCGGAGACCGACCGGGCGCTGACCGCGCTGAAGCAAGACCCCGCGCTGGCCTTCCTGAACGAGGTGTCGTCGGTGCCGCTGCAGCAGGCGCTGCGGCACCAGCACCAGGCGTTCCGCGGGTTCTTCGCCGGGCGGGCCCGCCACCCGCGGTTCAAGTCGCGGGCGGGCCGGCAGTCCGCGCACTACACCCGCTGCGCGTTCTCCCTGCGCAGCGGGGCGCTGCGGCTGGCCAAGACGGCCACCCCGCTGCGGTTCACCTGGTCGTGGCCGGGGGTCGACGTGGCCGCGCTGGACCCGGCGATGGTGATCGTCTGCCGGGAGCCGGACGGCCGCTGGTACGTGACCTTCACCGTGGAGGCGGCCGGGCCGGAACCGCTGCCGGCGGCCGGGCGTGCCGTCGGCGTGGACCTCGGCGTGACCGACTTCGCCGTCACCAGCGAGGGGCAGCGGATCGCTAACCCGCGCCACCTGGAGCGCAGGGCGCGGAACCTGGGCCGCTACCAGCGCCGCCTGGCCCGCTGCCAGAACGGGTCGAACAACCGGGCCAAGGCCAAGGCGAAGGTGGCCCGCGCCCACCGCAAGGTCCGCGATGCCCGCCGCGACTTCCTGCACAAGACCAGCACCCGCCTGGTGCGGCAGCACGACGTGATCGTGATCGAAGACCTTGCCGTCAAGAACATGGTCCGCAACCACCGGCTGGCCCGCGCGATCGCCGACTGCGGGTGGGGCGAGTTCCGCCGCCAGCTCGACTACAAGTGCCGGCGGTACGGGCGCGACCTGGTCGTGATCGACCGCTGGTACCCGAGCTCGAAGACCTGCTCGGCGTGCGGGCGCCTGCTCGCCGAGCTGACCTTGTCCACGAGGCACTGGACGTGCCCGTCCTGCCGCGCCCGGCACGACCGGGACATCAACGCGGCCCGGAACATCCTTGCGGCAGGTCGTGCCGTAGCCCGGGGCTCCCCGGGCGATGCCTGCGGAGGCGATGTCAGACATTCGGGGTCCTCCCGGGTGCAGTTGCCGGCGAACCAGGAACCCCAGCCCGCGAGGGCTGGAATCCCTGTCCTTCAGGTCGGGGAGTAGTCAACTCCACAAGTCCCTGGTCAGCGTCGATGCGAACCCAGTCGCCAGTCGCGATGACCTCGCACGGATCGGCGTCGAGATCGGTCACGGCGGGGACGCGGGTGACGACGGCGCCGAGCGCCGATTTGGCGGAGATGCGGCCGATGATCATGCCGATCGGAGCGGTGCCGCTCAGCCGCGTCGTCTGGAAGAACCCGGACCAGCCCGATGACCCCTTCGCGCTGGGGAAGACGAGGACCTTGCCGGCGAAGCACACGCCGAAGAGCTCGTGCCTGGGCTCGATGATCACGCCGCGCATCGGGTCGATCCCGCCCCAGCCGGAGATCGGCTCGTGCGAGACGAGCGCTTCGCCCTCGGTGACACCGGGCACAACGGTTCTGCCGTGGAGGGTGATCAACTCAGGCCCCCGTTCCAGCGGCCGGTCACCGCCGCGTCCACGCACTCCTCGAGCGTCCCGAACCAGGCCTCGATGCCGAGGATCGCTGGCAGGTAGTGCGCCTGCTTGGCGGAGTCGGTGGCGAAGACCCTGGTGCCCTTCGGCGCGGCGCGGGACATGGCGGGGCAGGAGTCGGCGAGCACCCTGCCGCCAGCCCGCTCGATGACCCGCGTGTACCCGCTGCGGTCCGCGACGTCCTTGAGCGCGCGCGGCGCCATCAGCCATAGCTCGGTACCCGGCGACAGGCGCTTGCCG
>Ga0306925_10005183_pt1 | contig 11924 bp, 11 predicted proteins | sample flu12Cox44000176_FD_203755 | JGI IMG/M metagenome (GOLD analysis project Ga0306925, IMG submission 203755) | Lab enrichment of tropical soil microbial communities from Luquillo Experimental Forest, Puerto Rico - flux8day.12C.oxic.44.000.176 (v2)... | ecosystem: Environmental > Terrestrial >...
GGTGACCCGGCTCGCACAGTTGATCCGCCGTCACCCCGCTGTCCGGGTGGCGGTAATCGGGCTCGGCGGTTGGGATACTCACATCAACCAGGGCAATCACAATGGACAGCTGGCCGATCATTTGCGCCCGCTCGGCGAGGGTCTCGCTGCCCTCGCCCGCGGATCGGGCGAGGCCTGGCGCGATACCGTCGTCGTCGTGTTGTCCGAATTCGGCCGCACCTTCCGGGAGAACGGCAACCGCGGCACCGATCATGGCCACGGCAACGTGATCTGGGTTTTGGGTGGAGCCGTCGATGGTGGCCGGGTGTGCGGCAATTGGCCTGGCCTTGCTCCGACGCAGCTCTATGAGCGGCGCGACCTCGCCGTCACCACCGACTTTCGCACGGTTCTGGCGACGATCCTGGAGCGCCACATGCGTCTTGGCGACCGTGAGCTCGAAGCGGTGCTGCCAGGCGCCCCGCCGGCGCCACAAAACTTGGCTGCGATCATTCCGGGATGATTTGAGCTAGTATCTTGCTGCGGTCTGCGCACCGTCAAACCTGAGAAATGGCAATCGGAGGAAAAGTGGGGAGGAGACGGCGACCGCGAGCACGGCGCATGTTGCGCCGCGCGTTGATTGCCGGCCAGTAATGACGGTAACGGCCGTCCAGTCGACACCCCGCGCATGGCTTTTCGGCGAGGCCGATTTTCGCCGGCTTTGGGTTGTCGGCGTCGTCGTCTTTGCGGTGCGCTGGCTGGAGATGCTGGCGGTCGCGGTATTCGCTTATCAGCACACCGGCTCGCCCTTTATCGTCGCGCTGCTGACGATGCTGCGCATGCTGCCGATGGCATTGTTCGGCGCGCTTGTCGGCGCGTTGGCCGAGCGCCTCGAACGCCGCACCGCGCTGATCGTCGTCGTCGTTTCGATGCTGCTGAGCTCGCTGGTCCTGGCGCTTCTGGCGTGGAGCGGCACACTCGAGGTCTGGCACGTCGCGCTCGCCAGCTTTGTCAACGGCATTGCGTGGACGACCGACAACCCCGTCCGCCGCACGATGATCGGTGAGGTCGTCGGACCGGAGCGGATGAGCGCGGCGATGTCGCTCGATGTCGGCGCCAACAATGCAAGCCGCATGCTCGGCCCGACCGTTGGCGGCGTGCTGCTCGCTACGATTGGGATCGGCGGCGCGTTTGCGGTCAGCGTCGCCTGCTATGTCGTCGCGGTCGCGGCTGCGATGCGGATCCACCACCGCAACAGCGTCCGGCCGACCGGCGCCGCGAGTGTCGTCGCGCGCATGATCGAAGGCTTTATGCTCGTCCGCCGCGACCGGCGGCTGATCGGGACATTGGTGATCACCGTCATCTACAATACCTTTGGCTGGCCCTTCACCAGCATGATCCCGGTGATCGGCCAGGATAACCTGGGCCTCGGCGCCGTCGGTATCGGTCTCCTAGCCAGCATGGACGGGGTCGGCGCCTTCTGCGGCGCGATAATGATCGCCCTCTGGGCCAAGCCCGCAATATTCGCCCGTCTCTATGTCGGCGGCGTCTTTGTCTACCTGCTGATGCTCCCGGTCTTTGCATTGGCGCCGGGTTCGCTGCTCGCGGGCACGGTGCTCCTGGTCACCGGGCTCGCCAATGCCGGCTTCAGCATCATGCAGGCGACGCTGGTTTTCCTCGCAGCACCGCCAGAGATGCGTAGCCGCATTTTCGGCGTGCTGTCGGTCTGCATCGGGGTCGGGATGATCGGTTTTATTCAGCTCGGCGTGCTCGCCGGTCTGATCGGCGCGGCTTGGGCGATAGCGGCGACCGGCATCGTGGGAATTGTGGCGATGCTGCTAACCCGGCGCTGGTGGCGCGCGATCGCATAAGTGCGCGAGCCGAATGCGTCGAAATCATCGCTAACTCGCTGCTCCCGATGTATTTTGGCCGCGCATTCGGGAGAAGAAAATGTCGTCGACCTTGCTTGACCTGCCCCGCGCCGAGACGCGCGGCCCCGACTACCTGGAACGCGCGCGCCGACTTGCACCGATGCTGAAGGACGCCGCGGACGACATCGAGGAGCGCCGCGAATTGCCGGAACGGATCGTCGAAGCATTGATCGAGGGCGGGTTTTTTAAATTGCTGATCCCACGCTCTCTGGGCGGCGCCGAGCTCCACCCGCTGACTTATGTGCGGGTGCTCGAGGAGATCGGCAGGGCCGAGCCCTCGACCGCCTGGTCGCTCGGGCAGAATTCCGGCTGCTCGATGTCGGCGCCCTATCTCGAGCCGGCGGTGGCGCGCGAGATCTTCGGCCCGCCGCGCGGCATTCTCGCCTGGGGCCCCGACCTCCCCAATGCCGGGCGCGGCGTTGCGGTCGAGGGCGGCATCCGGGTCACCGGGCGCTGGGGCTTCGCGACCGGCAGCCGTCACGCGACTTGGCTCGGCGCGCATGTGCCGGTGTTCGAGCCGGACGGCACTCAGCGCATGAACCCGAACGGGCGCCCGCATGTCCGCACCGTCCTTTTTCCGAAATCGCAGGCCGAGATCATCGACAACTGGCAGGTCATCGGATTGCGCGGCACGGGCAGCGACAGCTACCGGGTCGAGGATCTGTTTGTGCCCCAGAAATATACTTTTTCGCGCGACAACCCGGCCGAGCGGCGCGAGCCGGGCCTGCTCTACCGCTTTACGAGCGGCATGATCTACGCGATGGGTTTCTCGAATGTGTCATTGGGGATTGCCCGCGGCGCGCTCGAAGCCTTCATCGAATTGGCGCGCGACAAGATCCCGCGCGGCGCCCGCAAGACCCTGCGCGAGAACAACGTGATCCAGTCCGAGGTCGCGCAATGCGAGGCGAAACTGCGCTCGGCGCGCGCCGCTATCCATGCGACCTTGCGCGACATGTGGGAGGATGCCGAGCGCGACGGCGACTTTCTGCCCGAGCGGCACTGGCAATTGCGCCTCTCGACGACGTGGGCGATCAACCAGGCCCGCGACGTCGTCGCCACGGTCTACAACGCCGCCGGCTCTCCGGCGATCTTCAACGAGAACCCGTTCGAGCGCCGCCTGCGCGACATCCACGCCGGCACCCAGCAAGGCCAGGGCCGTCCCGTCCATTTCGAAACCGTCGGCCAGATCCTCCTCGGCCTGCCTCCCGAGGGGCGGATGTTTCGATAGAACTCGGACCCATTGCGGCGCCCCCGGGCGATCCGACGGTTTTTGCTGTTTTTGCAGCGAATTCGCACAAACGAGGTCTGGCAATCGGTGGAAATCCTGGGGAACGACGCCCTAGGACAGACGACGTAACAGGCAAACCCTCGCTGTTCTTTCGCTGCTTTACGTCAAAAACAGCGAACCCCCCGTTTCTCGATGAGATTTTCATGCCCGCCATGATACCGCAAGCCGTCGTGCTTTGTCAATTACACAATTATATAATTCGCACCGTGAGTCGGCGTTAGAATCGGAAGGCTGCGGCGCGCGGGGTTACTGGTGCAGCCAGGCTTGGAAGAGCCCTTCTTTGCAGGGGTCTGAGAGTTCGTGGATGTGCTCTTTCATGCAGGCCTTGATCCGACCTTGGCCGGGCTGAACCTGACTACAGAAGCGTGCTATATCGGGCTTGCACGCTTGCAGGACCGCGCGCGCCCCCGGCCGCATCTGGGCCATCGCAGTCGACGTCGAGAGCAGTAAGATCGCGCCCGCCGCCAGTACTTTTTTTCTCATCTGATCGTCCCCCTTTCTTTCCATCAGCTCGGTGTCGTTGAGGGAGCCGGATTGGCCGCAGTGTGAGCCGCCAAGGCCTGGCGCAGCGCTTCCTCCTTTGTCTCGTCGAACGAGGTGCGCATTACCGTGCCGCCGACCCCCTGCAACGCTGCCAACACCTTGTCCGTCGTCATCTTGCGGATCAACAAGAATAAGGCGGCATTACCCGACTGGAGGGTCTGCGCCGCCTCCTTCATGAAATTGTCATTGATGCCGACATCGGTAAGGGCGCCGCCGAGCGCCCCGCCGGCGGCGCCGAGCGCTGCGCCTGCCAACGGCATCAGAAAGAGCAGGCCGATCAATGTGCCCCAGAATGCGCCGGTTGCGGCCCCGGCCGCAGTCGGGTGAAACATTTGATTGAGCTTGACCCCGCCATTCGGCTGCTTCACCGCGATGACGGCGTCGGCCAGTTCAATCAGGTACTCCTGCTGCATGTCGAGCAGCTTTTTGCGGACATCTTCCGCCGCCGCTTCGGTCGGGAAGGCGATAGCCACCAGATCGCTCATCTCTACAGTCCTCCTCGCGACTCGTTACTCCTAGTCCTTGCACAGCTTGCCGCGAAACAGCCAGTAAACCAACGTAAACGATATCGACTTTCCGATCGATCGTATCGGACCACCTTCGCGGATTGTCATCGCGAGCGACGCGAAGCGATCTCGCGCCCCTGAGCGCTCGTTGGGTCGAGATTGCTTCGTCACGAGGCGCTCCTCGCAAGGCAGCGCGTATTCTCATTTGATAATTGACAAAATAGCATATATGTGCTAAGAGGTCTCATTCGAAGATAAGGTCTTGTACCGATTATCCTGGGGCGAGTGCCCTTGAGGGTCGTTTTCAAAACGCGCAATTTATGCGGCCATCGTAAGGTCGGCTACGCACAATTTTGAGGCTAGAATGATTTACCAGCGAATTAAGATTTTCGTCATTCTCGGTGCTCTGGCCGGGTGCTCGGCGGTCCAGCAGAAAGTGGAGATGGACGCCTCGGCGGCGGCGATGATCGCGGCCAATGCCGGCGATGCTGCCGGCGCGGCTTGCTTCAAGGCTTTGGAGCCGGTGGTCGGGACGCCGCCGGCCGGCTTGCTGAGCAAATTCGAGGTTGCCAGAGCGGGGCAAATCGTAATCGAGGACGGTCCGTGCGCGCCACTCGCCGCCGGGCTGTTCCTGCATTTGCTGAACAAGATCCCAGGAACACCCTAACGGCAGTCACAGAACCGGCCCACCTGTTTTCTTCTGCAGAAACAGGTGGTGCAAAGGCTCGACAAAGACCCGGGAAGGACCGGGTACGCAACAGCACCCGGTCCGATGGCGGGGTGCGGCGGCGGTGCCGCACCCCGCTTTTTAACTTCAGTTCATCAGGCCGTAAAACTTGCCGGCATTCTCGCAGGTCATCTTGTAGGTGACCTCGGCCGGCAGGTGGCTGAACTGGTCTTCGATGTACTTCTTCGACTCCGGCCACACGCCGTCGGGGTGCGGGAAGTCCGAGCCCCACATCAGGGTCTCGACGCCCATGTCTTCGATCAGCTTGGTGCCGACACGGTCGTATTGGAAGGTCGCGCGACACTGGTTGCGCCAGTACTCGCTCGGCAACTTCTTGAGCTTCAGATCCTGGTACTGGTCCTGGTACTCGAAATCCATGCGGTCGATGACGTAGGGGATCCAGCCGATGCCGCTCTCGCCAAACACGACGCGGATGTTCGGGAAGCGCTCGAACACCGCCGCGCCCATCAGGTCGGTGAGGATCGTCGCTAACGTCATCTGGAACCGGCAGAGCCCGCTATAGGTCATCCGCCGCGCGATCGACGGTTCGAGCTGCTTGCGCAATTCGGGGTCGGTCGCCGGGAAGGTGTGGAAGTGCAGCGGCAGCTGCGTCTCGTTGACCGCTTCCCACAGCGGATCCCACATCGGGTGCCACATCGGCGTCATGTGCCAGGAGCAGGACAGCTCCACGCCCTTCATGCCCAACTTGGCAACCCGGCGTACTTCCCGAGCAGCACCCTCGATGTTGTTGTAGGGCAGGCAGGCCAAGCCGATCATGCGGTCGGGATAGTAGCTGCTGAAGTCGTGCATGAAGTCGTTGTAGATGCGCAGCATCTCGTCGGCCGCTTCCGGGTCCTTCATCTTGGCGCAGGCGGCCAGGATGCCGTAGATGACTTCGGCGTCGACGCCGTCGCGGTCCATGTCCTTGACCCGCAGATGCGGGTCGCCCGGCCGGCGCAGGCCGTTTTCGAAATAGTCACTGTAGAGACCCGCCTCGGCCATCTTGTCGGCGCGCAGCTGCTTGCCCGGAACCCACGGCGTGCCGGTCGCGCCGACGCCACCGCACAGGCCGTACTCGGCACCGTTATTGTCCGTCCACCGCTCCACCCCGTCTGAATTCTCGGCGACGTAGGGCATCAGGTCCCTGAGTTTGCTCGACGCATTCGACGTGAACAGCTCGGGCGGCAGCCAGAGCATGTCGAGATGACAATCGGCCGATATTCGCCGGTACTGCATAACGTACCCTCCGCTCTAGTTGGACCCGGGCGGGGTCGATCAGCTATACGTTTCCTATGCTAGTCTATCGGAGCGACGCATCCGTAACCTATGTCGATCTGCGCAGGTCTCGGATGCAGGGTGCTCAACCCTAAGCAAGGCGGTCGACCCAGGGTGATATGGACTGTAGGGAGGGGTGAATGAGGACTACCGGGGCGATCGAGCGGGTTGACGGACCAGTGGGGTTTGTCCGCGGCTTCACGAGGTATCAATGGCTGGTGTTCGTTGTCGCATGGGCCGGCTGGTCGCTCGACGCAACCGATTTCGGTCTGTTCTCGCTCGTGCTGCGGCCGGCCTTGACGGAACTATTGGGCGGGAATCCCAGCATTGCCGATATCGGGCGGGTCGGCGGCATTCTCAGCACCGTCGGGTTGCTCGGCTGGTCGATCGGCGGCTTCACGTTCGGAATCGTTGCAGACTATATCGGCCGGATTCGCACACTCGCGCTCAGCATCCTGATCTACAGCGTCTTCACCGGACTGCAGGGACTGGCACAATCGCCTCTCGACCTCGGCGTTTACCGCTTCTTTGCCGGGGTCGGCACTGGAGCGGAAATAATCGTCGGCATTCCGCTGGTGGCCGAGGCCTTTGCCCAATCCCATCGTGCCAAGGTCCTCGGTATCATGATGACGGGCGGCGCGATGGGCAGCATCATCGGCGGCCAGGTTTATGCGCTGATCGGAGGATATGGCTGGCGCTATGTTTTCTTCGCCGGTGTGGTCCCCGCATTGCTGCTCTTGCTGATTCGCCGCAACATGGTCGAACCCGAGCACTTCGCGGCGGTGCGCGAAAGGCGTCGCACACTGGCCGCCAGCCGGGCGACCACCGCTGAGGACCGGGAATTCCTGCGCTTCGTGCCTTTGCAATTGTTTAACCGGCAGCTGCGCTTTAGCACATTGGTGGGCTTGCTGTTTGCCCTCGGCACTTTGCTGGCGATCTGGACGACGGTTATTTGGCTACCGACAATCCAGAGCCTGATGCTCGAAAGGGAGGGCATCAAGGGTGCCGCGGCTGCCCCGATCATCGGCCACAACATGATGTTGTGGGGGATCGGCGGCATCTTCGGCTACGCATCCTTCGGGTTTATTGCCGACCTCATCGGCCGGCGGCCGACCGTGGCGCTGTACAACGTCGGCACCTTGGTCCTCGGCCTCACCCTGTTCCTCGCCGTCGATAGCATGGCGCCCTACCCCTATCTGCTGGTCATCTACGGGTTCTTTGTGCTTGGTGTGTTTTCCGGGCATGCCGTCTACATCCCCGAGCTGTTCCCGACCCATGTGCGGGCGACGGCAGTCTCGTTCTGCAACGGTACCGCGCGCGTCATTACCAGCTTTGGGCCACTGGTCGCGGGTCTGCTGGCTGCGCCATTCGGCGGGAATTTCAACAAACCCGCGGCGATCATGACCTGCTTTGCATTGCTTAGCATTTACGCGATGTATCTCGGCCGCGAGACCAGGGCCGAGCCGTTGCCGCTTTAGCTTCACGCCACAAATGCGCAACTGCGGCAGTCGAAACCGGCGATGAGAGTTTTGGTCACTGGCGGCGCCGGCTTTATCGGCTCAGCGGTTTGCCGGTTGCTGGTTGGTGAGATGAACAGCACGGTGCTCAATGCCGACAAGCTGACCTACGCCGCCAATTTGAACTCCTTGCGCACCCTCGACGGCAATCCGCTCTACGGGTTTCGTCGCGCCGACATTTGCGACCGGCAAGGGGTTTCCGACATCTTCCGGGAATTCGATCCCGACGCAGTGCTCCACCTCGCGGCCGAATCACATGTCGACCGTTCGATCGACGGTCCTGCGGCATTCATCAAGACTAATATCGAAGGGACCTATGTTCTGTTGGAGGCGGCGCTCGCTCATTGGCGCCAGCTGCCGGCAAAGCGGGCCGGGCGGTTCCGCTTTCACCATGTCTCTACCGACGAGGTCTTCGGGTCGCTCGGGCCCGCCGGAAAATTCAGCGAAACCACGCCGGATCGGCCGAACTCGCCCTATTCCGCTTCAAAAGCGGCCTCCGATCACCTGGTCCGCGCCTGGCACGAGACCTTCGGGCTGCCAACCGTCATCAGCAACTGCTCGAATAATTACGGGCCGTACCACTTCCCCGAAAAGCTCATCCCGCTCGCTATCCTAAAAGGGCTGCACGGCGAGGTGATCCCGGTTTACGGCAAGGGTGACAATGTCCGCGACTGGCTCTATGTCGAGGACCACGCCCGCGGGTTGTTCGTGATCCTCAACGACGGCAGGGTAGGGGAGTGCTACAATGTCGGCGGCAATGCCGAGCGAACCAACCTCGATGTGGTGATCGCGATCTGCCGGTTGCTCGACGAAATGCTGCCGGATTCCGCGCATCGGCCGCACGAGCAGCTGATTGCGTTTGTCACAGACCGCCCGGGGCATGACCGGCGCTACGCCATGGATACAACCAAGATGGGCCGTGCGCTGCGCTGGGGACCCCGCGAGACCTTCGACAGTGGTCTGCGCAAGACCGTCGCGTGGTATCTGGAGAACCGCTGGTGGTGGGAGGAAATATGGGCACGCCGGTACCGCGGCGAGCGTCTCGGCGCCGCCAGGAGCGTGCGTCTTGCCCCGGGCCGATCAGTAAGAGAATAGAGAGCTTGGCAATGTTCAGAACGATCAACCCGGTGCGAATCCTGGCCTTCGCTGGTCTCGTCTTGCTCGGCGGTTGCATCATCGACAACGACCCGGTTCGGGTCGACAGCTTCGTCTCGGATCCCTCCGGCACGTTTGTCTTCACCGCACAGACGAATACAGTCATGACACCCAATGATGACGGCGAGGCGGAGCGAATCCGGTTTGACTGGCTCGCAGGCCAACTGAACGCCCATGGGATGTGCGGCGCCGGCTATGTCATCGAAGTCCGTCGGCTCGCCGACCCGCCGGAGGCGCCGTCCAGCAATGCCCGCGATGTAGTCTATACGGGCCGCTGTCTCTAACCTCGCACTCTGGTTGCGCCGTCAGCCCTGGTTGACGGCGCGCCACCGCTCGAGCAATGGCCCCAGCCTGCCATATACCGGATCGGAAGTGGGCAGCGGCACCTTGCCAATATTGCGCAGCGCGCGCTCGCGATTCTGTACAGCAGGGCTACACATGTCCGGACTCTTGCCGCCCGGATAGGCGCCGACCACCACGAGATCGGGACTTGCACCCTTGTTCTTGTGGACGACGCCCGCCGGGATCACGACCACATCCCCGGCGTGCAACTCGACCGTTTCGCCGGTCTCGCCACCGAGCCGTACCCGAACCGACCCGACGGCGATGCCGAGCACCTCGTGGGTGGTGCTGTGATAATGGTGGTGCACGTAAATCCCATTGCGCCAGCCGCCGCCCCAGCCATTACTGGCGAACATGGTCTCACATTCGGCAATGCAGTGCGGCCCGGTTTGCAGCGCCCGGCGATAGACGATCAGCGGCAGAGACGGGTTGTTTGGTACCTGGCCATCATCAACAAAAAGGTGCTCCTCGATCGCCACGGCGTCGGGCGGGTTCGGCATGGAGTGTCCCTTCCATCACATCATCCGGCGCAATCGTTATCAAATTAGCCCGTGAGCTAAACAAATGCTAGCGACGTTTTGTGATTGTCTTTCCGCAGCAGGAGATCGGAAAATTCCTTTTCGCCCAGGATGTAAACTTTTTATAAACCGGGTTGCTCGCTTTGTTAACTACGATGACAACAGTAACTGCTTGCCACACCGCTCGCACTCGCGTAATTAGACGCGTTCCAGACCGGGTCCGGCGGTAGTGCCCGAGCGAGACGCCCCCTATCCAGGCACCGAGTAATGGACTACCCGATTAGGACCGTGTGTGTCGTCGGTCTCGGCTATATCGGTTTGCCTACCGCTGCGACTTTGGCCAGCCGCGGCATCGAGGTGCTCGGCGTCGATATAAACCCGCGCGTCGTCGAAGCGGTCAATGCCGGGCAAACCTACTTCTCCGAGCCGGACCTCGACATGCTGCTGCGCGCCGCGACGACCCTGCGGAAATTGCGCGCCACCGCGCAACCAGAGCCGGCCGACGCCTTTGTGATTGCCGTCCCGACGCCGTTTCGTGACGACCATTCACCCAATCTCGATTATATCGACTTGGCGGCAGACGCGATTGCGCCGGTGCTCGTCTCCGGCAATGTCGTGATCCTCGAGTCGACCTCCCCGGTCGGCACCACCGGGCGGCTGGCCGACCGTCTGGCCCGGCTGCGCCCCGACCTGCGCTTCCCCCCCACGCGCCACGCAGAGCCGCTCGATGTGCATGTGGCGCATTGCCCGGAGCGGGTGCTTCCCGGGCGGATGGTCCGCGAGCTGATCGAAAACGATCGCATCGTCGGCGGGATGACCGAAGCCTGCGCCGAGCACGCCGAAGCGGTATACCGCGTTTTTCTGCAGGGCAAGGTGTTCTGCACCGATGCGGCAACGGCGGAGCTCGTCAAGTTGGTCGAAAACGCCTCGCGCGACGTCAACATCGCTTTCGCCAATGAACTGTCACTGATCTGCGATCAGCTCGGGCTCAATGTGTGGCACGTCATCGAGCTCGCCAACCGCCACCCCCGCGTCTCGATCTTACAGCCGGGGCCGGGGGTCGGAGGACACTGTATTGCCGTCGATCCCTGGTTCATCGTTTCGTCAGCGCCCGAACGCACGCGGCTGATCCGCACGGCACGCGAGGTCAACGATTCCAAGCCGAAATTTGTCGTGTCACAGATCCGGGAGCGCGCCGAGCGGTTTAAGCGGCCGGTCGTCGCCTGCTTGGGTCTGACCTACAAACCCGATGTCGACGATACGCGGGAGAGCCCGGCGATCGCGATCGCAGCCCAACTCGCTTGTGCCGGTCAGGACCGCATCCTGGTCGCCGATCCGAATTTAACCGGACTTCCTGAGGAACTCGCCGCGATGCCCAACATCTCGTTCTGCGAGACACTGGAGGCTGTCCGCCAAGCCGACATCGTCGCGCTGCTCGTCGCTCATTCGCCCTTTCGGAAGATCCCGCGCGAGGCGTTGATGCGCCGCGTCGTCATCGACGCGACCGGGTTGACCCATCAACATGTCTAGCCGCCGGTGGCGGCTGCGCCCATGCCGGCTGCCCCCATGAAGGTGTTGTTCGTCTTCGGGACGCGTCCCGAGGCCATCAAGCTCGCGCCGGTCTTCAAGGAATTGTCGGGCCGGCCGAGTTTCGATTGCAAAATTTGCGTCACCGGGCAGCACCGGGAAATGTTGGCTCAGGTTCTCGAACTGTTCGAACTGCGGCCCGACTGGAATCTCGATTTGATGCGGCCAAACCAGGATCTCGCCTATCTCACCGGCGCCGTGCTGTCGGGGGTCGGAGAGGTCCTCGGTGCCTTTCGGCCCGATCGGGTGATCGTGCAAGGCGATACGACAACGACCTTTGCCGCGGCGCTTGCGGCCTTTTACCACCGCATTCCGGTGGCTCACGTCGAGGCTGGCCTGCGCACCGACAATATCTATTCACCTTGGCCCGAAGAGGTGAACCGGAGACTCGTCACCCATTTAGCCGATCTGCACTTTGCCCCGACGGCGCGGGCCCGCGAGAATTTGCGGCACGAAGGGGTCAGTTGCGACCGCATCTTTGTCACTGGTAATACAGGCATCGATGCTCTGCTGTGGACCGCCGCTTTACTGGATGAGCGGCCGCACTTGCGTTCCCGAT
>Ga0306925_10005184_pt1 | contig 11924 bp, 11 predicted proteins | sample flu12Cox44000176_FD_203755 | JGI IMG/M metagenome (GOLD analysis project Ga0306925, IMG submission 203755) | Lab enrichment of tropical soil microbial communities from Luquillo Experimental Forest, Puerto Rico - flux8day.12C.oxic.44.000.176 (v2)... | ecosystem: Environmental > Terrestrial >...
GAGGTCGCCATCGGCGTTGCCGGCATGGCTCCCATACACGACTACCGCGGCCGCCTCGACACCTGTGGCTACAAGATGCATGCCAGCGAAGAGTGCGTGGCTGACGAACTCGCCTGTGTCGCAGGCCTGGTATGCGGAAAGAATACTTCCGTCCCGGCCTGTATAATTCGGGGTTATCGCTACCGTCGCGGGAAGGGCAGCGCCCGTCAGATCGTGCGTCCCCCGGCAAGAGATTTATTTCGCTGATCGCGGTGGCTTAGTCGATGGCGTCAGCAGACCAGCAATGCGCCGTGCGTGCGCCCAGGGAAGCAGGTAAGTGATGCAGGCTTTGAGCTGGTGCGATCGTCGAACCCTAGAGCAGAGTTCATGGCAGGATGTAAGCCATCTGGTCTCTGCGGGTGCGCGCTCCTCGCTGGAAAAAGTCCTGACCGCGCTCGACGGTGCAGTACTCGAGCGAGCAGAGTGCAACCTCCTGGCACGAGTTACCGGCGACGACCTGCTTGGGCTTCTGGTCGCCGCTAATGAGATTCGGCGACAGCTGGTGGGCGAGGTCATCAGCTACGTAATCACCCGCAACATCAACTTCACCAACGTATGTTTCGTGGGATGCAAGTTCTGCGCCTTTAGCGTGGCACCCAGCGACCCGACCGCCTACTTCCTTTCGCCCGAACAGGTGGGTGAGAAGTCGCGGCAGGCGGAATCCTGGGGCGCGACCGAGGTGTGCATTCAGGGAGGTCTGCCCCGGAATCTACCGCCTTTCTACTATCGCGATGTGTTGCGCGCCGTGAAATCCGCCACGCCGGGAATGCACACCCACGCATTCTCGCCCATGGAGGTGATGTACGGCGTCCGCCTCACCGGCATGCCCATCCGCGAATACTTGCTGATGCTGAAGGCCAATGGCCTGGACACTTTGCCCGGGACGGCAGCAGAAATCCTCGATGATTCCGTGCGCCTGGTGCTGTCGCGCAACAAATTGACGACTGCTCAGTGGTGCGAGGTGATCCAGACGGCGCACGAATGCGGAATCCGTAGCACCTCGACCATGATGTACGGCCATCGCGAGACGCCCGAGCACTGGGTCAACCAGATGCTCTTGCTGCGTCAAATTCAGTCGCGGACCGGCGGCTTCACTGAGTTCGTGCCCTTAGGCTTTATTCACACCAACACCCTGCTGTACGAGCAGGGACTGGCGCGCCCAGGCGGTACGCCGGAAGAACATATGAGGGTTCACGCTCTGGCCCGCGTCGTGCTCGCCGGCTCGATCAACCACATCCAGGTTTCTTGGGTTAAGCTCGGCCGCGAGGTCTCGCAACTGGCGATGCTGGCAGGGGCCGACGACTACGGCGGCACATTGTTTGAAGAAAACATCTCCCGGCTGGCCGGAGCGACCGCTGGCCAGTACGTATCCGCCGGCGAATTCCAGGAACGCATCCGCGAGCTGGGACGCAATCCGGCACAACGCAACACGACTTACACGCACTACTTCGACTATGCCACCCGAGGAATAAAGGAACCAGTTCCCGCCGGAGGTACTGCTTGATCGCCATTGTCGGCGGCACGGGCCCTGAAGGTTCCGGCCTGGCGCTCCGCTGGGCCCGTGCCGGCGAACAGGTCGTCATCGGCTCGCGCGACCCGGCTCGTGCCCAGGGGGTGGCATCACAGATCGCCGAAAAAGCCGGAGCACCAGGCAGCGTCGAAGGGGTCGAAAACCAGGTCGCGGTGAAGATGTGCGACACCGTGGTGCTGACCGTACCGTTCGCGGCTCAGGCCGACCTGTTAAAGCAGCTCAAGCCGTCATTTCGCCAGGGAACCGTTTTGCTGGACGCTACCGTTCCACTGGCGGCTGCGGTAGGCGGTCGCCCTACGCGCACCCTCGGGGTTTGGCAGGGGTCGGCCGCCGAACAGGCTGCCGAGATTGTAGGCAGGAGTGTCTCCGTCGCAGCAGCCTTTCACAGCCTCTCTGCCATCGTGCTCAACGGCGACCAGGATGTCGATTGCGATGTCATCGTCTGTGCTGACGATGACCGTGCTAGACAGGTAGCTTCCGAGTTGTCGGTGAAGATTCCGGGCGTGCGCGCTATCGACGGCGGCAAGCTGGAAAACGCGCGCATCGTTGAGTCCATGACTGCGCTGCTTATTACCCTCAACATTCGCCACAAGGTCCGCTGCGCAGGCTGGCGGGTCACCGGCTTGGGTATATAGCGCGGGCAGTCAGCCATGAGCTGTAGCCCTTGCTCAAGACCGATAGGTTGCGGGTCTACGCCAACTGCTGACTACGCCTCTCGCAGTGCATTGGTGATCGGCATCCGCGAGGCTCGGAACGCGGGCAACAATCCGCCCACAATCCCCATCAGCACCGCGAAAATCAACCCCACCAACACGATTCCGGGAGTGATTTTGAATGCGAAAGCCAACTCGCTGAAGCTCTGCGTCTGGCCGGTGCCGGCAGTGAAGCCATTCATAGGAACCGCCAACAGACACCCTAGAATGCCGCCCAGCAGCGCCAGCAGCACCGACTCCATAACGAACGACACCAGAATGCTGAAGCGCGAGAAGCCCAGTGCCCGCAGTGTTCCGATTTCGCGCGTGCGTTGCGCGACGATGGCGTACATGGTGTTCATGGCGCCGAACACTGCCCCAATACCCATCACCAGACCGACAAACCCGGCCAGAATCTTCAGCGCCATCGCAATGCCTCCCGCCTGGTTCTCGTAATAAGTTCGCTCGGAGTCGGCCTGCACCTGCATTTGAGGATTGGCTCGCAGGTCTTTGTCGAACGCCGCCAGCATGCCAGGGTTGGTTAGTCGCACGGTCAGCGATTCACACCCGCCGTTGCGTCCGACCGCCGGTCCCATAGCGTTGTAGTCGCCCCACATTTCGCTTTCAAACGAACTGCCGTCGGCAGTGAAGAGGCCAACCACTTTGAATTCCTTGCGTTGCACTTTCACGACATCGCCGATGTTGAGCCCGTTTACGCGGTCGGCGATCCTCTTGCCGACGATGACTTCGAAGAGTCCGGGTGAGAACCTGCGCCCCTCGATTAGCTTGATGCCATTCCGTGCTTTGAAGGCCTCGGGCGTTACCCCCCGCATGGTTATGTTAGTCGGCTGATTGTCGGTCTTCTTGGGTTTGCTGGCGATGATCACAATCTCGCATGAGGCCAGCGGGGCACCGCTGCTGTCGCGGGCAATACGCGGGTCGGTCATGATGGTCTGGGCGACGCCAATGTCCATCCACGACGTCAGCTCCGACAGCGAGCCGCGCTGGGTTACGATGGCGTTGTTGTTCGTGCCGGTCGCGCGCAGCGCCGCTTGGAATCCCGCGGCCATCGAGGCGATAACCACTACCGCCGCCACCACCAGTGCAATGCCGAAGATGGCCAGGAGCGTCACCTTCCACCGCTGCCGCAGATTGCGAACGTTGTATCGAATAGGAAGCGCCAAATTACACCTGCCTCAATGCGGTTGTGATGCGTGCGCGGTAAGCCAGCATCGCGGGAATGAATCCCGCCAGCAACCCCAGCAATAACGCGATTCCTACACCCAGGGCGGCAATGCCTGGAGAAAGGCCAAGGTTAGGGAAGGCGCGCAGTACGTCGCCCAGGAACGGCACATTCACCAGCACGGCGATGATTGCGCGGGCGATCAGAATGCCCAACAATCCGCCCATCAAACCCAGCAGCAGGGCCTCGCTCAAAATCAGGGTCAAGACCAGTCCACTGGAGAATCCGAGCGTCTTCAACACCGCGATCTCCCGCTGGCGCTCGCGTACCGCGATGCTCATAGTGTTAGCGGTCACCAGAAGAATGGTGAATCCCACCGCCATGCCAATCACGTTCAGCAACAGCGCCAGGTTGCCGGCCAACGCCACGAAGCCCGCGCGAAATGCCTGTTCCGTTTCCGTCTTGGTCTGGTTATCGCTGTTCTCGAAGGCGGTGTCGATTTCCTTCGAGATCGCGCCGGCGTGAGAAGGATCGTCGATCTGCACGGTCAATGTGCCGATTCCTACCCTCTCCCCGGTGGCTTCGTAGAGGTACTTGAAATTGAAGTACATCGAGCTCAGATCAGTGCCCGGATAGCGGGCTTCGTCGGTGTCATAAATGCCGTCCACGACAAAGTCGAACGGTTTGCCAACCCGGTAGGGAGGAATAAAGCTCTCCAGCTGGAACGTGCTGCCGATCTTCCATCCAAAGCGCTCAGCCAGTTTGCGTCCAATGATGCAACCACGTACATCACCGAGCCATGCAGCCTTCTGATCGGGAGGCAGCATCACTTCCGGATAGATTCGCAAAAACGCTTCCGGCTCAACCGCCAGATTGGCGAAGAAATTCTTTGGATCGCGGTAAATTCCGCCGAACCACGACACGATACTGGTATCAGTCACGCCCGGCATGGCGGCGATCTTCTGCTTGTAATTGATCGGCAGATTGTTGGCCAGGCTGACGTAGTCGCGAACGACCAGTCGCCGGGTGCTCCCCGCGTGCAGCCCGAAATCTACCGCTGCGATCACCGTCTGAAGTACGCAGAAAAGAAAGATGCACACCGACATCGCCAGCACCGTGCTGACGGTGCGGATCCAATTCTTCCGCAGGTGCTTGAGAACTAGAGGTGCGAACTTCATGTCAGGCGGTCAGCACTCCTTTCTCAAGATGTCTCTGGCTATGTGCGCGTGCAGCCGCGCGGGGGTCGTGGGTCACCATCACGATGGTCTTGCCGAACTCTTTATTGAACGTTTCCATCAAGTCGAGGATTTCCTCGGCGCTTCGGCTGTCGAGATCGCCCGTGGGCTCGTCAGCCACCAGCACCGAGGGATCGGTTACAATGGCGCGCGCAATGGCCACGCGCTGTTCCTGCCCGCCTGACAGCTGCCGTGGATAATGCTTGGCGCGGTCGGCCAGTCCTACGATCCTGAGGGCGGTCAGCGCCCGCTCGCGCCGCTCTTTCTTCGACAGGGGGCTGAGAAGCAGCGGCAGTTCCACGTTCTCCAAGGCGTTCAGCACGGGAATGAGGTTATAGAACTGGAAAATGAATCCCACATGGCGGCTCCGCCACTTGGCTAGCTCGCCCTCCGACAGCGGCGTCAGGTCGGTGCCGGCCACCCACACCCTTCCCGAGGTGGCGCGGTCGATCCCGGCGATCAGGTTCAGCAGCGTGGTTTTGCCCGACCCCGATGGTCCCATCAGTGCTATGAATTCTGCTTGTGGCACTTCCAGGTCTAGCCCATCCAGTACCTTGATCTGCTGGCTATCACGCTGATAAATCTTAACGACGTTCTGCACGTTGACGGCGTCCGTCTTCGCCGCCACTTCAGTTGCGCTCATGATGACTCCTAAGGCCTTCGCTAGCTCTTGATCTTTATGCTGGTGCCGTTCACCACTTTCTGCGGTGGATTGTTCACCAGCGTCTCGGTTCCCGCGAGTCCCGACTTCACGATAATTTGGCCCTTCAATTCATTGCCGGTCACGACGGCGACTTCGCGCGCCTTGTTGTCGTCGATTACGTACACCACTTGCTTACCACCGCGCGTGGTGATGGCCTCCTTGGGGATAGTCACCATCCGTTGCGGCGTAACCTCTTTATGATCCTCCTTCTTGGCCGGCTCAAAAAAAGTAGCGTTGCAGCTCATTTCCGGCTTGATGTAACGGTCCTTGTCGAGAATCGCGACCTTGACTGTCACCGTCGCCTTGGTGCGGTCGGCCGTGGGAATCACCTGCCGCAGCGCGCCCTTGTAGGTGTGATTGGGGACAGCCTGCACGCTGATGTCCGCCGGATAGTTGGGGCCGAGTTCTTCAACGTTCGATTCATTAACGTCCACTTCCGCTTCCAATGAATTCATGTCGGCAATGGCGACTATGGCGCCTGAAGAAGTGGAAATATTCACCCCCGGCGGAATCGGGGCCACACTCTCACCTACTTCGGTCATTTTCTTCAGCACCACACCATCGAAAGGCGCACGGATTTCGGTAAACTCCAGCAGCGCCTCCTGCATCTTGAGCATAGCGATATCCTGATCAACTGTGGCCTGGGCCAGTTGCACTCGCGAGTTGGCAGCATCCAGTGCGTCCCGCGAAACGACTTTGTCCTCGTAGAGTCCTTGCTGCAGGCGGGCCTGGCGCTGCATCTCCGCCAGGTTTGCCTGGGCATACTCGATATCCGCCTTCGCCTTGATGATCGCAGCTTTGTAGTCACTGTCTTCCAGCCGCGCGATGACTTCACCAGCCTTCACGTAGCTGCCTTCCTCGACGTAGAGGCCCGACAGTCGGCCCTGGATCTTCGATGAAATCACCGACTGATGTCTGGCCACCAGGTAGCCCGACGCGGTCAAGATGGGGGTGCCGGCGCTGGCTCCGCCCGTGATCTGCACGCTGGCCCGTACCGGTTCTACCTCCACGGCGGTGAAGTTCGCAAAAGAGGGCCTGGTTTTGACGAAGTACAAGCCCGCCGCCGTGGCCGCGACTGCCAGGAGAAACAGGACGATCCATGGCCCCCATTTGCCCCGCCTCGGCTGTTCGCGGTCGATGCGCAGCGATGCCAACTCGTCTTTTAGGTCCCTCATGACCGTCGTCCGACCAGGTTCCACATGAATGCCATTAGCATCGCACTCTTCCACCGGCTTTGGAAGTGGGGAGCCCTTGATTGTGGCCGGCTGGATCATTTCCCTATCCTCGCTAGGTTGTTCCTGCTACCTGATCCATATTGCTTTGATTTCCTTGCAACTTGCAGTGCCGATTGTCAGCGGCTGTGGATGACAAATGTCACGCCGGCGGGAAATCAACTGGCGGGTGTCTCCCGGTTGGCGATGATAATGCTCCGTAAGTTGACGGGGTGGTCTACTGCTTCAACAACGTGCCACTTTCCGGACCTGTAATTCTGACCGTCACCGTGGCGTTAACCATGACGGAATCTTCCGACTTCAGTATCATGCAGAGATGTGCCGTTGTACTTGGCTCACGGCCTTTCTAGCCGCTTCACTGCTGCTGCTGCTCGGAGTGGGGTGCAAAAAACCAACCCCTCAGCAACAGCCTGTTGTGGTTCATTTATTTCGCGATCTTTATTCCCCCTACGCTCACGAGCTTGACCACCGGATACTCGAGTTCCAGTCCAGCGATCCGCGGCTGCCTTCGGGGGCGCCCATCGTCGTCAAAACCTATGACGACATGGAGTATAAGAACGCGATTCGCAGCCAATTCGACAAGGATCTGCGAGTCGAGGTGGTGATTCTAAACTCGGCATCCGATGCCGCCGAGAACCCGGGGATGGCGGCCAACCTCTCTCATGCCGTCGACATTTGTGCCGCGGTGAAGGCTTGTCCGGCAAACGTCCCCGCGTTTGTCGCTTCCAGCGCCACAGGCGCGAACGCGCAAGCCGCCCAAATTTTCTTGCAAGCTCTCGCCCAGAAAAAGTAGCAGCCAAAAAATGCGCTCCAGCCCGTTTGGAAAGGACACGGCTCATCCTGTCGTTCAGCGCCTTGCTGGTTGAGGGGTGCACTTTTTTCAGTCGTTTGAGCCGCGCGGAGACTCTGGGACCAGGTCGAGGGTCTTGACCCTGAAGAAAGTCAATCTCGCCCACGTGCCCAGCCACGAGTCCATGCCCGTAGATCAGGCCGATGGTTTTTTGGCCTTCGCCACCGTCTTCCTTGTGGCGCTGCCTTTCCTTTCTGTTTTGCCGGCTGCACCCGGCTCGGGCAAATCTTTCATTTCGGCCGCGCGCCACAGGTACCAGCACGCCACGCTGCGATGCGGACGCCAGCGCTCCCCATAAGCCATCAATTGCTTGGGTTTCGGGAGCTGGTTCAGGCGATACACCTTCGCGAATCCTTTGCGGACACCGTAATCGTCAACAGCCAGTACATCGGGCCGGCTCAGGCGGAAGATCAGCAGCATCTCAACCGTCCAGCGTCCAATACCACGGACCGTAGTCAGACGCTCGATGAGTTCGTCGTCGCTTAGCTGGTGCGCCTCCCGCAAGGTCGGAACAGTGCCATCGAGTGACTTGGCCGCAAGATCGCGGATGGCCAGCATCTTAGCCTGCGACAGCCCCGCCGAGCGCAATCGTTCGGGAGTCGCGGCAAGGATTTGTTGGGGAGTGGGGAAGCCTGCTACCAGCCCGTGCCGTGTCCGTACCCGATGGGTATTCTCAGGAAACAGCGCCTTGACGCGCGCCGTGATGGTGGCCGCGACCTTCCCGTTCAACTGCTGGTAGATGATCGCCTCCATCAACGATTCGAACAGATTCTGTGTCTCTTCCGGTTGCAGACCGCAGGGCCCAACCTTCGCAATAATGCGCCCCAATTTGCGGTCAATACTCGCCAGGTGGGCGATGGCTGCGGTGTGATCGAGTTTCTTCGGCATTCGTTACTCCGGCTACGAGATCAGTTCGTCCATGGAGCATTGATCCGGAATGTCCTGCAAAACTGCGTCACCACATCCTGCAGTCGATCGTCCAACCGCTCCCACGCGGAGGCAGCAATGTCTTGTGGAATGCCGTAAAACGCGCCTGCAATTCCACCGGTGATGCATGCCAGCGTATCAGCATCTCCTTCCAGGGAGATTGCCAGCCGGAGTGCATCTTCGTAGTCCTCGGATTCCAGGAATGCCGTGATCGCCTCCGGTACGGTCTCCTGACACGATTCATTGAACTTATACGTTGGTCGAATGCTGGCTGTCGTGCGGCTCAAATCATTTCCAAACTGCGATTCCACGGTTCGGCGGATTTCTTGCTCGGAGGCCTCTCGCCGGGCCAGGAAGGTGGAGGCAGCTGCGGCTTGTGCTCCACGAATTCCTTCCGGGTGATTGTGTGTAACTTCAGCACCGGCTCGTGCCCCTTGGAGTACTTGCTCGAGCGTGTCGAACGCATACCCTACCGGACTCACTCTCATCGCCGAACCGTTGCCCCAACTGTTGTAAGGCTCAATATTTCCCGCATTCACCCAGTGGAAGAATCCTGCCCCGTACCCTCGATAGGGATAAGCCCGGGTGTATTCATGAAATTTGTCAACGTAGGAAAAGCCGTTCATCAGGCGATCAGCCACAGCCACCGTGAGCACCGAATCGTCGGTGAAGGTACTCTCGGCAACAAAGAGCGGGAACTCCTTGGTCTTGCCGCCCTGGAACTCATGTAGCGATCCAATAATGTCGCCCGCGATGGCTCCAAGCATTGCCGCGCTCCTTCCTCCAGCGTGTCGGCTAGCCCGATTCTATGTTTCCTCGGGATGACTCCACCGCTTCGCTCTCCAGCGCCGCGATCGTTTCATCTTCCACGTCCCACAGCTTCAAGATGCGAAAGATAACACGGCTGGTAAATCCCGCCCGGGCCAGGCCACGGAAAAGCTTCGCGACATCCTTCGGCGTCGCCGGTTTCTTGATGCGTTTCCGCAGCAAATACTTGCGCGCCAGCTTCTCTTCGTTCACGTCCTCGTAGGCGGCGCTGACCGTCTTGTCGATGATGTCGCCGGGGACTCCCTTGGCCTTCAATTCCTGCACCACACGTATGCGGCCAAACTTCTCGTTTTCTTTTCGAAACCGGGAGTAGCTCTCGGCATAATTGGCATCGTTAAGATACTTCTGCTTCTTTAGCTTAGCGATGACAACCTCAACTAACAGTTGACCTTCTGGGTCCTGGTGCTTCACCCGCTTCCACAGCAGTTGCTGTAGCTCAGCCACCGTGCGCATCTTCCGTCCCAGGGCACCGACCGCGTACTCGTAGAGCATGGCCTGGTCGTAAGTCTTCAGCGCGCGCTTGAACGGCATTCAGAGATTATAGGGGCAAGCGACCAGCAAACAGCGACCAGTTTGGGGGCTTTACCCCACGCAGCTGCTTTCCACCGGGCTGGTCCCGGGCGAAGCGCAATAGCGAAAAGCGAAATGCGGGCAGCCACGGGCGAAAAGCCGATCGCCAGGCGCTGGTTGCTAGTTGTTCACCTCCTCTTTACACTCCTTCCATCCTCTGTCAGAGTAAAAGGTGGAAACCCAATCAATCGTCGTCCTCGATTTCGGCTCACAGTACACGCAACTCATCGCGCGCCGTATCCGCGAACAGAGCGTCTTCTCAGTCGTCCTCCCCTGCACGGCCTCGTTGAAGGAAATTAAAAGCTACACGCCGGCGGGCATCATCCTTTCCGGGGGTCCATCGTCGGTGTATGAGAACGATGCTCCGGTGGCCGACGAACAGGTACTGCATCTCGGAGTGCCAGTCCTGGGCATCTGCTACGGATTGCACTACATGACGCACAAGCTCGGAGGCAAAATTATTGCGGGCGAGAAGCGCGAGTACGGACACGCCGACGTGGAACTGCTGCACAACGATTGCGCGCTGTTCAAAGGTCTCAGCGGACCGTTGCACGTCTGGATGTCACACGGCGACGAGGCCGAGCAGCTTCCTCCCGGCTTCAGGTTGGTGGCGCAGACCTCCAACGCCAAGGCCGCCTTCGAAGATCCCGTGCGCCAGTATTACGCAGTCCAGTTTCATCCCGAAGTGCACCATACGAAGCAGGGAACTGCCATCCTGCGCAACTTCATCTTCGACATCTGCCGCTTGCAACCGAACTGGACGCCGCAACGCTTCATCGACGAGACGGTCGAGACGATCCGCAAGCAGGTCGGCAGCGGCCGCGTGATATGCGCCCTTTCCGGCGGCGTGGATTCTTCGGTTGCTGCCGTGCTTGTTCATCGCTCCGTCGGTGACCAGTTGACTTGTATCTTCGTTGATAACGGGGTACTACGAAAAAACGAATTCGAGAAGGTGCAGCACAACCTGCGCGACAAGCTCGGCCTCAACCTCAAAGCCGTTGATGCCAGCGAACGCTTCCTCGGTAAGCTGGCGCGCGTTCGTGAGCCGGAGAAGAAGCGCAAGATCATCGGCCGTGAGTTCATTGCCGTCTTCGAAGAAGAAGCCCGACGCCTCGCCGAGCAGCACGGCAAGGTAAACTGGCTCGTTCAGGGCACACTTTACCCCGACGTCATCGAGTCGCGCTCAGTACGTGGCCCATCGCAGACCATCAAGAGCCACCATAACGTCGGAGGCCTGCCCAAGCGTATGAAGCTCAGGCTCATCGAGCCGCTAAAAGATCTCTTCAAAGACGAGGTCCGGAAAATCGGCCGCGACCTCGGCATGCCCGAAGACATCCTCAGGCGCCAGCCCTTCCCCGGGCCTGGCCTGGCAGTCCGCATCCTCGGCGAAGTCACTCGCGAACGCATCAACCTGCTTCAGGAAGCCGACGATATTGTCGTCACTGAGATCAAGCGCGCCGGACTCTACGCCCAGATCTGGCAGTCATTCGCCGTGCTCCTGCCAGTGATGTCGGTGGGTGTCATGGGCGACATGCGCACCTACGCCTACACCTGTGCCATACGCGCCGTGAACTCGGAGGACGGCATGACCGCCGACTGGGTGGACCTCCCGCACGGCCTGCTGAAGACTATCTCCAACCGTATCGTCAACGAGGTCAAGGGCATCAACCGCGTGGTCTACGACATCACTTCCAAACCGCCCGGAACCATTGAATGGGAATGATGCTCGAAGCTCAATCGGGGTCCGAACGTGGCTGTTTTGTGCGGTCTCGGCGAACCACCCGGGAGCGGGGATCCCACTCTTGCTGCCAACCCGTATTGCGGTCTGCAGATTGAGGTGTACAGCCATGCCAAAGCGCGGAGCGAGCCCGCCAACTGGTGCGGCGGCTCGCGGCAAGTCGTATTCGCAGTTGCGATTCTCGGTCCGAGCAAGTTAGCACCGCAGCTTGCGGACCTGAATCATGCGGGCACAAGTTTACTTTTGCCTGATGTTGGGTTCAGCTCTTGTCGGGGAATCACGGCAGGACTGAAGGGGTGCGCAAATGAGTTCCCGATGAACGTCGAGCCCTGAAACAAAGCATACCGATTACAAATCGTTCCGCCGGGCTGTAGCGCAGTCCTTTGGAAGTTCGAG
>Ga0306925_10005186_pt1 | contig 11923 bp, 8 predicted proteins | sample flu12Cox44000176_FD_203755 | JGI IMG/M metagenome (GOLD analysis project Ga0306925, IMG submission 203755) | Lab enrichment of tropical soil microbial communities from Luquillo Experimental Forest, Puerto Rico - flux8day.12C.oxic.44.000.176 (v2)... | ecosystem: Environmental > Terrestrial > Soil...
GAACTCGCCGTCGCTGGCGCTGATCTCGACGCTCGCACCGTGGCGGCTCAAAGTCTACGACCCGGTGGTTCCGGCGTCTGCTGCTAATCACCCGCGGGCGGAGGGCGCCGCGAGCGCGCTTGCCGCGGCCGAAGGGGTCGATGCGCTTGCCATCATGACCCCGTGGCCGGCCTTCCGCGAAGTCAAGCCCGACGACCTCGCGCGAGTCATGGCGGGGCGCGCGGTTCTAGATCCCTATCGGATGCTCGACGGGCGCGCCGCGGCTGCGGCGGGCCTCGACTACTTTACCCTCGGGGCGCCGCCCTATCGCGCCAAGCAATCTCGGTGTACTGGACCGCCAGCGTCATGATGATTGGCTCGAGGCACGATGGCGAATGTAGTAACAGCGCATGGGCGTATGCCCTCAACCGCAGCTGGTGGCGCGAGCGCGATCGAGCGCCGCAGTCATTGTTAATAACAGGCGAAGAACAGGCGATAAGTCCGGGCTGCAACCTTTGATTTTTCTTGCCGCAGTCCAGGTCGGCGGCGCGGCGAGCCGATTTCGCTTGGTCGTGCATCCGCTTAGTCGCGCTGCTGCAACCCTGGCGCGTGGGCCGAGCCCACCCGGCTCTGCAAACCACGGTAGAAAATAACAATGAAAGAACAACGAAAGCGCCGGAAAACCCTCTTGGGTAACGGGGGCATTTCGCCTTCCGCGTTCTCCCCCGACTCGCGATACCCGGCGCAGGCTCGAGCGGCCGAATCCCGCGTTCGCCGCGATCCGGCGACGGACCGGCTCCATGCGCAAATTTGGTGAATGCACTTTCTTGGAAGATTCTCGTTACGCGCGCAAGCGAAATCTCGCCGCGGAAGGAGCTTGGTCCTGCCCGAGGGCGTCGATGCGTTTACACGAGTAACGACAGCGCGGACTGGAACGATCAAGGTTCGCTCGGCGGCCGCGACGGAGACGACTAGCTTGGTTTTTGAGAAGGGGCCCCGGGAGTCCCAGCCCTTGTCGTCATGGCACGCAAAATATTGTTGAGGGCGTTTCCGAGTTCGACGGCGGCCGCGGGAGAAAGTGCAAGCCGTGCCGTTACATGAATAACGGGCTGATGGCCTTGCTGCGGCACATCGTCGATTCGCTCCGGAAGGAAGCGCGCTGCTCCTATGGTGACGACCACCGCGCCTCCGTCGAAGGAGGTGCTGACGAGCTTGTTGCCATAAACCTCCAAGACGCGGGGATCGTCTTCAATCCTGGGTTTCTGCTGTGTGTCTGCCATCGGCAGGTCCTTCGATTTTGTTGGGTTGATACATGCGTCGATTTCCATGGATTAGAGCAGCCCGCGCGCAATGGGCGCTAAACCGGTCGAGCGGCGCCGGGCGCTACTCCTATATTTTGGCTGTGGCGGACTGCCATGATGCTCCCACGGCGCCGGCCAGAGCCAGCCCTGGTACAGCGGATTATCCGTCGTTCTGCGCTCCGAACCGTCGCGCGGGTGCGCCATCGGGATCGATCCTGACAAGCTCGCGCTCCAGCTTCTGGCCCCATAACGAGTATTTGGTGGCCGCCTCGGTAAGCTCGTGGTTGTGTTGCTCTAATGCCAGGACCCTCGAGTAATAGAACTCGCGCTCCCGCTTCAGCCGCTCCAGTTCCGCCTTCAGCGGCACCGTCTTGAACTGCCTCTCCTGCAACTCGCGCTCTCCGAACCGTCGCGCGGGTGCGCCATCGGGATCGATTATGGCAAGTTCGCGCTCCATGCTCTGGCCCCATAACGAGTATTTGGTGGCCGCCTCGGTAAGCTCGTGGTTGTGTTGCTCTAATGCCAGGACCCTCGAGTAATAGAACTCGCGCTCGGACCTCAGCCGCTCCATCTCCGCCTGCAGCCGCTCCACCTCCTGCACCGCGCGTTGCAGCTCGCGTTCGAGGTCGCTGATCCGCTGGGCTCTTTCTCCGGCAGTCTTGATCAGCGCGCGGTTCTGCACTTCCAACATCGAAGCTCGTCCGCTGAATAATGCCATGAATTGCTCCGATAGCGCCGCGCCCTCCAGGTTTCGTGAAATCTACATGTCATAAAATTCGGCGGCAGAGAAGGGCCGGCGCCGCGCCCGGCCGCTCGCCGTGGGTGCGAACCCCCCGGGCATATTTATGCGGTAAGCCCCCTCGCAGCGGACGCCGCTGGGAGAAGAAACTCGGTGTTTGGCACCTTGGCCAAGTGCGTCCGGCGAGTCGGCGATCAGGATTTTTGCGCAGCAACGCCCGCGGGCGGCCGCGAAAACGGCTTCCAAAGAAAGCCTCATCACCGCTCTCGCAGGCTCTCCTGCTTGTACCTGAGCAACGGTGAGAGCAGATAATTGATGATGGTGCGCGAGCCGGTCTTGATTTCCACGGTGACGGCCATGCCGGGGGAAAGGTTTACGAGCTTGTCCTCAATCTGCATCTGCTTGCGATCGAGCGAGACGCGCGCGGCGTAGACCATCTCCTCGCCCTTGGGTTCGCTCGTGCTGCTGCTTTCGGGACCCGGCGGCTTGCCGTTTGATTTTTCCTGCGCTTTGTCGCGCGTGATGGCGTCCTGCGACACGTGCAGCACTCGACCGTGGAGCAGGCCGTACCTGGTAAAGGTGAATGTTTCGATCTTTATCTCGGCCTCTTGGCCGGCATGTACGAAGCCGATGTCGCGGTTCGACACCATCGCCTCGATCTCCAGATGGCTGTCGACAGGCACGATGACGAGCAACGACTGTGCCGGTGTGACGACGCCCCCCACCGTGTGGATTGCAAGCTGCTGCACGACGCCGTCTTCGGGAGCGGTGAGCGCTTGCAGCCTGGTTCGCTGCTCGGCTTTGATCAGATCCTGCACGAGGCCGCCCGCCTTTTGCTCGGCCTTTACAAGCTCGTCGTTGATGGTGCGGCGGAACTCGGCGACGGCCTGCGCGCGCGTTTCGATGATCGCCGCCACGGCCGCTTCCGTTTCATGGAGCCGACTCTTTTGCACCTCGAGCTCCTGCTTCTGCTCGACCAGCAGCTGGAGCGTTTCGAGATATTGCAGCTTCGAGCTGAATTCCCGGTTGTAAAGGGCGCCACGGACGTCGACGCGCTGCTGGATGATCGGAATGATCGCTTCCAGCTTGGCGATGGTGGCGGCCGCCGTAGCGTTCTCGGCTTCCTTCTGCGCGCGTTGGCGGTCGAGCGCGGCGAGCTTGGCGCGGTGCTCGCCGATTTGGTTCAGCAGGTACTGTCGGTGCATCGCGACCTGCGCGGCGCTCGCGCCGTCCGGCGGTTGAAACTCCGATTGCGGGTCGCCCCCCTCGCTCATCGCTGCGCGCAGCCGTGCGATGTCGAGCTGGGCGCCGGTGAGGTCGCTCTGGATATGCTCACGTTCCGCCACGGTTATCGTCGGGTCGAGCTCGATGAGGACATCGCCGGCTTTGACGCTCTGGCCGTCGCGGACGTGGATCGCGCGCACAACCCCGGTCTCGAACGGCTGGATGAGCTTGGTCCGCCCGGTGGGAATGACCTTGCCCGGCGCCGAGGCGACGATGTCGATTTTGCCCAAGCACGTCCAGGCAAAGGCGATACAGAACAGGGTGATGATCGTTAAACCGATCGCGCGGCCAATCGGCGACGGCGGCGTCTCCACGATCTCCAGCGCCGCCGGCAGAAATGCCAGCTCGTGCTTGCTGCGACGGGCGCGCGCGTCCGGCAGCGGGACGACGTTCTTAGCCGACTTCATGGATGCCACTCTGCAGGCGGTAGACCGAGGCATAACGCCCGCCCGTTCTGATCAGATCGTCATGGCTGCCGTCCTCGACCAGCCGGCCGCGTTCGATGGTGATGATGCGATCGGTCGTGCGCACGGTCGACAGACGATGCGCGATAATGAACACCGTGCGTCCTTTGGCGATACGCTGCATGTTCTGCTGGATCACCCGCTCGCTTTCATAATCCAGCGCGCTCGTGGCCTCGTCGAAGATCAGCACGCGCGGATCCATGACCAGTGCGCGCGCGATGGCGATGCGCTGGCGCTGTCCGCCGGACAGGCTGCTGCCGCGCTCCCCGATGATGGAGTCATAGCCCTCGGGCAATTCCAGAATGAACTCGTGCGCGCCCGCAAGCTCGGCGGCTGCGATGACTCGCTCGATCGGCATGGCGGGATCGGCGAGCGCAATGTTGTCGCGCACCGAGCGATTGAACAGGATGTTCTCCTGCAGCACGACGCCGATTTGCCGGCGCAACCAGGCGAGATCCACCATGGCGAGATCGGTGCCGTCGATGAGGACGCGCCCGCTCTCCGGGACGTAAAGGCGCTGGATCAACTTGGCGAGCGTGCTTTTGCCCGAACCCGAAGGGCCGACGATGCCGACGACCTGCCCGGCCGGCACGCTGAAACTGAAATCGTGCAAAACCTCCGGCCCATCGATGCGGTAGCGAAACGTGGCGTGCTCGAGCACGACGTCGCCGCGAATCGCGGGGAGGGCGGCGCGGGTCGGGTTGTAGGTGGGCTCCGCCGCGGTATTGAGAATGTCGCCGAGACGGGCGACGGAAAGCCGCGCTTGATGAAAATCCTGCCAGATCTGGGCCAGCCGCAGCACCGGTGCGCTCACCCGGCCGGCCAACATGTTGAAAGCGACGAGCTCGCCAACGGTCAGGCTTCCAGCGATGACGAGCTGCGCCCCGAAGTACAGAGTTCCGGCAATCACCAGCTTGTTGACGAGCTGCACAGTTTGACTTGCCGTGTTACCGAGGCTGGTGACGCGAAAGCTCGCGGCCACGTAGCCGGCGAGCTGTTCTTCCCAGCGGCGCTGCATCTGCGGCTCGACCGCCATTGCCTTGAGCGTCTCGACCCCGGTCACGCTTTCGACCAGGAACGCCTGGTTCTCGGCGCCGCGCTGGAACTTCTCGTCGAGCCGCCGGCGGAACAGCGGCGTCGCCCCGGCCGAAATCCCGATGTAGAAGGGAAAAGCCCCCAGCACGATCCACGTCAACAGCGGCGAGTAGAAGAACATCACGGCCAGAAAGACGAAGGTGAAGAGCAAATCGATGACGAGCGTGAGCGCCGAGCTCGTCAGAAAGTTCCGGATGTTCTCGAGCTCGCGCACGCGCGCCACCGAATCACCGACGCGCCGTGCCTGGAAGTACGCGATCGGCAAGGCGAGCAGGTGACGAAACAGGCGCGCTCCCAGCTCGACGTCGACGCGATTGGTGGTGTGGGAAAACAGGTAAGTGCGAAGGATGCCGAGGATTGTTTCGAAAATTCCAATCGCCACCAGGCCGATAACCAATACATCGAGCGTGGTCATGCTCCGATGCACGAGCACCTTGTCGATGACGACCTGAAAGAAGAGCGGCGAGACGAGTGCGAAGATCTGAAGGAAGAACGAAGCGAGCAGCACCTCGCCGAACATGTGGCGATATTTATGGATGGCCCCCAGGAACCAACTGAAATCGAATCGGCGCGACAAGTCGGTCAGGCTTGCCCGCCGTGTCATCAAAACGAGCTCGCCGCTCCAAACCGCCTCGAGCTCGGCGCGCGTCATCAGCGTGGGCCGCGGCGACAGCGGGGCTTGCACGAGCGCCTTCTCGTCGACGGTCTTCGCCAGCAAGAGGAAGCTACCGTCGCTGAGAACTGCGATCCCGGGCAGCGGCGTCTTGGCAAGCCGTCGCCAGTTCGACCTGTAAGCGCGCGCCTTGAGGCCGAAGGCCTTGGCAACGCGCAGCATCTCGGGCACCCTGATCGCCACGCCCCCGCACTGATGGCGAATTTGCTCCTGGTCGGCACCGATGCCGTGGAAGCGCAGTAACGTCACCAGCGCAGCTAAGCCGGCGTCGCCCGCCCCAAGCTTGCCAATCTCGGGCTTCATCTGTGACACATCGGGGCTAGGTCGAAAAACCTATATGTGCAGCGCCGCCAAAGCGATAGCACAGTATAGACCGTGCCGTGTTTCCGGACCAGGACAATGGCATTAACCATTGGCAACCATTAGCAGCGGTTAACGAGACCACGATGACACCCGCGCACAAGGGTCGTCAGTGGCAGGAAATTGTTATAACGGCAGCGGCTCGACCGCGTGTGAACTTGGTCACATGGCGCCGCCACATCCTTGATCCCCTCCCGAATCACCCTGAATCGCCTCAAATCGGCCGGGCGCGGGCGGCGAGCGGTCATACTTGAAATCCACGGCCCCGCAAGGACGCCACGATGTGTTCTCTCGACGGCGGCCATTAGTAATGGCAACGGCCACTGATAGTTCCGGCCAAGGCGGCGGATATCACAAAAAAATGATGCGAAATTGGCCATATGTCCGACCTGCCCTCGGCCGACGTCACGCCTGCTGCGGTGTCGTCAGCTGGTCGCCGAAGGATCGTCGAGCGTGGTGAAGGTATTGATCGGCATGTCGTCGCCTCCTGGTCGCGCGCAGTTGTCGTTGGCGTCACTACCTCGCCATCCCGAGGTCCTCGCATCATCCGCGCCGACCTGAACGCTAGCGAAAGACTCGATCCGGGTGAACAAGATTATTCTGGACGACGCTTTTTCGAGGCACCGCTATAGCCGTTGGATATCTCCAATAATCGGCGCTTCGGATAAGTGCCGGAACTCTTACCCCGGTTCATTGGTTAAGGCAGTTCGCTACGTCGCATCAGATTTCTGAGGTGTGTGGCGAGCTGGCGCGCGCGGCACGAGCCGATGCTCGAGCAAGCCGGCAGCTGTGCGCCGCGACGGTGAGTACTCATGCCTGCGCTCAAGCGTGCTGAGGCATCGTCAGAAATTGTTGTTGTGATGTATCGGCACCGAGAGGAGGGGTAACGTTCAAGCTCTCCGCCGCGCCGCCGCCGCCAAAGCCCGCCATCGCTTGCGCGAGCTGGCCGCTGGAGTCACCCGTGGATCCTGCCGGCGGATCGGCGGCAAAGCCGCCGACCGACCAGTCCAAGCCGACCGTTCCCAAGCTGTTGGCCGTCGTGATCTGATTGTTGACGATATCGTAGACCTCGAACTCGCCGGTGGTGGTGTTGCGCAAGACCATGTCTGAGGCGCCGGCGGCGTGAAACGGGCCGAAGCCGGCGGCCTGAAAGTTCAGCCCGACGGTGCCGGGACTCGAGGCCGCGGTGATGGCGTTATTCTTGATGTCGTAAATCTCGAACGCGCCGGTAGTGCTGTTGCGCAGCATCATGTCGGTCGTGCCGTCCTGGTTGAGGCGGCAAAGCCCGCGACCGCAAAGTTGAGCCCCACGGTGCCGATGTTGAACGCCGACGCGATCTGATTGTTGACGATGTCGTAGAGCTCGAATTGGCCGCTAGTAGTGCTGCGCAGCATCATGTCGGTCGTGCCATCGGCGTTGAAGTCACCGAAGCCCGCGACATGAAAATTCAGCCCGATCGTGCCCAAGTTGGACGCTGACGTGATGGTATTGTTGCTGATGTTGTAGACCTCGAATTGCCCCGTGCTGCTGTCGCGCAAGACCATGTCCGTCGCGCCGTCCCGATTAAAATCGCCGAAGCCGGCGACCTGAAAATTGAGCCCGACAGTGCCCAAGTTGGCCGCATTCGTGATGTTGTTGTTGCTGATATCGTAGACCTCGAAGGCGCCGGTTGAGGCGCTGCGCAACAGCAGGTCGGTGGTGTCGCTGCCGAAGAATCTGCCGAGCCCGGCAACCTGGAAGTCGGTGCCCACCTGGCCCAAAAAATTCCCCGCCAGGAACGCGTTGCCGCCGATGTCATAGATCTCATAGAGCCCGTCGGCGTCGTGGCGCAGGATCATGTCCGCCGTGGTGCCGGCGGGCGGCGGCGGGTTCGGTCCGGTGACCATAAGGAAGCCGTGGAAGCTGGTGGCGTCGCGGTATCGTCCGACGATCTGGCCCGCATCGTTGATGCCAAAAGCCTGGGTGGCGCCCAAGGGGATCGTCGAGCGTGAAGTAGGTGCCGCCGCTTAGGAGGAATCCGTGCGTGCCGCTGGCGTCACCGTAAAACCCGACGATCTGGCCTGCGTCGTTGATGCCGAATGCCTCGGTGCCCTGAGTAGCGAACGGGACATCGATGGTGGTGAAGGTGCCGCGGCTCAGCAGAAAGCCGTGGGTGCCGCTGGCATCGCTGTATTCCCCGACGACCTGCTCTGCATCGTTGACGCCGAGCGCCGCGGTATTGTCGGCCGAGGGGTGGTCGATGGTGCTGAAGACGCCGAAGGGGCTGCGGAAGAAGCCGTGATTGCCGGTGGCGTCAGTGTAAAACCCGACGATGTCGCCTTCAGTGTTGATGCCGAAGGCCTCGGTGGTACCGGTGGCTGAGGGATCATCCAGCGTAGTGAACGTGCCGCTGCTCAGGAGGAAGCCGTGGATGCTGCTGGCATTGTTAAAAAACCCGACAATCTGGCCGGCATTGTTGATTCCGTTCGCAACGGTGCCGTTGGTGGCCGCGGGATCGTCGAGGGTGATGAAGCTGCCGCCGCTCAGGAGGTACCCGTGCAAGCGGTTGCTCGCATCGCGAAACTGGCCGACGATCTGGCCCGCGTCGTTGATGCCTTCTGCAAAACTCAAATTGGTGGCCAAGGGATCATCGAGCGTGGTGAAGATGTTGACTGGCATGTTGTCGCCTCCTCATCGCATACTTTATTCCGGCCTCACCGGTTCCCCATGCCGAGGTGGTCGCACCATCCGCGCGGACCTAGACGCTAACGGAAGACGCAATCGGGGTGAAGAAGCATCACCGTTTTCGGCGGCAACGCCATAGCCGTTGGCTATCTGCAGCAATCAACGGAGGATAATCGTACCCGCGGTGCACATAAGCGCGGGCTATGGCGAAATGCGGGAAGGTGTTGCGATACTCCGGATCTCGCTTCGCTCGATCCGGGCTACGCACCGGGCGGCAAGTGCTCGCAGCTTGCGGACATCAAGCGTGCTGCGGCGTCGTCAGCAACGGCTGCTGCGACGTGTCGGTAGCGAGCGCGACGGTATTCGAGATTTCGGCCGCACCGCCGCCAAAACCCGCAATCGCTTGCACGAGTTGACTTGAATCGCCCATCGCCGCCGTCGAAGAAGCGGCGGCGAAGCCGCCAAGCTGCCAATCCGACACGATCTGACCCATTCCCGCGGCCGTGGTGATCTGATTGTTGGCGATGTCGTAGACTTGGAATGCGCCGGTGTTCACGTTGCGCAACACCATGTCGGACGTGCCGCCCGCGTGCATGGGGCCGAAACCCGCGACCTGCCAATCCAACCCGACCGTGCCCATGAAGGCCGCGCCGGTGATCTGGTTGTTGGCGATGTCGTAGACTTCAAATCCGCCGGTCTTGGTGTTGCGCATGATCATGTCGGTTTCGCCCGGCATGCTGCTGAAATTCCCGACGCCGACGATCTGCCAATCGAGGCCCACGGTCCCCATGAAGGCGGCGCCGGTGATCTGGTTGCTGTCGATGTCGTAGACCTCCAATCCGCCGGTGTTGACGTTGCGCAAGATCATGTCGCTGGTGCCGCGGCTCGAAAAATTGCCGAAGCCTCCGACCTGCCAATCGAGGCCGACGGTCCCCATGAAGTTGGCACCAGCGATTTGACCGTTGCTGATATCGTAGACCTCGACACCGCCGGTGTTCGAGTTTCGCATGATCATGTCGGTTTCGCCGAAGCTCGAGAAATTGCCGAAACCCATGACCTGCCAATTCATGCCGACCGCGCCGAGGAAGGCGGCGTTGGTGATGTTGTTGTTGCTGATGTCGTAGACCTCGAAGCCGCCCGTGCTGTTGCGCAACAACATGTCGCTGCTGTCGCTGCCGTAAAAACCGCCGAGGCCCACGAACTGCCAATTGGTCCCGACCTGACCCAGTGAGTAGCTGGTCAAGATCGCGTTGTTGCTGATGTTGTAAATTTCGTACTGACCGGCCGAGGGCGAGGTGTTCGCGCCGCGCAGGATCATGTTGGCGGTGGTGCCGGCGGGCGGCAGTGGATTGGGACCCGTGGGAAGCTCCGCGGGGGTCATAGTGTGAAAGTTCGCGCCGGGCCGCAGCCCAATATCGGTGCTGATGCCATTTAGCGTGTGCGCACCGATGACGATGCGGTCCCGCAGATCCGGCAGCGCGAAGGTGGTCACCCCGTTGCCGCCATAGGTCGTACCGAGGAGCGCGAACAAGGCTTGATTCTGATTGATCGGCAGCAGTTGGCCATTGGCGAGCGCCCAGCCGGACGGCACGAAGTTTCCAGCAAAGGCCATGACTTCGCCGAGATACGGCGTCGTCGGGTCAACGCTGCCACTATCGTGGCTCGGAAAGATTCCATTGAGCGCGATCAGATAGTTCAATGCCAGCGAAGGTTCGCGGTTGTCGAATGGCTGCTCGCTGGTAAAGCCATTCGGTGTCTGATTGTTCGCCAACCTGACGGTCGGCGATCCAACCAAGGTGCCGACCGGCACTCCGTTCGCGGTCGATGCGCCGATGATGGTGCGGCCGCGCAGATCGGGCAGCGCAAACGTGGTGTTCCCGTCGCCGCCGTAGGTCGTGCCTATTAAGTCGAACAAGGCAATATTATCCCCGATCGGCAGCAATCGCCCGTCTGCCGGCAGGTAGTCCGTGGGCACAAAATTTCCGGCGAACGGCATGACCTCCCCGATCATGTCTTGTGACGCGCTGCCGCCGCCCTGACTGGGGAAAATACCTTGAACGCAAATCATGTAGGTCACGGGCAGCGACGGCTGGTAGTCACTGAAAGCTTGGCTCGTCCCGCCAAGGTCGGGCGGAAGCTCGGGCCGCGTCAGCGTCACGCTCGATGTGCCCTCGCGCACGCCGAGTTGCTCCGCGCTGAGCCTGGGGCCCTGACCGGTGCCGACCATGGTGACGCCACCCAAATCGGGAAGCGCGAAATTCGTCGTACCGTTGCCGCCATAAAAGTTGCCGATGAGGCTGAAGACGGCGGTGTTCTGCGCAATCGGCAGCAACTGCCCGTTGGCGCTGAGCGTTCCATTGGGAGAGCCGGGAGCAAAATTGAAAGCGAAGGTGAAAATTTCATCGAGAAACGCGCCGCCGGCGCCGCCGTCACGCGGCGGAAAAACGCCTCTCATCACGAAAGCCTGCGTCAGCGCCAGCGATGCCTGGGTGTTGTCGATGGGAGTTTGCGGCATGGCGAACCTCCACGCTGGAAATTGGGGGGTTTCTCGAAACGCCTCCTGCATTGGCGCGCCGGAATCAAACTGGCTCGGCCTCAGCCGCATCCCGCGAGCAGCACGCGATTGCTTTCGCAGGGCGCGGATCGTAATGGGCGCTTGGACACGTCAACCGTGGTAGTCGCTTCGGTGCCCCGGCGCTTGGTCTGCGCAGCGCACCGATCAGGCACGTATGACGTGCGAACCGCACATGCCCTACTGATCGACTAGTAGCAGATTAGCTCCGCAATTGCCTTCGCGATGTGACGGCGATCACACAAAACGGACTTTCGTTCACCATCCAGATCGTCATATCTGGGGTTTTTGACGCGTTTGCTCGCCCGCGGGCGGGCTTCTTCGACCTCATAAGCAACGGCGAACACTGTCGGCTCGGCACCAATGCGCCCGGCAAACCGGCTTGGCCACGGCTCTTGGTTTTTTCACACTGTCCGCTATCTCCTATCTCAGGAGTTGTCCAACCATTGCCGCTCCGTCTGCCTGTCAAGCTCTCAAGTCCGCGCACATCAGACTCAAGAACTTCCCGGATCGGCTCTAAGCCCACGTGAAAACCCGAACGCGTTTTATCCACCTCGAGCCGGAGATCTTCGCATGCGTGCGTTCTCGATGACGGTCGCCCTGCTGGCTGTGTTCGCTCTGGCCAGCTGCTCCGAGGGGGTCAAGGAGGTCAAAGGAGAAAAGGGCGACGCCGGCGAGAAAGGCGAGGCCGGACCGGCGGGCCCGCCCGGCCCGGCGGGCAGCAAAGGCGACAAGGGCGATAAGGGCGAGTCGGGGGCTCCCGGCACGGCGCTCAGAGTCGTTGCTCCGCAA
>Ga0306925_10005190_pt1 | contig 11919 bp, 9 predicted proteins | sample flu12Cox44000176_FD_203755 | JGI IMG/M metagenome (GOLD analysis project Ga0306925, IMG submission 203755) | Lab enrichment of tropical soil microbial communities from Luquillo Experimental Forest, Puerto Rico - flux8day.12C.oxic.44.000.176 (v2)... | ecosystem: Environmental > Terrestrial > Soil...
GCGAGTTTCTGCGAACCTGGGATCTCGTCGCCAAGGTTCCGTTCTTCCACGATGTCGGGGCCGCAGTCATCGCCGATGTCGCGCAGCTGCTGCGGCCGCGCGATTTTCCGGCGGGTGCCGCCATCATGCGGCGCGGCGAGCGCGGCGATTGCATGTATTTTGTCGTCTCGGGCGAGGTCGAAATCCGCGTGCTGCCCGAAGCGATCTGTCTCGGAGCAGGGGACTTCTTTGGCGAAGTCGCGTTGCTGACCGGCGAGCCGCGCAACGCCACGATCGTCGCGACGCAGCATTGCACGCTTCTGCGCCTCGACATCGTCGATTTTCGTCAGCTGCTCGGGCGCCAGCCCGAGCTCGCCCGCATCATCAGCGAGGCGGCGGAGAGCCGCCTCGAAACGGCTCCCGTGTAGCCTCCGCCATCCCCGATGCATCGTCGAGAAGGCGGACGAGGTGGCGGGCCTCGCGGCCGAGCGTGTCGGCGATCTGGTGGCGGCAGCTGGTACCGTTGGCGACGAGTAGCGTCTCGGCCGGTGCCGCCCGCATTTTCGGCAAGACGCCGAGCTCGCCGATCTTCAGCGACATCTCGTAATGCTCGGCCTCGTAGCCGAACGACCCGGCCATCCCGCAACAGGTCGATTCGAAGGTCTCGACGGCGAGGCCGGGGATCAGCTGTAACGCCTTGAGCGCCGCACCAACGGTCGCAAACGCCTTCTGATGGCAATGCCCGTGCAGCAGCGCGGTGCCGCCATCCATCGCGGCGAGTGGGAGCTCGAAGCGGCTCGCCGCGCGCTCGCTGTCGACGAATTCCTCAAAGAGCTGAGCTCGCTCGGCGAGCGCTTTGGTCGCGGCACCCGGCAACATCGCCGGGAACTCGTCGCGCAGGGTCAACAGACAGGAGGGCTCGAGCCCGACGATCGGCGTGCCGGCCGCGACATTTGGGGTGAGCGCGTCGAGCATGCGCCGTGCCTCGCGCCGCGCCTCGTCGACGAGACCCGCCGCGAGAAAGGTGCGGCCGCAGCACAGCGGGCGGCCGCTTGGCGGATCCGGGCTGACGACGCGATAGCCGGCGCGGGTCAGGACGCGCTCGGCCGCCCGAGCATTTTCCGGCTCGAAATAGCGGTTGAAGGTATCAACCAGGAGCACCGCCTCGCACCCGGCTCCCGATGAGACGCCGACACGGTACGGACGGGAGGCCCATTCCGGCAACTTGCGGCGGGCGCTGAAGCCGAACACCCGCTCTCCGAATCGGGCCAGAACCGGGATCCGGTTGCCCAGGTTCAGCAGCGGCGCGACGCGGGCGGCATGAGGGGCGTAGCGCGGCAGATAGGCGATCAGCCGGTCGCGTGCGGTAAGCCCATGGCGACGGTGGTGGTGGTGCAGAAACTCGATCTTCATGCGCGCCATGTCGACACCGGTCGGGCATTCGCGCTTGCAGCCCTTGCACGAAATGCACAGCGCCATCGTCGACCGCATGTCGTCGGAGACCAGCGCCTCGGGCCCGATCTGGCCGGATAATGCCAGCCGCAACGTGTTGGCGCGGCCGCGCGTCAGATCCCGCTCGTCACCGGTCGCGCGGAACGAGGGGCACATGACACCGGCATCGCCGGCGCGGCAGGCGCCGTTGTTGTTGCACATCTCGGCGGCGGCGGCGAACCCGCCCCATTCCGACCAGTCGAGAGCAGTGTCGATCGGCAATTGCCGGTAATCGGGCGTGAAGCGAAAGAGGCTGCGGTCGTCCATCTTCGGCGCGCGCACGATCTTGCCCGGGTTGAACAGACCCTCAGGGTCGAAGCTGTCCTTGACCTCCTCGAAGGCGCGCACGATGCGACCGCCGAACATCGCCTCGTGAAACTCCGAGCGCACCAGTCCGTCGCCGTGCTCTCCCGAATGCGAGCCCTTATACTCGCGGACCATCGCGAAGGCCTCTTCGGCGATCGCTCGCATCTTTTTGACCTCGAGCTCCTGCTTGACGTTGAGCACCGGCCGCACATGCAGGCAGCCGACCGAGGCGTGCGCGTACCAGGTGCCGTAGGTGCCGTGCTTCTCGAAGATCCGGGTCAGCCGGTCGGTGTAATCGGCGAGATCTTCAAGCCTGACCGCGCAGTCCTCGAGAAACGACACCGGTTTGCCGTCGCCCTTCATCGACATCATGATGTTGAGCCCCTGCGCGCGGACCTCCCACACCGCTGACTGAAAGGCGGGGTCGACCGCCTCGACGACCGCGCCCGGCAAGCCCAGATCCCCCATCAATTCGTCGAGCGCCTTTAGGCGGCAAAGGTTTTCCGGCGGGTCCTCGCCGGCGAACTCGGTCAGCAGGATCGCCGCCGGCTCGCCCCGCACAAAGCGGTCGACGACCGGACGGAACAACGGAATGTCGCGCGACAGCTCGATCATCGTGCGGTCGACCAGCTCGACGGCACTCGGCCCGAGCTCGACAATCTTCTGGGTCGCCGCCATCGCGCCGTAGAAGCTCGGGAAATGACAGATGCCGAGGACGCGGTGCGCCGGGATCGGCTGCAATTCGAGCTCGATCTCGTTGAAGAAGGCGAGCGTGCCCTCGGAGCCCACCAGGAGCCGCGCCATGTTGTGGCCGGCGTCGCTGATGCTGTCGATGTTGTAGCCGCCGACCCGGCGCAGCACCTTCGGGAACCGCTGCTCGATCTCGTCCGCCTCGCGGCGGTGCAACGCGCGCATCCGCCGCACCATGTCGCGATACCGCGCGGGCATTACCCCGTCATCGAAATTGCCGGGGACCTCGCCAAACCACGCCCGCGTGCCGTCGGCGAGCAATGCGTCGATGCCGCGTACATTGTGCACCATGTTGCCATAGCGCAGCGAGCGCGAGCCGCAGCTGTTGTTGGCGGTCATGCCGCCCAACGTCGCCCGGCTCGCCGTCGACGGGTCGACCGGAAAGAACAGCTCGTGCTGGCGCAGCTGCCGGTTGAGCCGGTCGAGCACGACGCCGGGCTCGACCCGCGCGCGGCGGCCTTCGACATCGACCGCGATCACCCGGTCGAGATGCTTGCTGCAATCGATGACCAGTGCCCGCGCCACCGTCTGCCCGCATTGCGATGTGCCGGCGCCGCGCGGCAATATCGGCACTCCCTCCTCGCGCGCAATCGCAATCGCCGCCGCGGCGTCTTGCCGACTTTGCGGCACGACAATCCCCAACGGCTCGATCTGGTAGATCGAGGCGTCGGTCGCATAGCGCCCGCGGCTGGCTCGATCGAACAGCACCTCGCCTTGGACTTCACGGCGCAAGCGCGCCTCAAGGCGCGATCCGGCAGGATTGTCCAACGGCATGTGCCTAACCAGGGTCTCGAACCGACCAAACAGCCTAGCGTGTGGGTTGTCGCCGAACAACCGGCGCCAGCGTCGTTATGCCTCGGTATGCCGGTCCTCGAGGCTGATGTACCCGTGTGCTAGGCACCAGCGAATCTCGCCTGTACCGCCGTCACCGGGAGCGGCGAGATAGCTGGCGACAGTCATCCCATCTCTGAAGACCGAGAACTTGGCGTAAGCTGCAGTGCCGGGCCTCTTCGGGTTGTTCGCGACAAGGACGCAGATCTCGCTACCGCCTCAACGGCCAATCGCCATATGTTTCTTGTGGGCAACTTTGGTATCTCCGCCTGTAATTATATCCCAGCTATTCAAACCGCCCCGTGTAGCGCCGGTAAAAGCGATCGGTCTCGGGTCGATGGCCGCCCTTGTGGGGTGGATTCTAATTTTCTTAATCAACTAATCCGGCTAGGCGGTATTCCGCCAGACGAGGCGAAACCGCCGCCACGACGGGTATCACCCGGGCGTGGAACCGACGAGCCTGTGTCGGGTTTCACTGGCGCTCCGGCCTGAGTAATGGCCGTTATTGACTAGGCTTCGGGGCAAGCCCGATCCCGTATCGCCGAGAAGGGGTCAGCATGCCATTTCTCCGGCTGTCGGCAAGTTTTTTTCCTGCTAACGCGACTAATTGCGTCCGCGAGCAAGCTTGAACATCGCGGTCAACCGAAATTGTGAAAATAGGCAATTTGGCATCGCTGTCGGCAATCGATAATTTATAAAGCTAGAAATATGATATATGTGCTAGCGAGGCTCCGCCTCAGACCGACGAGGCATGTGGCGGCGCACACAAAATTTGACACATTCGCATCAAGTTTGGCGACTCAAGCCGAGCTAGTGTCGCAACGTCGCGCATTGACGTCGGGTCCCGCAGCAATGGCCTTCAGCTCTTTCGGTTCGGACCAGAAAAATCGACGGTCGGACGACTTGGCCGCGCCACCCGACACTGGCTGGCGTCAAAAATCCGCCCAAATAACATTTTCTTGCGCGCAAATGATTGGGCGAACCTATCTTGGTTGCGCCGGGAAATACCGGTTTGTGCGCCCGTTGGGCGCTGGGGAGACTGAGGAGAAAGTATTAGATGACCGTGTTGGACCAAATCGGACAGGACAAGCAGCGGATTGCCGGACGGCTGGCGCGGCTCGATGCCGAACGGGCAAAGCTCAGCGATCAGCTCGCCGAGTTCGAAGTCGCGGAACGCGCTCTCGGTCGCTTTGGCGGAAAGAAGGTCGCCGCCGTGAAGCCGAAGCAGAGACCTGTGAAGACTGCGGCGGCGGTCAAAAAGCCGGATGCGCAAGCTCGCCGGCAAGCGCCGGCGGCGTCGCTCGGCGAGGTCACGCTGAAAGCCGTCAAGGCGCACGCCAAGGGGGCCAGCGCCGACGATCTGCGCAAATATCTCTCGCGGAAATTCGGGCTGACGGTTCGGCCGAACCACCTCGGCAACGCGCTGTCGCGCCACCGCCGTGCCGGCCGGCTCGAAAACCGCGACGAGCGCTGGTTCGCCTCACCATCGGCGTAGCCGGCCGACCAGAGCAGAAACCGAAATGGTTCAACCATGAGGTGAGAGTTTGCTGTAGACTTGCTCCAGATGCAGCGGAAGGCGATTGGCGGCCCAATCGCTGCTTAATGATTGCGACGACGCGGTTGGGCGCCGATGACCTTTGAGACGAAAAAGATCGGCACGGCACCCGGCGCTGTCGCGCCGGACGGCGCGGAGGTTCGTCTGCTGGGCTCGCTGCCCCGTGGCAGCATGGCCGCCTTTCGGCTGAGGCCGGGGGCGGTGTCGCGGGCGGTCGCTCATCGCACCGTCGAGGAGATCTGGTATTTCGCCGCGGGACGCGGGCGGATGTGGCGCAAGCTCGGCGACCGCGAGGAGATCGTCGAGGCCGCTCCCGGCCTGTCGATCACGATCCCGACGGGCACGCATTTCCAGTTCCGCTGCGACGGCGACGAGCCGCTCGAAGCGGTCGCGATCACGATGCCGCCGTGGCCCGGGGCCGAGGAAGCCTTCGCCGTCGCGGGAATCTGGGAGCCGACCGTCTGAGCAACGGCGATAGCCGATTTCGGCATCGCCGAACCGGCGTGGAAGGCCTACAATCCGCCAGCGAGCGCGGCCAAGGATAGGAGGAAATCGTGGCGAACCAGCTGATCTCCTGTGACGACCATATGGATCTGGGGCAACTGCCGGCGGATTTGTGGCTGACCCGGCTGCCGGCCGCGTTGCGTGATCGGGCGCCGCGCATCGAGGAGCGCGACGGCCAAGCGGTGTGGATCTGCGACGGGAAGGTCTGGGGCAGCTGGGGCGGCAAGCCGCCTACGACCGGCAACCAGCGGCCGGTCAAGCCGCTCTACAACTCCTTCGATCGGGCCGGCATGTACGACCAGAGCGAGCGCCGCCCGGCGGTCGCCGAATTGCGGCTCGCCGACATGGATCGCGATGGTGTCCGGACGCAGGTGATCTTTGGTCCGATCTTTCAGATTTCGACCGACGACCCGGTGCTGCGGCTCGCCTGCTACCGCGTCTACAACGACTGGCTCTTGGATTTTTGCAAGGTGGCACCCGACCGGCTCCTCGGCGTGCCGATGCTGCCCGAAACACCCGACGGCGCGACCGAGGAATTGTTGCGGCTCGCCGCCAAAGGCGGGGTGAAGCAGGTCACTCTGATGATCGCCAACATCAGCCCCAAGCTCGACGACCGGGCTTGGGAGAAGCTGTGGACGACGCTCGAAGAGACCGGGATCATCCTCTCTTGGCACATCACGGTGTTCGGCAATCGTGACCCGCGCGCTGCCGGCAGGGCGGCGAGCGTCTTCGAGAACACCAAATTCTTCATGGCCAATTTCCTCGAGCCGTTTGTCGACCTGTTCGCCTGGGGCATCCTCGAACGCCACCCGAAGCTCAAGATTGTCGTCGCGGAGGGCGGCACCGGCTGGCTGCCGTGGCTCGTGCAGGAGCTCGACTACCGTCACTGGCGGCTGTGGGAGGCCAAGGACTTCTGGGCCGACAAGGGCGGCGCCGAGCTCGAAACCAAACCCAGCGAATTGTTCAAACGGCAGATCTGGGCGACCTTTCAGGAAGACTACGCCGCGATGTCGTTGATCCCGTTCTTTGGCGAGGGTCATCTCTTGTGGGCTTCCGACTATCCGCACCCCGATGGCGTGTGGCCCAATTCGCGGGCGGCGATCGAGCGGCAGATGGCAGGCCTCTCCGCCGAGATGCGGCAAAAGCTGACGCACGACAACGCGGCACGTCTCTACGGGCTGAACTGAGGGGGCAGGGCAGCGATGGACCAACCGGCAGTGGCCGAGCGGCACCGCCGATGAAGAACACAGCGCCACCGCATACCGGCCGCCATTTTCTCCAGATCCCCGGCCCGACCAATGTGCCGGACCGCGTATTGCAGGCGATCGCGATGCCGACGATCGACCATCGCGGGCCGGAATTCGGGCGTCTCGGGCAGGAGATCGTGGCCGGCATGCGGCGGGTCTTTCAGACCGAGGACAATGTCGTCGTCTACCCGTCTTCCGGCACCGGGGCCTGGGAGGCAGCGCTGTGCAACAGCCTGTCGCCGGGCGACCGGGTGCTGATGTTCGAGACCGGGCATTTCGCAACCTTGTGGCGTCAGATGGCGACCCGGCTCGGGCTCGAGATCGATTTTGTGCCGGGCGACTGGCGGCACGGCGCCGATCCGGCTGTGGTCGAGGAAAAGCTCGCCGCAGACAGGGAGCACGCGGTAAAGGCGGTGTGCGTCGTGCACAACGAGACCTCGACCGGGGTAACGAGCCGCATCGCAGAGATCCGCGAGGCGATCGACCGCACCCGCCACCCGGCGCTCTTCATGGTCGATACGATCTCCTCGCTAGCCTCGATCGACTATCGTCACGACGACTGGAAGGTCGACGTCACCGTCGCCGGCTCGCAGAAGGGGCTGATGCTGCCGCCCGGCCTCGGCTTCAACGCGGTTTCGAAAAAGGCGATGGCGACGCACAAGACTGCACGGCTGCCGCGCTCCTACTGGGATTGGGAGGCGATGCTCGAAACCGGGCGCACCGGCTTCTTTCCCTACACCCCGGCGACCAACCTGCTCTACGGGCTGCGCGAAGCCTTGAAGATGCTGCTCGAGGAAGAGGGCCTCTCGGCGGTGTTCCGGCGCCACGCCCGCCATGCCGAAGCGACCCGCCGGGCGGTCGTCGGCTGGGGGCTCGAAACGGTGTGCGCCGATTCGCGAGAGCACTCCAACTCCTTGACCGCGGTCCTAGTGCCCGACGGGTTCGACGCCGACCGGTTGCGCGAGACCATCCTCGATGCGTTCGACATGTCGCTCGGCACCGGCCTCGGCCGGCTCCGCGGCAAGGTGTTTCGCATCGGCCATCTCGGCCATTTCAACGATCTGATGCTGTGCGGCACCTTGGCCGGGGTCGAGATGGGGCTGCATCGGGCCGGCATCCCGCACCGCTCGGGCGGGATGACGGCGGCCCTCGAATTTCTCGGCTCGGTGCTACCGGAATAATGATCCGGCAACGACCGCCGCCGCCCTGCGCTACCCGGCTTCTGTGCCGACCAGGCTGAGGCGTGTGCGAAAGTAATCCAGGGCGCCGGTGAGGGTCGCCGAAACGCGCAGCCGCTGGCGCCCGCTTTGCACGGTGAACTCGGCCGGGCGCGCCGGCCCCGGTGCCGATTTGACGATGCGGTAGACCGGCGCCTCGTGGGTGTGGCGAAACACCGAGAACAGCGCCATTCCGTCACGATGATCGATCGCGTAGTCGCGCCAGACCCCGCGCGCCACGTGCCGGCTATAGAGGCCGAGAAGCTGGTTCAACTCGAAACGCGTGAAGTACACCGTCCGGTGTTTTATCCGATAATCGCCAAAGGCGAGCACCGTCGCGCTGTTCCGGCTCATCGCTGCCCATCGTCGTTTGCCACCGTAATATAAGTGTTGACGATTTCGCGCCTGGCGTCCAGCCGTGTGAGCTGCTGCTGAGGCCCGCTGACGGTCGCCTGACGGCGCCCCTCGGATTGCCTCCGTTGCGGCGAAGCGTTATGGTGAGGGTGGGTTTGGCGAGCGCCGTTCAGGGCCGTTGTGAGCGACATCTTCCGCGAGATCGACGAAGAGCTCCGGCGCGACAACCTGCTCAAGCTGTGGTCGCGCTACGGACGCTACATCATCGCCGTCGCCGTATTCGCGCTTCTCGTCGCCGGCGGCATCGTCGCCTGGCGGGATCACCAGCTCTCCGAGCGCTTGGCGCAATCGGCCCGCTACGCCGGGGCGCTGACCCTCGCCCGCGACGGAAAGGAGGCCGACGCGGTCAAGGTGTTCGCGGCGGTAGCTCGCGAGGGCAGCGGCTATGCTAGGCTGGCATCCTTCGAAGAGGCTGGCTTGCTGGCAAAATCGGGCGACCGCGAGGCCGCCGCGGCGGCATACGACCGGATCGCCGCGGCGAGCGAATTCGGTCCCGACCTGCGTGGGCTCGCCGTGCTGCTTTCGGTCTTGCAGCGGATGCCGGAGGCCGATCCTCAGGCGACGATCGATCGCCTTGCGCCGTTGACCGCGAGCGGCAATCCGTGGCGCCCGTCGGCGCTCGAGCTGACCGCCCTCGCGCGGCTCAAATTGCAGGACAAAGCTGGTGCGCTCGATCTCTTCAAGAGCCTCGCCGACGACCCGTCGACACCGCAGAACCTGCGCGCCCGTGCCGCCGAGATGGCGACTGCGCTCACCTCCTAATCTGCACGCGATGCCGGGAATGAGCCGAGCTGTCATACCGATCTTGGTGCTGGTCTCGATGGTGCTCGCGGCCTGCGGCTGGTTCGACAGCAAAAAGCAGCCGTTATCCGGCGAGCGGATTCCCGTGCTCAGCCTCGACCGCCAGCTCGAGCCTGATCCCGATCTCGCCAAGATCGCCGTCACCTTGCCGGCGCCGGTGGTCAACCCCGACTGGCCCGAGCCCGGCGGCTATCCGAACCACGCGATGCAGCACCTCTCGCTCCCGGAAAGACTGATCCGGGTGTGGAGCAGGAGCACCGGCGAGGGCGCGTCGCGCTACTCGCGCGTCTTGTCGCATCCGGTCGTCGAAAAGGGGCGCGTTTATGCGATGGACGGCTCGGCCCAGGTCGGCGCTTATGATGCCGCAACGGGAGATCGCATCTGGCAGGTCGATCTCAAGCCCGAGGACGAGCGCGGCACCTCGTTCGGCGGCGGTGTCGCTTTCTGGAACGACCGGCTCTACGCATCGACCGGTTATGCTCAGGTCTTGGCGCTCGACCCGGCGGACGGAAAGATAATCTGGAAGAGCAATGTCGGGGCCCCGGTTCGCAGCGGGCCCACGGTGTCCGATGGCCGCGTCTTTGTGGTTACCGTGGACAACCAGCTCGTCGTCCTCGCCGCGGATGACGGCCGGCGGCTCTGGGTGCACAACGGGATCCCGGAAACGGCGAGCCTGCTCGGCAGCGCCAGCCCGGCGGTCGAAGGCGAGGTTGTCGTGGTCGCCTATTCTTCGGGCGAGCTCTACGCGCTCACCGTCGAGACCGGGAGGCCGCTATGGTCCGACAATCTCGCCTCGACGATCAGTCTGGATGCGGTTTCCACTCTTGCCGATATCCGCGGGTGGCCGGTTATCGACCGGGGACGGGTCTATGCCGCCAGTCATAGCGGAAGAATGGCAGCGATCGATCTCAGGAGCGGCGAGCGCGCCTGGGAGCAGGAGCTCGGCAGCACTCATAGCCTGTGGGTGGCCGGCGACTATGTCTACGTGCTGTCGAACAACAACGAGCTGTTCTGCCTGACGCGGAACGAAGGCAAGGTCCGGTGGGTACGCCTTCTCCCGAGCTATGAAAACGCGAAGAAGAGAAAGGATCCGATGACCTGGGCGGGCCCGGTGCTCGGGGGCGACAGGCTGATCGTGCTTTCCTCCGACGGCGGCGCCCTATCGATATCCCCCTATACCGGCGAGCCGCTCGGTCGTGACGAGTTGTCGTCCGGCGGATATCACGCGCCGGTGATCGCCGACAACTCTCTCTACGTGTTGACCGACGACGCCGAGCTGTCGGCGTATCGTTGATCGGATCGCCGGCGCACGATCACCCTGATGGGCTTTGCGGTCGCCATTTTGGGACGACCGAATGTCGGCAAGTCGACGCTCTTCAACCGGCTCGTCGGGCGACGGATGGCTCTCGTCGACAACACCCCGGGGCTGACCCGCGACCGCCGCGAGGGGGAAGGCCGGATTGCCGATCTCGGCTTTCGCGTCATCGACACGGCCGGTCTCGAAGAGGCCGCACCGACCTCGCTCGAGGGACGGATGCGGGCGCACACCGAGCGGGCGCTCGACTTGGCCGACGTAGCCCTGCTCGTCATCGATGCACGCGAGGGGATCACCGAAGCCGACCGCCATTTTGCCGGCTGGCTGCGGCGCAGCGGCAAGCCCGTCGTGCTCGTCGCCAACAAGACCGAGGGTCGGGCAACCCTTCCCGGAGTCGGGGAGGCCTACCGGCTCGGCTTGGGCGACCCGGTGCCGATCTCGGCCGAACACGGCGAGGGTCTGGCCGAGCTTTATGAGCGGCTGCGACCATTCGCCGCCGAGCCGTCTTTCGACGAGCTCCCGGCTGCCCATGAGAAACCGCTGCAGCTCGCCATCGTCGGCCGCCCCAATGTCGGAAAATCCACCCTTGCCAACCGCCTGATCGGCGAAGACCGGCTGTTGACCGGCCCCGAGGCAGGAATCACCCGCGATGCGATCGCCGTCGACTGGATGTGGGCCGGCCGCCCGATCAGGCTCGTCGATACCGCCGGCCTGCGCCGCAGACCGCGGGTCGAGGGTGTGCTCGAGCGGCTGTCGGTCGGAGATGCATTACGCGCCATCCGCTTCGCGGAGACCGTGGTTCTGGTGCTCGACGCCTTGCAGCCTTTCGAGCGCCAGGATCTGACGATCGCCCGGCTCGTGGCCGACGAGGGGCGCGCGATTGTGTTGGCGGCGAGCAAGTGGGACCTCGTCGGCGAGCCGGCATCGGTTCTGCAGCATTTGCGCGACCGCGCTTCGATATCCCTCCCCCAGCTGCAAGGCGTTGCGCTGGTTCCGGTGTCGGGAACCACCGGTCGCGGGATCGATGCGCTGATGAAGGCTGTCTTCGCGGCCGACGAGGTGTGGAACCGGCGGGTCGCGACCGCGGACCTCAATCGCTGGCTCGTTGCAGTCCAAGAGCGCCACCCTCCACCGCTCGTCGACGGGCGCCGATTGCGACTGCGCTACATCACCCAGGTCAACACCCGGCCGCCGAGCTTTGCGCTCTTTGCCTCGCGGCCAGGAGAGCTCCCCGATGCCTACCGGCGTTACCTGATCAATGCGCTGCGTCAGGACTTCGGCTTCCCCGGCACCCCGATTCGGCTGATGCTGCGGAAGGGGAAGAACCCCTACGACACGCGCTGATCGTTTCCTATTCGCGATCACGCCAACATGGCTCGGCGCTTCCCTGCCGCGCAGGGAAAACCAGGGAAAAAAATTTCCCGACCTCCTCCGATCCCAGAAATCGGCTGTACATCAATAGCTTGGCCACGAGACCAGGCAAAAATTGACGGCCTGGCAGGGAAACGA
>Ga0306925_10005191_pt1 | contig 11919 bp, 9 predicted proteins | sample flu12Cox44000176_FD_203755 | JGI IMG/M metagenome (GOLD analysis project Ga0306925, IMG submission 203755) | Lab enrichment of tropical soil microbial communities from Luquillo Experimental Forest, Puerto Rico - flux8day.12C.oxic.44.000.176 (v2)... | ecosystem: Environmental > Terrestrial > Soil...
CTGTGTTGGCGAGAGAAGCCCTTGAAACTCGGCGCGATCTATCTGTGCCATCCGCCGCCGTTGCTGGCCTCGGATCAGGTCACCCACGTGCGGCCCGGCCTGGAAGGCCGGTGAGGGATAGTGGACGTGAGCCACAGTCGCTTCCCTCGCCTTAGCGGAATAGAGCGCGCGAAGGCCATGAACGCTGCGCCAGGCCCCTAAGCAGTTGGCACACTGAGTAACTGAGCCCGACTTGGCCGAAGAAAACAACCACCATACTTAACACCGGACACTTCATTCTACTCTCCGGAAGAGCTGGACGAAGAAGTGCACCAGCGGGCCAGTCGCATTGGCGATCAGAACGTCGGGATCAGCGTTGCCGAGTTGCCGGGCCACCTGGGGCATCAATTAAGCAAACGAAAACGCGGAAAACAGGTTATATTAGCGAGCGCGCGTATGCGTATGATACAGACCCGCATGTTTGCAGCGTTTGGCTCACCTGCATAAGAAAAATCCGTATGTGGATGTTGGAAGGTAGCCATCCGGTACGAGATCTTTGGTGAACTGAGCGAGGGAGGCCTACTGCGGACGGAAGCGGAGGGTCTATCGGCGATGCCGAGCAGGCCATCGCATCCGCGACAGGGTGGCGTTCACGGCCTTAGCATCGAACTCCGCAGGCTGGAACCTTTCCACCGAGTGGGTCAAGGCCGACGGGCCCCCCGGCCCGGCGTACGTTGTGCTCGTACTCTTCGTGGCGGGGGTTGAAAATGACTTCCAAGAATTCCTCGTACCCCGACGTGCCACCCACGTTCTCCGGTGGGCAGTGCCGTTCTCCGGATAAGCACACCCGGCGCACCGTTGTAGCTGGTGGGGGCAGAATCTTCTCCAGCACCACCTCGTGCCGCCAGTCGTCGCCCAAGTCGTAGACGTATAGGACGGAATCGCCCTGTTCCTTCAGGACGTCACTGATTCTCGTTCGTCGCTCATCGAGGATGTCAATATCGTCGTCTTCCATGTGTTCGGGCATGCCCCAATACTTTGCTGTCTTTCTCGAACTGATGAAGATGGCTGTCAGTCCAGCCCATGACAACTCGCACGATTGATCGGCCTTGATATTTTAACCCGCCTCGGGGGTTGGAACCGGTCAACATCGATCTCTTCCGACAAGAGAAACTTCAAAAATGACTTCTTCTGGAATCGACACGTCTGGGCAATGCCAAGCAGCACCAGATAGTCGACGGCTCCGCGCGGATACAACGCACCGGAGATCTTCCTCTGCACGGCCAAATGCCTAATCGCCCGCTCAGCCGTGTTGTTGTTCCACGGGATACCATCCTCCTCAAGGAAACGAAACAATGATTCGCGGTACCGCACAAACCGTTTCTGGTATTTCTTCGTCACATCGAGGGCATACTCTCTGCCCTGAATCACGGTTGCATAAAACCGATCTACTGGCTTCTTGAATCTGCGGAGGTGTTTCGCCTTCAGCCCCCATCGGTCGATCACCTCGATAATGGGTACGATGAGATCTTTCACTCCGGAAACGAACTTCTCAAGTTCCTCATCAAACGGATACTTCCACAGATCTTCATTTAGGTCGCGGATTAGATGAACCCAGCATTTCTCCTGCCTGCAGTCCAGCGTGTCATATCCCGCATAGAAATCCGTTACGACCACTCCCTGATAGCCCTTCAGAAGCTCTCGTACGACCGTGGTCTCCCGTGTTTCCGTCAGTCGGAAGACAACGTGCCGACCGTCAGTGAATACCCAGACGTAATGATCGACGCCACAGATGCTGAGCCGGGTCTCGTCGACGTGAACAAACGGACTTTCTCGCAGGCGCTTCACGTGGAGCAATTCTGTTCGCCGATAATACTCGGCGAAGGACTCAACGAAATTGACGATACTTGCCTGCGAGGCCGTTTCGTGGAACAAATCCTCCGTTGCCAGGGTGATCGTCCGGTATGGAAGGCGAAGGATGACCCGCTGATAAACCGCCCAGGCCCGAAAGCCGTGCCCAAAGGTTTGCTCGCCGAGCTTCTTAATTGAGGGTGGTTTATAATACCGCTCGCATCCCGGACAGTAACGTTCTTCGCCTACATACTTGATCACCGTCTTTCTGCACCCGGTCTTTCCAAAGTTGAGGTCAACGATGACTTTTTCAGCATCTTGGCCCGACTTCTGAAGGTACTCCCCCTTGTGGTTGGGGCACTGTCTTTTCGAAGGGACTCGGATCACCGTGCGGCGACCCACTGGAACGATCCTGTCGTATGCCCGGTGACCCTTTTGACCTCCTGGCGCCTTCCCTTTCGTCGCTTCGGTTCCCGACCGAAAGCAGATCCGGCCCTTGGGGTAATTGGAGCTTGCGTAGAGAAGTACGTGGTTAAGGGCCGCATGAAGGTCACTCCCGAGGTTGGTGGTGTTCTGCTTTGGCTGGTCCACATAATCGACGTTGAACTCTGAATCAGCATCGGTTCGAAGTCGCGCCAGTTCCTCCATCAGGATATGCAACGCCTGACAGTCCTCGGCATTGTACGAAATGAGCTTCTGCTTATAGGCCGCTTCGCGGCCCATCTCCCAGCGATATCGCCAAACCAAGCTCTGCAACCCGGAAGCATCGGGCTCTGTCCAGGACGCGCCAAGGAATTTGCCCAGCACCTTTAGACTGTTTGAACGGACGGGAAAATAGACCTTGCCGTACACCTGGGAATTGAGATTGACCAACCGCTTGCCAATGCGTGTGACGTCTGGCCCGAATCGCTTGGCCAGGGACTCAATCACCCGAAGCTCGTAGCTTCCATAATGATAGATGGGCGCATTGGGATATTGCTTTGCCTTCTCGACAAACATACGCCAGATCGATTCTTCCTCCTCCATCGCGTCCGCCCAGAAGGCGTGATGCGTAATGCCCTGATGGTCGTGTATGAGGAGGCCAATGAGATAGGAGAACCGCCGATCCGGCACACCCTCTATATCCAGGAAGAGCTCGATATCACTCCTCTGGATCTCCGGGAGCGTTTGAATGTAGATCTTGCCGGTCCTGATGGCGAGCGCTTGTATTTCAAGATCGAAGTGCGGGGGGCGGGCCGCATGCTGTCGCCTCCTTCGCCGTGGTTTGAAGAGAAACGAAAGCTGCTTGACCGTGAAGATCCCTTTGTTGTGGTACCGCCGAATAGCCTTCGGGGTCATGCGATCTAACAGGCTGAGGTCATCAGCGGCCTCTGCGTGTGGGCGACACACATTCTCAAACCGGCAGTATGGGCAGTGCCTGTTGAGGATGACAGGTGGCGGTTGCGTCGGAGGTGCGGCGAGCCAACCCTTTATGCGCTCAAGAATCGACCTGACGGTCCTGAACAAAGGCCGAAGATCGACTCGGTGGCGCTCACTGTCAAGCGTTACAACATATCCCGTGGCAGGAGGCTTGCCTTGAAGGTGTTCGAGCACATAGCCGGCAACAGCCAGCTCCAGCATCTGTTCTTTTTCCACACGATAGGTTCCGACGACGATCGTGGGCTCATACACAAGAGGCTTCTCGCACTGAACGACGCGGCGCACCAGGACATCGCAATACGCTTCAACGTTCGCAGCCTCAAGGTTGGCTTCCGTGAGGACGTCCATTCCGGAGGACAGCGCTCTGTCGTTGTAGGAGCAGATGGACGTATTCGTCTGACGCATCATGGCCAGATATGATGTCCTGTTAACTCTCGAACGGCGCTCAAGGAGGCGCTCATACTCGTTCGGTGCGCCCCCATCCTCGGTGCAATGGAGAAGGAACGCTTTGCGCGGACAATGGGAATACGCACTGACGACTTGGTGGCGAATGACCTTAGTCTCAACGGTTCTGGACATCGTGAATGGAGCCTCCAATTTGGGTGCCGGTTATGGGAGGGTACTGGTTTCAGAAAGAAATTCATTCCGCTCCTCGATTTCACACCGAGAAGCCGACCTGCCGCTCGTGCGAACGAGGCGGCGGGGTGACGGCCGCGTCGAACGCGTCCCGGCCGCCGATGAACACCACCTGTTCCATCCCTCGAGTCAAGGCGGTGTAGATCAGAGTACGATCCAGCAAGCGAGTCTTCACAATGGGCACGATCACCCTTTTGAACTGGCTGCCTTGCGCTTTGTGAACGGTGATCGCGTAAGCCAGCTCGATGCGCTGGAAGTCTGTCTCCGGGATTTCGTGCTGCGCGCCATCGAGAGAACACAGAAGAGCGCGCCTTCCGTTCGAGCTCAGAATGCTCTCGATTCTGCCCAACGAACCGTTCCACAACTCCTTCCGGTAGTCATTCACGAGATAAATGATGGGATCGCCCTCGGCGAAGCCCCACCCTTCCAGTTGTGGTTTCGTGGCGGCAGTTGTCGCGTGCAGCGTCGCATTGATGTTTCTCGTCCCGCAGGCCCCTCGCTTGGTCACGCCGAGGATTTGCGTATCACTACATCCGCTCCACTCGGTGAGGACACCGAGGATATGATTGGTGGCGTCGCCATCGCTCGCTTCAATAAAGCTCACGCCGGCGGAGAGACCGGCGAAGGGCGGCAGGGACGGCACAATGCCGTATCGGATCCCGCGTGCGATCTGCGGGATGCCGCTCGATCGCGCCTGCCGGTGAACCTCAACCAGCTCGACCCTCGGGATATTCGGGCTGGCGGCGAGCACCTGAAAGACGAGACCGAAGCCGATCGGTGGCAGTTGGTAGGGATCGCCAACCAGAAGTAGACGAGCGCGGGCCGGGAGAGCCCGGACAATGCCGTACATCAGCGGTACGTCCAACATGGAGGACTCATCGATGATGACCAGCGGCTCGCTTTCCGGATTGATACTCCCTTGCTCGGCCGCAAGCAGAAAGGCGGCAATGGTCGACGCCGGGCGCCCAGTCGCCTCACGGAGGTGTTGGGCCGCGCGCCCGCTGAGAGCCATCTGTAAAACCGGCACTGCGACTTGCTCCGCGACCTGATGGATTACCTGAAGCACGGTCGTCTTGCCAGTTCCCGCTCCGCCCGTAAGAACACTCAGGGGGTGATGGAGTGCCATCTCCACGCCCCGTCGCTGCTCGGCGTTCAGTCGCAGCCCCGCATCTTTCCCAAAGCTGGCTATTGCTTCGATAATGATCGACGTCAGGTTGCTCGAGAACAGATTCCGCTCCGGTCCGGAGGCGCTAGCCAGAAGCTTGTGGAGATAGTTCGTGATGGTCCTTTCCATCACCGCGGCGCCGAGAGGTTGGTAACCATCTCCAGTGGCGACGATGGCGTGCTCGCCGAGCGCTCGGTCCAGGGCCGCGCGCGTCTCGCCGGTGCTGCACATCCCCATTGCGGCGGACACACCGTCTAAGAGCACCACCCGCGGCGTGAGGGTGTGCTTGGCGTCCAGCCGTTTATACAGGCAGGCCTCTACCGCGGCGACCTGCCGACGCGGGTCGTTGGGAGTCACACCCAGCGCACGTGCCAGTTGGTCCACTTTCTCCCAGCCTGCAAAGGCTAGCATCCGATAAGGATTCTCCATCAGTTTGGTTAGTGCATCCCCACCCCAGATCTTACGAACCTTATCAGCCAGGCGAGCCTCGAAGCCGTGCGTATCGAGAAACGAGATGAGTTCGGCCTCTTCGGAGACCGCCTGCCAAGTCTCCACCAGTCTCTGCGCAGTTTCCGCTGGAAGCACATAGGTGAGTTTTTCGAGGTCCCCTCGGCTCAGTATTTCACAGAGGTCCGATCCGAAGTTCTTCCACAATCGCGTCGCCTTGGCTTTTCCGATGCCGAGGCCGTCAAAGGCCGGGTGCTTGGAAAGGAAGTCGATAATGAGCTGACCGCGGGGTTGGATCAGGGAAGCCTGTTCGACATGGACCTGCTCTCCATATCGCGGATGCTGACGGATTTCACCAGTCAGTGACCAAGTCTCTCCCACTACTGGGGTGCGAAAGACCTGATGGTAGTCGGCCACGAAGCGCCGACGCTTGCCCGCGGTATCGCGCCCCGAAAAGATCGCGCCGCCGCGAGGGCCAGGATAGACGGCCGTAATGGTCGCCACCGCCGAGGTTCTCATGGGATCACCCGCCGACCCGCTTGGAGAATGTCCTCCTCAATCACTCTGTAGCGAATAAGCTTTTGCTCGGCTGCTGCCAGCCGCTTGCGCAGTTCCTCGTTCTCCGCCTTCACGCTCGCCAATTGCTGCTCAAGCTGGAGAATGCGGCGTTCCTTAATGTCGAGCTGTCGCTGGGCGCGGGCGAGGCCTGTCGGCCCTGCTTCACCAAGGCCACCGATAAACTCCTTCAGCAGGCGCTTCACCCCGGCATTGGTGTAGAAGACATTCCTGAGCACACCCGAGGCTTCGGCAATGGCGGTGATGTTCGGGCGGCCATCTTGTAACGGCAGCGATTCGTCCGTCGCGTGGAGGTCGGCTAGATAGCGGCGAACCTTGGCCAAGTTCGCCTCACCCCGCTCCCGGCCGGGTATTTGACTAATCTTCACGCTGGGCCACCACCTTCAACGGAGCCCGTCCGCCGGCCCTGAATCCGACTGATTTCTTCGCGGAGGGAAGCATTCTGTCGCTCGTAAACCGTCATTCGCTCGGCTCTTTCCCTCTCCTCAAGGACCTGCTGGCCCAGGCGGTTGATTTCCAGGGCCATCAACCGGTTCTGCTCCTGCAACCTTTCTACCTCGCTTCGAAGTTCGGCAATCTTCTCTTCCTTCAGGTCGGAGCCAGTCACCACCTGTCTCCGTTTGTTTCTGAGCTCCTCGAAGCGCTCGTTGATCTCCGGGAACGCCCACTCACCGCTCGGCAATTTCCGGACTATGGTGTTGATGTTGACTCCCGCCTCCCGCGCCAGCGTCCTTTTGCTCCATTTGAATTCCGGTCCGACCACGACCGTCTGACCACTCTCCATCCGGTCCAGCGCTTCCAGCAGTTTCAACCGCGTCTTGCCCGGACGTTCCGCCTGGTAACGGTGCAGGCCAGCCAGTTTCTTCGTTGAAGCTCTCATTTCAGTTCCCGCAAGATCTTGCGGCTGACAGCATGAATGTCCTGGAGGGCCTTCAGGTAAGGCTCCGCCTGAGGCTTCAGCTCCATCAGTTCTTCGCAGTCGCGCTGAACCTTTTCCCAGTGAGGCTTGTGCTCCAGGGTAATAATCGAGTTCGTGCAAGCTCCAGGGTTACACCGTTTGAGCAGCGGCTGATTGCCCTGGGTACAAAGCGCCGACTCCGGTCGGAACCAGCAGTAATTCGACGCCGCGCACGGGTAGACCCGCTGCCCGGATTCCACCAAGTCACGGATCATCTCCTTGCGCAGATAGCTGCCCGCCTCTCCTCGGAACTCCCTCGGCAGGCGACCGTCGGCAATCGCCTCGTCAATCTTTCTCTTCAACCGTGTCCCACCGGGACCGGCCAGGTGCTCCGCCCGGAGGGTTTTGTCGAAACTCTCAAAAAGCAGCTTCTCTTCTTCTTCCATCATCAGCGCCCACAACTCCGGGTCACTCCCAACGTAGTAGTCCGTCATGGAGAGGGAGAGGTGCTTAAAGTGCTCCTTCAGAGCCAGCAGGTTCGTTGTGTCGTGCCGCACCACATGCCGGGCAAAGGTGCGCCGGAACATATGAGGGTGGATATGGAATACCCGGCCGCGTGAATCCTTCAGGCCCAGCATGGTCAGAAAGTTCTTTAGTCTCACGCGCATCGTCTGGCCCACGAATGGGCTGTCCGATCGCAACCTTTTCATAGCGGGTATCGACATCCAAAGATGGCCCGCCCCTACTCGCCGGCGTACTCTCTGTCCCAACCGCTCCAAGACCGCCGCTGCCTTGGCGCAGACCGGCCCACCCAGCCATTTCGCACGGCGCCCATCCGGGACTCCCTGCATTTTGAACACCCGGCCGCGTAGCCACACCAGGTCCGCTTGACCGGGTTCCTTCTGCGTTTCGCAACAGCCTGCCTGGAGGGAGAGAATTTCGCTGACTCGCATGCCGGTTGCGAACGCGATCAGCACGAAGCAGGCGGTCTGGAGATGGCACAGTTCCACATTCAAGTGACGCACCGAAGGCAGGCCATTTTCGAACTTGCTGCCCTGGAGTCCATAGGCCGCAGGACCGGGTTCACGCACGCAGCGTCTCGACCGGTACATAAAGTTACGCTTTCGCTTGCGCAACTCTTCAACTCGCTCACAAGTGTTCAGCAGGTAGTCGGCGAATCGATCCACGTATTCAAACGATGCCCGAACCAGTGGCCCGAGGATTTCGTCAGGTATGAGCTCGGTTTGCCTTTCGGCTTGCGAAGCGTAGCCGTAGCAGACTACCTGGCGAACCGACTCGCCTTGCAAGGGATGAATGACCAGCCCATCTGCCATCACGCGCCTGTATATGAAGAGCTTCTGGAGGACATTAATACAGTGGTACTTGTAGTTCGGGCTGAGATCCGAATTCAGCACTTCCGCGATGTAATCTTCACAGTGGTGAGGTAATACGTCCTTAAATCGAAGGACCGGGGCCGGATATCCTGCCAGATGGTTGATGAATCGTTTCGCGCGCTGGAACATCGCAGGCAGGGCGCTTGCCGAGAACGGCGCCGAGTCGATGGGATGCCAGCGCAAGGCATAGATGAATTGCTTTAACGCCGTGAGCAGGGACCAGAATCGCGGGTCCGTGAAGAGGCCGCCATGGGGCAGTCGGAAGGACCAGCATATGGTCTTTTCCGAGTTGCCACGCGAGGGGTTTCTGTCCTCGTTGGAAAAGTCCCATAGATCCTCATGGAATCTCGATACGTCGGAGACCTGCGGGTTGTCACCATTACAGCCGACGAGCCGTTGGACCGTCGGACCGCCTCTCAAGGCTCGCGTGGACTCAGGGTTCATGCCAGGATTCCCTTCGCCACCAGGAGCGGTCTTTGTCCCTGACCATTCGTCTTCGCCTCAGCGGCCTTGACCTGCTCGGGCCGAAACGCGGCAATGATCTGCTCTTCGATGATGCGCACGCCTTCGCCATAGACTCTTTCCCAGTCTTCCCGCCTCATCTCGATCTTCAAGGACCTCAGCCGATCGCGCGTGGCAATCACTTGGGGCAAGTCTTCCAGGAACCAAAGACCGTTCGGGCAGCTAAAACAGGCATGAAACGAGGTGCAAGGGCGTCCTCTCTCTTCGCCCGGCTGCGGCGAATCGTACGGATTGCGGCAAGTGCCGCACCCCGTGTCGAACCGCCCGGCCACAATCTTCTGCGCCTGGGCCTTTGGCAGATCCAGTCGCGCTACGCCCAAAACGCGTTTCTCCGGAATCACCGTGACCCGCTCAATCATGCGTTCCTGGGCCTTCTGGATCGCACGCGCGTTGAAGGGCTCTGTAATGTGGTTGAGCAGATACTTTACCGTGGTACGAAGATGCGCGTGCTGAAGAAACTGCTGGACTTTGCGGAGGTTTCCGCCCGTCTCCAGATAGAGTTGGGTCGCCGCCGTCGGCCGGATGTTCACCAGCGTGAACCGCGCCAACCGATGACGGTTTATAAACTCAGCGATGCACGTAGTGAAATTTCCAGCTGACCTGGTGCCCGGCGAAATGAGCCGGCATTTAAGCGCGGCGTTCGGGCTGAAGTAGAGGAAGAGTTGGTCGCGCTCCGGGGGATCCGCCGCAGACGCCAGCGGCTCCGTAAACTGACACAAAAACTGAACCAGCTCCACCACGCCCATCTGGTTCCGACGATCGGCACGATGCAACTGTCTTTGTTGCTTACCAGCGCGCGGCTTGTCCCAGGTGCAGTAGAAAAGGTTCTCGTCGATTTCATGCGGGCTAAGGCAATCTCTCTGCAGGCCATACAGCGCCCGCGGATTGATGCCGGTGCGGGCTGCAATGATCACCATGAACGGTATGAGATGCTGGGCGCTTGTGGGCCCATCGCCCGGCTTGTAGGCGTCCCGGATCTTCCGCACCTCGTCTTCCGCTGCAGCCAGGATTTTCTGGAAATCGATGAGAGAGAGCGTCCTCGACTCGGTTCGATCATTGTCGGCTCCCGGGAACAGTTTCTTTGGCGTGGAGAAGAACGGCGGAAACTCATCGGGATAAAGCCGCTGCGCTCTGCGCAAGAAGTGGCAGCAAACGCTGAAAATGTTCGCGGCGGTCCTTCGCTTCAACTTGTGCTTACCAACCAGCCAAACCGCAAACTCTTCCAGCAAGTCGGTGGTGAGATCTTTGGCGGTCTGCACGTCTGCTTGGCTTGAGGAGCGAAAGTTCAGAAACCGGTCGAATAGTTTCAGAACTTCTGCTGTTCTCCTGACGGTTGCCCATCGCGGGCTGGGCTGGTGCATCATCCAGAAGTTGTTGGCCAATACCCTGGCCAGTTCCGGGCGAGAGGAGAGAAACGCCAGGTTTACGGAGAAGGGATGGCCTCCTGCCGGCTCGAAAAGCTGAACCAAAGGAGCGTTGGCAGCTTGCAGTTGGACTCGGTCGTGCTTGTGAAGAGTCGCCTCCTCCACCGATCCCCATCGTTTTCCGGCGCCATCTTTTCGCGTAGGTTATCCTTCCAACAGCCGATCCACAAAGCTGTTGTGCGTTTCAATCACCTCACTTCGCATTCGCTCGGTGAGATGAAGGTATCGTTCCGTCGTTGCCATGTGAGCGTGCCCCAGTTCCATTTGCAGCACCTTCAGCGGATTTGGGGCCCCAATGTCCTGGAGGTAGGCCAAGCGCTCGACGGCGTAGCAGTGCCTCAAAACATGGGGAGTAATCTTCAGGTCCGTCCGTTTGTGGTTGGTCGAGAACACACCCTCGATGGCCGACGTCTGCAAAGGCTTCCCCCCGCGTCCTACAAAAACGGTGACGGGGCTGGCCGCGCCGGCTCTCACGTGCCGTCGGCGTTCCATATGGACGTACCGGTCAATCGAGCGCAGCAACCGCACGGGAAAGAGGACGGCTCTGCGCTTCTGCCCTTTGCCCGTGATCTTAATGGCCACACTTTCCTTTGGAATTGAACCTGGGTCGTCAGGGAGGGAATCCAATAGCAGCGTGCACACTTCAGCGCACCGCATGCCGGTCAACCACATGACCTCGGCCAGCAGTTGGTCTCGCCAGTTGCGGAAGCTCCTGATGAACCGCCGCACTTCATGCCGGGGTGGAAGCTGCAATTCTTCCCTCGCCTCCCGCAGCCTTAAACTGTTTCCCAGCACGAAAACTGAATCGGGTCCCCCCTGCCCAGGGGAGTCTCCCCGGCCACGGTGAGGAATTCGCGACAACTCGAGTTCGAAGGGGAGTGCAGTGAGCCAGCCCTTCCTATGGGCGAACCTGTAAAACTGGCAGATCAAGCCCAATTTGTAATTGATGGTGCCCCGCCTGAGGACCCTGCCGGTGTGGGGACTCGCTTCCATTGCCAGGAGGTTCCGGTAGGTCGCGAGGTTGAGTTCTGTCACATGTCGCCACGGCACTCCAATTCCTTCGCAGAAACTCAACCAATCCGCAAAATGGTACGCGTAACTCCGCCACGTCTTCGCTGAGCTGGTCCTGCCATTGACAACGCTCAACCACGTCAAGAAGGCATTCGGCTCAACCTCCCACTTCATCCGAGAATCCAGGAGAAACGGCCGTCCGACATGGTCGAAGAACACATGCATAAGCCCATGAGACGAACTCCAACTGGATTGGTTAGCGGATGCCCTCAAACGCGAGTTCAGGCATAGACCCAGCTAGTCGAAGATAAGTCCACCCTCCGGGACGGTCAGATCCCGAAAACCCGCATCGATTCAAATCAAACATACAAGAAAAATCGCTTAGATAACGGCCTGTCACAGTACCCTAAGAGTGCATTGAGCGCCGTGCTGACCACCGATTGATTGCCCCGGTGCGACCGCAGCGCCTCCTTGATTTCCCGTTCCAGATCCGTGTACGCCGCCTTGAGAGGCTCGTCCATCTCGACGGCGACCACTTCTTCGCGGTACGGGGGCAGGGCGTTCGAGATGTCCTCGAGCGACAAGAACGCCGCCAGA
>Ga0306925_10005192_pt1 | contig 11918 bp, 9 predicted proteins | sample flu12Cox44000176_FD_203755 | JGI IMG/M metagenome (GOLD analysis project Ga0306925, IMG submission 203755) | Lab enrichment of tropical soil microbial communities from Luquillo Experimental Forest, Puerto Rico - flux8day.12C.oxic.44.000.176 (v2)... | ecosystem: Environmental > Terrestrial > Soil...
CGTCAAGCTACGAGCTGGGCGCTGTAACCCGTTTGACCCACGTTCGAGCGATTGCGGGCTCCCACGCGTGTAGAGATAGAGAAACGAGCCGCCAACCGGCACTTCAATAATCACCCGGAAGTGCCGCCCATCAATACGATCCATGCGGACTGCAGTAGGCGCCCAACTCGTCTCGCTCGTGCTCATGTAGACTTGGTCGGTCGGCAATGTCGTCGATGGGACCAGCACGAGGAAAGTTACCTTCACGAAATCGCCTTGCGGCTTAGGCGGTACTGCAGGCGCAAGCGGCACTCCCACTTCCCCAACGGTCGGTATTCTCAGCGCTCCTTTGCTCGGCGTCGGCGCGACTGAGAGGGCAATTTGCGTGACGTGCCCACTGGCATCCAGGTTCAGCTGGGCGAACAATCCCGTCGAGGCCTTGCGGTTCGCCGGGCGCCCGGATTCAGCGTCCACGATGCTCACGTTCGCGGCTAGCTGGTAGCTCTCGCCACTGGTGAGCGTAATGTAGCCGTTTTCGAAGTCGAGGATTTCGCCGGCAATGACGCCTGCAGCGCGCACACTTGACACTTGCTGCGCGACCAGGACAAAGGTCCAGACCAGGATCAGCACACCTCTCATGGTAAGAATTGCAGCTGCACTCCGTTCCACCTGGTTCCGAAATAGTTGAAGTAGTACGTTCCCTGGAGGTTGATCGACAGACTCCGGTTGACTCGAATGCGTGCTGCCACCGGCAGGTCGTAGGGCGGCTGACCGAGATAGTTCGGCAGCGGGTTGACGCCTAAGACGGTCGGCTGCACGGGCGTGAAGAGCACTGGCGAAGCCAGCGGAAAATCATCGTGATGCTCACCGGTTACCGATAGTGCGACGTAGGGAGTTACCGCATATACAAGACCAAGCGACACGCTGCGCAAGGTCGCATAGCCCTGAAACGCGGCATAACCAGGATCCTCTGCCGGCGCAACGATCGGATATGCTTCGCGCTGCGCTGCGCCGTAGACGTCCTTGACATTGGAGATTCGATAGGCCGCGGTGAGCCAGCCAATCGGCAGCGGCTGCGTCAGCGTGGCGCCAGTCATCGCTTGATCCACGTGGTGAGGCAGCGAGTTCCATTCTCGCTGACCGGTCGCTTGAAGCACGAGATAGGGCGACCACCTGCCGCTGGATCCTAAATGCAGCTGTGGTGTTGCGAACGAAAGACCAGCGTATGGGCTCCAAATCGTCGAATAGGTCACGCCCCCAAATTGCTGCAGGCCGTCGCCGTTATGGTTGTAGACGTAGCCGCCGCGCACGTAGCCATCGAGTACCGATGCCAGGTGGAACGTCGAGCTGCTCAAACCGAGTTGCACCGACGAAGGATGCGTCGGACCAAAGCGCGGTGCGTTCCCGTAAGCCGCTTCGATTGGAGGAGGCGCCAAAAGGTCACTCGACCCCAGCTGATAGTTCAACTGCAGGTACGCGTCGTGTAGCGATTGGGTGACCTGAAAATAGCTGAACTGGGCGGCTGACGCCGGGAGCGAATCTCCGCTCGGGTACGAGTTGACAAGCGCTGATGCCTGGAGGCCGAAGTTCTGTGATGGCGCATCCGTTACGATTGCGCTGAAGAACGGCGCTTTCTGATTGATCGGAAAGACCGACAGAGCGCCCCAGCCTTTTTGCCACACGGCGTTCTGTTCGAAGCCCACACCAAACTTCGTGGTCGACGAATAGTTGAGGGCAAGCGCCGTCGACGCGTTCGTGCTACCCGTCAGTTTGATTTTCGCCCCGACCGTAGCGGCGCCGAGCGTCGTCTGGACCATGTTCGGGTCCTTGCTGAAGTTAACGTACAGCGAGGGCAGTGGCACATAGATGGCGAGACCGCCGAGCGGCGCGACCCTGCATGAACCGAAGCGCATGAATGAGCGGAGGCCGATCGTCATCTTCCTGGCGAGAACGATCGGCACCGAATCGCTCAAATCAGGAAGCACGAAGGCGTCTGCCGGTTGTGGCACACCTTTTTTCGGCTGATTGAAGTCGAGCTGTTCATACGTCCAGCGCTCGGGCGCCGGCGACAGGCTGATGAAATACGCGCGCTGGTCGTTGTAAGCAATGGCGAGGGCAGCCCCGGGTTGCACCAAGCCGCCGTGGTTGAGTCGTACCCCGCCGGCTGCGATCAGTTGATTGCTGCGCAGATCGATAATAAGTGTCTGCGCAGCCACATCGGTTGTAGCATCCAACGAAAGCCGCACGTTGCCGTCAGCTTTGATAGTGAAGCGATCGAAATAAAAGGCGATCTTGTCGGCACTAGCCCGCAAAATCGTCGTAGCGGATGCCGGCGCCGCCGCCGCGGCAAGCGCCGCCAAGACGAGCCCAAACACTAGGGCCGCGACATGGCGTATCGCCATGCGAAAACCTAGGGATCGACTTGATAGAGTGCGCTCATGCCTGCGTGCATGTGGTCGCTCACGTGGCAGTGGTATAGCCACGTGCCGGGGTTGTCCGGCACCATATCCACGGTCATCATCTGTGCCGGCGCTAGGTTGAGCACATCCGTGCGCTGGTTGGCGGCCAGCACGGTGTTGCCATGCCAATGCGGTGTGTGAAAGTTGAAGCCGTTGCCGAAGGCGAGCACATACCATCGCACGCGATCGCCCTTCTTCATCGTCATCAGGGGTCCATTGCCGTACAGATAACCATTGATCGTGAACTTGAAGTTCGTGTCGACAAATCCGCTTCCGTTCAGGGTAAACGCGCCTTGTTCGTCCAGCGGAATCGTCTCAGCTTTGATCGGACCCTTGACGAGCGGCGCATAGGCATCGATGTTATGTTGGAGATACCAGCTCTGATTCTCGTTGAAGATATCGAACAATGTCACAAATTCGCGGTCGACATCCTTTGGCGTGCCGTCCGGTCTAGCCATCCCGCGTGCGGTGACGACGAGCGCGCCGATAAGCCCGGACTCCGTGTCTTTTTGATCGTCGACGTGTGAATGGTAGAACCAGACTACCGAACTTGGGTCATTGGGGCCGGGCCCCGCGCGTTCTGGCACCTCCCACGTGTAGGTGTACGTCGCGCCGGGAGGTACCGCGCCGCCCATCTTGTCGTCGCCAGAACTGCCGTCGTGATAAGCGACGCCTTCTGAGTCCTTCTTATACAGCACGCCGTGGGGGTGGATGCTATACGGACGCGTCGCCTTGTTCTTGAACACGACCTTGATCGTGTCGCCTACCTCAGCGTGGATGATCGGCCCGAGAATCCCCAAGTAGCGATCGTTTGCAGAACGGGGCTTGAGTCTCGTGAACGACCCATCCGTGTACTCGCGGTACATCGCTTTACGGTAGACCCGACCGATACGATGTGCTCCACGCACAACGTACGGAGTCTCCATCGTGCCGAACGGCTTCCCTGTGATCTGGTCGATACCGCTTGGCGCATAGTCCCACGCGACTTCCTCTGCTGCTATGTAATACGTCCGCACCGTCGATTGCGAGCTTGCCTGGCCGCTTGGCGCAGACGTATTCGATCCGCATGCCGCGAGCAGCGTTGCCACGGCTGCTGCCAGCAGCCACCATTGATATCGAATGCCGCTCATGGTTAACGCCCTCCAAACACAGCACAGGCCGGACACAACAAGAGCCGGCGGTGGCACCTCAATTTGACACCGGGCCTTGTGGACCTACGTGAGCAAACAGAACGGGTCGTGACCTGACGATGAACGACATCGATTCGCTCATCTATAGCCTTGCGCAGCCCGCGCTCAACGTGGCGTTTGGTTTCGCATGGGGTTCGGTGTTCGGGTTTGTGCCGTTTCGCAGGCCCATCATGCTTTGGCTCCTCTTGATGGTCTTTGTGTCCGTGCGCACGGTAGGCGACTGGATCTTCAGCCAGCCGCACTTGCCCTGGGAGCCGCTCCGTCTATACGTGTACGCGACCTGTTTCTTTCTTGGCATTGTCTTCGCACGGTACTTGCGGCGGTTGTACGCCTAACCGACTCATGCGGGTACCTCAAAGCTGCGGTATCTTGAGTTAGTGCGTGATCCAGGCGGGTTTGGGATTTTTGGGGGGCGCCCATCGGTTGATGAGCTGCGCTTGAAGGTCGGGCGATGCGACGACGAATGCACCCTCGTCGTCCGGTGTATAGACCGCGGGCTGACCGCTCAGCGCGACCGCTCTGGCGCGTGCGTAGCCAAAAGTGTCCGGCGGATACAGGTGGCGGCCGATATGCACGACAGTGACGTTGAAGAATAGCGCCATAACGATCGCGCACCCAAACGCCCAGTTCGCCCATCGCGGATACTTCGCGATGACGACGGCGGCGCCGATTGCGATCAATGAGACAAGCGGCACGGTCCAGTGCGTTCCTGCACGCGCGAGTGGATACGCCCATTGCCCCGAGAACATGATCTCGACCACCAAAGGAGCTGCCAGCAGAACGCGCCACCCCAACGCGAGCGGCGCGAAGGCAAACGGAGCTAACACCTCGGCGAGGAACGCCAAGTCTTGGGGCAGGGTGGACGGCCACCACAAATACTGCGGTTTCGCTGGCGCATAGCCGGCGGCGTGAACTGCAGCATAGTAAACAGCGCCGTTGACGAGTGCAAGCGCCAGCGTCGCCACCCCCAAGCGGCGATCGTACCAGATGGCGCCTGCGGTCGAGAACCAAGCCACGAACCAGATCTCGTCTTCTTTGACACCCATGAGCAGCTGCGCGAGCAGGAGCGTGCCGACAAGCGACTTGCGCTGCACGGCGATGGCAAGCGAAAAGACCAGAACCGGCACGAACACATTCTCGGAGAAATCCATGTATGCCCACCCTTGCGCTGATGGGCTAATCAAGTATGCGAGTGCTACAAGCTGCGCCGGCAGCGCCGCCAACCCGCAGCCTCGCGCGAAGATACACAGAGGAACGGCCGCGATCGCCACCGCGACGACCTGCACGACGAGCAAGGTTTCGGGGCGTGGGAAGAGTCGCACAAGCGGCGCAAAGGCGAGCAGCAGCCAGGAATCGTGCACGGCGAGGTGCGGTTGACGCTCAACCCAGTTGAATGTTGAGCCCGTGTGCGTGAAGTTGACCAAGCTTTGTAAGAAGATACCGAGGTCCATGCCGTAGCGCAATGCATAGAGCTTGTTCAAATCGACGGTGATATAGACGGCGATGAACGCGCCAACGCCGAGCCACACATATGGCATCTGGGCGAGCGCGCCTCTCCTCATCGGAGCGCGTGATGGTGCCTGCATGTCCCTTGGTCGGCACGTGGTTCGCAAGAATTTCAAGCAAGGCCTGTGCAAATGTGCTTGGGGGACTCAAGCACATCATCGCGAACGCTGAGGCTCAGTGACTGTGGAGGATTGATGCAAACGCAAGCGCCGTCGATCTCTGAGATTTTTGGGCCTGCGGGCTGGCAGACTGACCGGCTCGAGGTCGCGACCCATCTGGCCGACCAAATGCAGACCCACCACTGGCACGTCGACGATTTGTCGTGGAACACACTGCCCACGCTCCCCATTCCGTCGGACGGCAGCGCCGTACGCCGGCTCGTGCGCTTTTACAAATCAGTCGTAAAAGTGCAGACGAGAGCTGAGGAGATCGCGGTCTCCATCGCACGGCGACTCCTCGTGTATGCCAACGCGGAGAATCTCGATCTCCCGTTCCGGCGGGCGCTGGGCTCACTGCTCAATGATGAAGCCTCGCACGTCGCCTCGATGCTCAAGCTCGAGATGCTCACCAACGTCGTGTATCCTGATGTGAGCCCGCGCAAAGACGAGAGCCCGTTGTTCGAGGCGCTCATGCCTGCCATCGAAAAGCTGGAGCCGGCGGTGCTCGCCATCTTCATGGCGTCGTACGAGGCGTCGGTCGCGATACGTTCGTATCAAGAACAACAAACATATCGCATGCCCTCTATTCTCGCCGAGATGGGCGCGCATGCCGCCGAAGATGATGGGCGACACGCCAAGACGCTGCGCATCATCGCGCACGAATTCTTGCAACTATTCCGGTCGCGCTACGGTGACGACGAGCAGGGAACATCGCCGCAGTGGCGATCGAAGGTGCTCGAGCCGTTCAGCCGTTACTGGACGCTCATGCCGGCCCATGAGTATTATCTCGCCGGCAGCGACTCTCGCCAGTTGTCACACGTTCGGCAGCTTGTCGATCACGACATCGCGATCATGCGGCGCATCCTCAACTTCTTGGCGGTATCGCCCGAAGCGCAGGAATATGCCAAAGTCGGGGCGATCGCCGACATACTGCCGCAACGATCAGCGTAACGCGCGCTCTGCGATGCGTGCGCTCCAACCGTAGAGCGCAACGATCGCGACCACGAATACGATAGCTCCGAGCCATGTTGCTGCATTGCTAAACGCGTCGCCAACGACTGCAAAGGGCGTGGCATTGCCGCTGAACACGATGACGCCGGCGAGCAGCACGCCGAACAAGCTCTCGCCGACGATGGACCCCGATGCGATGAGCACCGCCATGCGTTGAGCTCCCGCCGCATTCGGCCAGGTTCCCGTCCAGCGTTTGTAGAGCCAGCCCACGACCGCGCCGAGCACGGCTGCCGAGGTGGTCGCGGCGGGGAGATATATGCCGAGCCCAACGGCGAGCGGCGGTAACTGGAAGCGTGTGCGCGCCCGCAGTATTTCGTCAATGAGGATGATTGCCACGCCGATGGCCGCACCGACGCCGATCAAATCCCATCGGATCTGGCCCTGGATGACGCCTTTCGCGAGCGCCGAGATCAAGGTGGCCTGTGGCGCAGGCAGCGCGTGCGGGCCGCCCGTGAAACCGTATGCTTTGTTGAGCAGATCGAGGATCGGCGGTATCACAAGCGACCCGAAGATCACGCCGGCGATGAGGGATACCTGTTGGCGCCACGGCGTGGCGTCGACGAGCTGTCCGGTCTTGAGATCCTGCAAGTTGTCGTTCGAGATCGTGGCGACGTTCAGCAGTACGCCTGTCACGAACAACGCGTATGCCACGAGCGCGGGTGCTCCGGCCACCCCCGCAGTCTTGGCCACTGCCAGCAAGAGCAGGGCCGCGCCGATGACGCTGAGGATGCCAAGGCCCGAGACAGGGCTGTTGGACGCACCGATGAGCCCAGCCATATATCCGCATGCAGCCGCCACCAAGAAACCCGCCACGACTGTGTACGCCACCCCAGCAACCACCAGCGGCACGACGAGTCCAGCAACCGGAGTGCCGTGCAAGAAGAGCGCGTAGAGAAAAGCGAGCGGCACAAAACAGGCAAGGCTAATGAGCGCCACTGTTCCGATGGGAAGATCTCGCTCCGTGCGCGGCAGCGCATTGGGGTCGCCAGAAGCGGCCCGCGCGCGCGAGGCTGCGATGGCGGAAACGACGCCCTTCGTGACCGGCTGCACAAGCCGCGCGAGCGTCCAAATCGCCGCGACGCCGATCGTGCCGGCACCGATAAATCGTACTTGTTTCGCCCATACCGCGATCGCAACGTCGGCGGGTGGTCCCGGCGTGGGGTGTAGTGCGCAGAGGAGTGGCGTCAGTATGCCCCAGGCGATGATGAGCCCGGCGAGGATCGCTAGACCCACTGAGATGCCGATCAGATATCCCGCACCGACTAGCGCCAGCGACGTCGCAATCCCTAACCCGCTTGCTGCGGAGCCGACGCGGAAATATCCCGCGACCGTGTCGGTGAACACGCGCATCGCAACCACAGCAGCGTAGCACGCAGATACGATAGCTCCCACGGTGAGCGCGAGTAGGCCGCGTTTGTTCTCCTCGATGGATTCGGCTGTCTCTCCACGCCCGCCGACGCCTACCTTCAGCACCTCAGCGGCGGCAACGCCTTCGGGATACGGAAGATCCGACTGCGCGACCAGCGCACGCCGTAGCGGCACGCTATACATGACGCCAAGCGTGCCGCCGATGACGCAAACGGCGAACGCCTGCCAATAGGGAAAGCTAGTCCACCATCCCACCATGACAAGGCCCGGAAGCACAAAAATTATCGATGATAACGTCCCCGCTGCCGACGCGACCGTCTGCACAATGTTGTTCTCAAAGATCGTCGCGTTCTTGAAGAACGTCCGCAGCACAGCCATCGAGATGACTGCCGCGGGGATCGAGGTAGCAAAGGTGAGGCCGACCTTGAGGCCGAGGTAAATGTTCGCTGCCGTGAAGATCAGCGTGATCAGCGCGCCTAGTACGATGCCGCGCCACGTCAGCTCGAGGCGAAAGACCTCCGAAGAACGAGGAGCCGTCGCTGCCAAAAACCCTCCGCGCAAATAGATGTGCCGGCCACTGTAGGCAGTGTACCGCGGCGCAGCCCACTTGCGCGGGCCCGCCTACGATGCCTCTTAGTAATCGCTCAGGCGGCCGACAGGGAACGCAACGCGAACAGCGTTGAGCACAGCCAGCACATCGATGATTTCTTGCGACACAGCGCCGGCAATGGGCGGCAAATAGCCGGCAACTGCCACGAACATGCCGATCGTAGACAGACCCATCCCGCCCAGCGCGCTCTGCAGAGCGATGACGTGCATGCGGCGCCCTATGTGCATGAGTTCATCGACTTTGACCAGCATGGGCTCGAGGATGACCGCATCGGCGGCTTCTGATGTGATCTCATTTGCTTGTCCAAATGCCAGCCCAACCGTGGCCACCTGCATCGCCGGTGCGTCATTGATGCCGTCGCCGACGAACAGGGTCGGGCTCAGTTTCGTCTGCGCCTCGACGATCGCTACCTTTTCCTCAGGTGACTTACCCGAATGCACTTCCGTAATGCCCACGCGCGAGGCGAGGTATCTCACCTCGGGTTCACGGTCACCCGAGAGCACCATAAGGTGGTCGATGCGGTGGCGTGGTGTCAGATGGCGCACAAAACTGTGGCTTTCTGCGCGCGGTTCGTCGCGGAAGCGCAACGATGCGGCGTATTCTCCATCGATGAACAGCAGCGATTCGAGGCCGGTGGCGTTGGTAGAAAGATCGACCGGCGTCCGTCGTCCACCACGTACCAACGCCTCCCGGCCGGTGATCTCGATCGTGTGACCGTCCACGACCGCGGTCAGTCCTTGCCCCGGACGTTCGGCGATCTGCAGCACGGCAACTGGCGTGATAGCTTCCGATCGCGCTTTCGCGAGGACCGCTCCGGCGAGCGGGTGCTTTGAATATTGCTCGACCGACGCAGCCAGCCGCAATGCATCGCTGTGGGCGGTACCATCGGCGCAGATGATATCCGTCAAGGTTGGCTGTCCGTACGTGAGCGTGCCGGTTTTGTCGAATATGGCCGAGCGGCACGTATCGATGCGTTCCAGCATGACCGGATTCTTGACGATGATCCCACGGCGTGCTGAGAGCGAAATTGCGCCGATCACCGCGACCGGGATCGCGAGCAATAATGGGCATGGCGTGGCGATGACAACGACTGCCAAGAAGCGATGGGCGCTGCCGCTTATGATCCACCCCAAGCTCGCGATGACGAGCGCCAACGGCGTGTACCACGCACCGAGCATGTCGCCCAAACGCCGAAGCTGCGGACGCCGCACTTGCGCCTCTTGCATTACGTGCATGATACGCGCGTAACGAGAATCGACAGGAAGCCTTGTTGCTTCGATGATCAGTGCCGTGTCGCCATTGATCGCGCCGGAAAGCACCTCTGACCCTCGCACCTTAGGCATCTTGTACGGTTCTCCGGAAAGATACGATTCGTCCATCCACCCCTGGCCGTCGGTAATAATGCCGTCAACAGGTGCAAGCTCGTGCGGCAGAATCACGAGCGGCTGCCCGACGCGAATCTCGTCGAGGGCGACATCCACAAGCGCACCGCCCTCGCGCCGGTGAGCGATACTCGGCATGCGGCGGGCTAAGGCTTCAAGAGTTGAGGATGCTCGCCGCGTTGCGAATTGTTCCAGCGCTTCGCCGCCGGACAGCATCAAGATCACGATGCATGCCACGAGGTACTCACCGAGCAGCGCTGCGGACACTATCGAGACGCCGGCGAGCAGGTCCGATCCAAAGTCACGCGCGACCAATTTCTTAGCTAGGTCGACCAACAGCGGGAGGCCACCGATAACGAGCACCGCGTACAGCGGCAGGTCGTACCAATGCGCAGCCTGGCCAAGCGCATAGCGCAACGCGAGCGACACCGCGATGGCGGTGAGCGCGACAGCGGCGATGACTGCGTCAGGTGGTCGTTTGAGGAGGCGCATGTCTCACAAATGACTGTAGTGATGACTTCTGACGAAGGCGCGAACGTCTCGTGAAGGCCCCCGCGACCAGACAAACCGGTTGCAGGATTTGCCGTTCAAAAGCGGAGTTCGCCGAACCTGAGGGTGGCCTACACTACCGAGTATGAAGACATCTGCTGCCCTAGTTCGTTTCCAGATCCGGCCACTCGACGGAGCCTATGCCGACCGCATCCGCGCCACCCTGCTGGACGATTTCGGCAATCAGCTCAAGACACAGACAGGCGTCGCTGCGCCGTGCCGTTCCTGCCTGCGCATCACGCAACCGGGTGAGCCGGTCATCGTGTTCGCGCATCGGCCGTTCATGACCGCGGGCCCGTACGCCGAGAGCGGACCGGTGTTCATTCACGCGACGCCGTGCGAGACCTACGCCGATGCGGCGCAATTCCCGCCGGAATTCAGGCAACGCTGCTTAACGATGCGCGGCTATAACCGGGAAGGCACAATCGAAAGAGCCGAACTGTCCACACCGGGAGATCCGGAGGCGTCACTCGCTCGGCTGTTCGCCGTTACCCTAGTCTGCTTCGTGCACGTGCGCAACCCCGCGTGGGGCTGCTACGATTTCCAGGTGGACAGGCTCTGAGTACGTCCTTGCTGCACGAGCCTGGCGAGCTGGCGTGCAGCGGTCGCGTTGCCGGGGTCGATTTTGAGCACCTCATGCCAGTACTTGCGAGCGAGTTGCGTATCGCCGGCGCGCAGGCTTGACCAGGCGGCAAAATCCCAGCTGAATATGTCGGTGGGATTGAGCTGCGCGCTTTGCACGAATGCCTCTCGCGCGCTCTTATATTGTCTATCCAAAAAGTATGCGCGGCCGAGATCAAATGCCAGCGGAGCGTAGCGCGGGTTATCCGACAGGCCAGTGTGGAAAATCGTGATGGCGGCTTGACGTGCGATGCGGTCGCCGGGTGCGCGCGAGTACTCGAGTTCTCCCCAACCTTGCCAGCCTTGCGGGATTTTTGGATCGACTCGCGTCGACTTGCGATAGTAGTACTCGGCATCAGTCAAGCGAAACAGGCGCTCAAAGCTCAAGCCTCGATAGTACACAGTGTATGCGATGAGCGGCCGGAAGATGAGCCAACCAACGACCAGCACGATCAGGAGGATGATCCAGCGGTCGTAGGTTCGGATGATGTATGGGCGTTCGTCGACCGGCGCGGATGGCCCGGCGGATGGGGGCGTCGTGTTCATGCGATCACCGCGAAGAAGACCGCTAAGAACACTAAGATGTAGCCAGCCGCCATCTCGGCGGCGAGGTGCCACTTCTTCACAGCGGGATGGCGCATATACCATGGGGCCAGTGAGCCCACAAAGAGCACCGGCACGCCGTGCCCGATGCCGAATGTGAACATGAGCAGCGCACCCAAACCGAGTTGCCCGTGAAAGGTCGTCACAGCGAGCGCCCCGATCATAAACGGCGTCGCATCCGGTGCGATCAAGAACGCAAAACCAACGCCGAGCAGGAACGCTCCGATCACACCATGGCCAGCGTGGGAGAGCATTGGCGCTTGCCAGCGGATCTCAACGAGGCGGATCATCGATAGACCCATGAGCAAGCAGAGCGCTGCTGTGACATAGTACAGGAATCCCGTCATGGTCAACAGCGCGCCAAACGACCCCGCAACCGCGCCGAGCATCGAGTACACCGTGCAGATGCCGGCCACAAATGCGGCGGACAGCAGCACCGCTCCCCAAAACGACTTCGCTTCCTTGCCGGCATAGTTGACGAT
>Ga0306925_10005198_pt1 | contig 11914 bp, 16 predicted proteins | sample flu12Cox44000176_FD_203755 | JGI IMG/M metagenome (GOLD analysis project Ga0306925, IMG submission 203755) | Lab enrichment of tropical soil microbial communities from Luquillo Experimental Forest, Puerto Rico - flux8day.12C.oxic.44.000.176 (v2)... | ecosystem: Environmental > Terrestrial >...
GATGAGTTTGCTCGCTATGGTTTGAATTCTCAGCAGCTTTATTGTACTTTTGATCAAGCGTGGGCAATCTGTTCGGCAACAACAGGTGTAATTAATCCTATCGGAATGTATCATTACATGGCGATTCGTGGTACTGATTCTGATTCTCTTTGGGTTGCTAATTCTGCTCCTGGTTATTATGGTGTTTATGACACGGTGAGCAGATCGCAATTTAACAATCTTGGTCCTGTCAATCTGATCTATCTAGTGCCGTGATATGCTGCCAGAAGAATCGGAGGAAGAACGTAAGCGCGACTCTGGAATGAAGGTTCACTTCATTGTTGGGGTGGAATATATCAGGACAAGGGCAGGCGGGGCTATAGATAAATGGGAAGCTAGGATGACTACAATTGGCCTGCTATTGTTTGGCGGAATTGTAGCCATTCTTTTTATTTGGATCATTGTCCCGCATGTTCTGCATTTAATTACGGGACAATGACTATATTCCCTGGCACCGAAATTGAGATGGCGATGCTGTCCAAGATCATAGAGGACAATTGTGAATGTAAGCTGACCATGCCGCGCCATCACAGAGTTTGTAGTGCACACTCACTCTATCTCATCACTCAAGAAGAACTCAATGAACTTGTCTTTACTCGCTGGAGATTTCGCAAAGAGAGGATAGAACGCAATGCCCAATCCAACTAACATTGATCTTCTCAATGCGGAGCTACAGAATCAATATGATATAAACCATTGGAATGGAGTAATGCCATGTGAGGGGCTAACTCTCTTAGACCTCCGCATTAGGCTTAGAAATATTCTCTCAAACTACACCGAGAATACGTTGATCCCTGACGATATTAACAACGACATTGAGAAGCAGTGGATCAATGATGGCATAGGCTCTCTGTGGCCGCATGATTGGCAGATGGTATTCAAGTCATTTGTCATGCAGCCTAAACAAACCGAATATATCTTGCCTGATGATTGTGAGCATGTGGCTTCTGTCTTTACAGCAAGCCAGGATGTGAATAATAATCAGGTGCGCTTCCAGAAAATCCCGCACTATGATGGCTGGACATTCGATAATGCATTTATAGATGCGGCCTCCGCGATGACGTTGACGCCGCTTGCTCCGTGGACAGACAAAGTTGTAAAAGCGGTGGTATTGCGTGACCCTGGTATTCTTGGGGCACTGGCTAATACAAGACAGGCTTCCACTGCACCAAATCAATTTCCCTGGGTAGCTGTGCGTTATATCCGACGTTGGGGTCCATTAGTTAATGACAGCGATTGCATCAATCCAACCCCAAACAGAGTCCTGGCAATCATTTATTTTGCGGCCGCACAATACTTTGCCAGTCAATTCCAGGTCAGCACAGAAAGTATACGATACCAGAACTATATTCAGATTGGTCAACAATTTCAGCAGGCAGCAATGCGGCAACTGATTCGCGATAGTAAGCCATTGTATTTTTCCTGATGCTAGACAATAAGCTCATCATACAACCACAGGCCAGCAATGGCCCGCCTAACAATCAGCCAATCTATCCTGGCGGGTGGGTAGTCGGACAAAACTGTCACATCATCATTGATGGTGTTGGCTATATTGTCGCAAATAATCCTAGCTACAGTCAGGAGAGCGCAAGAGAAATGGGGTCAGAACAAACTGCTCCATTCTTTGGTGACCCTGTCAATCTAATTGATCCAATGTCCTCAGATATGACGATGCTTCTGCCGATTGGGCAGAATGACTTTACCAATGGCATCGGAAGTTTGAAGCTAGAGACTGATCCAAAGGGTTTTGAGCTAGTCAATAATCTACAGCTTACCCCGCAAAATACATTGTTCAATGGACCTGCTATTACACAAGATACATTTAATACTGGCGCACCTACTGATAGTGGACGTTGGTGGCAAGAAGGTTACTTTGATGGCGTGGTTCGCAGTAACACTCCTATTGATTATTTTTCCATTGGTAGTTTTCTCTACTACAATAATGCTGGAGTCTGGACTTCTCTCACTACCCGCGCACCGATAAGCAATCTCTTTGGTTTTGCTGGTATAATGCTGGCGAGCTATGGTGATAGCGGAGGCGATTTATATTACCCAGGTAATACTATCTATCCCATATTGTATAATTCATTCGCGGGCTTCCGTGTAGATGGTGATCCGTTCATTATCTACAAAGATGGTCGAATCTACGCGGCATTTATTATGCCTCCCGATGTGCCTTCTGGAAATATTCAAGACGGTCCTGATACGAACTATGATTCATGGGGTTACACTGTCAACTATGTATCTATTCTTGGTGACGGCACTCATCTTAACACTGGCATGGGGCCAGCATTCTTCCTAGACAAACCACCGAATAAAGAACCAATCATTAATTTGCCTGGCATTCCCTGGAAGGCGGGCCGCGTCTACCGTCAACTCTATCGGACAAAGAATAATGATACCAGTGCGACATACCTTCTTGCAGATACTGCGGCGCTAGGCGACATTCGCACACAATGGACCGACACGGCTACAGATGCAAGTCTGACTACTGCCTGGGACTGGACAACTATCAATAATACAGCAATGTCAATCTTGCGGGGTGGCGAACTTAATCACAATATGTGGCGCTCCGATGTTCATCCTATCTGGTTGCCTGAATGGAATGGAGTGCCCAATACAGGGGATAGAGTCTGGAAAGTAGCCACATTCAGGGATAGTTCAGGAAATGAAGCTGCAATCATAGGTACAACGAGCGGACTCTTTATGTGGGATGGTGTCTCTGACCGTACACAAACTATCCGCCCAATGAACTATGACTACTTCAACTGTTATAGCCTAGCAGTCAATCATGGTCAGGTCTACTTTACTACCGCAAGAAAGCAAGTCCACATCTGGAGCAATAGTCAAGAGGCATTCCTGAATGGCCCATGGTCAATACAATATAATCAGCCTATGGATATAAGACTTGCCTCTGCTGGTGAGTATATTTTCATTGCGGCAAGCGGCACAAGTAAATATGATGGTGCATTCCGAACATCTATCTATAGATATAACGGCATCATCTTTGATTGGGAAAGTTACTATACTGGTCCGAATAATTCTTTTCCGATCTTAGGTAAGTCTATCTCAACACATGACTTTCTGTGGTATCCAAATACTGGTGATGCTCACATAAATCATGTGACTATGGACCCGCGTTATGCTAATAGACAAACTAGCAATGTCTTATTTAGAAGTGCAATGTCTGATTGTGGCCTGCCGCGCCTACGCAAACAGGTCTTTGCGGTAATGATTCGATACCTACAATTGAGTGCACAATCATCTACTACGCTTGGTGCGATTGCTCAGCCCGGGGATACTGTAATTACAGTAGCGAGCACCGCAAGCTTCAATGTTGGTGATTGGATCGCGATTGATGATAGCTTCCCGAACTTCCAAGAATATAGAAGTGTGACGGCCAAGACGGCCACAACATTGACACTATCCCATCCACTCACGAATGGTGCATTAACAAACACGCACCAGGCTAGTGTCGGAGTCTATAAATGCGGCCTGATTGTCACACTCCGTAACATCTTTACAGCAGACAATCCTATCCCGCGAGATATTCAGATTGGTGGCCCATTCAGGGCGGACTATCTTTTCTCCTACATACACCTACCGGTGCCAGTTTATACTTACCTTGACGGCATTCAGATAGACTATAATAATGGTACCCTTATGGAGTTGGTGGGATGGTCAATGCTGACGGCATTGAATCCGCCTTACTATGGCTTAGAAGATTTGAACATTCGTATTCAGGATCAGGTCAAGCTACCTAATAATCTCTTCCATCCTATGTCTGCCAATGATATGATCAATGCCCTCCGCACTGCTTATAATAAAGGCGCAGTGGACGTTATTGATCAGTTCAATAACCTCCGCAAAATGCGCGTCCAAAGAATGTCAGTAGACTATGAGGAACCAAAGCAGAGGCACCCCGGACAATATCAGAATCAGGCCACCGCGCATATAAGATTGTTGGATCAAGATAGCGAACTATTCAAGCAAGAAAGTCTTGTTCTTGGAATCCCACAGAATCAATGACAGATACATATAAGCCTTCACCACAATTTATTGATGTGGAGCATGTGAGTGGTGCGGTAGTCTCTGTCAATATGTCCTATATTATCTTAGCTTCGGAAAACCCAGATAGAACATTACAATTAGTCCTTGACATTCCACCGCATGCTGATTCTCCATTCTCAAACGTGTTCTATTGTAGGCCAATAGGTGTAACAATAGAACAATTCTTAGGAGGCTTGCCTAAATAATGCCATTTGCTGCCTTGGTAGGTCCAATCGCAGAGTTTGGTGGCGGCCTTGAATATATGCAAGTGCAGTCAGTCAGTAATGGTGTGGAAATATTGACTGATCCAACCAATGTTATCTCATTCTCTGACATGGCTTTTCAAGATAGTGGAAGAATGAGTCCTATACGGTCGGGGTTCTATATCTTTGACCTGCATTTCAATACTTCATCTTTGAACAATGGCATACAAATCCAGTTATTTGATCCTAGTGGCAGGGGCTTTGCCAGTACAACAATCGCAGTGCCTACTAGCGGTGGGGATATCTCTCACACTAGAGTAATGTGGATGGAGCCCGGTGATTACTATGTGATTACAGCCAGGGGTCCAGGTAACATTCTAGCAAATAGCTGGCTAAGCTTACTCTGTCTATTTCCATCAGAAAAATACAGAGATATGTCGCCCGAAGCCCGGCAATTCATGCGGCGCAATCTTTTGGTAGAAAAAAAAGACCCCTCCAAAGAAGGGTCTTTGCCAGAAAATATCTAACTTATTCTTCTTCCGGTGCCGCCTCCGGATTATCAATCACATCCATTGCTTCATCAATGGAGTCAATCCATGCTGCTGCCATAGCTGCAACCTGAACTAACTCATCTCGCAACTCTGAGATATCTTTCTCGGTATCATAGGTGAACCAATGTGCTACCTCTCCTACTTCTTCCATTAGGATTGGTAGCCATTCTTCATTCATAGCCTCAGCATCTTCGCGTGAATTCCCATTAGCGCCGTGCGTTTTGTGCGCTTTCACCCGCTCTTGATGAATGTCTGCATACACCGTGCCAACGAGATTGTTAACTTCTGACTCTGTAGGATTGCGGCTCATAATCCATCCCCTCTATATTTACGATTGATGTAGAGTTCGATCTGTACTTTCATGGATAGTTGTCGTCTTGGAATACAACTATGTTCTCGTTGTGAATGGGAGCGAGCTGGACAATAGTTCTTTATGCGGGGGCGACAACAAGTAGTACACCAGAACTTGTTGCGATTCATGGTCAGGGCGGCCTCTGCTAATGCTTCGGCTTGCTCCATTTCAGCTTGATCCATTGCGCCGTCCCTTCATCATTCTTTTTGCGGTGCTAGTCTCATCGAAATCGAATTGCTCTACCTCATCTTTCTTGTCAGCATTCTCAGCCAAGGCATTACCCATATTGTTAGCAATGCTGTCCGTCACAAAGAGGGCCTCACCCTCAACAAAATGTCTGCTTCTTTCTGTCCTCCCTATCTCTTGGGTTTGTCCGAATGGACCGCAGGCTATGCTGAAACATTCTTGAACAAAAGGCAAGCATTCCACATCATTAGGTAGTCTGTCCAATCTATAGATCACCAGACATTTCATGCCCATACTATTCCAGAATGTGAAGTAGCACCCGCGATATTCAACGGCCTCTTTGAGAGCCTTTGTATAGAATGAAGAGTCAACTTCTCTTACTATCCCGTATCGTTGTACGAGAAAGTGAGCCAACTCAGTTACTTCGGGAGGCACCTGCATCGGACTCTTCAATCAATTCGATGGCTGTTTTTCTAGCATCTCCGAGGACAATATTAAGATCCTTAAGTTCATCAATACAACGATCCCTAAACTCAATGACCTCAAAAAGTTTTCTTGCTAGTATGTCAGCATTACGAGAGGCGATTGCCTCTTTCAATTCTTCTTTGACTGCCATGATATTCTCTAATCCCCCCGCAATTTGTCTTTGTTCTTGCTCAACGACGTGGTCTATCCAAACTGCATAGCCTCCCTCTGAATTAACCCGCCTAATAAATGTATCCGCCATGTGCCTTGGGATAAGAAACTTGCAACCAATCTTATCAAACTGTTTGCCAGAGTTGTCTACATAGAATTTGTCTGACAGGACAGCCAAAGCTGTGCATGGCGAAGTCATATTGTAAGTTTCTTGATCGTATGTGCGAGCAGATTCCACCCAAGCCCAATCATCTGCATTTGCACTAGCTCTACGGTGGGCTGTCATTACCGAGCGCCAATTGAATGTGAGACTATGGCAGGGTGACACTTCATACACATGCCCCCGAATAACTTTCTCAGGGGTTGCATGTGTCAATGATGCTGGACCTGCCGTGAATGTATTTACATTCGGCTCTTTGAGCGTGAAGGGAATGTGCTGTTCTACCATAGAAACAATCAGGCCAGGATCATATGGTACTGACTTAAGAATGTGGTAGCCATTCTCGTCAAAGGTGATCCAACGCTTGATTGTTTGTGAGCGCGGCCTCTTCTCACCAGTAGGACTGTAGCCAGCATTCAGAAATGCCTGAGCTTTGCTATTGTCTACAGGCGGAACATAGGAAGTATTCTCAGTGAGTGCCATTCCTCTGACCATATACTTGTGATTCTGAACTATCGTAAAGACACGAGCACTATCGTCGGCGTGTCCGAGTCTGAACGGCTGATAACTAAAGCCTCCATCCATTGAGTATTCGATGCGAATATCTCTGTTTCGACTTTGTGTGTTGAGCCATCCTTCAATTTGGGCACGGCTCCACGATCGCTCAACATATTCAATGGCTCGGACCCATTGATAATCTTCGATCCGTGTCTTTGTTCGTTCATACTGAATCCAGCTAGCTTTGTCGTTGCTTACTTCTACTACTGCTGACATTGGGCAATAAGACCTCACGAACTTGATCTATCTTATTGTCGCTGATGCCGCGTATCTCTTTGATGAGGCTATGCAAATTTGGATTTGCGAATGCCTGAAATACGGCATACGGTGACCCGAACATTTCAATGAGTGCGCGTGCTAATGCTATTCCTATTCCTGGCAAGCCCATTACCAACCAAACTGGATCGTCAGCCCTGCCATTGATAAGGTTTGCGCGTGTCCGTACATTGAGCAAATTGTGCTCCGCCTTTTGGGACCACTCAAACATTCCTTTTATGAGACGTGCGGTGGCTCTGATATCTTGAGTATGCATGTGGTAAACACCACTCTCTTGTATCTCAAACAATGCATACTGCAAAGTCATGAAGGGTATGTGCCTGTTGATTAGATGTCCATTCTTGCCGGGTATGACTACCAATCCATCATGATTCACATTGAAGTTGCCCTCAGTGAGAAGAATGGGATAGTCATAAGCCTTGATAAGTCTGGACAATTGTTCCTGCAATCTCCCGTCACCTAATGATTTGACAAAGTCATTCGCTTCCTTGCGCTCGATAGCCATTGTCTTGCCGAGACTATCAATCCAAAGATAGTCACCGCCTCCCTCTGTGCTGACCAGAGGGGCGACCATAACTAGATCGCCCAATGCTACTCTTATTGTTTCTGGCTCATGCACATCGACAATGACTTCTCCGCTCATGAAGTCATGACTACCGATTGATAGTCAGTCCAAAGGTCGGAGAATGGCGCGGGGCTTTTGAGAGGAACCCAAAGACGTTTGCCTGATTCTTTCAATGTGCGGAACTTGAATGTGCCGCCTACATTGTCTAGATAAAGCACGGTATGTAGGTGTTTGATTGCATCTTTGTGCATGTCGGGAAATTGCCCGAGTTCCTCAAACAATGTAGTATATTCAGTCGGTGCTTGTGGACTAAACCGAGTATTAGCCTCACGACAATGAGCTATAATGATGGCGTTGTTCCCATAGTAGCGCACCAATGGGAAGTAGAACTCATTATAAGTTATGCGTCTGATGATGCTCCATTCCCAACCATGATAGTTGTCGAATGTCGCACCCTTTTCAGGCTTCTCTGCTCTCTTGGCCTTTAGCTCATCGGCCATCATGTGGTAAGTCTTGAGCGTGAAAGTATTCTGAATCTCACGATACATATGCCCAATGGTATCTACAATGACCCACTGAGTTTGTTCTACCCCTAGCTCTTTGGAGAGCTTGAGAGCATCAATAACTTTCTTGGAACTATCAATGAGTTCTTCATAGGTAAATGCAGGATAGCGCTTCAGGTTGACCCAATCATGATTTGGGAACATTTCCAGAGTCGGGTCCAATATTCGATCCGCCTCCAGATAGTGGAATGTCGCTGTCGGATTCGCTACTGCTACTGACATTGCCCCCTGGGTTTTGCCTGTCCCGCTTTCCCCATAGAGCATAGTTAGTTCGGAGCGGACTAACGTCACCATTACTGACTGCCTCTATATCTTTGATCGCCTGTAGCGCGATGCTCCAAGCTTTGTATGAGTTATGGCAAACTGGATGGGTACAATCATTCACGAAGTCCTCACATACCCAACCGCAGCCTGACATAATACGTTGGATTGCCGAGAACGCGATCATAAACTTATAGTCAATTGTCTCCAGTCTCTTCTTGTTCAAATCTTCCACGACAAACCGACCAATACTTACAATAGCGACTTGAACACCACCATCCGCCCACATTCATTGGGTAAATGTTTTGCTCCATCATTTGAATGCTTTGTCGTAATCTCTCATAGAACCATTCGAGCTTCTCAAAATCTACCGGGATCGTGTGTTCAATGAGCCTGCCCCGAACCACTTCCAAATAGGTGAATGAGGGATTGAAGCCGTAGTAATAACCTGCAAGCGCGTACATTGATGATTGTGCGGAAGCTTTGTTACGAGAAGGGTTTGACCGTCCGCGAAACTTATAATCAAAGATTCGCATGGTCCCTGTGTCCTCATTGATTTCTGCCAGGTCCATGCGTCCAGCCAATCCCCAAGACGGATCAATCTTGTCGCCAATAAGACCGCTAATCTTAGGAATGTAGAATGGCTTCTCGTCATGTAGGTGTGTGAGTCTGGTATTCTTGAGGACGTAGTTGAGAATGATGTCATTGTTTACTAGCCACTGCTTTCCGACGTTGTTGTAATCATCATCATTGGTTAGCGCGGGCATTACGTTCTTGTTGAATACTTCTTCTTTAAAGTCCTGAGCCTCCTTGCCAGGCATTACTTTTCCAGAAATAATACCAGACAAAAATTCATGCGAGGCCGTGCCCAATGCTAGTGGTAGATTGGGTCCAGTCGCCTTGCCCTCCGGCTTTATGTTTGTAAGATTCTCCCATTCAAAACGTTTTGCACACATGGCGGTGAGCGTTTCAATGTGGCTTTGATGAATCTGTTTGGTAATGATAGGATTGCTCCAGGCCGTCGTGACCTGTAACTCATTCTCAATCCCTAAGAATGGTGGCCTTATCATCCGTTTGTTTTCTTATGATAATGTCGGTTATTTTCAAGGATCGCGTCCAACTCTTCCTTTGTGAATGGCCGCCCGGACTCATGATTGTAGCACGGATTCTTTGTCTTGCCATCAGAGAGATATTCAGTGGCTCGGTTTGGTTCGCACCAATGACAATGTTGCTGGCGTAATTCAATGTATGTGAGGCTGCGTTTGTGCGTGGGACACATTGTGAGCCACATAGTGCCGAGCACATCATAGAAATCTGGCGCAACTATCTGCTCAACAATGTAGTCTGCTCTAACATCCTCAACCATCGGAGAGGCCCATCAGAGGCGATTCTGAGCGAGTCAGTCTGGCGCAGTCACCCGTACCAGACCGATAGCTCAAGGGGCTGAGCGCGTTGTGAGGCACGCCTATGATGGTACCACACCAGACCATACCAGTCTAGCCGCCTCTACCTTCTTCCCCCGCCATGACTTCCGCCGTAGGATTATCTTTGTCATTATTCATCATGCCCTTGCCCAAGATTGTGAAGAATTCATAGACCATGCGGAGCTTACCAATGAAGCCATCCTCCCAAGTAAACTCTCCATTGTCGTATCGTCTTTGTAGTTCTTCTTCTTTTGTCATAGTAGGTGCTCCGCATTTCTCTTTGCCCATTCATGGCAGAAGAGTGTGACTTTGTAGCCGAGTTGTCCAGCTACTTTCACCATGTCCTTTGTGCCCCTAGATTCTCGTAAGTTATCATGGAATGCCCAAACAAAGTCAGGCTCCCCTTGACGCAGCATTTGTCGATTGCGAATTGGCCCCGCACTTTTGCCGTATGTTTTCCAATCCGCAGGAAACTCAAGAACATTCATGCCTAGCTCTTTTGCTGCTTGCCCCGCAAGACTATCAGCACCACTAGCAGCACCATGAATGATGGTAACATTATCATGTTGTAATACGAAAGATTGCAGGCGAGATTTGATGAGTTCCTTGTCGGACCAGTTCCGATCCCCACATATCAGGACTTTCATTGAGTTCCTCTTGAATAAACTTTATAGCTGGACCCATGTGATATTCACAAACGTCGTAATGTTTGTGAGCCGTGTAATACATAGAGTAGAATGCACGATGCGGCCTGCTGTCGAAGTCACATTGACTATTGACGCTGCGCTTGATTTGCATTTCGATTTCCTAAACCACACATATAAAAAAATAAAGGGCAGAGCCGAAGCCCCGCCCTCTTTGTCCTAAGCCAATGCGTATTTGTACTTTCCATCCTCCCCCAATATCAGAACTTGCATCTTGACGAGTTCGTCCACCGCCTCATTGTTCATAATCTTTACGCGGAGGTCTGGATCATTCACAATCTCCGGTGCTTCTTGACGAATAATGAGGCCCGCCTTTATCTCATTGGCAGTCTTACCATCTGCATACTTTGCCAATGTGGTGAGAAGCTCCAATGATCCCGCCGCAGGTTGAGCCGCACCATTGGGCGCATCCCAGGGAAGTTCATCCTTTGTTGCGCCATTACTTGCTGCGAGCGGTGCTATCTTTGTTTCCTCTGTAGTCTCAGAGTCGGATGCGGCAATGTAGTAGTATGTTCGGCCTCGCACTTCCTCGCCAGTTTCTTTCTTTGTCCAGTCTGGCATTTTTACTTCCTCGAATTGGAAGTTGCGGCCTTTGAGGAATGATGGATCAGTCAGACGAATGTTGCCATGCTCGGACAGACTGACAAGAAACTTATGAAGTGGGCTGCCTTTAGCGGGATTGGCCCAAAGACTTTGATGCATATGCCAGAGTGGAGCATATGGCATCTTCAAATCTTCGCAGACTTTGCAGCTTTGATTTGAAGTTATATCGGCCAATCCCACGTCAGTATGATTCTGACGAATGATTACCTGCCGCCAGACTTCATTGCCTTCACGTTCCTCATAATAGGACTCCGCAAAGCGACCCCATAGAGTGCTTTTGTAATTGTCGGGGTTCAAATCAATTTTGACCATTACGTTCCGACCTTTCTTTGGTGGGATGAATAGATGATACCACAACCAATAAGATAGTGCAAGTCAGATATTCCCTAGCTGTAGGTCCAATAAGAATTGGTCAGGCTGATCATAGACAGCAATAAGCGTTTCTCCATTGGTAAACTTGAATTGTATTCCGTTCGGTCCCCACATGGTTGCAAACAGAATATGGTCTGCATTGATAGTTACTTTCCCTGTATTCATGAGAGTGATTTCTATAAACTTAGACAAGGCGAATGGCCTCTCTAAAGAACTTTGGGAAGTCTGTCGTATATTGTAGTAGCCGCCTTATGTTTGCATCAATGATCCATGTCTCACAATAATCATCTTCTGCACGCATTCCACGACCCGCCGCCTGCACAACCTGATCAATGGTAGCCTGCGTATAAATCCTCCCCGCTCTATCTTTGTCTTGTTCAAAGCGTGCCTGCCAAACTTTATCTAGCATGT
>Ga0306925_10005200_pt1 | contig 11912 bp, 6 predicted proteins | sample flu12Cox44000176_FD_203755 | JGI IMG/M metagenome (GOLD analysis project Ga0306925, IMG submission 203755) | Lab enrichment of tropical soil microbial communities from Luquillo Experimental Forest, Puerto Rico - flux8day.12C.oxic.44.000.176 (v2)... | ecosystem: Environmental > Terrestrial > Soil...
GGTATATATCGCGGCTCGCCGAGAGGCTCTCAGCTAGGCGTCAAACCACCACGTGCTCGCACTGGTGACTGAACTGCTGCTTCTCTAAGGACTTGCTAGGCGCTGATACGTGTCGGCTCGGCGTGGGTCACCAGACGTCCTTCGCAATGATGCTGACGTCCATGGGAAAAACATAATACACGGCTTGGATATGTCAGGGACAAAGAGGTCTAGTCCCGGGGTGCTGAGTTCCTCGTTCATGAGCAGCGAAAGCCAAATTGCGCAGCCGCTATAGTGGACACAAGCCGAGCAATGGCTCGTATCTCGGAACTGTCTCCGCCAGTACTATAGCGGCTCATGCACTTATCATACATCAGAGACACGAGGGCGCTGACACCGCGTTATCCACCGACAGCCAATCCCGTAAAGGCTTGTTGAGATACGCCGGGCGCGGCAGCTCTGGTGGGGCGCTTGGAGAACCCAGGGAGACCCTTGAGCATCCCACGGAGGTAAAGCAAACCCCGAGAGGACAGGGCTCACGGGGCTTGCACCGATGGCCATCATTGCGATGGGAGGAGGGAAAATCCTTCCGGCATGAGCTACCAATTAGCACCTTTCACGCTCCCGAGATGAAGAGCGTCCGAGTAAGGCGGAGTCGCTTTGGAGGTACGTAAAGCGGGAAGGCCCGGCGGGGGGTCCCAGCGGTTTTGGACATTGAGAGGACCAAGACCATACGCACCCTAGGGGCAGCAACAGAGTTTATCACACTAAGAGGTACCACTACTGTGGTCCGGCGTCCAAATGCCTGCCGGTGATAGCCTGAGCCCTCCCACGAAGCTTTGACCTGTTGTGCCAGCCCGAACGTGCGCATTGGGTCATTAGCGGACATTGGTTAGCAGCACCACTCTATGACTGCCCCCGAGAGCGGACATCTCAGCGCCTGGGGCGTCGGGGAGGCTTTATGAGTACACGCCCTGGAACAGAAAGGCACCACTATCGCGGATATGAGATTGTGCCTCAGAGGCAATGGTCGAGTTGGTGTGCCGGTATTTACCCGACCCGCGCAGACCTGCCACTTGTACTCCGGTCAACTCTCGAAACGCTCGCAGGGCGGGAAGAAGAGGCGGTGACCGAGGCGAAACAAGCCATCGACAAAATTCTTGCACAGCTCGGTCATCGGCACGCCTCGCGCGTGAGCTAGTCCTCATCGTCGAGCGATCCCTCTCCTCCAAGGACCGAGCAAGCGCTGACTTCGCCCGAAGATGCTCATCGGCCTGGAAGAGGCTCATGTCTTTTATGTGAGCATCTTCGGTGGCGTTGAGCACTTTCGCGGGTGATGGCGGAAAGGAAGGCAGCACCCACAATGTTGCCTTATTTAGGTGGAATGGCGAACTACAGCGTTCCGCCAGTCGCCTTGATGCCAAGCGGCCCGCTGCTACCCCCAAAAGCTAGAGGACGTCCGCAATGACCAACGAGACCTTTCGCATTTTGCTGAAAGCCATTGCGGCTTTCGCTATCACCGCCGCTTTTGGCAGCGCGAGCTTCGCAGGAGAATTTACTGTCCACCAAGGAAAGCGATACCGGGCAACCCTCGCACTCAACTCGGTCGAGCGATTAGCTGACAACGCACTCATCGCAAGAAAATTTCGCGCATTGGGCTTCTCTAGCGTGCGCGTATCAGGTGCAGGAGCGATGCGTCAGGTCGAAGGCGTCTGGCCACGCGAGACTGCCACCGCGCCGTTGCCTCGTGAGATCGTTGCGGTTTCTAGATTGTAGTGTAGTGCAGTGACCATCATCTTCCCCTCCGGTGACGAGGCAGCTGACGGGGTGAGGCGAGCCCGAATTACGGCGGGCAGCATCATCGGTAAACGCCAGACCGCGCCAAAGCCATGCCAGAGGTCGATAGCACCATCAAACGATGAAGGAGGCAAGCGCTGCGAGCAGGATACCGCGCACTCGCAAATCAAGAGCACAATAGTAAGCCGCCACCGCAATCTACAAGCGGGTGCCCACAGTGGGCAGTCGGGCTTGCAGTCTTCCGCTGAGCTATGTGCATCTTCTGTCCCAATTGGAATGAATGGTGGGCGCGACTGGGATCGAACCAGTGACCCCTGCGATGTCAACGCAGTGCTCATACCGCTGAGCTACGCGCCCGACCGTTCAGGACGGCTTCTATATCGGGTCGGGCCCCTCGAAGGCAACCCGAGCTTAAGCGCGGCAGGTCAGGCGGCGAGCATCCGCTCGACCTCATCGACCAGATCGCGCAAGTGGAAGGGCTTGGACAGGATCTTTGCGTCTTTCGGCGCCTGATTGTCAGGATTGAGCGCGACCGCGGCGAAGCCCGTGATGAACATGATCTTCAGATCCGGATCGAGCTCGCTTGCTCTCCGCGCAAGCTCGATGCCATCCATCTCAGGCATCACGATGTCGGTCAGCAGCAGCGTGAAGGGTTCCTCCTTCAAGCGCTCATAGGCCTCGAGCCCATTGCCGAAGGACACGACGTCATATCCCGCCTTGGTGAGGGCCCTCACTAGAAAGCGGCGCATATCCTGGTCGTCCTCGGCGAGGAGAATGCGTTGAACGCGATGCGCGTTCGGATCGTTCGCCACCATCCCTCTTCCCCCTTTTTGACGGTACGCCCTACATCGATTGGTAAACGAACCGCTTGCCTCGCAGCACTCTGAGCCCGCCCGGCCCCGCCACGATAGGCCAAATCATCGCGTCTTATTGTCTCCCGCACAAGGTAGAACACGCCTAGACAGGCTCAACTCTCATTGGCAGAGTTTACAGCCGATTCTCGGCGCCGGCGGCCGGCGCCCCAATGAGAACCAAGGTTTTAGGCATGAGCCGAAGCGAGGTTGAGGCGATTGAAAGCGAACTTTCGCCGCCTTTCCACGTGGCCAGACCAGGCGAGTTCGCTGCCCCGCTTGTGTTCAACTCGCCTCATAGCGGCCGTATCTACCCAAGCGCGTTCCTGGCGAGCTCCAAGCTTGACGCGCTCACGCTCCGCCGCTCCGAGGACGCCTATGTGGAGGAGCTGTTCGGCTTCGTGAGCGGGCTGGGTGCGCCGCTCCTCTACGCCCATTTCCCGCGCGCCTATCTCGACGTGAACCGCGAGCCTTATGAGCTCGACCCTGCGCTGATCCGCGATGGCCTCCCGCATTACGCCAACACCCAATCGGTGCGTGTGGTTGGCGGGCTTGGCACCATCGCCCGCATCGTGTCCGAGTCCGACGAGATTTACCGGGAACCGCTGTCACTCGGCGCGGCGCTCGAGCGCATCAACCGGCTCTATGCTCCCTATCACGAAACTCTGCAGGCGCTTCTCGCCGAGGCGAAGGCGGCCTTCGGACTTGCCGTGCTTATCGATTGCCATTCCATGCCATCGAGCCCGATCGCGGAGCAAGGAGGCGCCCGTCCGGATTTTGTGCTCGGCGACCGTTACGGCACGTCCTGCAGCGGCGAATTGACCAGAGCCGTGGCGCAGGCGCTGAAGGCGCAAGGCTATGCCGTGGCGCTTAACAAGCCCTATGCCGGTGGTTACATCACAGAACATTACGGTCGCCCTCACCTTGGGCACCATGCCCTTCAGATCGAGGTCAACCGGTCGCTCTACATGAATGAGTCCACCTTCCACAAATCTCCGGGATTTGATCGGATTAAGCGGGATTTGGAGGGCATGGTCCGGGCATTGATTGCCTCGGTTCCGGGTATCGCCATTCCTTGCGCCGCCGCTGAATAGCAGCTAATCCTTTGGGCAAAAAAGGGGCCGTTCGAAAGGATCCGAACGGCCCAAGTCTAGGGAGGAAACGCCCAAGGAGGGCAGCGGCACAACAGGAGGGTCATGCCGCGTTGCAACAATATGTCATTGCGATGCACAAAATGCAAGGTTGAAGTCATTTTGCCGCGGCTTTTGCGGAACACTGATGCAAATCCATCACAAAACTCGCGCAAAGAAGGCTGATTTCCGAGGGTTTGAGGCAAGAAGCGAGCGAATTAGGCTTGAACAAAAAGGGGGAAACCCGCTAAGCGACATCGTGTCCTCCACCTCCTCCTTTAACGCTCTGCTCGCCACGGCCCATGCGCTTGCCGACCAGGCAGGCGCGGTCATATTGCCGCATTTCCGATCATGGCTAACAATTGATCACAAATGCGGCGCCCTCTTCGATCCGGTCACTGCCGCCGACCTCGCCGCCGAGACCGCAATCCGTGAAGGGCTCGCCGCGACCCATCCCTCGCATGGCATTGTTGGCGAGGAGTTCGGAGCGAACCGGCCTGACGCCGACTATTGCTGGATCATCGACCCGATCGATGGCACCCGCGCGTTCGTCGTCGGCCAGCCGCTGTGGGGCACGCTGATCGGGCTCCTCCGGAACGGGACGCCCCTGCTTGGCCTCATGAACCAGCCTTTCGTCGGCGAGCGGTTCTGGAGCGGCGAGAAGCAAAGCTATCATGGCCGCCCTGGCATCGCCGAGCGGGTGATGCACACCCGCCGCTGCGCGAGCTTAGGCGAAGCGCTGCTCACCGCGTCGAGCCCAGACCTGTTCGAGACGGAAGAAGAGCAGGCCCGCTTTGCCGACATCGTCGGCGCCGTGCGTCTTCGGCGCTTCGGTGGCGATTGCTACAACTACTGCCTGCTCGCGCTTGGCCAGATCGACCTTGTGGTCGAGGCCGGACTCAAGGATTTCGACATTCTGCCGCTGATCCCGATCATCGAGCGAGCCGGCGGGGTGGTCTCGACCTGGGATGGCGGCGACCCACGCAAAGGCGGCCGCATCCTCGCGTCCGGCGATCCTCGCCTCCACGAGCAGGCGGTGAAGATTCTTTCGGATTGAGGCCTAAGCCACCGCAGGTTCGCCGAGCCTGCTGGTCACGGCGTTCGGCACGAAGGCATCGAATGCCGCCCAGAACTGCTCGCGGATCAGATCGCGCTCCTGCAGGATCTCGTGACGCGAGCCTCTGAGTAGAAGCTGAGTGCCAACTTTCAGCCGGTCGGCGAGGTTCTCTATCGCCTTGCTGGACACAATGCGGTCGTCACCTGCGGCGAGCATCAGCACTGGCACGCGTAGCTGATCCGGAAACGTGTCGCCCTTCACCGCCGCCATGGCTGCGAGTGCCGAGCGAACCCATCCGATGGTCGGCGGACCGACGGCAAGCTTGGGCTCCGCGTTCACGACCGACCAATTGCGCAGGAAGCGCTCGTGGTCGCCGGTGCACGGGTTGCCTTCGAACCTTTGGCTCGCGCGATAGTCCCTCATAGCACCTGGCACTGCGAGCCGTCCGTAGCCAGTGAGCGAGAGCCCGGCGGCGAGCGCCGACACCGCACCTGCCGGGATCGGTAAACCAACGATCTCCAGCATCGGCGCCGTCATTACCATGCGCGAGAACCAGCATCCCCTCATGGTCGCGGCTTCAAGCAGCACCGTCGCCCCCATGGAATGGGCAAGCGCGTAATAAGGCGGCGGACAATCCGGCAGCGCCACCTCATTCATGAAGCGGGCAACGTCGTCCTCATAGTCGGCGAAGCTCTTGACGTGTCCTTTGAGCGAATTCCGCATGAGCCTGCCAGAGCCTCCTTGGCCACGCCAATCGAGCACGGCGACGGCAAAGCCTCTCCGCCTGAGCTCGCCTACCACCTCGAAATATTTCTCGATGAACTCGGTGCGGCCGGGGAAGATGCACACCGTGCCGTGCCGCTGTTTCAGCGCCGACGGCCATCGCGCGTAGCGCAGGCGCACGCCGCCTTTGCCCTTAAGAAATCCCACCGACGCGCCGAGCGGGATTGGGTTCTTCGGAGTTGCAACGAGGTCCATGAAAGGCGTGCGAAGCGGTTCTGGCGTTCCTTATAGCAACACTCGGCCGCGCCGGGAGGTTTCACTGGAGCCGACCAGAAAATTGCCTCATTTCACTGCCCGACCGACACGAGCTTTATTATCTAGAATCAAGTACTTATATCCCTTTGACGGTCTTTGTATCGATTCCCATATCGGCGGCGCGAGGCCTCAAGGCTTGCGCGAACCCCTGAAAACGCCTGGCTCGAATGAGCGGGCGCAACCATATCGCTTCTTAAGGAGGATGTGAAATGAGACACTTCGATCTCACCCCACTTTATCGTTCCACCATCGGCTTCGATCGTCTCGGCGCGTTGCTCGATACGCTTGGCGCTTCGAAGGCGACACGCCGAGCTACCCGCCCTACAACATCGAGCGCGTCGGCGAGAATGAGTATCGTATCAGCATGGCCGTCGCCGGTTTCGGAGAGAAGGACCCCAACATCGAGGTGAAGGAGAACACGCTCTCGATTCGCGGCGAGAAGCAGACCGAGCTGGAAGAGACCACCTATCTGCATCGCGGCATTGCCGGTCGCAGCTTCGAGCGCAGGTTCCAGCTCGCCGACGACGTCGTGGTCAGGGGCGCGAGCCTCGAGAACGGAGCTGCCTGAGGCCATGAAGCCGCGCACCATTCCGATCGCGACCAGCCGACAAGCCGAAGGTCATTAACAGCAAGGCTGCTGCCTAAGCGCTTCGTTCCTGAGACTGTCGTCATGCGCGGACCGAATCCAGGCGTCCATGCCGTCGCGACTGCGCAAGTCTGAGCGCGAGTGGAATGGATTGCCGGGTTAAGCCCAGCAATGACGATTTCAGTCGGAATAATCGCGTCGGAGGGCGCCTTCGGAGACCGGAGGCGCCCTTTTTCCGCGTCGTGGCGGAATTGAGCGGCCCTCGTTTGCCGGCCTGTTCCACACGTGAATCTCGCTTGTGCGCCCATTGGAAATCTGTCATTTTGAGGATGAATAGGACAGGCTTACTGACCTTTGTGGCTGAAGCTTCAGCCGGAAGCTCCAGGCTGGCGCTCGGGCCCGGAGTCAATCCCAGTCCATGATGCATTTTCTTTTGAGACGAGGGCTAAGGCGCCGGAAGCTCCTGGTGCGTTGTTCTTAGTCTGATTTGGCCTATGCTCGTTTGGAGACAAACTACCCTCAACCGGTCTTGCGTGCGATGTCAGTCAATCACCAAGGTTCAAGTCGGGAGTTTGCGGGGCCTGCATCGCCGCCGCCGCAAGGACTCTATGATCCGAACAGAGAACACGATGCCTGCGGCGTCGGCTTTGTAACCGATCTGAAGGCGCGGCCAAGCCACAAGATCGTCGAGCACGGCCTGCAGATCCTCGAGAATTTGACCCACCGCGGTGCGGTCGGCGCCGATCCGCTTGCCGGCGACGGCGCTGGCATCCTTGTGCAGATTCCGCACGAGTTCCTCAAAGTCGTGTGCGCGCCGCTCCGCATCGCGCTGCCGGAGCCGGGCCAATATGCCGTTGGCCACATGTTCCTGCCGCGCAATGAAGCGCAGCGCATCTATTGCCAATCCGTGGTTGAGCGGGTGGTTGATGCCGAGGGCTTGCAGCTGCTTGGCTGGCGTGAAGTGCCGACCGACAATTCGTGCCTCGGTGTTCCGGTGATCGAGACCGAGCCGCGCCACATGCAGGTATTCATCCGCCGAGGCAAAGACATCAAGGACGACTCGACCTTCGAGCGCAGGCTCTACATCCTGCGCAAAGTCATCTCTAACACGATCAACGGCGATACCGGCGGCCGCGATATCGGCTTCTACACCGTGTCGCTCTCCTGCCGAACGCTCGTCTACAAGGGCATGTTCCTCGCCTACCAGCTTGGCGCCTATTATCTCGACCTGCATCATCCGCGCTTCGCGTCAGCGCTTGCACTCGTGCATCAGCGCTTCTCGACCAACACCTTCCCGTCATGGAAGCTCGCCCATCCCTATCGCATGGTCGCCCATAACGGCGAGATCAATACGTTGCGCGGCAATCTGAATTGGATGGCAGCACGCCAGGCGAGCGTCTCCTCGCCGCTGTTCGGCAAAGACATCGCCAAGCTCTGGCCGATCTCCTATGAGGGCCAGTCCGATACCGCCTGCTTCGACAACGCCCTCGAGTTCCTGGTGCAGGGCGGCTACAGCCTCGCCCACGCCGCGATGATGCTGATCCCGGAAGCCTGGGTCGGCAATCCGCTGATGGATGCGAAGCGCCGCGCCTTCTACGAGTATCACGCCTGCCTGATGGAGCCTTGGGACGGTCCCGCCGCCATGGCCTTCACCGACGGACGACAGATCGGCGCCACGCTCGACCGCAACGGTTTGCGCCCCGCCCGCTACCTCGTGACTGATGACGGTCTCGTCATCATGTCATCGGAGACTGGCGTGCTGCCAATCCCCGAGCAGAACATCGTCCAGAAATGGCGGCTCCAGCCAGGCAAGATGCTGCTCATCGACCTTGAGAAGGGCCGCATCATCTCCGACGAGGAGATCAAGGCCGAACTCGCCAATGCGCATCCCTATCAGCAATGGCTGGACCGCACGCAGATCCGCGTGCACGAGCTTCCCGGCTCATCTTCGGGGCAGGCGCGCACCAATGTGAGTCTGCTCGATCGGCAGCAGGTGTTCGGCTACACGCAAGAGAGCATCAAGTTCCTGATGCTGCCCATGGCGCAGACCGGCCAGGAGGCCGTCGGCTCGATGGGCACCGACACGCCGATCTCGGCCCTCTCCGACCGGCCAAAACTCCTGCACACTTATTTCAAGCAGAACTTCGCGCAAGTGACTAACCCGCCGATCGACTCGATCCGCGAGGAGCTGGTCATGTCGCTAGTCACGTTTATCGGCCCGCGGCCGAACCTGCTCGACCTCGAAGGCACCTCCAAGCAGAAGCGGCTCGAGTCGGCACACCCGATCCTTACCAGTGATAACCTGGAGCGCATCCGCGGCATCGGCGACGTCGCCAACAATCAGTTCCGCACCGTCACGCTCGATATCACCTATGCGGCAGACCGTGGTGCTAACGGCATGGCGGACGCACTCGACAAGCTTTGTGATCGCGCCGAAGCCGCTGTGCGCGAGGGCGAGAACATCATCATCCTGTCCGACCGCCCGGCGGGACCGGACCGCATCGCGATCCCGTCGCTGCTCGCCACCAGCGCCGTGCATCATCATCTGATCCGCTGCGGATTGCGCACGTCCGTCGGCCTCGTGGTCGAGACCGGCGAGGCCCATGAGGTGCATCAATTCTGCACGCTTGCCGGCTATGGCGCCGAAGCGATCAACCCCTACCTCGCTTTCGAGACGCTCGAAGCCATGCTGCCGGTGATCGACGAGGAGCTGACAGCTGAGAAAGCGGTCAAGCGCTACATCAAGGCAGTGGACAAGGGCTTGCTCAAGGTGATGTCCAAGATGGGCATCTCCACGTATCAGTCCTATTGCGGCGCGCAGATCTTCGACGCGGTTGGATTACGGTCTGACTTCGTCGCCAAATATTTCACCGGCACGAATAGCCAGGTCGAGGGCGTGGGGCTGGAAGAGATCGCCCGCGAGACGGTCGAGCGTCACAGGCTCGCCTTCTCCGACGCTCCGGTGTTGCGCGATGCGCTCGAGGTCGGTGGAGAGTACGCCTTCCGAATCCGCGGCGAAGTGCATATGTGGCGGCCGAGCGTGGTTGCAGATCTGCAGCACGCCGTTCGTGGTGAGCTTCCTGAGAAGTACCGTTCCTACGCCAAGCAGATCAACGAGCAGTCGGAGCAGCTCCTGACACTACGCGGCATGTTCCGTATCAAGACCGCGGACGAGATCGGCCGCAAGCCAGTGCCGATCGCGGAGGTCGAGCCCGCGAAGGAGATCGTTAAGCGCTTCTCGACCGGCGCCATGTCGTTCGGCTCGATCAGCCGCGAGGCGCATACCACGCTCGCCATCGCCATGAACCGCATCGGCGGCAAGTCCAACACTGGCGAAGGCGGCGAGGAGTCAGACCGCTTCAAGCCGCTGCCAAACGGCGACTCCATGCGCTCGAGGATCAAGCAGGTGGCGTCAGGACGTTTCGGCGTGACCACCGAATATCTGATGAGCGCCGACATGATGCAGATCAAGATCGCGCAAGGGGCGAAGCCTGGCGAAGGCGGTCAGCTGCCCGGCCACAAGGTCGACGCCATAATTGCCAAGGTGCGCCATTCGACGCCCGGCGTCGGCCTGATTTCGCCCCCGCCGCATCACGACATCTATTCTATCGAGGATCTCGCGCAGCTCATTTACGACCTGAAGAACGTCAACCCTGACGCGGATGTCAGCGTCAAGCTGGTGAGCGAGGTCGGCGTTGGCACGGTTGCTGCCGGCGTCGCCAAGGCGCGCTCTGACCATGTCACCATCGCAGGCTTCGAAGGCGGCACAGGTGCCTCGCCGCTCACCTCGATCAAGCACGCTGGCTCGCCCTGGGAGATCGGCCTTGCCGAGACGCAACAGACCCTGGTTTTGAACCGTTTGCGCGGCCGCATCGCGGTGCAGGTCGATGGCGGTGTTCGTACCGGACGCGACGTGCTGGTCGGTGCCCTGCTCGGCGCCGACGAGTTCGGCTTCGCCACCGCGCCGCTCATTGCCGCAGGCTGCATCTATATGCGCAAGTGCCATCTCAACACGTGCCCGGTCGGCGTCGCCACGCAAGACCCGGTGCTCCGCGGGAGATTCCAGGGAAAGCCCGAGCACGTCATCAACTACTTCTTCTTCGTCGCCGAGGAGGTGCGCGAGTATATGGCAACCCTTGGCTTCCGCGGCTTCAACGAGATGATCGGCAAGACCGAGATCCTCGATAAGAGCGAAGCCATCGACCATTGGAAGGCGAAAGGCCTCGACTTCACGCGCCTGTTCCACAAGCCCGAGGTGCCGAAGGAGGTGGCGATCTATAACTCCGAGCGCCAGGACCATCATCTCGACAAGGTGCTCGACCACAGGCTGATCGAGCTTTCGGCCGCCGCGATCGAGGAAAAGAGGCCGGTGAAGATCGAGCTTCAGATCAAGAACACCGATCGAGCCACCGGCGCCATGCTGTCTGGCGCCATCGTCAAGGTGCATGGCCATGCCGGGCTGCCGGAGGACACGATCTGGGTGAGCCTCAAGGGCTCAGCCGGCCAGAGCTTCGGCGCCTGGCTTGCCAAAGGGGTGACGCTCGACCTGGAAGGCGAGGCCAACGACTATGTCGGCAAGGGCCTCTCCGGCGGCCGCATCATCGTTCGCCCGCCCGCTCAGTCGGGCATCGTGCCGGAGCAGTCGATCATCGTCGGCAACACTGTGCTCTATGGGGCGATCTTGGGCGAGTGCTATTTCCGCGGCATCGGCGGCGAGCGCTTCGCCGTGCGCAATTCCGGCGCCACCGCCGTGGTGGAAGGCACCGGCGACCATGGCTGCGAATATATGACCGGCGGTGTCGTGGTGGTGATCGGTCCCACGGGACGGAACTTCGCTGCCGGCATGTCGGGCGGCATCGCCTATGTGCTCGACGAGGACGGCGACTTCGAGCGCCGCTGCAATCTCGCCATGGTCGAGCTCGAGCCGGTGCCGAGCGAGAACGCTGTCATGGTGCGGAGCCGGCATCAGACCGGCGATCTCGAAAGCCACGGGCTGGTCGACGTCAGCAACATGACCCGGTTCGACGAGGAGCGACTGTATCAGCTGATTGAGCGGCATCTGCACTACACCGGGTCAGAGCGCGCCAGCGCCATCCTTGCCGATTGGAGCGCGTATCTGCCGAAATTCGTCAAGGTGATGCCGGTTGAGTATCGCCGGGCGCTCGAGGAGATGGCGCGCCAGCAGGTGCTCGACACCGGCGGCATTGGCGAGATCGAGATTGGTCTCCGCGCCGGCGCCAACGACAAATAATCTTAACCGGAGGCGATATAGGTTCCCTGCTCGGTCGGAGTTGGGTAACTGCGTCGGGGTAACTTGAGGCAACAGGGGTCAGGCAGCGACAAATTTCTAAAGCCGGTGGAAGGTTACCAGCGGCGCTCGCAGGCGCCGAGCAAGCGGATGGCAATGGGAAAGATCACGGGCTTCCTTGAGATAGAGCGGCAGGACCGGAGCTACGAGCCGGCTGCCGACCGCA
>Ga0306925_10005204_pt1 | contig 11911 bp, 10 predicted proteins | sample flu12Cox44000176_FD_203755 | JGI IMG/M metagenome (GOLD analysis project Ga0306925, IMG submission 203755) | Lab enrichment of tropical soil microbial communities from Luquillo Experimental Forest, Puerto Rico - flux8day.12C.oxic.44.000.176 (v2)... | ecosystem: Environmental > Terrestrial >...
GCCAAGATCTTTCCTGTCGGCGACGATCTGTGACACTGAGAGGTTACGAAAACCACTTGTGGTTGGGGGGGATGATGTCCACAGCCCATGTTGTGCCGGTCTCGACAAACACGTCCTCGAATGTCTTTGTCGAAATCGTTTAAAACGACTTTGAACCTCACATCGGTCCTCATTGTTCTCGCGGGCTTCATGTCGTCAGCTCAAACCCGGCTCGTAGCAGAGGAGCTCGTCGCCGGCCATGGTGCAACTTGAATACGCGCAGCCAGCGTATGCCGTTGGCCGGGGTCTAAATGCACCGCGAACGGGCTGACGTTACTGGTCTCAATACAAACAAAGTTCCTCCATTCGGTAGCGCCAAGGTCACTTATGACTCGTGACTGTTCCGCCCAAGGATTCCATACGACAGTTGTCAGGGAATTTTCTTTGCGAACCGTAACGCGGCGCTGCAGCGTCGGATCAACCAGCTCGACCTCATGTTGCGTGTTCAGGTACACGCGATCAGTCTCCGAGGAGATTCGCGCCTCACCAATTTGCTTCTTCTCAATACGTCTGTCCGTCTTATCGATGTACCGCGTAGAGTCGAGGCCTTGCACGATCGCTGTTTCTGCGTGCCCGACCTTGAAATACGAGTGAAGCGCTTCCTCGAAGGAAAAGCTTCCTAGGCTGGTATTGGTAACGACTAGCTCGATCTTGAGTTGAATACCAAATGTTGCCTGACAGACGAGCCGGAAATCGAGTGGCCACCACTTCCGAGTATCTTCATCGCTTTCGGTAGACATACTGACGACGACGTCTGAACCGGTGCTCTCGATGGACGACAGATGCCAAGCCTTCGTGCGAACAAATCCGTGTGGCGGTGCGGTACGGTCGCCACCTTTGTCAGCAAACCAAGGAAAAGATATCGGTACACCACCCCGAATGGCGTGTCCACCCTTCCAAATCGAGTTGGGGCTGACGTAAAAAAGCTCGCCTGACCCATTGGGTACCCACGACGTGATGTGACCGCCGTGTAGATACATCTCGCCAACGGCAATTTGAGTGGACACTGTAACCTTGGGCAAACCGCCGTTCCCGGCAACCACTCTTGCAAGCCCGGGAGTCCCAAAACGCTTGTCGAGATCAGAAATTGTGTCCGGTAAATCCAAACGTATCTCCCTTGGTCATAGCAATAAGAATAAGCGCGATCAGCCCTGTCCAGCCGGTTTGATGATTTGCGCCACATCCTCGACCGGTGTCAGGGTGAAAGTACTCGTGGAACGGGACAAGGTCACGCCAATGCGGATCTTCGCAGAACATCCGGCAGGATCCGAACACTGCCCGTTTGCCAGTTTCATCGCGGAGAAAAAGTCGCGACAGCCGCCGCGCCAATTCCCGCGCTACATGATCCAGATTCATCTTTACACCGGAGCCGGTCGGACACTCTATCAGGAATCCGTCGCCGTAGTAACGGTGATACTGTTCAAGCGCAAAGAGGATGAGAAGATTCATCGGCATCCAGATCGGGCCCCGCCAGTTGGAATTACCACCGTACAGGTCGGTCGTGGACTCGCCGGGTTCGTAGTCAAGCCGATACTTCTGCCCTCCTAAGTCGAGGACCAGCGGGTGCTTCAAGTGATATTTGGAAACGGACCGGACGCCGAAGGGAGACAGGAATTCCTCTTCGTTGAGCATATAAGCCAGCATCCGGCGAAGTTGATCTTCACGGACCAGACCCAGCATCAGGTTGTTATTGATGCCCGGAACGACCATCGGCCCGACGCTGTGTACCAGGCTGGGGCGGTGCTTGATGAACCAGTCCCGGCGTCGCTGGAAACTCAGGAACCGATCGAAGGTTTCCATGGGGACGGTCCATGCGCCAAACAGCGGAACAAAGCCGACCATGGTACGGGCACGGATGGGCATGCGCTCCAGTTGCTCAGAAATCAGCTGATCATAGAAGAAGCCGTCTTCCTCGCCCCACAGAGATTTCCCGGGATCGTCCTCGCTGTTCATCGCATTGGCGATAAAGACATAGTGCTCCCAGAATTTGCTTGCGACATCCTCATAGGCGGGATTGTATTCCGCCAGCACCAGCGCAGTAGATAACATGCTCTTGGCGAACGCCGCCATCCAACTTGTGCCGTCCGCTTGGCCTAGAAGATAGCCTTGCGGAAGGTTGCCCCGGTCGAAGACACCAATATTGTCCATACCGAGGAAACCACCCTGAAAAATGTTCTTGCCAAGAGCATCCTTCCGGTTCATCCACCACGTGAAGTTGAGCAGCATCTTCTGAAACACGCGTTCCAAGAAAACGTAGTCGGCAACACCAGCATGGTCGCGCTCAATCTCAAACACAGAGCGGGCAGCCAGCGCGAGCACAGGCGGGTTGACGTCCCCAAAATCCCATTCATAGGCGGGAATCTGGCCGTTGGGATGTGTGTACCATTCCCGTACCATGAGCAGGATCTGATCCTTCGCGAACTGAGGATCGATGTGGGCAAACGCAACGCAATGGAATCCAAGATCCCAAGATGCAAACCACGGGAATTCCCACTTATCCGGCATGGAGATTACATCCCGCGTGAACAAGTGGGTCCACTCGTGATTCCGGCCGCCCTCGCGGGCAGCAGCAGGCGCGGGTTGAGCAGGATCGCCTTCCAGCCAATCCGTGACAACATAGTGATAGTACTGTTTCGACCATAGGAGGCCGGCGAACGCTTGGCGCGCAACTAATTTCGCGTCGGCTGACAGCGAAGCGGGCACGATCGCATCGTAGAACTCGTCAGCTTCGTGTTTGCGCTGAAGAAAATGCGTCTCGAAATCGGCGAACGGCTTCTCGAGAGGGCAGTTCTCAAGCGTGGCCGCCAAGCGCAAATCAATCGTGATTGCGTGCCCCGCGTCAAGGTTGTACTGATAGCGCACTGCGGCCTTCGTTTCAATTCCTGCAGGATTGACTGCCACACGCTGGCCATTGACCACATACGCGTGGAACGCATCTTTTACGTAGGGCAAGGCTGAAGGCACTCGGTATAACTGGCGCGTGTTGGTCTCATTCTCAGTAAATAGAGATTCGTTTTCGGCGGTGCAGTACAGGATGTATTCGCCGAGTTCCCAGTGAGTGGCGACGAGTGTAGTGACGTTATCGTCTCGAACTGCACCGCGCTTGATCGATGGTCGGCGACCGTCGCGTCCCCACGACCATGTGTTGCGAAACCACAAAGTGGGTAGGACTCGAATCCCTGCAGGTTGAGGACTGCGGTTCGTAATCGTGATTCGAATTAGCAAATCCTCCGCGTCGGCCTTTGCATACTCGACGAGGACATCGAAGTATCGGCCTTGATCAAAAACCCCTGTATCCACTAGTTCGTATTCAGGATCTTCTTTGGTCCGCCGTCGGCTCTCGGCCACAGGTTGTTCATAGGGATAGGGCTCCTGTGGGTACTTGTACAGGTACTTCATGTACGAATGAGTGGGCGTGTTATCGAGGTAAAAGTAATACTCTTTGACGTCTTCCGCGTGATTTCCCTCGGGTCCGCTTAGACCGAACATTCTTTCCTTCAAGAACGAATCGGCGCCGTTCCAGAGCCCGAGGGCGAAGCAAAGGTATTGATGACGGTCGCAGATTCCCGCGATGCCATCTTCATTCCAGCGATACGCCCGTGACCGGGCATGGTCATGTGGGAAGTAACTCCACGCTTCTCCGTTAGGACTGTAATCTTCACGGACAGTGCCCCAAGCCCGCTCCGATAGAAACGGCCCCCACCTGTTCCAGTTCCCCTTTTCTGCTGATTCAACACCAACCGAGTGCCTTCTCGGGTGTCGTAGATCGTCATGCACTGTCCTTTATCGCCCTTGCGGCCAAAGCCAACTGCCCCTTAGCCGCCGCCACCACCTGATCCGGTTCAAATCCGAACTTCTTCTCCAGCTCCTTAAGGGGCGCCGAGGCTCCGAAGGTGTGCATGCCTATTATTTTGCCGGTGGTTCCAACGTACCGCTCCCAGCCAAACGTAGACGCCTGCTCGATCGCTACACGCGCTTTCACGTCAGGTGGCAGGACGCTATCACGGTAGTCGGGTGGCTGGCTCTCGAAGATGTCCCAGGACGGCATCGATACGACTCGCGACCCAATGCCTTCGGCCAGAAGGTGTTCATGAGCTTGTAACGCCAAAATGACCTCACTCCCTGAGGCAATGAGAATTACTTGCGGTGTGCCTCCCGGCCCGTCGGCCAGTATGTAAGCGCCTTTAGCAACACCCGCAGCCGACGCATACTTCGCGCGGTCGATGGTTGGCAGGGGTTGACGCGATAGCGCGAGAACGGCCGGCTTATGTCGTAGTTGTAGGACGTAACGGTAGGCCTCGACCACTTCGTTGGCGTCCGCGGGGCGGATGGTTGTTAAGCCCGGAATCGCTCGCAGAGAGGCCAGATGCTCAACCGGTTGATGGGTTGGACCGTCTTCGCCATCGCCCATAGCATCGTGGGTGAAGACGTAGAACACTGGCAGTTCCATCAACGCGGCTAGGCGAATGGTAGGCCGGACATAGTCGCTGAAGATGAAGAATGTGGCACCGTAAGAACGGAGCTTAGAAAGCGACAACCCGTTCACAATGGCGCCCATCGAGTGTTCACGGATGCCATAGTGGAGGTTTTTGCCCTCCGGAGTGCCTGCTTGGAAATCCTCTGCACCTTGATAAGTAAGAGCGGTCTTGTTGGAAGGACCAAGATCTGCGGATCCCCCGACCAACCATGGAATGTTCTGCGAGAGCACGTTCAGGACCTTGCCCGAGGCATCTCGACCTGCTATGCCTTTCGCGTCTGCAGGAAAGACGGGAAGGTTGCGGTCCCATCCCTTAGGCAGCTCACGCTTCTGCATTTGGTCGATTTCAGCAGCCAGCTCGGAAAACTTGGCATGATAGTCCGCGAAAAGCTTTGTCCACTTAGCGCGAGAGTCTGCTCCGCGCTTGCCGATCCCGGCAGCGAAATATTCGCGAACGCCATCAGGAACCAGGAACTTCGCGTCCTCAGGCCAGCCGTAGGCGCGCTTAGTCAAGCGAACTTCATCATCCCCCAACGGTTCGCCGTGGGCCGCTGATGTGTCCTGTTTATGGGGAGAGCCATATCCGATGTGGCTGTCGAGCACGATAAAGGTCGGCCGGCCGGTCGTCTGCTGGAATACCCGGAGCGCGTGTTCAATGCGATCGACATCATTGGCGTCTCCGACGCGCAGTACATTCCAGCCATAGGCGAGGAAGCGCGCAGCGACATCTTCCGTGAAGGCAATGCTGGTGTTGCCTTCAATGGTGATGTGGTTGTTGTCCCAGATCCAGCAGAGACAGTCGAGTCCGAGGTGTCCCGCAAGCGAAGCGGCCTCGGACGATATGCCTTCCATCATGCAACCGTCGCCGCACACCGCATAGATGTTGTAGTTGAAGATGTGGAATCCGGGTTTGTTGTAGCGATTGGCCAGCCATTTTTGGGCAATTGCCATGCCTACGCTGGTCGCCACCCCTTGCCCCAAGGGCCCCGTCGTTGTCTCGACGCCCGAGACCCAGTGATATTCGGGATGCCCTGGAGCCTTGCTGCCGATCTGCCGAAAACGGCGAATATCGTCGAGCGTCACCGATGGCTGCCCGAGCCGCTCGTAATCGGCATTCACGGCCTGTACACCTGTTAGGTGCAGGATCGACCACAGCAGCATGGAGGCATGCCCGTTCGATAGAACGAACCTGTCGCGATTAGGCCAGATAGGATCCTGCGGATCGAAGTCCATCACCCGGTTCCAGATGGCATAAACCAGCGGAGCCAAGGCCATCGGCGTACCGGGATGTCCCGATTTCGCCTGCTGCACCGCGTCGATCGACAACGTGCGGATCGTGTTTATGCACAACAACTCGAGTTCTTGATCGCTCATCGTCTTTGCCTCACTTATTCTCTAGTGCCGCGACTTTCCCGAGCCGGCGGAGGTGCCGTTCGGCCTGGCTGTATTCGGCTGCGAGATACGTTTCCACCAGGTCCAGGCCACTTCCGGACCCACCGTTCTTCCACCCATGCACAAGATGTTCATGTGATCGTCCTCGTACCCTGCCGGGCAGAGAAGTGATCGTGGATCAGGGCGGCGCGAACTCCCTTGACCTTGTTGGCACACACGGAAGCGCCCACGCCGCTGCCGCAGATGGTCACGCCGCGCTCGACTCGGCCCCAAAAAACGGCGTTAGCCAATGGAACGACGAAGTCGGGATAGTCGTCGCCGGGATTCAGGGCGTGCGCGCCGAAGTCGGTGACCTCATGTCCGGCTGCACGCAGCTTCACAATCAACGCTTCCTTCAGAGCGAACCCACCGTGGTCAGTGGCGATACCCAATTTCATGCGACACCTGTTCCGACGTTGGCTCTGGCAGCGGCCTCGTCCGCCAGCAACAGCGCCTGGCTTCGATGAATCCGGCCGCCGGGAATGGAGAGGTCAGCGTTTTCCAGTTGGAAGAGCGCCTTGGCGCCTTCTCACTGTCCGTCAAAATCTGTCGAGATCGGTTGATCACTGAATAGGTCAGTGTCATCCTTTTATGGCCTTGATAGACGCCGGTGATCGCAACCTCCCTGTCCGTGACTTGCAAAACGGGACCGCCAGGAAAGAGCGAAGAGTGTGCCCGTCCGGCCCCAGACCCAGGTGCACAAGGTCGATGACCGGAAGCGATCCTGCGAGTTTTTCAAGCAGTTGGAATAGTCGGTTGCCGCAGATTGTGTGTCAGCAATTTCGACTGGATTTATGGGCGCGTCCTCCAACAACGTCACTTGCAGATGGGGGAGGTCACGGTCAGGGTCACCCGGAGCAGCAATACGATCGTCCACCTGGAGTACATGAACCCCACTCCAGGGAACCTCTTCCTTCCCCAGCATTCGCAGCATGCGCCAGGGAGTGTGACCTCCACTGACCGCCAGAATGAAGCGGCCACACGCTGCGAAAGCCATGCGTGCCTGCTCCGCGATCAGGGCAGCCACCTGCTCTGTTACGACCTCCGCATCCGACTGTACTTCGATTTGCATTGCGCCTCCAGCGAACGGGTGTTATTGACGGCCAGAAAATCAACCGATGCGCCCGAATTATTCCGCCGCCAGTACCATGCTGTCGGTTTCTTCATCGGGACCCGTAGGATTTTTCCAGCCTCCATCCGGCGGTGCAATGCGTGCGGCTTCCGCCGGGCCCCAGGTGCCGGGGGCGTAAGTGAACACCGGCGTGTCTGCCTTGAGCATGGGATCCACGATTCGCCAGGCTTCTTCGACATAGTCCTGGCGCGCAAACTCGGTGGCATCACCTGCCATGGCATCGCCCAGCAGGCGCTCGTAGGGTTCCATCTCCTTCGGGCTCGGGTGCCGGCTGGCAATCATCTCCGCCGAAGCGGTGGGAAGGCCTTCCCCGGCGACAACCACGGTCACACCCATGGCGATTGTCATCTGTGGACTGACGCGGAAACGGAGATAGTCCGACGGCAGGCGGGCGTCGCGAAAAGGAGTAGGCGGCTTACGGAATCGCGCGGTGACCTCCATGCAGGTCACGGGAAGGTTCTTCCCGGCACGGATATAAAACGGTACGCCTCTCCAGCGCCAGGAATCGATCTGCATCTGCAAAGCGCCGAACGTTTCGACCTTGGAGTTGGCACCGACGCCGGGCTCTTGGAGGTATCCCTGGAACTGTCCCCGCACAAGATTTTTGGTCTCGATGGGGGGAATGGCCTTCAACACCTTGACCTTCTCGTCGCGAACGGACTCGCTGTCGGTGCGCACCGGCGCCTCCATGGCGAGATTGCAGAGCACCTGGAACATGTGGTTCTGAATGACATCGCGAATGGCGCCCGTCTCGTCGTAGAACTTGCCGCGACCCTGCACGCCGAAGTTCTCCGCCATTGTGATCTCGACGTTGTCGATGTAGTTCCGGTTCCAGAACGGCTCCATGAAGGCGTTGCCGAAGCGGAAGGTGATCATGTTTCGCACGGGCGCCTTGCCCAGGTAGTGATCGATGCGAAAGATGCAGGACTCAGGAAATGCGCGCAGCAAAATGGCATTCAGTTCGAGGGCTGAGGCAAGGTCGTGCCCGAAAGGCTTCTCGATAATGACCCGAGCACCCTTGGAGCAGCCTGATTTCATGAGCTGCTCGACGACTTCTTCGAAGAGCAGGGGAGGAATCGCAAGATAGTGAGCCGGGTGCTGCGCATTGCCCAGTTCTTTGCGCAGGGCCTGGAAGGTCCCTACGTCCGAGTAATCGCCGTCGATGTAACGTAGCAGGCCGCTGAGCTTGGCCCAAGCGGCAGGGTCCAACCCTCCGTGCTTGTCCAGGCTGTCTTTGGCTCGCGCCTTCAGTTGGTCCAGACCCCAGCCGGCCTTGGCAACGCAGACGACCGGGACGTCGAGGTTGCCGCGCTTCACCATCGCCTGAAGGGCCGGAAAAATCTGCTTGTAAGCGAGATCGCCGGTCGCGCCGAAAAACACCAGGGCATCGGAATGAATATTGTCCATGTGATCTCTCCCTATCAGCCCTTCTTTTCCAAGTGCCCGCCGAAACCAAACCTCATTGCCGACAGCAGCTTGTCCTGATAATCAGCTTCGCCGCGCGAGGCAAACCGTTCGTACAGAGCTGTCGTGAGCACCGGTACCGGAACGCCTTCGTCGATAGCAGCCTTAATAGTCCAGCGTCCCTCGCCCGAGTCCGAGACGCGCCCGGCGAACTTGCCGAGATTGGGATCTTCGACCAGTGCAGAGGCAGTTAGATCGAGCAACCAGGAAGAGATCACGCTTCCGCGTCGCCACACTTCCGCGACATCACGCAGGTTCAGCTCATACTGGTAGTGCGCAGGATCACGCAGCGGGGTGGTTTCGGCATCGATTTCGTGGGGCCGCGTGCCGGCGTTCGCGCTCCTTAATACTCCGAGACCTTCTGCATACGCCGCCATGACACCGTACTCGATGCCGTTGTGCACCATCTTCACAAAGTGCCCGGCGCCGTTTGGACCACAGTGCAGATAGCCTTGCTCAGCAGTTCCGCCTATCTTCTCGCGGCCGGGCGTGCGCGGGATGTCGCCCATTCCGGGAGCGAGACACGCAAAGATAGGATCGAGGTGCTGCACGACATGGTCTTCGCCGCCGATCATCATGCAGTAACCACGCTCCAGGCCCCACACTCCGCCGCTGGTGCCCACATCGACGTAATGGATTTGCTTAGGCGCGAGTTGCTTGGCCCTCCGGATATCGTCGATGTAGTAAGAATTGCCGCCGTCAATCAGAATGTCGCCTGGCTCCAGGCTGGGCACTACTTTCGCAATCGTCTCGTCCACCACGGCCGCCGGAACCATCAGCCAAACGGCGCGCGGCTTTGCCAGCTTTTTCACCAAGTCCTCGAGGGACGATGAGCCGGTCGCCTTCTCCGCCACTAAATCAGCAACGGCTTTTGACGACATGTCGAACACTACGCAGTCGTGACCATCACGAATGAGCCGGCGCACCATGTTGGCGCCCATTCTTCCTAAACCAACCATTCCTAGTTGCATTGTTTTCTCCTGATTCCTTCATGCCCGCTTTGACGGCGAGCTCGCTAACTCGCCTTCAGTTTTCGGTAGTACCGGATGACGTTGTTGGTGGAGCTGTCATGTCCGAGCGGCGGTTCCTGCTCGTTTTCAAGCTCGGGGATGATCCGCTGCGCCAAGACCTTTCCCAACTCCACGCCCCACTGATCGAAAGAGTTGATGCCCCAGATCGCGCCCTGCGTGAAGACACTGTGTTCGTAAAGCGCAACCAGCTTTCCGAGGCTCTCCGGAGTCAATTTTTCGGCGAAGATGATGTTCGAAGGCCGATTTCCCTCAAACACCCGATGAGGTACAAGCCAGTCGGGCGTACCCTCCGCCTTCACCTGTTGAGCCGTTTTGCCGAACGCCAGGGCCTCGGCCTGTGCACACACGTTCGAAATCAGCAGGTCGTGGTGCCGGCCGACGATGTTGAGTGGTTTGCCAAATGCGATGAAGTCACACGGAATGAGCCGTGTGCCCTGGTGGATCAGTTGGTAAAACGAATGCTGTCCGTTCGTGCCTGGCTCGCCCCAGTAAATTGGACCCGTATCGCAATCGACGGGAGCGCCATCCAGCTTGACGTGCTTGCCGTTGCTTTCCATCGTCAACTGCTGCAGGTAGGCCGGAAAACGCTTTAGGTATTGCTCGTAGGGCAGCACGGCCACGGTTTGCGCGCCGAAGAAATCGTTGTACCAAACGGCCAGCAGGCCCATTAATACTGGGAAGTTCTGTTCGAGGGGAGCTGTGCGGAAGTGCTCGTCCATCTGGTGGAAGCCATCGAGCATGGCACGGAAGTTTTCCGGACCAACCGCAAGCATGGTCGACAGGCCGATGGCGGAATCCATCGAATACCGTCCGCCCACCCAGTCCCAAAAGCCAAACATGTTCGCCGTATCGATGCCGAACTTCGATACCTCCGCGGCATTCGTCGAGACGGCAACAAAGTGCTTAGCTATACCCTTTTCGTCACCGCCCAGTCCCTTCAACACCCAGTCGCGTGCAGTGTGGGCGTTGGTCATCGTCTCCAGCGTTGTGAAGGTCTTGGACGAAACGATGAATAGCGTTTCCTGCGGGTCGAGGTCCCGTACCGCCTCAGCGAAGTCGGTGCCGTCGACATTCGATACGAAGCGGAACGTCATGTCGCGCCGGCTGTAGTATTTCAGCGCCTCGTAGGCCATGACCGGACCGAGGTCGGAGCCACCGATTCCGATGTTGATGACATTGCGAATTGGCTTGCCGGTATGTCCCTTCCACTCTCCGCTTAGCACACGATCGGCGAAGTCCGCCATTTTGTCGAGCACGGCGTGCACATCGGGTACGACGTCTCTGCCGTCCACCATGATCGATTGGCCCTTTGGTGGGCGCAGGGCCACATGCAGAACCGCACGCCTCTCGGTGATGTTGATCTTCTCGCCGCGAAACATGGCATCGCGGCGTTCTTCCAGGCGCGACTCCCGTGCCAACTGAACCAGTAGCTTCAATGTCTCATCTGTCATCCGGTTTTTGGAGTAGTCCAGGAAGATTCCGACAGCCTCCAAAGTCAGCCGCTCGCCGCGTTTAGGGTCGTCTTTGAAGAGCTTTCGCAGACTAAACGCGCGGGCCTTTTTGTAATGAGACTTGAGTTCCTTCCATGCTGGCCGTTCGATAAGCGGAAGGATTGATTGGGCCTGTACTGTAGCAGCGCTCATTCGGATTCTCCTTTGCTCCAGAGTTGAAAGCCCCCAACAAACGCGTTGGCGTTATCCCCCTGACAGCATTTCTTAGGCAGTTTCTTGAGAAGCTTCACATTGCCGCCGCCGAGAACGATCTCATCGGGTTCCAGCGCTGTGCTCAGCCGCTGCACAGTTTCGAGGACGTACTTGCGCCACTTCTTCTTCCCGTAGCGTTTCAGTCCGCCAATGCCGACGTAGTCTTCATAGGTAGCTTTGCGATAGGGGAGGTGGCCCAGTTCCATCGATTCCAGGAGTCCGTCCACGACCATGGCGGAGCCGAGGCCTGTCCCCAATCCAAGAAAAAGCATGCTGCCGCACTTGTAGCTGCCTAGTGCCTGCATGGCGGCATCATTAGTCACCTTGACCGGACATCCGAAGGCCTCTTTGAAGTCAAACCCCACCCAACCGGGCCCCAAATTGTGAGGTTCGTGCAGAATCCGCCCGTGCAGAACCGGCCCTGGATAACCGATGGAGACCGCGTCGTAATTCCAACCAGCCGCCAGTTTCTTGACTCCGCGGACCATCTGCTTTGCCGTCATCTTGGGTCCGGACACAAATTTCAGCGGAGTCTTTTCTCCGGTGGCAAGTATCTTTATGTGTGTTCCGCCCACATCAATAGCAAGCACGTTCATTCGGAATCTTCCTTGGTCCGTTCATCACGCGGTTTGCA
>Ga0306925_10005208_pt1 | contig 11907 bp, 9 predicted proteins | sample flu12Cox44000176_FD_203755 | JGI IMG/M metagenome (GOLD analysis project Ga0306925, IMG submission 203755) | Lab enrichment of tropical soil microbial communities from Luquillo Experimental Forest, Puerto Rico - flux8day.12C.oxic.44.000.176 (v2)... | ecosystem: Environmental > Terrestrial > Soil...
CTCCGGCTCGCCGGGCATGAGCACCTCCTCGACGCCTTGCGCCGTGGGGCAAGCGTGGACACGCTCGATCAGCGTGTCCATGCGGCGGCGATAGTCTTCCGCCGGCACGAACAAGTCGGGCTTCATCGCCAGGAAGAAGTGGCCGACATCCTGCGGGCGGTCATACGCCTTGTATTGGTCGCCGACATCCCCGCCGTAATTCGCGCCCGAGATCACCCCGCCGAAAATGTCCATCAGCAAGGAAAGGCCCGAGCCCTTATAGGTGCCGATCGGCAGCACCACGCCGGCCAAAGCGGCCTTGGGGTCGGTGGTTGGCCGGCCCTCGGCGTCGAGCGCGTAGCCGAGGGGGATTTTCTCGCCGCGGCGCTCGGCGCGGCGGATCTTTCCGCGCGCGGCAACCGCCGGCGACATGTCGAGCAGGAATGGGGCGTGTTTGCCCGCCGGCGCACCGGCTGCGAACGGATTGGTGCCGAGGAGCGCGGTGCGCGCTCCCCAAGGCGGCATGGCCGGGGAGGCATTGCTGAACACGAGCGAGATCAGCCCCGCCTCGAGCGCCTGGAGCACGTAGGCGGCGGCCATGCCGAAATGCGTGCTGCGGCGTACCGAGACCACGCCGACGCCGAATTCGCGCGCGATCACGATCGCCTCTTGCATCGCGCGCGTGCCGACCACGAAGCCGAAACCGTTTTGTCCGTCCAAGCCGGCCGCGACCGGCGTGACCCGCTTGGGCTCGAGCAGCGGACGCGGATTGATCAGCCCGCGGCGAAGGCGGTCGAGATAGCCCGGCAAGCGGCAGAGCCCATGGGTGTCGACGCCGCGCAAATCCGCGCCGACGAGGCACGCGGCGATCATCGCCGAGTCGTCGGCCGGCACGCCATGGGCAATGAGCAAGCGTCGGGCGAAGGCGTTCGCCGCGCCAGCCTCGGCATAAACGCGGGCGGCTGTGACGGCTCCCGGCGCCGACATCAGAGCTTGATCTCTTGCACCTGCTTCGCGCGCGCGGTGCAGGCGCTGATGAGGAAAGCGAGATCGGTGCCCGTCGACACGTAGCGCGCGCCCATCTTCACGAACTCGGCAACGAGATCGGGACGCGTGGCAAGGCCGCCGACGCCGCAGTGCTTGCCGCGCTTGCGGCAGGCGGCGATGGTCTGGGCATAGGTCTCGCGCAGGCGCGGATGGTCGTACTCGCCGGGCATGCCCCAATCCGCCAGCAGATCGTTGACGCCGACCAGCACCATGTCGACGCCGTCGACCGCCACGATCTCGTCGGCGCGGGCGAGCGCCGCGGCGCTCTCGAACTGCACGACGACCATGGTGGCATCGTTGAGCGCGGCATCGGCCTCCGCCGCGGGAAACGAGCGGAAGCGAAGGTGCGGGAGCCCGCCGGGGCTTGATCGCTCGCCGAGCGGGGGAAATTTGGCCGCCCGCACGACCGCCCGGGCCTCCTCCGCCGAGCGGATGTGCGGCGCGATCACGCCGAGCGCACCGCCATCGAGCACGCGCGAGATGTATTCAGGCGCGTTGGCGGGAACTCGCACGAGCGGGGCGATCCCGACGTCGAGTGCGGCCATGCAGATCTGACTGCAGGTCTCGAGCGAGAAGCTCGAATGCTCGAGGTCGACATAGAGCGTGTCGAAGCCGGCGGTATGCGCAATTCGCGCGATCTCCACGGTCCGCACCAGCCGCACCGTCATGGAGGCGACCACCTCGTCGCGCGCAAGCTTCTCCTTGACGCTGTTGCACAGGATGTCGCGTATCGCCATGCGGCTCTACCCTCTTCCCAGGTTGGCCTTGTCCTCGCGCCGGCGCTATGCTGCCGCCGAGAGCGGACAGGGACGGAAACTATCCATGAATTACACGACCGACTTCAAGTCGATCCGCGCGGAGGTCTCGGCCGAGGAGTGGCAAGCGCGCGTCGATCTCGCCGCCTGCTATCGCCTGGTCGACAAGTACGGCATGACCGACCTCATCTACAACCACATCACCGCGCGCATTCCGGGCAGCAAAGACCGCCTGCTGATCAATCTCTACGGCATGCTCTACAAGGAGATCACCGCCTCGACCCTGGTCAAGATCAACGTCGAGGGCGCGATCATTTGGAAGCCGGATACCGACTACGGCATTAACAAATCCGGTTACGTGATCCATGGCGCCATCCACAAGGCGCGGCCGGACGTCGCCTGCGTGCTGCACACGCACACGCGTGCCGGCGTCGCGGTGTCGGCGATGAAATGCGGGCTGTTGCCGCTGTCGCAGACCGCGATCCGGTTCGTCGGCCATATCGGCTACCACGATTACGAAGGGTCGGCGGTGGAGCTCGACGAGCGCGAGCGCATCGTCAAGGATCTCGGCCCGCACGATGCGCTCATCATGCGCAACCACGGGCTCCTCACCTGCGGAGCGACCCTCCAGCAGGCCTTCAATACGATGTACCAGCTCGAAATGTCCTGCCGCTCGCAGGTCGATGCCATGGCCGCGCGCGCCGACCTCGTCATGCCCGGCGAAAACGTGCTCGCGCATACCGCGCACCTTTATCAGCCCGGCACGCGCCGCCCGTATGGCGTGCTGGAATGGCCGGCAATGCTGCGCCTGCTCGATGCCGAGGAGCGCCATTCGGGCTATCCGCCTTATTGGCAGTAAAGCGTCATTATTCGTGCTTGGGATCTTTGGCTTCTCTTGTGTCATCGCCTGCGAAAGCGGGCGATCCAGTAACCACATCCCTCACCGTGATTACTGGATGCCCTGCTTTCGCGGGGCATGACAAGCCAAAGTATGAGGCAGGCGAAGCACGAGAGGTCGCTCAGTAGCGGTAGTCTTCGATCTTGAGCAGGGGAAACGCACTCACCACGTGCGGCACATTTGCCGGCGCCGCCGCGTAGAGGTATGAGCGATCGAGTTCGGCGAAAGTATTGACGCCGAGCAGGCCGAGGCAGCGCTCTACCTCGTCTTCCAGCAACTCGAGGAGCCGCACCACCCCGGCCTCGCCGCCGGCAGCGAGAGCAAAGCACTGCATCCGTCCCATGCCGACCAGGTCGGCGCCACTGGCGATCGCCTTGATGATGTCGGTGCCGCGGCAGATCGATCCGTCGACCATGATTTTGGCGCGTCCGGCAACCGCTGCGACGACCTCCGGCAGCACATCCATGGAGCCGCGGCCGTGATCGAGTTGGCGGCCGCCATGGTTCGACACGTAAATCCACTCGACCCCATGGTCGACCGCGATCGCGGCGTCCTCCGCGGTGGCAATGCCTTTGATGATGAGCGGAATCTTGAAACGCGATTTGATGCGTTTGACCGTGCGCCAATCCAGCGCGGATTGAAAGGCGCGGCCTTGCACCCGCCGCCGTCCAGCGGTCACGAAGCGCTTGGCGATGTCGCGCTCGCGCCGGCTGTAATGGGCGGTGTCGACGGTCAGGCAGAAGCCAGCATAGCCGTGCGCAATCGCGCGCTCGACGTGATCATCGACCCACGCTTCATTGCCGCGGACATACAACTGGTAAAGCCGCAGCGCATCCGGCGCTGCCGCCGCCAATTGCTCGAGCCCGGGGTCGCAGACCGAGCTGAGCATATGCCCGGCTCCAAACTTGTCGACGGCGCGCACCACGGACTCGGCGCCGGCGGGGTGAAAGCTTTCCAGCGAGCCGACCGGCGCAAGCACCACAGGCAGCCGAAGCCTGCGTCCAAATTGGCTCACCGACGCATCCACCTTGCTGACGTCGCGCAGCACGCGCGGCCGGAACGCGATCGCGTCGAGCGCCATGCGATTGCGCCGCAGCGTCGTCTCTGATTCGACGCCGCCGACGATGTAGTCCCAATCGTTCTGGTTGAGGTTCTGCCGCGCCTTGGCGATGATCTCATGCAGGTTGAGGAGATCGCTGGGGGCGGTCGTGATGTCGTGGACCGACGCTTGTGGGGTGCTACGTTCTTGCATGAAAGCCACATCGCCGACGAGACGAGACGTTCATGATGCTCATGCTCTCGATCCGTCGTCAACCAGCCATGGGGTTGCTAGGTTCCTCGCATTAAGGGAGAGACGCGGTGACGGCTGATCCGAGAACGCATGACCCATCGGCGCCAGTGCGTATCGTCGTGATGGAGGGCGACGGCATCGGGCCGGAGATCACCGCAGCGACGCTGCGGGTTGTTCGCGCCCTCGACGGCGTCTTCAAGCTCGGCCTTGCGTTCAAGCCGGTCTCGATCGGGCTTGCGGCGCTGCGCGCGCAGGGCACGACCTTGCCGCCGGCGGCCGTCGAGGCGGCGACCGCGGCGGATGGCGTGATCCTCGGTCCGGTGTCGCACAACGACTATCCGCCCTTGGCGGAAGGGGGGCTCAACCCGTCGGGCGAGTTGCGCAAACGCCTCGATCTGTTTGCCAACATCCGTCCGGCCAAGAGCCGTGGCGGCTTGCCGCCCCGGTGCGGCTCGGCGGTCGACCTCGTCATCGCCCGCGAGAATACCGAAGGCTTCTACGCCGACCGATCCATGTTTCTCGGCTCCGGCGAGTTCATGCCCACCGCGGACCTTGCGCTTTCCGTGCGCAAGATCACGCGCGCCGGTTCGACACGTATCGCCCGGACCGCTTTCGCGCTCGCCGAACGCCGGCGCAGGAAAGTGACCGCCGTGCACAAGGCCAACGTGCTGCGCGTCTCCGACGGGCTTTTTCTCGAGAGCGTGCGCGCGGTGGCTTCTCGCTATCCCGGCGTGGACTACGAGGAGCGTATCATCGACGCCATGGCAGCGCTGCTCGTGCGCGATGCCGCTGCCTTCGACGTGATCGTCACCACCAACATGTTCGGCGACATTCTTTCCGATCTGGCCGCCGAGATCAGCGGCAGTCTCGGGCTTGCCGCTTCGCTCAATGCCGGCGAGGCGCATGCCGTGGCGCAGGCCCAGCACGGCTCGGCGCCCGATATTGCCGGACAGGATCGTGCCAATCCGGCCTCGCTCATCGGCTCGGCCGCCATGCTGCTCGGCTGGCTCGGCGATCGCAGGAGCGACGATCGCTTCACGCGCGCCGCCGCCGCCATCGAGGAGGCGCTCGAGCGCGCGATTGCAGCCCCGCAATGGCGCACGCGCGACCTCGGCGGTCCGTTGGGAACGAAAGCATTCGGCGATCGCGTCGCCGCGCTAGTTGAGGAGGTCGCTGCGGCGCGCTCGCCTTAAAATTGCGGTTGCCGTTCCAGCCCGGTACCAATTTCAGACGCTACGCTTACCGAGGCTCCGAGTCAGCAGCCGTCCCAATCTATCGCAGAACATCCGCGCATCCGCAGGCCGATCGCCTTCGAGCACGCGTGCTTCGTCGAAGAGGAGATGCGCGGCATCCTGCTTGAGGGCCGACTCCTCGTTATTCAACGATGCCAGTGCGACGATGATCTCGTGCCGCGGGTTGATTTCCAATATCGGCTTGGCGGCGGTCTTAAGCCGTCCCGTGCCGGCCAGTATTTTTTCCAGTTGGCGGTCGAGGCCGGTCTCCGGGGCGACGAGGCAGACCGGGCTGTCGGTCAATCGGTCCGACGCGCGCACGTCCGAAACCGCCTCGCCCAACGTCTCCTTGATGAAAGCGAGAAACTTGGTGACGCTTTGGTCGGTCTCGGAGGCGGCGTCATCCTTGGCGTCGACGCGCGGGATCAGCGCCAAATCCGCCGCCCCTTGCGTCACCGATTTGAACGGCTTGCCCTCGAAGGAGGGGGCCGACGTGACCCAGAAGCTGTCGATGGGATCCGTCAGAAGGAGGACCTCGACCCCGCGCGCGCGGAAACCTTCCAGATGCGGCGAGCCTTCGAGGCGGGCGATGTCGTCACCCGTCAGATAATAGATCGCAGTCTGGTTCTCCCTGAGCGAAGCCACATACTCTTTGAGGCTTCGCCATGCGCCCGCGGCGGTGGTCTTAAACCGGCACAATGCCAGGAGCGCATCGCGCCGCTCGAAATCGCCGTAGACCCCTTCCTTCAAGACGATGCCGAAATTCTCCCAAATCTTGGTGTAGGCCGCCGGCTCCTTTTCCGTGAGCTTCTCGAGGTCCCCGAGCACGCGGCCCGTCACCGCCTTCCTGATGGCGGTCAGGATCGGACTTTCCTGGATCATCTCGCGCGAGAGGTTGAGCGGCAGGTCGGCCGAGTCGATAAGTCCGCACACGAAGCGCAGGTAGCGCGGCAAGATTTCCGCATCGTCGGTGATGAAGACGCGCTTCACGTAAAGCTTGATGCGGCCTTTGCGCTCGAGATCGAAGAGATCGAACGGCCGCGAGCCCGGAATGAACACGAGCACCGTGTATTCGTGCCGGCCCTCGGCGCGGAAATGCAGCGTCAGGTCGGGCTCGTCGAATTGGCCGGCGAGGCTGCGGTAGAAGTCGGTGTAATCCGCGGTGGAAATCTCTGCTTTCGGCTTGGCCCAGAGCGCGGCGCCGTCGGCGAGCTCGAACGGCTGTTCGCCCGGCTTCTCGACGATGGAAATGGGAACCGGCACGTGCCCCGATTGCGCCCTGACCATTCGCTCGAGCCTGAAGCGCTCGAGGTAGCCCTTGGCATCTTCCGTCAGATGGAGAACGACGCGGGTGCCGCGCGACGGAGCGGCCTCGAGCGCCGCCGGCGCCACCGAAAACGTGCCCTTGCCGTCCGACGACCATTGCCAGGCTTCCTCGCTGCCGGCGCGCCGGGAGAACGCCTCGACGCGATCGGCGACCATGAACGCCGAATAGAAGCCCACGCCGAACTGGCCGATCAGGCTCGCGCCTTCCGCGCCCTGGGCGGCTTCGATCCGCTCCATGAATGCTTTCGTTCCTGAATGGGCGATCGTTCCCAGCCCCTGCACCATCTCCTCGCGGCTCATGCCGATGCCGTTGTCTTCGACGGTCAGAGATTTGTTGTCGGCATCGATCTTGAGCGTGATGCGCAGCGCCGGATCATCCCCCAGCAGCTGCGGCTGAGCGATGGCTTCATAGCGCAGCTTTTCACAGGCATCGGCCGCGTTCGAGATCAGTTCGCGCAGAAAGACCTCTTTGTCGGAGTAGACCGAGTGCACGATCAAGTGCAGTAGCCGGGCGACATCGGCATCGAATGCGCGGCTCTCCTGGCGCATTTCATCGACGACAGTCATGCGGGGATCCCCTTGGAAGTTACCGCCGCGCAGGCGCCCGATGGCGGCGGGAAGAGATAGTTGATCTTCGTCACGCGGGGCGGCGGTCCTTACGGCAAAGGATTCTCGTTTCGCCCGCCGCGCCGCTGACGAAAGGCCTCGAGGGAGCGCCGCCGCAGCTGGCGTCGCGACCATGCGCCTTGCACGCCGGCTGCCATGTCCTCGTGGTCGAGCGTGCACAGCGCATCGAGGACATCGCCGACTGGCACGATGTGCCGCCCGTCCCGCGCGCAGCGCAGCGCCGCAGCGGCCTCGACCGCGCGGGCATCCGAGGCCCAAGAGGTAAGAATGGCGCGCTTTTCGCTGAGGGTCAGATCGGGATCTTTCACCACGTCCCGTGGATGCTCGAACGCTTGCGCCGGATGCAGCAGCGCGTCGAGATTAAGATCGAACGGTTTGTCCGATCGGTCTTCGGATGTTTTCATAGCCTATCCCGGAGCAACATCGATACGAAGCCGTGCCGGCTGCTCGCCTCCGCAGCCGCCCGCCTAACCGCGCTTGGCGATGGACGAATTGGTTGAGCGGCAACAATTTTCAAGAGCGAACATATGTAGAACCGTCGTGGCGCGCAATGCGAGGCATAACAGGCCGGCAAGCGGACGCCGGGCGCGGGCTCGTCAGCCGCGGGCAATGTGTGTAAGCGCAAACGCGAAACGCGGCTATACGCGCCACACCGCCCGCCAGTTCGGATCGGTGAACCAAGGCTCAATCCCGTGATCGGCGGCATCCGTCACGGGGCCGGCGCTCGCAGCCTGGATCCCGGCATCGACAAGTGCCTGCCAAGCGCTTTCTGCATCGTCGGCGAACCGCAACAGGGCAAAATCCGCGGGCGAGATCACCCCTGCATCGAGCAGCACATCGAAATCGACCGCTCGCGTCCAATAGTGGCGGTCGACGCAAACGATGGGGATCGCGCGGCCCTTGCGCGTTTGCACGAGTGTGAGCACTTCGAACAGCTCGGCGAACGTACCGAACCCACCGGGGAAGGCGACCACCGCCGCCGCGCGCGTTGCCAGATGCATCTTGCGCATGGCGAAGGAGTGGAATTGGAAGGTCAGTTCGGGCGTCGAATAGGGATTTGGTTCCTGCTCGCGCGGCAGTTGGATATTGAATCCGATCGAAGGCGCGCCCACCTCGGATGCGCCGCGGTTGGCCGCCCCCATGATGCCGGGACCGCCGCCGGTGGCGATGACGTTGTCGCGCTGGTCGCCGACCGGCGTGAGGGCGCCGCCGCGCTCGGATGCAATGCGGCCGAAGCGCCGCGACTCGTCGTACCAGCGCGCCATGCCCGCCGCCCCCGGCGAGCCGCGAGCGTCTCCGTTCGCTTGCCTGATGCGGGCGCTGCCCAAGACCACGATGGTCGTCCGGACACCCCACGCGCGCAACCGCTCGTCGGCCTTGGCGAACTCCAGGAGGAAACGAACCCCCTGCATGGAGTCGCTCAGGATGAAATCCGGGTCCGACGCAGGCAGGCGATAGGCGGGAGAAAGCTTTTGCAGCTCGTTATCCGGCATTGAGCTTGCCCTATGTCAAAGCGTTCGGCTCGGAATCAGCAGATGGGTGCCGTATGATTGCGAGACTCGCACCAACGCGTGCCCTCCATAACTGTCCTCTGGCCGACCGGCCCGCCGGGGTCCGCGTTTTAACGGTGCCATGCCGGGGCGAGGACCGCCGTGATGACCATCACAAAATGGCGGATTGCATTGCGGTCGCGCCGAAGGCCTTTCCATGGCCGGGCCGACAGTTCGCGACCCTCGCAAAGGTTGGCCAAGCGGACCTCCCCAGGTGCGGCATCGTTTCTTTGATCCATTCGGTGGCTTAAAAAACTCATAGGTGGTTTTCGAAACGAGGCGCATTGATTCAGATCAACGCGAGAGATTTTTGGTTCGTTATACGTGGTGTGGCGATGCCATTGGTTGAGCGCAAGTCGCCGCCAGCATCAGCTGCATGCGCGGCTCAATGCCGCCAGCGAGACGCCTTTAACCATGAATTGAACGAGGCTACCGGTTCGCGCGGGTGGCTCCCGGCCTGGGCTAAATCACCGCGCCTGTGGCGTCGTCGATCAGGTGCATATTGTCGAGACCGGCGCAGAGCTGCATGCGCGCACCTTCGCGCGCGCCGGCGTTCGGGCTCACCCGTGCACACACGTCGCGTCCGTCGATGCGAAAGAAGACCAGCGTTTCCATCCCCAGCGGCTCGGCGACTTCGATGAGCGCATCGATGGCGGCCGGCGGCGCGCCGCCATTGGCCCTCCCTTCGGTCCGATGTTCCGGGCGCAGGCCGAAAGTCAGACCCTCTCGTCCGACGTAAGCGCGGTAGCGTTCGACCCGCGCCGACGGCACCGGCAAGGCGATGTCTTGGCTCAACCGCACGCGCAAAGCGCCGCCGGCCTGTTCCAGCCGGCAGGCCAGCAAGTTCATCGCCGGCGAGCCGATGAAGCCGGCGACGAAGCGCGTCTTCGGCGCGTGATAGAGCTCGTTGGGGCTGCCGATCTGCTCGATCCGGCCGCGGTTCATCACCACCACGCGGTCCGCGAGCGTCATCGCCTCGACCTGGTCGTGGGTGACATAGACGGTGGTGGTGCGCACCTTCTGGTGCACGCGCTTGATCTCGGTTCGCATCTGCACGCGCAGCTTGGCATCGAGATTGGACAATGGCTCATCGAACAGAAAAACCTTCGGATTGCGCACGATCGCGCGGCCCATGGCCACGCGCTGGCGCTGCCCGCCGGAGAGCTGGCGCGGCTTGCGGTCGAGCAGCTCGGCGATGTCGAGGATGCGGGCGGCCTCCTGCACGCGGCGCGCGATCTCCTCCCGCGGGTAGCGCTTGAGCCGCAATCCGAACGACATGTTCTCGTAGACCGTCATGTGCGGGTAGAGCGCGTAATTCTGAAACACCATCGCCATGTCGCGGTCCTTCGGCGGCACGTCGTTGACCACCTCGCCGTCGACTGCGATCTCCCCGGCGCTGACCTCTTCGAGACCGGCGATCATCCGCAAGGTTGTCGTCTTGCCGCAGCCCGAGGGCCCGACCAGAACGACGAATTCCTTGTCGGCAATGTCGAGATCGATGCCGCGCACCGCCTCGGTGTCGTCGAAGCGTTTGTAGAGCTTGCGCAGCGAGACTTGCGCCATGGGTGAAGGCTCTACCCCTTGGTGGCGCCGGCGGTCAGCCCGGCGATGTAATAGTCCATGAGAAACGCGTAGATGATCAGCGGCGGGGCGGCGCCAAGCAGCGCCCCGGTCATGATCTGCCCCCAATTGAAGACATCGCCCTTGATCAGCGAGGTGACGATCCCGACCGGCAGCACCAGCTGGTCGGCCGAGGTGGTGAAGGCGAGCGGGTAGAGAAACTGCGCCCATGACACGGTGAAGGCGAAGATCGTCGCCGCGATGAGGCCGGGCAGCGCAACCGGTATGAACACGCGGGTGAGGATCTGCCGATAGTTGGCGCCGTCCATCAGGGCCGCTTCGTCGAGTTCCTTGGGGATCGAGGCGAAGTAACCGATCATGATCCAGGTGCAGAACGGCACCGTCAGCGTCGGATAGAGGACTAGCAGCACCCACCAGCGGTCGATCAGCTGGATGTCGAGATACTCGTTGATCAGGGCGAACATCTTGAACAGCGGAATGAACAGCAGCGTCTCCGGGATCAGGTAGGTGAGAAAGACTCCGGTCGCGAGCGCGGCCGAGCCCCAGAAGCGCATGCGCGAGAGCGCGAACGCGGCGGGCACGCTGATCAGCATGGTGATCGCCACCACGATGACCGAGACCAGCGCCGAGTTGCGGAAGAAGGTCAGGTAGGTGGGCGAGGTCAAAAGCTCGATGTAATTGCCCAGCGTCGGATGGTGGACCCACCATGGATCGGTGGCCGCGGAAATCTCCTGGCTGGTCTTGAGCGACGTAATCAGCATGTAGACCGGCGGCATCAAAAAGAAGATCGCGAACAGCACCAGGAAGAAATACGACCAGCGCAGCGCCCAGCGGCGGTCGCGGCTGATGCTGCCGTATCGACGGCCTCGGGCGGACCCGGCTGCGGCGGTGATGGCTGCCGTGCTCATGACATCTCGCTCGCGCGGCGATGGATGTCGCGCAGGATGAAGATCGCGGCGACGGCCAGAATCGGCAGCATGAACAGCGACACGCTGGCGCCCAGAGGAAGATCACCCCCCTCGATGCCGACGCGGAAGGCCCAAGTCGCGAACACATGGGTCCGATCGACCGGCCCGCCGGCGGTGAGAATGCGCACGATATCGAAATTGGCGAAGGTCACGATCAGCGAGAACAAGGCGGTGATCGCCATGATGTTGCGCATCATCGGCAGCGTCACGTACCACATGCGCTGCCACCAGTTGGCGCCGTCGATGGCGGCCGCTTCATAGAGTTGCTCGGGCACCGATTTGAGCGCCGCGAGATACATGATCATGAAGAACGGCGCGCCGATCCAGACATTGACCAGGATCACGGAGAAGCGCGCCCAATCGGCGTTGCCGGTCCACGGCACTGCTGCGATGCTGAGCTTGTCGAGAATCCAATTGAACGCGCTGTAGGAGGGGTCGAACAGCCACAGCCAGGCGAGGCAGCTCATCGCCGGCGGGATCACCCACGGCACCAGCAACATGCCGCGCCATTTGCGCTGACCCTTGCTCGGGATGTTGTGCACGAAATGCGCGACGATGAATCCGATCAGCGCCTTGAAGATCACGGCGGTGATGGCGAAGATGCAGGATTGCTGCACCACCATCCAGAACGTCTCGCGCTTGAACAAAAATAG
>Ga0306925_10005215_pt1 | contig 11902 bp, 19 predicted proteins | sample flu12Cox44000176_FD_203755 | JGI IMG/M metagenome (GOLD analysis project Ga0306925, IMG submission 203755) | Lab enrichment of tropical soil microbial communities from Luquillo Experimental Forest, Puerto Rico - flux8day.12C.oxic.44.000.176 (v2)... | ecosystem: Environmental > Terrestrial >...
TCCTCCGCTATCCAAACTACGGGGCTCTGACTTCTACCCCGGCAGGTTTGTTCCCTGCTGAACATGCCAGCCTTCACTGGACACACAACCGTACATCGGTAGCTGTCATGTCGGCGAGGCGGGCAGCCTCGATGCCTTCGTCGCTGTCCTCAAACACGGTGCACTGATCAGGAGGCGTATGGAGACGCCGCGCCGCTTCGAGGAACATGTCCGGGGCCGGCTTGCCTCGCCCGCCCACGTCCTCGATGGTCACGACCGCATCGAAGAGGTCGAGCAGCTTTACAGCCGTCAGTGTTGCCTCCACGATCTCGCGTGTCCCACCGGACGCAACCGCCATCGGAACCCTTTGGAAATGTCGGCGGGCAACGTCGGCAACCAGCTCAATCTCTGTCAGGCTATCTATCGCGTTTCGATAGGCGCGATTGAAATCGTGCAGAGCAGCAGCAGCATCCAAGGATATTCCATATGCTCTTTGAAATTCATCGAAGATTTTGGGCCAGGAAGAACCAAGGTGACCGACGAACCACGCCCAGGGCATTTCTACCCCGTGTGGCTGAAACAGGTTATTCCACGTGCGAAAGTAAAGCCGTGTAGAGTCGACGAGCGTTCCGTCACAATCGAATATGATCGCCGAGTATGGGCTTGGTGGATTTAGCAGTGACAGGGTCATCGGCTCCCTCCGCTGGCATTACCCAGACAGGTTCAACGGGTATGATCTCAGCCCGCCCATTGGCGAGCACCCCGGCACCAGGAAGTATGTCGCACTGCGCAGAAGCGGTCAAGCGCGCTACGCCGGCTGCTCCAAGGTTCACAGGCTCAGCGGCACCACGTGGTCCGGCGTTGCAATTGATCGCGGGCACCCGGATGGGTTAGGCTACGCATCTCGACCGAGTGGTGTCTTGGGTTCCGGGCGCAAGCTGCTGGACCGAGCGACACAGAAAGCCGCCCCAGGCGGCCTGCACCCGAGGGACAAAAACCCAGAGGCGGAGAAGTCGATCGCTTGACCGCGTTCGATGGAGGCCGCCATGCACGCCCTCGCCTTTACCCTCGTTTTCTGTGGTGCCGTCGTCCACGCTCTCTGGAACATCATCGCCAAAAGAGGCTCGGGCGGTCCGCTCTTCGTATGGGCGTATTCGACCGCTTCGGCCCTGATTTATCTGCCGGTTGCCATCTGGGCGGTGCTGACGACGACCAGCGCATGGACGCCCTTGGGAATGGCGGCCGTTGTTACGAGTGGGGTGCTTCACCTCGGCTATGCGCTCGCCTTGCAGGGCGGCTATGGCAAGGCGGACCTCTCGATCGTCTACCCGCTCGCGCGCGGCACCGGACCGACGTTGTCGGTGATCGGCGCGATCGTGCTGCTCGGGGAGCCGTGCACCGTACCGATTGTGATCGGTACCGCTGTGGTCGTTATCGGTGTCTTCACGGTTGGGGTCATTGGCCACGGACCAGGAGGTCCGATCTCGTCCGGGATAAAGTGGGGCGTTTTGACCGGCTTTTTTATCGCCGGATATACCCTCAACGATGGCGCCGCCGTCAGGCTGCTCGGAGTGTCGCCAATCATCATCGACTACTTTGGTAACTTCGTTCGAGTGGTCCTGCTAACGCCGGTTGCTGTTCGAAACCGGCACTCGCTCGTCGAGCAATGGCGCAAGTCAGCAAAAAGTATTCTCGGCGTCGCCATGCTGATCCCAATTCCATACCTGCTTGCGCTCTACGCAATGACGCTTACTTCGGTCAGTGCGATCGCCCCCGCGCGCGAACTCTCGATGATGGTTGGGGTGCTGTTTTCACGGTTTCTGCTCGACGAACCAAATGTTGCCACCCGATTTTTAGGCGCGGGAATGATTGCGGTGGGGGTAGCCACGCTCGCCCTGGGTTAGGGGAACGCAAGGTGAAACCGCTCGGCCTCGGCACGTGCTGGCGCGCTACTCGGCGAAGGAAGCGCCAACCCGCAATGGCGGCGCATGCGAACCGGTGATCGCTTCAATCGCTCTAACCAGCCTTTGGCGGCGGCGATCACGAACAAGGCGACACCTCTGCTCCTTCGATGACCGGGCGCTCGACGACGTCGAGATGAGCCACTGGCGACGGCGTGGACGCGGAGTGCGAAAAATGGCTTTGGCAGGAATGACCGGCGCGCTCTCGAATTGGCGGAGAGTTGCGCCGGATTTTCGGCGTTGTTGGTCCTGTACCGGCCCCGGATCGCGACTTAAGCTGCTGGTTGTAGCGAGCGGTCTCAAGCCGAGGAGGGGACATAGCAATGGCCTTTAAAAGCGATATTCGCGCGGTGGCCAGCTTGCAGCGGGACGATGCCGACGTGCGAATTACGCGCTGGGATTTTCTGCCAGGTGCAGTAACGGGACAGCACACCCACGGATGGCCCTACGTCGTGGTGATGCTCACCGACGCGATTATCCATGTGGATGACGGCACGGGTGTGACGGAAACCCATTTACCCGCGGGGCAAGCCTATCACCGGCCTGCCGGGGTCGAGCACGACGTCATGAACGGGGCAGACCGGCCGATGGCTCTTGTCGAAATCGAGTTCAAGCGACCACAGGCGCTTGTTTTCGCGTGAGGCCCAATCGCCGCTTGCCGCGCCAGCGCAGCCAGCTCGCGCGTTGAGGCGTCGATCCAAGCCGCGACATGCACCGGCTGGACCGGTAGCGATCGATGACACCCTGGCGCTCCCGCACCAGGCCAAGAATTTCACTGCCGCCCATCGTACGCGCGTCGCGTGGGCGGGTTACGAATGCTGGCGGTGAAGAATTCGAGGAAGCCGATCGAGGCGCGCTCGCCAGCAGCGGCGACGAGGGCGGGCAGCGAGGGCGAGCTGATTGGGGTGATCTGGGTCATCCGGACACCATTCCGATCGACCGTCCTCCGACCCTGTTCGGAATGATGCGATCCGGCAGGACCCGAAATCCCATGCGTTCATAAAGGCGTAGAGCCGGGTTATCGTGCCGGACATTGAGACATAAGCGAACCCCGCGCCGCGCTGCCTCGAAAAGCATGGCTTGCAGCAGTCTCTGACCTAGGCCTCGGCCGCGCGCGTGCGCTTTGACCGCGATCGATATCTCAGGGGTTCGTTCGTCGAGATAGAACGCTGGCTGTTCCAAGGGTGAGAATTGGCGCGCCCAGGCAGCGCCTATGGCAGCGCCCCCTTGCTCGGCGATAAACCCGAAATCTCCCGCCCGCTGCCATCCGGCGAGGTGATCCGCCACAATCGGCACCGCCTTCGCCGATGCTGCGTCGGGTTCATATGCGGCGATGGCGAGGAAGTCCCACAGCACTTCGAAGTCCTTCTGAAGCGCCGGACGGATTACGATTTCGGCCATGTCCTTAATTGTCCCCAGCCGCAATGGCCCAGCCGGTTGCCCGGCCTTCAATCAGGATCATGGCACCTCTTGTGCAAATCACACCTTGGCTAGAGAGATCGGGCAGGCGGGCGATAATTGCCGTGCTGATCGGGAAATGCGCGGTAATCTCCACCGAGATCGGCGAGATGGCCAGCCGCGCCGTTCGTGAAGGACATTGAGAAAAACCGATGGACCGAAAAGCCGACACCGCACCCGAATACCGCAACCACAAAGGCCGCGGCGACAACGCGCCAGCCAAAGAATGAGCTTCGCACTCCAAGCGCCGAGGACGTTGGGTCGTCCACAGGTTCGATCATCGGGCGAGCATGCGACGGAGCATGCGGTCGAGGCATCTGGTCTGGTGACCATGTCGGCCGGCCACGTTTACCAGATACCTTGAGCCGCCCGACGTGCTCGCCGGGTCCGGAACTCATACTCGCAACTGCATCCGCCGGGCGGCTTGGTTTAGTTTCAGCGATGCTCGATTTTGCTGAGTGTCCCGATCGCGCAGCGATAGCATCCTCGTCCGCGCCGCGGCAATTCTGCGGGCGCAGCGTCGGCTGTGGGACGTAGCGCGCATCGTCGTCGAGCCGGGTGACGCCGCCGGCTCTGGCCGCGCTCACATCCGGCAGGTATCGCCCGCGCAGCGACGAGCGGGTGGCAGTTCTGCTGTGCGGGGCGAACAGCTCCGCAGTGGATTTCGCACGGTGATCGCTCTCACCGTGACCGGCGCGACCTTTCAAGCAACGACTGTTGGCCGCGCAAGTCCAGAGTGGGACCTCCGTGCGCGCCTGATTTCAGTCGGCGATCGCTCGTAAACCTCCTTGAAGGTGGCGTTGAACCGTCGCAGGCTGCCAAAGCCGGCGAGCAACGCGACCTCCGCGATCTGCCGGTCAGTCGTATCCAGCAGCCGCTTGGCGCGCTGAAGGCGTGCGGTTCTGGCGACCTGGGATGGTGTCGCCCCGAGGTGCTTGGCGAATAATCTGGCGAGGTGTCTGGCCCCGATGCCGACCCGAGCGGCGAGCATTTCGACACTCGCGCGATAGCCATCGAGCGCGCCCTCGGCGATCAATCGGGCGGCGCGGTCGACGGTGCTGCGGCTCCCCCGCCATGCCGGACAGAATGGGGCAGTTTCGGGTCGGCACCGAAGGCAGGGACGAAATCCTGCTGCTTCGGCCGCGGCGGCACTCGGGTAGAAAGAGACATTGTGAGGGTGCGCAGGACGGACGGGGCACACGGGCCGACAATAGATCCCGGTCGTTCGAACTCCGGTTAAGAAACGGCCGTCATAGGCGGGATCTCGCGCCACCCTGGCCCTTTCACATTCGTTGTGGTTGAGCACGCAACCCCCGCTCATAGCCGCGTGGCCCGGGCGACGGAGTCCGTTTCCGGCGAGCACACCATGGGTGCACACGCTACCTGGGATGACGGGCAATAGCTAACACCCGGTGGACAATGGCCGATGCGCAGGCATCTCATCACTCACCCGCATCTCAGGGGAGTTTTGCGCGAGCCACGATTCTGCTGTCGCTTGGCTTGGTCGCAAACCTCGTGCCGTTGATGACGTTCGCCGCGACCTTGAACGAAATCGCCAGCGATTGGTCGCTCGATGCGAGTCGGTCCGGGTGGATCGGCGGCATTTACTTTGCGGGGTATGCGGTGGCCGTCCCGATCCTCGCCGGCGCGAGCGACCGCATGGACGCGCGCTGGCTCTATCTCGGGAACGCCCTGCTCGGGGCAGCGGCGAGTTTTTCATTCGGTCTGCGCGCGCACGGGTTTGCCCTGGCGATGGTCCTCCGATTTCTCGGCGGGATCGGCCTCGCCGGGGTCCATATGCCGGGCTCAATCTGCTGATGGACCGGGTCGACCGCTCGTTTCAGGGACGGGCAGCAGGCATTTACACCTCGAGCTATGCGGCGGGCAGCGCGGGCTCGTTTCTGATCGCAGGCGCGGTGGATGCCGTCTTCGGGTGGCGCGCCACCTTCATAGCCGGCGGCATCGGCCCGCTGTTGTCGATCTGTGCTCTCGGCCTGCTCCCGGCGTCCTCCAACGCGCGTACATTCGGCAGGCAGCCACCGCCATTCCACGCGCTGCTGCGCAATCGCGCCTTGACAGCCTATGTCGCGGCGTTTGCCGGGAACACCTGGGAAGTTTTCGCAGTGCGGGTGTGGTTCGTCGCCTACCTCGCATGGCTGCTTCACCTGCCTGGCAACCACATCGCGTAGCCTCCGCTCGGGCTGGTCGCCGGTGTCGCATCGCTCGCCGGGGTTCCCGCGAGCATGGTCTTGGCCGAGGTTGCGGTGCGGCGAGGACGGCGCCCTGTGGTGATCGGGATCTGTCTTGCCTCGGTCGCCACGTGCCTGGCTTTGTCCGCAACGGCGGGCGGGTCGATCTGGGTCGTGCTGCCGCTCTTGATCCTGGTTCAGATAACGAGCTTCGCCGACGTCGGTGCGCTGGCAGGCGGCGCGGTCGCCGCCGCCGATCCGGCGCAGCGAGGGGCCGCGCTTGCTCTCTATGCGCTCGCGGGGTTTACGACCGGCTTCCTCGGACCGGTCGCAGTGGGAAATGTGCTCGACTGGTTCGGCGGTGCAGCCAGCTCGTCGGGATGGATGGCAGGCTTCCTGATGATCGCCCTCGGTTCAACGGTGGCCGCGTGGTCGGTATGGCGGGCGCCTGAATAGTACGGCCGCCGTCCGAAAGACCAGTCGGGATCAGCAATGTTATTGGTCGGTACGATCACGGATCGGAGGACAATATGGAAGCCGCCTGGAAATCCTTTCGCATCGCCCCCGAGGAAGGTCCCTGGGAGCCCGCGGGCTACAATATTCGAACACCGGATGGCCGAGAGTATGGCCGGTGGCGCCGGGTGCTGCGCGATCATCAGCATGGCCTGACGGTGATTTCCCATTACCGAGCCCCACCCGGCAAGGCATGGAAAATCATCAAGGTCCAGCCGTCGAACGCGGATGCCGCGGCCCGGCGGCAGGAGGGAGCTAGCGAACGCGCCTTGGAGCCGCGGCTGCGCCGGGTTGCGACACAAGATCGAAGTCGACACTTTTCGCCGGAACGGCCACAAAAACCTCGTAAACCTCCGCGGCTCCTCAGCCCCGCGGCGCCTGACCAGGTTCTTAAGGCGATCCGTCCGACGGTGCGACACCTCGGGGTACGGGCGCCGGCGTAATCGGCTGTCTCGGCTTTCACCGAAGTCACGGGTTCGCTACTTCCGAATTGTCCGGAAGCGGAGGGCCGCCGATCTTCGATCGTTGATCGAGAGCTCGTGCGGGAGAGCACCCATCACCACCGCGATTTTCCTCGCCCTCGCGTCGGCGCTCGGGCTCGGAGCCGGGTTCGTGCTACCCAATTCGGACCGCGGTGGATGGCGCCCCGGGTCGGCGCCGCAATCAGCATTCCGACCTCGACGCTGCTCTTCTGGTGTCCCGTCCCGATTTACGTGAACCCGAGCGAGGCCAGTCCAAAGGCGGTTGATGCCGCTCCTTCACATCTCGCTGCGCGCCGGAAAGCCGGAAGCCTATCGGCAGGCGATCTGCGACAGCCTTTATCGGGCGATGCGCGAAACACTCAACGTGCCCGAAGGCGACCAGTTCATGGTCGTCACCGAGCATGACGCCGGGAATTTCCGCTATGGCAATGCCCTTGGAACGGTCGTGACAGAAACGGGACATGGAGAGCCAGCGGCTCATGGAGCATCCGGCAGCCGAAAAGGCGTCGGGGTTCGAGTTGCGAAGCAGCATGGCGAGAGGACCTGACCTGATGGCGATCGAAATCAACGGAATGGCTCATGTGATCTTGACGGTGAGCCGCTTCGCGGCCGCCCGCGAGTTCTATCGTCGGCTCTTGCCCGAGTTCGGGATGAAGGTGGTGTCCAATAGCGACACTTTCTTCTACTGCGTCGGCGCGCGCACAGCGATCGGCATCCAGCCGTGCGATTCGGCGCTGGCCGGCGAGCGCTTTGTCCAGAACCGGGTCGGGCTGCACCATCTCTGCCTACGAGCCCGCTCGCGCGAGGACGTGGACAAATGCGCCGCGCTGCTCGGCGAGCTGGGCGCCACCATCGTCCGCGGCCCCGCCGAAGACACATGGTCGCCGGGCTACTACTCCGTGTTGTTCGAGGACCCGGACGGCATCAGGCTGGAGGTGAACTTTGTGCCGGGCGCCGGTCTGCTTGCGGAGGGGGCGCAGTTTCGCCCCGGTCCACCGAATATGGGCTGAGGCTCGGGCCGCCGTGCCGGCTATCGCGAGGTCCCACCGGCAACGTCCATAGCGAGATAGTAAATGCAGGGCGCGTCGGCGTCGTTGCGATAGCCGTGCTCACAGTCGCCGTCGTGATAGATGCTGTCGCCGGCGTGCAGCCGATACTCGTCGCCGCCGAGAGTGAGGGTCAGCGTGCCAGCTTCGACGGCAACGTATTCGCGGGATCCCGCTCGGTGCGGCGGGAACGTGCCAGCATTGACGCCGGGCGCCAGCGTGAAGCGCATTAGCTCGAACTCGACGCCGGGCAGGACCGGTGACAGGCTTCGGCGCTCGATGCCGGCCGGGTCCGATATGACGCGCTGCTCAGCGCGTCGCAACAGCATCACACGGGGGGTTCTCTCATCGCCAACAAGCCGGCCGATCGAGGTATCGAGCGCTGTAGCTATCTGGCTCATGACCAGGATCGACGGCACTTTGCGGCCGCGCTCGACCGTGGACAGCATGCTGACGCTGACGCCCGATCGCGCTGCAAGCCCTTCCAGCGAGAGCTCTCGCTGTTGACGAAGCGCCCGTAGGCGCCTGCCGATCGCCGTCATATCAAGCTTGGCCATATCTCCTTCTCTATAGTATAATTTCTACACGATAGGGAAGCGCGGGCCTTTATGGGAAAGCCGCGGTGAAACAACCGGATCGGCTGATCGCTCAACCCTCACGCCCCGAACAATTCGTCCGCGGCGCGAGCTGTGCAATCGTCGCCGTCGCTATTTGGGCCGGGTGGCTGGTCATCATGCGACTGGGTCTGACGACGCGCTTGTCCGCGCCTGATCTGGCGGCCTTGCGCTTTTCGGTTGCGGGTCCGGTACTGCTGCCGATCGTCGTGCGCCGTGGCTTGGCGATCGGCCAACTCGGGTGGCCGGGTTTTGCCGCGGTTGTGACCGGCGCAGGCGCGCCGGTGGCTCTCCTCATCGCCGTGGGATTGCAGTTTGCGCCAGTCGCACATGCCGGCGCGTTGTACCAGGGCGTCGTACCGCTCGCGGTCGCGTGTGTCGCATCGATCGCGCTGGGCGAGCGCATCAACACACCGGGCAAAGTAGGCCTCTGCCTCGTCGTTGGCGGCAGCTTTTTGATAGGCGGGCTGGGTCTCGCTGGCACCGGCGGACGGGAGAGCATCGGACACGTAATGTTCCTCGCGGCGGCCTTCTTGACGGCCTGCTATACCGTGGCGGTCCGTCACGCCCGCATCGACGGTTTTCATGCGGCCGCGCTTGGTGCGGTTGTCTCAGCGCTCTTCTATATTCCGGTTTACCTTGTCTTTGTACGGAACGCGCTATTCTCCGTTCCGCTGCCCGATCTGGTCTTTCAGGCGCTCTATCAAGGGGTTCTGACCGCCGCGATCTCCCTCCCCCTCTACGGCCGGGCGATCCAACTCCTGGGCGCCGCGAACGCCGCCGCCTTCGTGGCCCTCGGACCGATGATGGCAGCGTTGACGGCAGTGCCCGTGCTCGGTGAATGGCCGTCCACCGCGGCGTGGGTCGCGATCCTGATTGTTGCAGCCGGCGTCTATCTGGCGAGCGGGGCGCCGCTGGCCACGCGAACACTGCCGCCGCCAGCACCAATCCGGTGACCACCGAGGATGCGCTCAAAGGCATTCAAGGTCACCCCGCTTCCCCAACTATCTCCGCTCTTGGCGTGGTATCGGCGCGCTCCCCAACTGCGACCGCGAAGGGATGATCAAAGGAGCCATCATCGCCGAAGTCGCGTCACTGGTCGGAGACCCTTCGAGGGCAATGATGTTGTCGGTGCTTGTCGATGGTCGTGCTATGACCGCAAGCGAGCTTGCCCTTGCCGCGGGAATCACGCCGCAAACCGCCAGCATGCATCTCGGGAAGCTGACGACGGCGGGGCTGCTGGCGTGGACCGCTCGGGGCGGCATCGGCATTTTCGGCTTGCTACGCCGAAGGTGGCGGAGATGATCGAGGGGATTGTCGCCGTCGCCCTTGAGAACAGGCCAAGGTTCCGAGCGATATCCTCGCAACCACGCGCAGTCGATGCCGCCAGAATCTGCTACGACCACCTGGCAGGCCGCCTCAGCGTCGCTCTCGCCGATGCCTTGATCGCGCGCGAATGCATCGTTATCGACGGCGAAGCGGTGGCAATCACGGCTGTGGGTGCGCGTTTTTCAACGAGTTCGGGGTCCCGCTTCCGACCCGGCGTTCGCGTCGTCTTCCCGCTAGCCGACTCTGCCTGGACCGGACCGAGCGCCGCCCACACATCGCCGGGCCGCTAGGGGCCGCCTTGCCCAGCGTCTTTTCGATCTTAGCTGGATCGAAACGACGAGGCGCAGCCATGCCTGGTCGTCACCTCGTTGGGAAGACGGGGCCTTGCGGAGACTTTTGGCGTCGACGCCTCAGAACCAACCGAGCACGGCAAACGTTGACCGCAGTGGCAGGCCGGTGACGGCGGTCCAAAGCGCTTGGAGGCGGGTGGTAGCTGGTAATTCCGCCCGATGCACGGCAGGCGCTTCGATGGCAGTCGAAGTGTTGATCCGTGCTCCGGAATTTCCTCAGGGATAAGATGAGGACCATGCGACAGGTTAGCACCTCGATCGGGGGTGCGGCCGGGCATCCAGGAGGCAGCAATTCGAAGGGAAAGACGCGCATCCCGCCGGTCGCCCTAGAGGCACTCCCCGAGGATCTGCGCGAGGTGCTGGAGCAGCGCAAGCGCTACGGCGCTCCCCTCTACCGATACCTGTTGTATGCCCGCAACCCGTCGTACTTCCGCGCCGCGCAGATGATGTGGGCAACCATCCAGGAAGCCACTCAAAGAGTACCGGGTACGGCTCAGGGCGCTGCTCAACCGCCGGGTTGCTTCCTGGAACGGCTGCCCGTTTTGAATGGACTCCAACGCTGCCGTGTGCAGCAGACTTGGCTCCCGACGAAAAAGATCGACGCGCTCGACGAATACGCGAACAGCCCTCTTTTTCACCGAAGCGGCGAAGGCAGCGCTCGAATACGCTGACGCGATCACGGATACCGTGCGCGACGTCGACGACGAAGGACTTTATCGAACTGGTGCCGCGCCTCGTAAGTCAGGTGGTTCGCCGCCAGAGGGAAAAAATAGGTACCGGATGAGCCTCGTGACGGACGTCCTTTTCCTCCGACGCGAGGCAAACGGCACGCCCAAAGACACGGTGATGCGCACCGAAAACCGTGGTTTTCGCTTCCTTGCACTTTACCGATTTACTCAGCCGCGTGCTGCCTGGCACTACCCGACATCGCCGCTGCCATCCTGCGCCGGGTCGCTCGTCCGGCCATCCATGCCAACTGTGTCCGCGCATCCCTTTCCGATGCTGGCATCCCACAGGGACCAGCAGCAAGTTCGCATCCACATGCTTCATCCAATGAGAACTCTCGAAACGCGGCGATCCGCTGATCGTCACGGACAGAGCGGGCGTCGCGCCATGTCAGCGCGAATACCTGCGATGCCTTCGCCGCCACCCGCTTCGGCAACGGCCTGATAAGCCTGCCGGCGGCGAGTTCGGCATCGACCATCGGCGATCGCCCGAGCGCGATGCCGAGCCCGTCGACCGCCGCCGAAAGCGCCGGGCCGAATTGACTGAAGCGCAAGTGCCGGGGCGGCGAGGCCGCACCGAGCCCGAGGCGCGGCAGCCAGGTCGACCATCCGAACTCCCGGTCCTCGGCCTCGGCCGCATCGCATTCGATCAGTGCATGTTTCGTCAGCTCCGCGGAGTTGCGCAGCGTTGTCGCTCCGTTGAGCAGCGAGGGCGAGCAGACCGGGAAGACCACCTCGCTCAGCAGCGGCATTTCGAGCGGGTTGCGAGCCGCCGCCTTGGGCGGCCGTTTGACCACGGCGACGTCGATCCCGTCGCGCAGCAGGTCGGGTTCGCGTCCATCGATGGTCGCTATCCGGACCTCGATTTCGGGATGCAGCGCGGCAAACCGTCCGAGCCGCGGCACCAACCACCAGATCGCGAAGGCGGCCGGCGACGCGATCGTCAGGACACCGACCCGGTGCTGGCTCCGGATGCGCTCGCTGGCGAGCAGAATGCTGTCCAGTCCGGCGCGCACACCTTCGAGGAGTGTTCGACCCTCGGGGGTCATCGCGATGGCGCGATGCTGCCGCTGAAACAGCAGCGCGCCGAGATGGTCCTCGAGAGCGCGGATCTGATGGCTGACGGCGCTCTGTGTCAGCGCGAGGTCGGCGGCCGCCATCGTGAACGATAGGTGGCGGGCGACGGCCTCGAAGGTTCGCAAAGTGCCGAGCGGCGGAAGCGGGCGGTAGGGGCTGACCATGATGCCTCACATGAG
>Ga0306925_10005217_pt1 | contig 11902 bp, 12 predicted proteins | sample flu12Cox44000176_FD_203755 | JGI IMG/M metagenome (GOLD analysis project Ga0306925, IMG submission 203755) | Lab enrichment of tropical soil microbial communities from Luquillo Experimental Forest, Puerto Rico - flux8day.12C.oxic.44.000.176 (v2)... | ecosystem: Environmental > Terrestrial >...
CCTGATCTCTGCAGATCGCGCTCTTTGGCGTTCATCTTACCCTCCCACATGAGTTCCGAACTAAGTTCCTCGTATAGGACTATGGGTAAGCGTTCGCAGGAGGATGTGATTGCAGTCACGCCCCAAAAGAGACTGCTCACCGCAGCCCGTGCGGCTGGTTGGCGCCTCCTCTTTGGCCCTCGGCCGAGGCCGGTCCAGGGACAATTCCTCGAAACGGCAATGATCTGGTCCGGACTTCCCGCGCTTGATCTCAGTCGCGGTTCCGGAAGCGGGACGATTGCGCTGTGGAAGTGATAGCCGTCACATGCTTAACCTTCGAGTTGTTCTAATGTGAAAAAATGGATACACCGGCGACAAAACAGGAGTGGAACGAGCTCTACAAGCCGCTATCTGAACAAATTCGTCAACGACTGGAGCGCAACGCGCTGAGAAAAACGGTACGGGCCGGCAGCCGCTTGATTTGCCACGGTGTTGCTCCAGCCCACCTGGTCATCATTAATACAGGTTCAAGTGAAATTTTGGTGCCGACCTTGGGCAAGCCGAAATCTTTGGCTGTGGTTGGTAGCGGCAAAGTTCTTGGTCTGCACTCCGTTGTGTCCGGGCTGTTGCCGGATGTTGATGTCGTCTGCCTTGAAGAGTGCCTGATTACATTGATTCCCCGCGAAGAATTTATGGAGGCACTGGAGCAATATCCTCAAACCTATCTTGCTGTCGCTAAGGTGTTGAGCTCGGATCTCAAGATGGCGTATGACCTGCATCGCGTCTCAGTACGAGCAAAACATTAGAGCATCGCCAAGACTCTTCGATTGCGCCAGGACATATCTTCCCCATCCAAGCCCGCAAACGCATAAATGCGAGCGGAGGAAAAGGAGCCATTTCTGTTTTTGAAGATTGTTCTTGTGCGGGACCTAATTTGTGGTATGAAGTTGTGGAGTCTTGCTCCCAATGGAAACTTCGGAAGACCAATCTCAAATCTTGCCGACAAAAAAGTCGTACCAACGAGTCGTACCAATTGGCCAGTTTGTCATTGAGATTCCGGGATGTTCCCTGATGTTGACCGGGCGCCATTCGACGGGGCAGGGCCAATATAACTGACTAAAAAGAAAGGAGCTTACATAACTTTCCGTAGACTTCGGGGAACACCGAGGAACAACCGAAGAATCGAGGGTGCATGCCTCTGGATCAGCATATCGGGGTTCGAATCCCTGGGGGGCAGCCAAATCAATAACTTACGATCCGCGAAAATCTCCCATGAGCCTCACCGGTAACATTTCATTCGCGAACGTGCTGGAATCAACATGACAGTCCCGAGCAATACGGGAACGTTTTTGCTCGTTGTGCAACGCGGCCCATGACAGTGTCATTGTCCTGCTCGCGTTGCTGTTCGGCCTACCGTTACAGTCCAGCTGAGATTTTCAAAGACTCACCCGGTCCCAGCAGCAGCTGCTACGACCGTGGAAAGCCCTCTATTAAGGAGGAGAAGAAGCCGAACGCGGTCCTGCTCATCGCGGCTTCACTTTTCGCAGCCGTCCGGCTGAACCGAGGAGATTAAGCCATCACCGGCCGTCTACTCGAAGATTGCGGACAGCATCCGCCTGGCGGAGATGATCCAGGCAAGATTGCGAGGGTAAGAGGACCCGTGTTTACCGGTCACAGCCATTACGTTTCTGCACTCAGACGTGACCTAATTGCCCGTACTCCATTCCTAGCTCGTGGCCCTTTGGAGGTGTTGCGGTGGTGTGCTAAAAACGTGGTTGGAATGATGTCCTTGTGATCCTCGCAACTTTAAGGAGAGTTCATGGCTAAGCAAGACTGGAAAAGTGACGCACCTTTCGACCCGGAGCTGTTTAAGCCGGAAGCCGTTTCTCCCGAGACGATGATCTTGAACGAAAACATAACCAAGGCATTCGATACAGTGGACAACTGGTGGGAGGTCGGCGCAAAGAAGGTCAGGGATGCTCGCGCGCAGGGTGAAGGCCCTTTCCCCAAGCCATCGAAATCAGAACTCGCACGCACGTTGGTAGTCGACGGCAGCGGCAACCGTAAAGTGCCGGTACGAGTGATCGCTCCTGAAAATCCAAAAGGAGTGTACCTTCACATCCACGGAGGAGGCTGGGTCCTCGGTGGCGCCGATCTTCAAGACCCCATGCTGGAGCGAACGGTCAGGAACACCGGGCTGGTGTGCGTGAGCATCGAATACAGACTTGCTCCGGAACACCCTTATCCCGCGGGACCGGATGATTGTGAGGCTGTTGCAGCGTGGCTGAGCAAGAGTGCCAAAGCGGAGTTTGGAACAGAACTGCTGACCATCGGGGGTGAGTCGGCCGGAGCGCACCTTGCTGCGCTCACGCTGCTTCGCATGCGCGATCGCTACGGCTTCATCGGATTTAAGGCAGCCAATCTCGTGTATGGCGTGTTCGATCTGTCGATGACCCCGAGTCAAAGGTCCTTTGGAAACAGGCGCCTGGTGCTGCGCACGATTGACATTGTCAAGTTCGCAGACGCCTTTCTGAGCAATGTGAAAGACCGCCGTGATCCGAATGTTTCGCCTCTCTATGCGGATTTGAAGGGATTGCCGCCTGCCCTTTTTAGTATCGGAACCAGCGATGCACTGCTAGACGACAGCCTGTTTATGTACGCCCGCTGGATCGCTGCGGGCAACCAGGCGGAATTGGCAGTCTATCCGGGTGGAGCGCACGGTTTTACACTGTTTCCATGTTCGTTGACAGAGTCTGCCCTTGCACGCTGCGAGGCTTTTCTTGCTCAGGCAGCCTTGGGACAAACCCGGTCGGTAGCTAGTTAAGTGATGGGGAGAGGTTAGGAGACGTGGACGTTGCGATTGAAATTACGTAGCGAATCGCACTCGTAGTGCCTTCTCGAAAAGATAAAATTGCGGGCTATGTCCACACGAAAACCCGGGGGCTACCCGGCGCCCCCCGCGGCCTTAGACTCTGGTGGAGACTTTTGGATGGCCGCGCTCACTCTACCTCTGGGTTACCGATGATTGTCATCATGGCAGGCCTCCCAGGTGCGGGCAAAAGCACCATAGCACAAGCGCTTGCGCAGCGACTGCCGGGTGCGGTACTCGATAAGGATATTATTCGCGCGGCACTGTTCGCGCCGGAACACGTCGAATATTCGGCGTGCCAAGATGACTTCTGTCTGGACGTCATGCTCCAGACCGCCAGGTATCTACTCGAAAAGAATTCGTCGTTGTACGTTCTCTTGGATGGCCGGACCTTTTCACGACGCTACCAGCGTGAGCGGGTATTCGAATTCTGCTCGCAACTGGGAACCACGTGTACGATATTAGAGTGCATCTGCTCAGAACAAACCTCTCTGGCACGCTTAGAAAGAGCGGAAGTGGAGCGGACACACCCAGCCATCAATCGAAAACCAGACCTGTATCACCGCATTCGAAGAGCGTGGGAACCGATTGAATACCCCAAACTCGTTATCGACACAGAAGCGAGCCTGGACTCGTGTGTCGAGCGCACAATGCAGTACCTCATCGAGATTGCCCGACAAATAAGATGAGCAACGGGGCTTGAAACGGGTTTATCCGGTGGCGCGGGAATGCTGCCGCCTTCGTAGCAGACGATTGAGCTTCTCCGTCTTGGCACCAGATGATTTGGTCACATGAAGCCGGGCTAATGGTCGGAGACCTTTTCGCCGGAGAGCCCGGTTGCATTCTAAGTACATGCTGGCCAGCATGGCCTTTCGAGCGGCTCAGCCTGCGCCCGACAAACTGTGACCCTCTTCCCAGGGCTGACGTCGCGGTCGCCATTGCCAATCCAGTCGTAATGACGCGTTCTTGTCAACCTGGTTGGCGTCATCCAGTTTCGTTGGCAACACACTTACCGAAATCAGGTTCTATCCTCATTAAGGTTGGGGATCCCCGGGTCCTCTTATCCAACTTCGGAACAACGCATGTGCATGACATACTCCAGCGTGTCTGGAAGGATCTCATTGGTCGATCAACCGGGCCGATGAATTTGCGCCTGATCCTTCAGCCGACGGTCGCCACGATATTGGCGATCCGCGCCGGGCTGGCGGACGCGCGGCATGGGCGGCCGGCCTTTTTGTGGGGCGCAATTTCACACCCGGCCTATCGACGCGAATTCTTACGTCAGATCGAACAGGTGGAGTTGCGGCTGGAAGAACTGGAAGCCAATAAGCGTATTGTGAGGGCAAAAAGACTGTTAACGCCTACATCTTCGGCTTGTAGCAAACGTCCACGTTGACTTCGCAATCGGCGACATCGGTTGGTGTGTCGCCCGGTATGCAGTAAAGCTGCATACCGAATGCGTACCGAGTGATTCTTCCGTTGGCCTCCCTTGTCACTACCCTTAACTCTGGATGGCTCACGAACCACCCTCCATCACCTGCTTTTCCATAAGGAACGATATGAATACCTGCGGGTATGTCTTGCGGAAGCAGATTCGAGTGTTCGTGAAGGTGACCCGCCTCTGCGCGAACCTTCGTTTGCTGGTACGTGGTGTCAAGCATCGTGTTTTCAGGAAGCTTGACCTCACGCCGCCCAGAATAAGGGGTCTCATAGGCCGCGCTTCCCTCCAGAGTACCCGCAAACCGGAATCCGTCTGGACAGGAGTCTTGAGCGATACTCAGGGCGGACATCAACAAGAGCATGAACGCCAGCGATGCTGCCGGCCTCATCATCGACGAAGCTCGTCCCGACTCATAAGACATAGCAACATTTGTTGGATATTCCGTGAGAGATCAGAGTTGCCATTCCAACGGTCAGAATTACCGGTGACAATCAATTCGGGCCAAAGGTGGAAATCGTTGGATTCTTAATTGCTGGCAATAGCTGGCTATGAATCGCAATTGCGCAAAAACATTCTGATCGCGCTCTCGGGCAACAGTGCTCCGGTCTTGGCCTTCGCCGTCGGTTACGCTCCGAGTTTTGAATTTATGCTTTCGGTTTTGTGTGGCATGCCCAGACGTTCGGTCGTTTGCCTGCGTCATACGAACCCTTGCTCGCGAATTCCCGCAGATCGGAATAAAGTGATCAGCTGTCATCCCCCAGAATCCGCGACAAATTTGGTCTCGCCGTCACCATCGAAACCCAAAGGTCAACGGCAGGACGGCAGTGTTGATATGGGAAAAATAAGCGTAATGATAGCGTGCTTCGGTATAAAACTTGCCATGCGACTCTCCCAAGCGGAAGGTGACTCCGGCGCCGATGTTCAAGCCAAACGCATCCGCGCTTCCCGACCTAAGAACGGCGTTGGATGAGACCAGGCCATTCGTGCAGACCACACCCCAAAAGACGTAGCTGGGAAGACAGACTTGGCCGACCGAAAGTGTCGGCGTGGTCAACTCCCAGGAGCGGTGGTACCAGCCGATGCCGCCGATGCCGTAGACTCCGAGGTGGTGGGCCTCATTGGAATGCGCCATGATGTTTCCGGTAACGGAATAGAGGCGCGCGCTGCCGTCAGGAGCGCCGGTGAGGGCGACGACGGATTGCTTGGGCGGCAGGTCATGCCACATGAATTCGGCGTCGAACCCAACGCGCTTTCCAGCATTCACGCCACCGCCTACAACGAAATGCCCGCCGGTGTCGGCAATGTTGCCGACGTCGCCCTGGGGGAAGCCCGGGCCGCCGCCGATCGTGAAGTTGTATCGTGGGGCGTCCTGGGCTAAACCAAGCACGCACCAGAAAACCAGAATCAGAAGTACGCTGATTGTTCCTTTCTTCATTGTCAAGACCTCCTGTATGAGTACGCTCTTTAGGAAAAGCGCTTAACACCCTACGCTCGCTTGTTACCCCCACTTTCAGTCGGCTACGTGATCTAGGGCAGCGTCTCTCTTGCGCGCGCGATGAGCGAAAACCCTGATGACAGGTGCCAGTGTCCACTTGTTGAGGAATCCGAACCGCTGGACGGTCGCGCAGGCTGAGGTCACTTGTTCTTCTTTTTGCCCAGGCAATCGCCCAACACTTTTCCCGTGAACTGCAGGTTCAGACTTCCGGCAAATTGCTTGTCGGTTGCGCCGGACGGCGGAGCCGCAGCCGGCGCCGGGGTGTCTGTAGTTTCCAGAGGGGCGGCGACGTGCAGGCCCTTCGCGGTCCACTGCGCGTGGATCTGCACCTTCTTGCCCATGTAGGCCGAAAGATCGGTGGTGGCGCCGCGAAGATTCAGGGTTCTGCCATCCTCGGTTTTGAGAACGAAGCCGTTAACGCCCTGGGCAACGCAACCGACGACCGTGCGTTCGCCGGAAGATACGGCCGCGCTCGCCTGAGAGCCAGGTTCCTGTGCCGCACTACCACTGGCCCGGGCAACCAGGCTGAGTTCGGACTGCGCGAAGCACGCGGTGGCGAACAGCGCGATGAAAAGTGTCAAATGGAACTTACGCATAGGCATCTCCTGAATACGTAAGACCCAAGTTTTGGACCTCCGGTTGCCGCCTTGGCGCTCGCTGGCCATGTCAAAGCTCATTTCACCGTATAATTTCTGGCCTCCGTGCAGGCGGTGTAAGCGCGCTTCAAATTGTCGGAAGCATTGCGGCAACGCTGCCTCGCCCCTCATTTGCGGGAGCCTGTTGCGGAGCCGGCGCAGCCGGCTCTTGCACCAACGGGTCGAGTATCGGGGTGCACGTCATTTTTGAAGGCCCGATCTCACAGGAACTCAGCTCGGTCAATGGTGCGCCTTGCGTTTTTCGGAAATGTCAGGCCAGAATTCCTTGATCAGATTCATACCCGCCTCGCCCAGATAACCGAAGCCAACGCCCGCGAAAGTAAAGCCTACACCGCGATTCTGGTTCAGATAGTAAAGGTTGGAAAAGCTGGATGAAGTCAGGCCTCCCAGCAGCTTGGACCAGTTGAAGCGGCTTCCGCCGGCATCGGTCCGGGTAACAAAGACGCGGTTGATGGAATACCATGTCCGCGTCTTCTTGGGCCCGGCAGCCATGCGGAAATATCTGGGATCTTCGTGCAGCAAAGTCGGATAGAAGTAGGTGCGGAAAAAACGCCCCGAAGTTCCGTCAGCTACGGCAGCGCCATAACGCTTGAAAAAGCCCGAGGCGCCTGAACCGTAGCCGGAATTCAATCCGGCGGCATCGTAGACTACCGATTTCACCGCCGGCGCGATCAGGCTGGTTCTGATCAAAACATCCCGCCGATTCCCGAGGGCATCTTGGAGAGTAGATGAAAGATACCTGGCTATACCACGCAAAGGAGAGTGGAGCCAAAGTTGGCCCTTAGCCAATACAGTCGGAGGTCGTGATTGCCGTCGCGAACGTCAATGAAATCAAAAGCTCAGAAACCAACTTCGCGGACCAAACCTAAACCATCTCCTATGGATGAGTGGGAGCAGGGCTGGCTCAAGCATTGGAGCAAAGCCGGATCTCGCGGCTACGAACTGCCGAAAAGCGGTCCTGGCGCCGAAGAAGCGGCGTTCCTGACCGAAGTTCGCTCACCGGAGAACGAGATCGCCCGGCTCGAGCGGATCCATGAAGAATTCATTAAAGGATTCCGGGAGCTCTACCATCTTGGTCCTGCCGTTACCGTTTTTGGCTCCGCCCGGTTCAAGGATGGGCATCCTTATTACCAACTTGCACAAGAAGTTGGGGCAGAATTAGCGAAAGCTGGCTTCGCCACGTTGACCGGCGGAGGCCCGGGGATCATGGAAGCAGCAAACCGGGGAGCTTTCGAGGCCGGTGGAACAAGCTATGGGTTGAATATTCTTCTCGAACATGAACAAGCCCCGAATCCTTATGTCCAAAAGAGCATAGATTTCAACTACTTCTTTACCCGGAAGGTTATGCTTATCAAATACTCGTGCTCCTATATCGTCATGCCAGGAGGGTTAGGCACGCTCGATGAATTGTTTGAATCCGCCACATTAATCCAATGCAGAAAGATCGGGCCTTTCCCTGTTGTCTTGATGGGCGCTGAGTTCTGGAAAGGCCTGCAAATCTGGGGCGATCATCTCGTGAAGCATGGCGTCTTTGAGAAATGGGAGCTCGGATTCGGCCGGGTCACGGATTCCCCGCAAGAAGCGGTTGAACTGGTTATCCGCAGCATGCCGCTGGAATTGAGAAAGCTCTTGAAGACGCAAAAGGCGGCATAAGCCATCCGGAGGAAGGTGTTGGTGAAAATCACGCTGACGGGAGCGGCAGGAGGCGAGGTAACGGGCTCGGCCTATTTTGTGCAAACGAAGAAAGCGCGGGTGCTGGTGGATTGTGGGATGTTTCAGGGCGGAAAGAAGTCCGAGTCCTTGAATCGGCCCCCAGTCCGGCCCAATTCCAGACTCGACGCCGTTCTGCTCACCCATGGCCACCTGGACCACACCGGCCGTTTGCCCTTGCTCGCCCAGATGGGTTTTCGCGGACCGGTTTTTGCTACTCCTGCGACGATCGACATGGCTACGCTCATCTTGAGAGATTCGGCAAAGATTCAGGTGAACGATGCGGAACGAAAAAATCGGCGGTTGGAGCGAGCCGGTAAGCCGCCAGTGGAACCCCTATATGTAATCGAAGAAGCTGAGCAAATCATCGGCCAAATGAAAAGCGTGACTTACAAAGAGCCGGTTCAGGTTGCTGATGGCATCGAAGCCACGTGGGTGGAGGCGGGACACATGCTCGGGTCGGCAAGCATCCAGCTTTTAGTCGACGACGAGGGCAAACGGAAATCGATTGTTTTCTCCGGTGACCTGGGACCCAAAGGCGTACCCATCCTGCGTGATTACGAGCCTTTCCAACAAGCAGACGTAGTTTTCCTGGAATCCACCTACGGAGACCGAAACCATCGCGCTTTCAATGGAACCGTTGAGGAGTTTGTACGGATTGTGAAGCAGGCCGTGAGCGGCGGTGGAAAAATCCTGGTCCCGACTTTTGCCGTTGGCCGCGCGCAATTGCTGATTGGTCTTCTTGGCTGGATGTTCCGTTGTGAGAAGATTCAGCCGTTTCCCGTCTTTCTTGACAGCCCGATGGCCATCCAGGCCACGAAGATCTACGGCAAACACCGCGAAATCTTTGATGACGACATGAAGAAGTTCATTGCGGAAAAGCCTCTCCGCGATGACCTTGTCACCCTCAAGCCAACCGTAACAGCCCAGGAGTCGATGCAGATCAACGACCACAAGGGTACATGCTTAATCCTGGCTGGATCGGGGATGTGCAACGGAGGGCGAATTGTCCATCACCTGAAGCGCAACCTATGGAAAGAAGAAACCCACGTCATGATTGTCGGCTTTCAGGGGCGCGGCTCACTGGGGCGCCGCCTTGTCGAAGGACAGCCTAGGGTCACTATCGACGGAGAGAAGGTGGTCGTGCGCGCCCAAGTCCATACTCTAAGTGGCTTCAGCGCCCATTGCGGACAGACGGACCTGTTGAATTGGCTGGCCCCCGTTGCCCCGAGCAAGCCGGACGTAGTGCTGACCCATGGCGAAGACGGCCCGCGGAAGGCTCTTGCCGGCGAAGTCCGGAAGCGCTTTGGATTGAAGACTTCTATGCCTCGGATGGCGGACGTGCTTGAATTCTAGGGGCGTGCCTTCAGTCTGGCTCCCCACCCGTCCTCCGGCTAACGGCATCCAACAATTAGGGCGTGCGCAGCAGCATTGCCACCTTGCGTGTTCGCGCAGCGCTCTCGTTTGCCTTCAGCATTAGGTAAGGAGGCAGTTCGCAGGTAACGGCCGCGCACCGAGGGGGAGCCATTTGGCTTGTTTTTCATGCTCCCGAGTCTTCGGCAGAGCCGTGGCAAGACTTGCCACAAGAACTGCGACGGCGTAAAACTTGGACACTTCTCCCCCTGTCCGGCTACAAAGCGTCTTCAACTGCTTCTTTTAGCGCGTCAACTATGAGGCAGGGCAGTGGCACGTCTGAGCAGTGCTTTCAGAGCTGAAATTGGATGCGGGTCTGGAAGAACTGGGTATTACCTTTGAGGTTGAAGCGGTCGAGATGCCCGTAACCATAACCGAACTCTAACCGAATGTTGTCTGACAAATACCAGTTCATCATCGGTGTGAACCGCGTGAATTTACCACCATGGATGCCTTTATCGTTAAGGTCTACCGTGGAATATCGAAGCACCAGCTCCCACGCCCCTGGGCCTCTTTCGAACACGGTCTTGTTGGGGGATATATCTTTGAAGACTCCCCCAACCAGGTTATAAGGCCGGACCTCGCCCGTGATCACCCAGGTGGCCAGGACAGAGCCTCCCTGAACCGTGGGATTGCCGGTGGAAGGAGAGTTTATGTTCTGCCACCAGTATTCGCTGCCGAACATCCATTGGTTTCTCCGGTAGTAAACCTCATATCCCTCCATGTGCACCGAGGCCGCCGGGAACTTCCCGGTATCGACGAAGAAGGGGGCGGGAAAGGTTTCGGGGCGTGACTTGAGTTGCAGTTGATGATTTTCTGGAACCGCGTAAAGGAAGTTGGCAGCCAGGTGAAATAAACTTCCCTCTTCAGAACGAATCGGAAGCCAAATCGGTCTTGCAACGTACTGGGTGTGGTACGACGAAAACGACTGCGTACGCGAGAACACATCGTTGTAATACCCGACGTTCCAAAGAAAAAGGTGCTTGGGAGTGCTGCCCATCCATTTGAAGCCATCAGCCAGCAACTGAACCGTGGCGTCATTCATAGCCGTTCTCTCCATCCACCAGCCGTCGTATCCGTGGATGACTTTTTCCTCCGAAAACCCTGACTTGGTGCGGCCGATGAACAATTGTCCCCACAGCTCGGGAAATGCGATCTGCACACCAGTTTGCCGGATGAGCCAAGCGTGCGTGGGCGCGTCATACATAATGCCGGCGCACCAGGTAACGGGCCGTTCGAGCGAAGGGAATTTTCCGTTGAGCAGAAAGCGAAAATCCCGAAGTCTGAAATCGGGCTTGAGAGTAAACTGCTGCTTGCTAGCATCATCCTGCGAATATCCCACGGCTTCCAACAACAAGCCGCCGCCGGCGCGAATCGTGAAGTGCGGACCCTGGTACTCATTCCACTTCACGAGCTTTCGTCTTGGCTCGCCTGGGCTATCGCCGGCCTCGGATGTGTCCTCGAGAGTCTCGCGAGGAGGCGGGCTGGCCGACGGCTGCGGAGTAGGCGTAGGGCTGGGAGAAGCTTGTGGCGAGAGAGTGGCTTGCGGGGTGGGTGCAGACTGCGCGGACTCTTCAGCCGGTTCCTGCGCATGGGAGATTGCTGGCGCAACGAACAGCGCCAGCGCTACCAGCAGCCGCAAGGGTGCGTTCATCTTTCGCTAGCCTTGTGCGCATCCATCCGACGTAATCTCCCGATCAGTACTTATTGAACATCTCTTGAATCTGCTCTGGCGTGTGCGGCTTCAACAGCGCCAGGGAGAGCAGGATCCGCGCCTTCTGCGGATTCAGTTCGCCGGAGGCGACAAAGCCCATCTCGTCGTCCTTGACCTCCACGTTGCGGGCGACGGTTCCGGTGGGCACGCGACTGCTGCGAACCACGATCACTCCCTCCTTAGTCGCTTGTTCGGCGGCCTGGAGCGAACCCTTGTTCATGTTCCCATTACCTACTCCGGCAATCACGATGCCCTTGGCGCCCTTGGCCACGCTGGCGCCGATCAAGTCCGGAGGCATGTCGGCAGCGGCAAAAACGATGTCAACGCGCGGCAACTTGGTCACGTTCGAAATATCGAATTCGGTCTGTGAGGTGTGCGGCCACGAAGGATTGTTGTAGAAGTCGTTCTTGCCGTATGCCGTGACGCCCACCACGCCGCGCAGCGGCGACTGGAACGTTTCCACGGAGGTGGTACTGGTTTTGGTCAAGGAGTGCGCCCCTTGGATCTGGTCGTTCATGACCACCAGCACACCGCGGCCCTTGGCTTTGGGATCGGCAGCCACAGCTACCGCGTTATAAAGATTCAGAGGACCATCGGCGCTGACGGCCGTAGACGGACGCATGGA